>Ga0315281_10000317_pt1 | contig 66035 bp, 105 predicted proteins | sample YL17G07_0_MG_FD_204540 | JGI IMG/M metagenome (GOLD analysis project Ga0315281, IMG submission 204540) | Sediment microbial communities from Yellowstone Lake, YNP, Wyoming, USA - YL17G07_0 | ecosystem: Environmental > Aquatic > Freshwater > Lake > Sediment | place: USA: Wyoming | collected...
AGTTTGAATTATTGAGAGATACCAATAGATTACTCACTAAAAAAGGTTTGCCGATAGATTTCGGTATAACACTAAGTAAAAAAGAAATGAGAGATAGTAAAAAAAATACGTGTATTTTTAAGGTGTTAAGCCTATGAGATACACAATAGATAAAATTATTGAGCATAATTATAATATTATGCTTGATAGTTTGAAACAAAATAAAATGATAGTCTTAACTGACTATTAGAAAAATAAAAAAATTGAGGTGTGTTAAGTGAGTAAAAAAGAAATTGTAAAACAATTTGAAATAGAAGATAGTATATTAGAAAATAATAGTAAAGCATACTATCAATATTTTACGATTGGATTAATAGAAGATTAAAAAAAAAGATAGTGAGAATTTGAAAGACTTAGAAGCAATAAAAAATTTAGAGTTATTACTTAGTGATAGCTCTAAATACAAAAACATAAAAGAAATTTTAAATGAGGTGTGTTAAAATAACAGAATATAAACTATATATCCCTAAGTTTTTTAATGAGAAATTTTTAGGGATTATACAAAAGCCAACAAATAGAAAAATTCTTTACTCAAAAATTTTAGAATTTTTTAATGGGTTTACAATTTTTGAGAATAATAAAGGATTTTATAAAGAGAATTTAACAGATAAAAAAATCTATAAAGACGATATTGAAATAATTCAGATATTAGCAAATAAAAAAGATAGAAGTAAAATAGAAAATATTAGTAGATTTGTTAAAATAGAATTTAAACAAAAATCTGTTATATATACAATAGATAATAGTTTGAGAGAAGTTTAATTTCTTTTTCTCTTTTTCTTTTTCTTTTTGTAGTTTAGGGTTAATTTTTAATTACGTGTTTTTTAGACTAACATATGATAAGATGTTTTTACGCATACAGATTAGGATTAGCATATGATAATACTTTTTCTGTATTTGTTTTTCTTTTAGGATTTGTAGTTTGTAGATTAGGATTTGTTTAACACGTGTATAGGTTATAGGTTATACGTTTGTAAGTTTTAGGTTAATCACGTTTTAGGTTAGGGTTAAGGTTGATTAGGATAACCTAATTGAAGTAAATAGGTTTGTAGAATAGGATTTGTTTTTGCTGGTTTGCTGGTTTGTTAGTTTGTGTTATCATATGATAGTTAGAGGTTATACGGATAATTTTTGTTAGCATATGATAGGAGAGTTTGAGGTTTGAGTGTATAGACATTAGTGGTTAGTGATTTAGGGTTAGTGTATAGACATTAAAAGGTATGTATGTTGATTTGGGTATAAGGATTAGGTTTTTGAGGTTAGTCGGTAAGAGGCGTCAGGTTGATTAGCATATGATAGTTATTTAAATCTATAAGTTAAATAAAGAGTTATTACTTTAAAGACTTTGAAAGTTAAAGTCTTAATAAATGATAATAAAAGAGGTGTGTAATAAATGATAGTAATAAGTGAGAAAGTTAAAGAGGATTTAGAAAGAGAGTTAAAGATTAATCAAGAGAAAGATAAAAAAAGTTTTATTGTTTTTTGCTACGATTTACCCTCAGAATATTTAGATAGTATTTCTGATGAGGATAAGAGATTAGTTTTCTTAAAGAGGATTTTGTTCAAGAATTATATTGATAAGTTTTCTATTTTTGTATCTAATAGTGTGTATATGTGTAAGGAAGAAAACTTTGAAAAACTCTTAGAAGAATTTGATAACCAATATAGTGAGATAGACGAAAAAGGGATTAAGGTTAAATTAGATATTTTAGGGGTAGCTTTTAATTTAGAATTGGTTAAAGAGAAGATTTTAGCATATGTTGAGAAGATTGAGAAAGAGAGCAAGAATTTCTTTGAATTGGTTTTAGATACGGATAAGGTTAAGGATAAAAAAGAGATTGACAAAATGAATAGAAATTATAAGAGATTAGTAAGAAAGTTAGGGATAGCGATTAATTATAGATGTAGTGATTTAGAGATATTGGATAAGAGTTTAGCAATAGGTAAAAAAGAAAAACTACAAAATTTTTATAATAACAAATATGATGTAAGGAGAAAGATAAACAATTTAGAAAATGATTTGAGGTTTAGGACTCCGAGCAAAAAGTAATTAGCATATGATAAAACAAAAACATGAGGATAAAAATTGAGGTGTGTTAAAAATGAATAATGAAATTGGTAAGTTGAAAGAGTTAGAGGGTTTTTTGAATAGTAAGATTTATGGTAGAAAGCAATTAGTTAAGAGTGTTATACTTTCTTTAATGAACTCAGAAAATACTCTTATAATTGGTAAGCAAGGAGAAGCAAAAAGTTTTCTTTTACACTTGATAGCAAAACACTCTAATCTACAAACTTTCTATAAACAGATACATAATCAAACAACACTACAAGACATATTAGGTGTCATTAATCCTATTGAATTTCAAAAAGGTAATTTAGAGTTATTGAAAACAAAATTCTGGAACTCTAATTTAATGTTTTATGATGAGTGTTTGAGAAATTCTGATTTGTTGGATTTTCTCTTAGAAGTCATGTGCGAACATAAATGTTCTAAGAGCATATTAGGAGAAGTTGATTTAAAAGATTTAGTTTGTGTTGTAGCAACCTCTAATCCAACAACTGAGGATTACCATACTGAGAAATTAGACTTAGCCATGTTGGATAGATTTGGTTATATCATAAACGTAAACCATTTAATTGAAGATAACTTAGAGGATTTTAAAAAAGTCATGCGAGATTTAAATGAAACAAATGGAAATAATCAAGAAGTAAAAATAGACTTTGATATTAAGGGATTATTTGAGTTGAAAGAGAGTATCAAGAAAGTAGAAATACCTATTGACGTATATAAACTCTTAGATAATTTTTGTTTGAATTGTAAGGATAACAATATTGATTTATCAACAAGATTAGGGTTAAAGATTAAGAAAGCAATACAAACTTTGACTCTTTATAATGAGAAAAATAAAAGTGGTATTGAAGAATTTAAAGAAGCAATAGAATTAATATTTCTTAATCGTATAGGTAAAGACTTATACTATAAGATAACTGATAAACTTTTCAATATTGAAGAATATGATTTAAAAGAAAAGATAGTGATAGTCAAAAGCCAATTTGAAGAATTTGAAAAGGGCAATATAGAACAAGATGATTTGGAAGAAAAAGTATTTGGTTTTTTAGACTATTACGATAGTGATGAGGTAAGTGGTAGATACGCATTTTTTAATGAAGATAGCAAAACTAAGATAGATGAGGTTTTCAAGAAGATTAACAACAACTTTAAAGCCGAGATACACTCTAAGAACTTTGAGGATAAAGTAGAATATTCTAAGAGATTAGTTAAGTATAAGGACTTAGAAGAATTGAAAGACACAATAGAAAGTTTAGGTTTTAGAGTAGAAAGCAAATTCTTAGGTAAAAGAGAATTAGATGAGATAGAAAAATTAGCAAAAGCAAAAGACTTAGAGTATCATACTGAGAAATTTGAGGATAAAGAAAAAGCAATAGTATCGGTTAAAGAGTTTACAACAAAACAGATTAAGTCTTTCAATACCTTAACAGAAAGCCTAAGAAAGAAAGAGTATCTAAGTAGATTTTAGAAAGAGGTTAAGTCTATCATATGATAAACAAATGTGGTGTGAGAAATGAGTGAGAGAGAAGATTTAATATTTGAGATAGCAAAACGTTCAGAATTAATCTCAAACTTTAATGATATAAGAGTAGTAGATGAGAGTGAGGACACAATAGCATATACGGATAGTAGAACTAAAACCTTATACATTAATGAGAACATGGTTAAGGAAGATGAGGTTAATCCTTTAATCACTCACGAGTTTGGACATATAGATAGACGTTTAAAATCTCCTAAGGGATTAGAGGATTTTTATGTTGGTTGTATCAAGAAAAATCCTAATCTAAAAGATGTGTTGAATTTTGTTTTTGACATGAACATACATATTAAATTTGAGAGGTTAGTGCCTTTTAGTTTTAAGATACAATTAGACGCATACTTAACAGAATTAAGAAATAAATGTTATCAATTAGATAAAGATAGTTTGATTTTGAGTTTAGTCTATCCTAAGATGTTTCTACAATTATCTGTTAAGGATATTTTGCTTAACACTAAACTTAGTGATTTACAGAAAGCTGATTTGATTTTAAGACTAATCAAGAAAGAAAATAATAGTGGTAAGGGTAAAGGTAAAAATAAAAAAGATAATAGTCAAGATAGTGATAGTTTAGGTAATAGTGGTAAGAGTGGTAATAAAGGAGAAAGTGGTAAAAGAAAATTATCAGATAAAGAGTTTAAGGATTTGATTAAGAGATTATGCGATACTAAGACTAAATGTATCTTAGATAAAGATGAGGTTAAGTCTAAAAAGAGAAATTCAGAAAGCATAAAAGAGTCTATACAACTTTCAGCAAAACAACTAAAAGAGTTAAGGGATAAATTGAAAGAGTTAGGTTATAGTAGCCAACAAATAGAAATGGCTATTTCAGAAATGAAGTCTAATCAGATAGATTATTTTATCAAGAACTTAGATAGCCTTAAGGATATTTTAAAACTAAGTGAGAAAGCATATGTTAAACAGAAAGAGTTAAAGAAAAAGAGGATTAAGGATTGGGGTAAATTGATTGGTTATAGAAGGATTAAAGATGTATCTGATTTAATGAAAAATCCAATAGATACGATACTATTGGCTAATTACGATTTGAATAGTATTAGAATCCCTAAGTTTTTAGATGATAAACACAAGACTACAAATGTGTTTATTATAAGAGATGTGAGTGGAAGTCTTTCGAGTTATCCGATTAATGATGTTGTAAGAGATGTTGTTGTAAGTGTTATAGGATTAGCAAAAAGAAATAAGTATAAGTGTGGTGTGATAGAGTTTCACTCTACGAGCAACATATTAAAAAGTAGGGATAACTTAGAGATTAGTAGGGATTACGATACTCTAATATTGAAATCGTTAGCAAATAAAATGGGTTATAGCACGTGTTTGAGTTTGGCTATTAAGGATTTGAATAGGATTATCAAAAAGTTTAAGTTAGAGGGTGAGGATAATAATGTTATTGTGATAACAGATAGGTATACGGATTTAGGAGAGAAGATAGAAGTAAAAGAGGATAAATTGAAGTTGATAATTTTATCAACAGAAAAGAATTGGAGAGATGTAGGAGAATTTGACAAATGGTTAAGTCTACACAAAAACGTAAAACAATTTTATCTTAACCAATTAACAGATAGCAAAAGCAAACAATTAGTGTTAGATGAGATAACTGAGAAAGAGAAATGAGGTAATTAAGATTAACATATGATAATAAAAAAGAGGTGTGAGAAATGTATCTTAAAAAAATAAAAATGACTAAAAGAGAAAAACAGATATTAGAAGAATTAACAGATAATATAATTTCTGATTTTCAAAATGAAATAGAATTTCTGTTAAAAGGTTTAGAAAGTGATAACAGATTTAGAACTCATATTAAGAATAGAATGTTTTTGAATTTTCAAAAATTAAATGAGTTTAAAGAGAGGTGTGTTTAATGAGTGTATATACAACACAATTAACTATCAATAAAATAAATAGAGGTGTTAAACTAACAGATAGTTATAATGTAAAACAGAAAAAGATGTTATTGAATTTAGTAAGAATAAATAGAAAGTGGTTAAGGGATTTGAAAAAGAGTATTGAGAAAAATCATTATGACTCTAATCAATTACAACACTTTCTCAATAGATTAGGAAGTATTGAATATGAATTGAGTGTATTGGAAATGAAATAAAAGAGGTGTGAGAAATGTTAAGTGTTAAAGAGCAAATAGATAATTTGATAAATGAAATTGAAGATACAGAAAGAGATATAGGCTTAGATGATGAGGAAGAAAGTGATGAAGAAAATCAAGAAGAAAATGATGACGATACGGATAATTGGTAAGTTTTTGATGAAACTTTTTTTTAAAAAGTTTCTATCATATGATAACAGAAAAGGTTGGTTTTTTAATTTCAGTTTCCTTTTCAATAGGGTATTGTTATCAATTAGGATAGGGTAAAGGTAAAAAGTATGGCTATAAAAATGAGGTGTTAGTAATGTTAGTTGTTAAAGAAAAGATGTGGATAAAGAAAATATTTACGTCATTAAAGTTTATTTTTAATTTGATTTTACTTTGCGTTACGGCGTATTATATTATTAGATACTATTGTATATCGCATAATACCGAACTACTACTAAGAGCAATATGGTATTTGCTTTTGTATATTTCTATTAGAGGTGAGTAAATGATAAATAAAAAAGAGTTACTGATAAAGAAAATTGAAGATGATAGAAGATTAACAATTTCTACAACAAACATAATGAATAAAGAAATTGAAAGGATTATTCATAAAGGAGAAAATAAGATTTATGATAGAATTGTAGAAATTATTAATGAGGTTTTGTAAATGATAAAGTTTGAAAGAACGAGTTTAGAAGAAAGACATTTTAACACTAAGGATTTTCAGTTTATACTATGGGATAGTTTTAAGGGATTTAGGGTATTAGGTAAATATCCGAGCAATAGCAAATACGTAATTTATAGTTGGAGATTAGTCTTAGGATTTTTGGAGATTAGGAAGTGGGGATAGATATATGTATTATCATATGATAATCTTTTATTTTTTATCTCACGGCACGTTTGATTTCTATTTTGGGTTTGTTGATTTCTGTTTTCTGTTTTATGTTATCAGATACGTGTTTAGTAAAGACACGTAGTATGAGGTATGTAGTTGGATACACAGCGTTATTATCATATGATAATGTTGAATGGAGCAACGCAAGTGTTGGAGTAAAGACTTTCTATTATCATCAGCGAAAAGGTCTAACCGAATTTTTTATTATCATATGTTAGAAAAAAATACGCATGACACAGGGAGATGTGTTATCATATGCTAATGAGATTTACGGCAAGGACAGGGAAAATGTTTATCATATGATAGGATTTTATGGAACTAAGGACTTGGTTACAACGGACACTTTGTTATCATATGATAGTAAGACATGAGATGGTGGTTGGGGTGAATTTTTCTTATCATATGTTAATAGTGTTTCTGGTTGAGAGTTATCAGATTAGATACCTAACTATTTAGTAATACGTATATGTTAAAAACCATATGTCTTTAAATATCTATAATTTAAAGTAGTAGTAGTTATTTACTCATAATATAACAAACGTATTAGTGGGTAAGTAAGTAATAAATGATAATAAAAGAGGTGTGTAATAAATGGGTTTGACAATAGATTTTGAAGAATACTATATACCAATAGAATTGGATATGACAACAAAAGAAAGAGATGATGTAAAGCATTTCTTTTATGGTTGTGAGAATTGTGGTAATAGTGTGGTATCTACTAAATTCTGTCCTAAGTGTAATAAAGAGGTATCTACTAAGAAGATATATCCTAACGGAGAAAATGAAGAAGTAGGCAGTAAGGATATATGGGATTTTAAAAGAGTGCCTATTGATGACTTAGAGATACAACGTATTACAACGTGGAAGTATGTTAGACTATCAGAAAAAGCATTAACTAAGAAACCGAAAGCAAGTGAGATAGCAAAGTATAAAGAGCAAGTGGCTAAGTTTGGTAATAGCAAGACACTCAAGGATTTGTTCTTGGATATAGGTTTGAAAAGACAAGCGTTAGAATGTAAGATAGTGTTTACAGGAAAGATTAATGATGGTTGGCTAATACCATATCCGTTTTTCAGAAAGCATAAGTGTTTGATATTAGCAGTAGCAGATGGTAACATGGTTAGCGTAAATCCGAAAGAAGAATATAAACCTATCGAAAGTGAAATCACGATAAAGACAGGAAAGGCAGAAACAATATTATCAGATGATAAGAAAGATGACACAGGCAAGGAAGCAGTTGCCGTAAAAGGTGATTAGCATATGATAGGAAAGTTAGAGGACAGGTATTGCGAAGAATGTGGAAATCAGATGAGTTGGGATAGCATAGAGAACTTAGAGTTTTGTGATAAGTGTATGGAGAAGTGGATACAAGGAAGTGTAATTTTTGTCTAACAAAAATACACATTTTGAGCAAGGCTCAAAATTGTGTTATCATATGCTAATATCAAATGAGGTAAGAGAGAATGTTGAAAGCGTTTGAGTTAAAACCGAAAGAGGCAGAAAGTTTTAGTAGTGATACATACGTGTTTGAGTTAAAGATAGACGGCAGTAGAGATTTATGGGTAAAGGGTAATCTGTTATCAGCAAGACAAATAAATCATAATGAAAGGTATAGGCATATATACGAACTATTAAAACCTATTAACGCAGTTATAGATGGAGAGATGTCTATACCTTTTGGTAACATATTACAACTCAACAAGAAGGAGAATTGGGATAGGGCAGTTTATTATGTTTTTGATATTCTTGAATATGATGGCTTGGATTTGAGGGATAAGCCTTTAACCGACAGGCAAGTTATTTTAAAGCATATAGTAGATAGGGTTATCAATAATCCTAAGATACAGTTTATACCACAGTTTGATAGCTTTAAGAGTGGTTGGGATTATGTAGTCAATAATAAGTTAGAGGGTATTATGGTTAAGAGAAAGGATAGCAGATACTCTACTATACTATTCAAAGAGTATAGGACTAACAGTTGGTTTAAGGTAAAGCATTTGAAGGAGATTAAGGAACGAGTTATCGGATTTGAGAATGGTAGCGTTAAGGGTGCTTTCATCTTGGAGAATGGTGGTAAGGTATCCTCTTTAATGAATGGAGTTGGGGATATATTCCTAAATGCTAAAGTTAAGGTATATGCTGAAATAATGTATCAGTTCAAGACTACTGACGGAAAAGCCTTTCAACCTAGATTAAAAAAATTGGTTGATGAGAATGAGAATGTCTTATGGGAGGCAGGACAGTAAGTTTAAAAATTTAAACTACTAATAAAGAGATATGGTAAAGGATAAAAATGGTGTTGAAAGAAATGATAAGGGATATATTATTAGAGGACAAAAATTTCCAAAAGGATACTTTAAGAATAGGAATTATGGATTTGCTAAATGTAAAGTTTGTGGTAAGCAGATTAAAAAAACTTGCTCACAAACTACGTATTGTAAAGAATGTTATCATAACAAAATTCTTGAATTTAATAGAAAGAGAAATCAAGAACGTAAAGATAGATATAGAGAATATTATAGGCAATACTATCACAGAAAGAAAAAAAATAATCCTAAATACAAAGAGAAAAATCTCTTACGTGCTTATGCGTATCATTATCTCAGAAATGAAGTTTTTAAAAGGGCAAATTATAAATGTGAAAAATGTGGTAGTAGCGAAGAACTACAACTTCATCATAAAAGATACTCATATGATATTAAAGATATTGAGGCATTATGTAGAAAATGTCACGACAAAATTAGATATTAGTTTGTGGGAGAGTGGAGGATAGATGAAAAGTTTATCAGATGATGGCAGATGAGCCTGTGCTTGTTTGCTTATCATATGAGAATAAAATGAGGTGAGGATATGGAAGTAACGTGTGTTGGAGAGGTAACTTTAAAAGGCAAGACAATATGTCCGTGTTGTAAGAAAGAGATAGTTGTTGAATTGACAGGAGAAGCAGAAATTGTGAATGATGTAGATTTTAGTAGCGACTATCATAATGAGGGATATGATTAGTATGAAATGTAAAGTGAGAGTTGATGACGATAGCAAGTATTCTATACTATCATATGATAATGACAAATGGAAAGGTGATGACTAATGGTAAAAATAAAAATAAAAACATTTAAGGTATGCGTAAATGAGAATGAGGAATTTAAAATCAAGGCAAAAGATTTAGATGAGGCAAAAGAGAAGTTCATAAATGAATACGTAGATACACACGAGATAGACAAGGATGGAAATATTATTGATTAGGATAATGAGGTTGGAACAAATGAAAATGATAATAGGATTTAGGGATTTGTTAGAGTTTGTAAATAATGAGGATTTGGCTCTACATTATGATATGAAGAAAGTGGATAATATAAAGCAACTTAAAAACGGAGATGTTGTATTGGAGGATAATGATTAATGACAAACAACAAATGAAAACTACAACAACAGATTTTCTTTTAATTAATGTTTTCTTTTGAAAGAAAAAATTAAATGTTGAAACCCAAGTGAGTTTGTAGAGTTCTAAAAAGAAATCTCTCATAGATTTCAACACACCTCGACAGATTCTTTGGGCAACGTAATATAAACTTTTTACGAAAAAGTTGTAGTATTAATAAAAAAAGAAATTGTAGGTAATTAGATGATAACGACAGAAATAGAAAATGAGTGTAGTTGTGGTAAGGGTTGGGGTAAGAGATACAAATACACTTATGACACCATAAACAAAAAGGTTACTTGTAAGTATTGTAAAAATGTTTTTAATTACAAGCAAATGAGAAATGGAAAGGAAGTGGATAATTTTTAACATTAACATATGATAATGGAGGATTGATAAGAAATGGAATTCAAAGCAAGTAAGGAATTGGGTTTGATGGCTTCTTCATTTAAGATTAAGAAAGAAGATAAGCACTTTTCAGATAAGGATAGTGTAATCAAATACCACGTAGATTATATGAAACGGCTTATGTTAGAAAGGGGAGCATTTAATCCTATGGTTATTTTCAGAAAGGATAATGATGTAATGTGTTGCGTGGATATGAAAGGGGATAGGGAAATGTGGGGTATGTTAGTAAGAACGGCTCACTCAGTAAATCCTGATTGGGTTGTGTTCCTTTCAGAAGCGTTTATTCAGAAGTTGAACAAAGACAAAGTGAATAAGGAAAGTCTTGACGCAATATACCAACACGGAGATTTACAAAGGGAGTTTGAGATGGGTTATAATGATGTTGATGAGTGTATCATATTGACTTGTTGGTTTGGGAATGACAAACCTATTACTATAACGATAGAGGTAAAGAAAAAAGACACAAAAATAATTGGGTTTGGTAAGACTACAAAGTCAGATGACTTTCAAGGATATGTAAAGGATTTGGGGAACAAGGAATGAGTTGTATCGCTGGTGGAATTATCATATGATAATGCCTCTGGCGGGATGCTAAAAGATACTATCATATGATAATGATGACAGACGGGAATAAAAAAAATGAGGTAATTAAAATGGTAAGTAAGGATGATTTAAAAAAAGAGATTAGTTTGTTGGATATGAAGAAAAAGGAAATAGAATTGCTTGAAACTTGTTTTGATTTTTTAAAGTTAAAGTTGGAGTTGATAGACTTAAATACACGAAGGGCTAACAACAAGTCATATTGGATTGCGTGTATTATGTATGCTATTGGAGTTGGACTTAGCAATAGCCTGCCTTTTAAACTATTTTTTCTTGCTATGTCGCTGATTTGTTTTTACATTTATTTTTCTACTGAGGCAAGATATTCAAGAGAGGCTAAGAGTATTTTAGATGATGTTTAGGTGTTTACTATGATAGTGAATATAATAGATGGAAAGAGTTTCAAAGTCTATAAGCGTGAGGGAATACACGTGAGGAATGGTTGGGTATATTTCAGGAACTACATAGGAATAGTAATAAGAATACCTAAGACATCTATACTCTATATTCAATATGAAAGTGGAGATAGAAAGACAGGGGTTTTTAAAAAGGATGTGTTAGGTAAATGACTATAATAACGTGTATAGATTGTAAGAAAAGGTATAATGATGTTTATAAGTGGTTGTTCGTATCCAAGTCTAAGGAATTAGGATTATGTATGTCCTGTTACATCTGTAACAAACAACAAAGGATGGAAGATATACTTACTAAAAAACAATTACAGGAACTCAAGGGATTTGAAGATGAGGAGTTTGAACGCTTCAAGAAAGAGGTTGAGGATTTTAAATATTAACATATGATAATGGGAGTTTGGTGATAGCGTTATGATAGAGTTCAGTAAAAATGAAATGAGGGATTTGAAAAGTTATGGATATGACTTTTCTAAGATACGTAATCCGAATATTACAGGCGAGGACATTAATCATTTGATTGTGATTAGCAAAGGGAATAAAAAGAAGCATGATAGTGGCTTTCCTTACATTAGGATATTTGGGGTTATCATTAAGGACAAGAATAAACACGAACACGAGATTATAGACTTGGGTTGGCACGACCATTTCGTATCTTATGTTCCTATCAACGTAGATAGTTTAGGCAAGAGTATTACGAGAGTAATGCCTTGGCTTAATACTGTCAAGTTCAAGATAGGTGCTAACTTTATGGGAGTGAGTTCCTTTATGATAGGGAAATTGCCTAACAATATAGACAAGACTTTAGATGCTGAGATAAGGTGATAAAGATTGGTATAAACTTCAAGTGTGGTTGTAGATGTAGTATGGGGAATTGGTTTTTATGTTCCTATCACGAGGATATGATTTTAAGAGAAGTGGAGGAGATTAAGGATGACGTGGAAGAAAGTGGAGATACCTAAGAAGATTTGGCACATAGTTATCGAAGGACATGATGAGGAAGAAATAAGGGAATTGTTTGAGCAGATACAGAATAGGTATAGCCTTTACGATAACTGCGTAATGGAAGAACACGAGCCAGAGGATACAATAATTGACGCAGATAGGTATGACGAATGTGGTGACTTGACAATAGACAAAGACATAGTAAAGAAGCACGGAGAAAGTTATGTTGTTGATAGCAACGAAAAGAGAGAGGAGATTTAGAGGTGAATGTATAATGGCTAAGAAATATCTTGTAAAGATGTATAAAGAAAAAAAAGAAAAGAAATTAGGACTTTCAAGTATTATGAAAGAAGCAGGATGGAGAGAAGTAATCAAAATCTCTGACTTGAAGAAAGACATAAAAGAATTTGAAAAGAATTTAATAGAACAACCAACAGGATTTATGGTATTAGAAAATTATTGGGAACAATTCAAGAAGAATATTTTAGGTGATGAATGATATGCCTGTTGTTTGCGATATAGGATTTAAGAACAATACAAAAAGAAGAATCAAAGTAAAAACAAAAAAGATAGAAGGCTATGATACTGAATGTATCATATTAAATCCAAATGAGGAAATGAATGGTGCCTTCTACATATGGGAAGATACAAATGAGGTTACATTTGAGATTGAGGGAGATGATTAGATGGCAAAAATTACGATAGAGATTGATGATGATACTTTTCAGAAAGCGATAATACAGAAATACTTAGATGACAGATGGAAAGATTATAGACTCTTGAAAGAACAAGAGGACAAGCTCCAGCAGATACACTTATCAGATGATAATAAAAAGAAAGGGACTGTGGCAGTGCCAGTATTATCAGATGATAAGAAACAAAATGCATCTGCCAATTGGGAAAAGCATTTGAGAAAGATGGATAGAAAATTAGAGAAAGCAGAACATAGAGGAAGAAAGAAGAAACCAAAGCAGAAAATCGGTAGACCAAAGAAGAAAGTGTTATCAGATGATAATGACGTCATGGTCCCTTCAGAGATTACAAATCCAAAGCAAAGAGAACTTTGGAAAAGTTTACAACCAAAGAACAAAGAACCAGTCTGACATCATTATCATATGTTAATAACGAATAAAGGACGGTGAAAAGAATGGATTATTACGAGAGAGTAGAAAAGAGAGCAAAAGAATTGAACGAGAAAGTATGGGGTAAAGAAGAAGAATAAGAGGTGAGTAAATGAGAAATGTTAAATTGGTTTTGGTTTGTTTAGTGGTAGCCTCTTTATTGACTGCGATGTCTTGGTTTTATTCTCCAAGATTATTGGGTAGCGTCAATAGGGGATTTCCATACCAATTCTCTTTTACGCCTGTGATAGTAAATCCAACGACAAGATACGTATTTAGAAACCTTGCGTTTGATTTAGTATTCTGGTGGGTGATAGTCTTGATTATGGTTAGCATAGTCAAATGGGCTATCGACAAGAGAAATGTGGTGACATATCCAAATCAAGAATGGTAAATGGAGGTAATTTAAAATGGCAGAAAGAAGAAAAGGAATTTTAGAAGTGGCTCAGGAAGAAGCAGACAAGTTCTTATCAGATGATAATGAACCAGAAGAAGAGCCAGAATAAAGGTGAAATGAAAATGGGAATATTAGAATGGTTTAGTAGCAAGAAAAAGAAGTTCTATATCAACCTTCCAGACGGAAGCAAAGACGTAATCATATTTGATACGTTCAAAGAGGCTAAGGTTTGGTATAGGGCTAACCTTGACAAATACGCAAAGAAACCAAGAATACTGAAAGGATTGTTCAAGGGAAACAAGTTAGTTCAAAGAAAACTATCAGCCGAGAACGGCTATTGAAAATAAACTTTTTGCGAAAAAGTTTAATCAAAAATAAAAAATGGAGGTGTAAGGAAAATGAAAAATATTGAGGTAGAGATTAAAGGACCGATTTTACTAATGCATAGCCCTAAGTCTATGTTGGATGAGCAACCATCCACAACCAAGAGGACAGAGAAGCACGACTATGACAAGGACGCAGAGAAATCAGCATACAGGACTAAGAAAGGAGAATTGTATATTCCGTCACAGGCACTATTCAGTTCTATACTGAATGGAGCAAGTTTCAAGAAGGCAGGCAAGTATTCAGCAAAATCTGTTATGGCAGGGAACATAAGAATAGAGCCAGACGAAGTAATCCTTCTTGACGACAAAGGAAAGCCTATGACAAAATACGAAGTTGATTTGAGGACAGTAGTAATAGCAAGTGGAAAGAAAAGAAACAGGATAGTGAGAGCAAGACCTATGGTAAAGAATTGGAGAGCCAAGTTCAATATTATATACAACGAACTATATATTGGAGAACAAGGTATCATAGAGGATTGCTTGAAAGACGCAGGAGTAAGAGTTGGTTTATTGGAATATAGACCACAGACATCAGGAAATTACGGGACATTTGAGATAGTGACTTTCAAGGAAAAGGCAATAGCAGTTGGAAAGGGAAAGAAGTGATTATCATATGACAACAACAAGATTGAAGAGAAAGATTCTCAAACTTGAGCAGATAATCTTTGACAGGGATATTTACCCAAGACAAAACTATTGGTGGAACACCGCATACGTATATTCGCAGGCGATGAAAAGTGGAGCGATATTTCCTCCCATCACCGTAGGCTTGGTAGGGCATAAATATCTCTTGGTAGATGGTAAGCACAGGCAAGAGGCTTTGAAGTTACTTAAAGAAACACACGCAACTTGTGAAATCATTACAGGGAAGAACAAGCAGCAATTATACATAGAGGCTATACGAAGGAACATAGCACACGGGCAAGTCCTGACTCCTTACGACAAAGTGAGGATTATAAAGAGGCTTGAGGATATGAAGATAGACACAGTAACAATATCAAAGATAGTCCAAGTTCCTATGGACAAGATAACTCAGTTCGTGGCAAGAAGAATAACCCTGACACCATTAGGACAGACGCAAATATTAAAGGCTCCTCTAATGCATTTATCAGCAGAGCAGATACCGATGGATGACTTTGAACAGGACACTCTGGCTTCGAGAAGCGAGATATCGCTTTTGAACCAGATGATACAGATATTCAGCAACAAGCAATTTCCAAAGCAAGATAGGAATTTCCTTTACAAAGTGAAAGAACTATATGCACTCTTGGATGATTTCTTAAAAAGCAAAGAAACAAAAAATTCTTGGTTCAAGATTCAGGAAGCAGAGAGGTTATCATCTGATAAGAAAAAGCAGAAGGAGCAGCAACGCAAGAAGAAATTATCATATGATAAGAAGAGAAAAAAGAGAGACACTGGAAAGATTTTAAAGAAGAAGAAAGGGAAAAGATAAATCCTTCCTTCTCTAATTTTATTTTTATAGGGTTAGTTCCTGTTGGGTGCGGTCTTTTGGGGTATGTTGAGGTTGGGTTCGCTACGGTGCTTTAAGGTGAGATAGGGTAAGGATTTAACTTTATAATATAATTCCTCTTTATACGGTGAGGCTGGTGTATGGTAATTTCTGGCACGGTTTGGTCTGGTCGCTTCCGATGTGGTTTGGTCCGATTTGATACGGCATGGCAGGATAGGGATTTAAAAACTTTAACGTCATAATTATATTCATCGGTTCGGCAGGTTAGGGTAAGTTCAGGTTAGGTATCTTTTGGTATGGTTGGCTTGTTTTGGGTTAGGCTGGTTTCGGTTGGGTATGGTGAGCGTGTTTATCCGAAAGGATAACTGCTCTATTTTCAAGGCACGGTCTGGTTCGGTCTGGTTTGGTTGTGTGGGCTACATTCCGCTTAGGTTCGGTGCGTTGAGGCTTGACAAGGTATGGTAAGGAAATCTCAAAGATGAAGAAGTGGTGAAAAATAATGAGAAGTGAAAAAGAATTAGAAGATAGAAAAAGAGTTGTAGTAGAATCCATGAACCTTGGTGTTATGAGGATAAAAACTACAAAGGTAGATTTCAGGGTGAGTTAATTGCGTTAAAATTTGCCCTTGGTGAAATCAACCAAAACACCGAATTAACTTGGAGTAAAAAGAGTTAGGAATTTTTAACTGAGAAATGTAAAAGTCCCTCATCTCGAGGTTTGGTGCGGTAGACTGGATGTGGTGCGGTCGTGTGCGTTTGGCTCTGGCAAGGTAGGGTTGGGTGGGGTTAGGTATTATCATATGATAATATCACATTGATTGCAATCAAATGCAGTCTTGTGAACGAGATAAGATGAGGTAAGGTGAGTTAAGATAAGGTATGGTTTATTTGAGGTAGGTTCTGGTAAGGTTATTTCAGGCGGGGTTTGGTGAAGTTTGGTAGTTCAAGGCATGGCACGGATATTATCTACGTAGTTGTGAAATATCCAATATCGAGGTTAGGCAAGGTCTGGTGCGTTCAGCTACGGTAGAAAGAGGTAAGGTATAATTTGGCTTGGTATGGCAAGGTCTGGTCTGGATTTAAACTTGATTCGGTTCGGCAGTATATTGTGAGGTTAGGTTAGGCATGATGAGGTATGACAAGGTAAAGAAAATATCAAGGTCATTATGGGTAGTATTTGTAATGACGCTAACGTCTTTGTTTGTATTCTTTGTTTTCCTGTTGGCAGATATGGATTGAGATTATCATATGATAATGATAGAGAATACCGCATTGCAGTCCCTGTTACATCTGTAACAACATTATCATATGATAGTATTCCAATCAAGGAGCCCGCACTTTTTTTCTTATCAGATGATAGTAAATAATCATGCATGCTATGCTATCAATAATTATTAAATACTCATCTGATAAAGATTTGATTGGAGATGATAATATGAAAACAAAATGGATGGAACTTGTAGCAAAGGTAAGAAAGGAGAATCCTAAGCTATCGCTTAAGGATGCTATGAAATTAGCCAAGAAGAGTTACAAGAAAGATTGATTTATGCTTCTGAATAGGAAGACTCATATGGTTAGGTTTGGTTTGCTGAGGCTCGGTGATTGTGTGATTAGGTATGGTATGGAATTAACGTTTAATCTTCTTGATGAATGTAAACCCTTTCCTCTTTAGTTCTTCTATTGCTTTGTCAAGAGGCTCGTTGTCGCTTACTATGATTTGGGATTTGTAAGCGTGTATCTGGTTCTTCATTGGGAATTCAAAGTATGCTTTGTATTCCTTGTATCTTTTAATCTGGACTTGCATCACTCTTGTATTCTTGAACAAATCATCGAGAGCTTTGGATACGTGCTTCTTGCATACATCTTTATTTCCTATCTGATACTTTGCAGAGAAGTCACAGAACTGGCATTTTGTAATTGGCATATCATGCACCAAACTTTGAGATGTCTTGAGTTTCAGCAAGGAGAGCAAGTATCTTCAGCCATTCAGCCTGAAGCTTTATCATTGTATTTCTATCAACATCATACAGGAGTTTCAAGTGCTCTTTTCCGCAACAAGAATAATCCTCACCCATGAATATGTAACTCTTGCCTATAAGCTTGTGCAAGTCCTTTGTTTTTATTCCATGTATTATCCTGAAAGACCTTCCACATTTTATGCATCTGAATCCTGTGCCTGACATCTTTATCACTTATGATTAGACAAATACTAATTTTACATTCATTAGTATTCATTAGTAATTATGAAAAGGGAAGAAGCCAATAAATTGAACGCTTGGAAATGAGCCTTGACCTATGACCTTTAACCAAATGAAATGCCCATCTGTAATCCTTGAAGCGGCACGTCTGGACATCTTGTTGCATATTAACCACCGTGTTTCAATCTCTTGACTACTCTTCCCCTATCACGGGCTTTCGCCTATGACCATTACATTTATGACTACCAAACCGAACCTTAGCGGACACTACCATACCAAAGCATACCGTAGCCCACATTACCAAATCGGACCGCAAAGTATGATTATTAAACTACATCTACCGACCAATTCGCTTTCTGGATTTCATTATCAAGCTGGACTTTCTCTTTGTTGAGTTCCTCTATCTCTGCCTCTATCTTCTTTTCCTCTACCTGTGGAATGAGTTCTATTTTCTTTTCATCCTCATCCCAGACAATATCTTTTATAGTTTACATCCATGTTAAACTATCAGTTGGGATAGGGCAAGCCACGGTCAGGTTCGGTTTTATGGGCTATGATATGGTAGGGTGTGGTGGCACAATTTTAACCGAGGTTAAAATGTGCATTTAAATCCAGAGGATTTAAATTGCATCCTTTTTATATATACTTTTTATTTTATATGATTATGTTCAAGATGGTGACAGTTAGAACATATAACAACACATTTTTTTATTTCATCTTCGACTTCTTGTTTTGTATGATATAGTCCATCACAGATAGAAAAATTTTTGGTTTCTTTATTTAAATGATGAAATTGTAATATAGAAGGATGGTAGGGAAATCCACATTTTGAACATTTGAGTTTTCTTTTATATGTATCTATCCATTCTTTAAATTCAGGAAACAAAATTATTCTTACTTTTCTTTTTATTCTTGATTTATTCCAATAAGGACTTTTACATTTAGAACATACTTTTGGAAGTCTATCCATTCTTTTAAACCATGAATGACCACATCTTATACAATTTAATTTTTGTAGTTCAAAAATACAATGGCATGCAGGACATTCTACCATTAATAAATATATTCCTTTAAGTATATACACTTATAGGTATAGTCACATCTTTGTAAAGTATTTGCAAACATCTTTAGGTTGCGGTCTTATGCCTAAATGAGGACACCCTGAATCCCAGTTCCTTAAACATCTTTGGCAGTCTGACATATAGCGTCCAACCTTCCGATAGTCTTTTTAAGAACTCTTGCTGCAGACCGATTCCTGCCTATCTTAACATATGATAACGCTTCCTGCAGGTTCTCGATTATAATATTTTTCCTTGTGTCCTCAAGTGAAGTGCTCTCAACTTTCCCAATCTTAATCTCCTCCTATCTTTAAGGCGTGTCCCATTATCTTTTCTTTTATGTCTTTTCTTTTCTTTTGAATCTGGCATAGAATTCATTCTCCTCGTGGAAACTCAAGAACAGATAACTCTTGAATATCTTCCCGCAGAATCGGCATTTGTTTTCCATATATCAACAGTGTCCCGCATCTTATGCAAGTAGTGCAGATTTCTTCTGGTTCTTCCCTTCCACAATTCCTGCACCTCTTCATATGATATAATTGATTACCTTGCTTAAAAATTATTTGTATGTTTGACACCAGTATAAATAGTTCTTATCATATGATAAGTATTAAGGAGTATTTTACAGCCATTCATTTTACACCCCCATTTAGCCTCAAAGGGAATGCACCGTCTCTTTCGGAACGCTGGAAAAAGGATGACCAAGAGGCTTATTTATTTTTCTTTCACTTCTTAGTAATTACTGAGTTATATCTTGAACCATATAAATAGTTTTTATTATGAACTTCTATAATTCTTTAAAGACATAGAATTTTCTTTCAAAAGAAAATTCACTAAGAAAATCTGAGGTAAGAGTTTATGGTCTTTAGTAATGATAATGAAATAAAGTTTGTATGCAAGATTGGAAAGATGGGTAAGGTTGGCAAGATAGTATGGCTCCCTCTTAAATATGCAAAGTTCATTGACAGAGGAGCATTTGTCGAAGTGACTATCAGAAAATTAAAGTAGAAGAATTTTCTTTCAAAAGAAAATTCACTAAGAAAATCTGAGGATAGGATAAATAGAAAGAAGTTGATGATAATGAGTGAGGAAGAAAAGAAGATTGAGTTCGTTCCATTATACAATGTTACGCCTGTAACAGATAATACTCCTATAAATAATATTCCTATTGCAGAACCAAAAATCAACGTAGATTCTCCTCATCATTCATCGAACCACTCAGCAGGAGGTGCGGAACCGAAGGTTCTGCATCCTAAGAATCCATTTGATTATATTATTGTTGCGATATTTGTCATAGGCGTAATTTCATTAGGTGCGATATATATACTAAAGGATACCACTTTGACATGCGAAGGAACTAACGTCACTTGCCAGGCTTGCCCTGCTGTCAATGTTACTATTCCTCAATGCCCGTCCTGCAATGTCACCTGTTCTGAATGTTTCTATGATTGTCCTGACTGCAATTGTCCAGACCAGAATATCAAAGTATATAATAACAACACTTACCTTTGCGAGGTTCCTCTGAACATTACATTCTATCATATGATAAACGGGACTCTTGTCACCAACACATCAACAGCATATGTTGGCAAGGCTACTTATTCAATCGAGAATATAATCAATGGAACTAACAATACTTATCAGGTGATAATAAAATAGAATGAACTTTACAGAAGGGAAGTTATAAAGAAACCGAAGGTGCAATTTTCTTTAAAAGAAAATGCACCATTTTACAAAGTAAAATTGGTGTCTTTAAATGAAGAATGAAATAAAACTATCTGAACTGAAAGAGGAGATGAATGCAATAATAAAGCAATACTCCAAGTTGTTTCCAGAGAAGTATATGGACCTTGTGGATTTGGATAATATGAAATACTTGTTCAATAGATTATTTCGCAGAGTCACAAATAGAATAAAGAAGAATGAGGAAAAAGAAAATACATTCATCAAGGATACAATCAACAAATGGTATAGGGAAACTATGTCTGACGTATTTCCAGAAAGCGATTTGAATAACTTAAAGAAATTATTAGGATTGAAGGGTAGAAAGTTATGACTGAATTTAAATGCGGATGCAGAACAGCAACAGGATACTACTTGGAAGATGCATGGATACTATGCAAGAAGCATGAAAGTATAATAAGAGAAATGGTGAGCAAATGAAACTTGAAAAGGATGAATATGGAAATGTCACTATAAACGAAAAGAAATACAGAGTTAAGAAAGTCAATGGTGAAGAGGGCATAGTCACATTCGAGGAATTGAATCCTATGCAGGAAGAGACATTCAAGAAGATGTTCAATGAGATTGTCAATGTGCTTGCTGAAAGCATTGATAAAAAAGCATTGATGAAAGATGTATTGAAGGATTATAACAACAAGGAACTCATGGACTTGCACAACAGGATTTTCACTTATCACCAGCCAGTAAAGGCTGGTCGAGGATGCTACAATATCAAAGTTGGAAAGAAAGAGATACTTATAAGGGATTGATATGAACGCTATGATTAAGGGTGCACAAGTAATGAAGAGATGCGTAAGATGCAAGAAGATAAAGCCTATGAGAAACTCAAGGCAAGGAGTCTGCATCGAATGCGGTTTAAAAAGTTACTGGATGCATGACTAATAAACTGAGGTGAATATATTGAAAAAAAATAATGATAAATTAACTGGTAGAATGAAATCAAAAGAGTTCATTGAGATGGGTGGAGATGAACTTGAGATAACAGCATCGGAAGGGATAATACTTGAAAATGTAATTACAAGAGACAGAGCTCCTTTCTCGATAGACATAACTAACGTCATTGATAAGAAAGGAAAACTGCTTGCAAGAATAGTTTACAAAAGAAGGTATGAAAGAAAACCAAGACTAATGACTTCCGCTTCCATTCTAAAGAATAAAAAAACAAGAACTAAAATTAGAGGCAAGAGAAAATGAATGTAGTTGTAGAAGTGTTGTTCATCATAGTACTCATCAATACTCTTAACTTGAGCACTGGAACTGCGACATTAGTTTGGGCAATATACATAGTCACGAAACTATTCTCTTGGTTTTTGACTTCAGTGATTACTGTTCTTTTGGGAATCATAAAAGAGGCATTAAAAGATAATTAAAAGGAGGAGATTAAATGGGTTATTTGATAAGGCAAACAAAGCCATGCATAATTGAATTAGACCGTGGAATGGTAAGGAAGATTGAAACACTATTAGAATGGATGGACACAAACCCAGAGGTCTGGAATAAAATCAGGAACTATGTATACAGCAATAAACTACACCAGATAACATTCACATCAAACACAACACTAAAATCAAGAACAACCAAAGACAATAAAAAACTTAAATCAAAAAAGAAAAGATAGAGCATGGCAATAACTGATGACATATCCAAGGAGATTAAAAAGATTAGGAACAAGAAATACTATTGGACAGAAGAAGAGAAAGAAGCAGAAAGGCAAATAAAGAATCTGGAATACTACAAAGGAAAGTTCAAGACAATTGAAGAGGCTATCAAAAAGGAAGATATAAACGAAATGCTTAAATGTTTCCACTGTGGCAAGCCATTAAGAAAAGTGAGTGACTATGAATACAAATGGGACTGTGACTGCGTTCCTAATAACATTCGATTAAGTGTCGGTTGAGCGGACATGACTATAAACAAGGAAGAATTGGAAATTAGAATAAAAGGATTGAAGGCTGAACTTGAAGAACTGCTTTGCCATTACAAAGAGACAGAGATAGAGTTGGCAAAGTTTTCAAGGATACAGGATGAACTTTGCGAAAAGGCATTCCGCATCAAGCCTGTATTGAATGAATTGGAGAGACAGTATTATGGTGATAAAGAATACAAAAGAATGAAAAAGAAAGAAGCTAAAGAATTAATGGAGAGTGTAAAGAATGTCAAAGAAAGTAATGTTCAATAATGAAGGAGTATGGTGCGTGATTGTATTTTTATTTTATTTCATGATTGGATGGTTTACCTTATGGGGATTCTCAAGGCTTACATATCTCGATTATTTTGTTGTATGGTTTGTCCTGATGATATACATGGTGTTTGATATTAAGAAAGCAGCAAAGGTCATTGAAGAACCTGAGTCTGAGTCTGAGGCTGAATCTGAATTTGATTTGACTAATTACACACTCAAAGAAGACAAGGTCTCATTGCACCTTCATGACGCATTATCATATGTTAATATAGGGATGAATAACAAGGCAAAGAAATCCATAGGCAAAGCATTCAGTGAGTTGATTAAGAATGATAAAGTTAAACACAAAAGAAAAAAGGTTAGAAAAGTTTCTGAAAGATAATTCCTGCGTCTGGACTAAAGACGGCATGGAAGAGAACAGAAAAGGACTCTGGATTCTTTCACCCCTGATAATAGAATTCCTAAAGAAGGAGAAACTCATTCTTGTAAAGGAAAGGAAATTACACGTAGAACTGTAGTATTTTTATCCTAAACAATTGGACAGGGGAATCAATAAGATTCCCCTTGACACAATTGTGCTCCCCTAAAATTCAAGCAAATTAAACAACTATCTTTCTTCAAACTATTAACCTCAGAATTTCTTTGGTTAATCTCCCAATTTCTTCTCGGAAGAAATGGGCACATTTTCGCATAGCGAAAATTGTGTTCTTTTGAAAGAAAGATTACTTGGTGAATACTTCAAACTGTTTGGCGTTTCTGCCTGTTCGAGTCTTGACAACTCCTCTGCTTACGACTTTGACTAACTGACCAATCTTGACTGCTCCCATCATTCTCTCAAGAATCATGGTACCAAAGATTGTCTTGGTCTGTCCGCTTGGAACTTTTATGTCAAAGACTTTTGATTTACTGCCGTCTGGTCTGAAGTAATTTCCGTCTCTGATTTGGACTAACTGTCCTTCAATGGAATCTCCATCTTTCTCAAATCTAAAGACTTCACCTTGTGTGCTATGCCATTCTTCTGCCATATTTACTACCTCCTTATTTATTTACTACTGCTTTATAGTATAGTATAGTCCCAATGTAAATTGGGAATGTATATTAAATCAGCAGGACTTCTTTATAAACTTAATTGAATAGAGCAACCTATATCACAAAAGAAACAAAATAATTTAAAACGCATATCTCAAATTATTCCTATACGCTAAACTTTTTAAGAAAAAGTTTACCTAATCATTTATAAATAAGGTTGTGTAAAATTACTTATAATTAATAATAATGAAGGAGGAATTGATAATATGAACATGAACTTTTCTAAACTGATTGGTGCTCATGTAAAGATTGTCTGCATCTTTGGTGAAATCAAAAGCCCTATTTATTATGAAGGAGACATCCTTGAATATGATGAAGGAGGTAAAGTTGTGACAATAAAAGATAGATTCGGCAAAACTGTTTTCCTCGACACCGAATCTATCAGGCAAGTTGTCGTAATAAAGGAGTAAGTCTCTACACTCAATCATGAGGTGAATGTATTGGAACTCAAACCTATCTTACCTAAAGAGACTATATACTCATTAGACTATATAAAGTTTATGCTATTAGCATCTGCTTCTTCTTCCAGATTCGGAGTAATCAATCTATATGAGAATAATAAGATATTCAAATCAAGAGGCAATCTTAATGCTCTTATGATTGCACCCTTTGGTACAGGTAAGACCTCGCAAATATGTAGTATCAATAATGTCAAAATAGAAACTGCAAGAAGCGTAAGCATGCCAGGTTTGATTGGAACTATAACAAGAGACGGTCAGTATCTTATTGGTTCTTGCTTTAATGCTGGTGGCAAACTGCTTCTGATTGATGAATGTCAAAGCCTTCCTCATCTTGTCAAAGATGCAATGAACCAACTACTTGAACCTCCTCATGAGTTTAGAAGAGATATAGGATTTAAGTCTGTCATGCCAGTGCACAAGAAAACTCGTTATGCATGGGTAAGAGGAGAAGAGAACTGGTTCAAGATAAGAAGCAAGTTCTCCTGCATTGCAAGTGGCATGAGAATAAACTTAGAGAACGATGTTGATAAGGCGTGGTACTCACGTTTCATCCCCATGCGTCTAAAAGTGGACCTTGATTACATTGAGAAACTTGTTGGAGGAGAGACAATCTTTGAAGTGAATGCTCTTGATTTTGCTGGTGACTTTGAGTTCAAGGATTATATGAAATTCAGAACTTATTACTTTAAGAAATTCAGAGAAAGCAGATGGATGAAAATATTCAATCTAAAACAGGATGACTATGGTTTCATAGCAAGAAACACACAAGACCTTGCAAGGCTTGCTGCTTTTTCTGCTGCACTTGATGGAACTAACGAGATAGAACTTGACCATGCAATAAAGATGACAGACAAATGGTTCCATCAAATTCTATATAATATATTAATCGGACCTTTGTCCGATAATGAATACAAAACTATTGGTCTCGTTGATAGCATGTCACAAGATGAGATAGCAGCAATACTTGGGATTTCTCAAGGTGAAGTGTCAAAGATAATAGATTTCCTGAAAGCAAAAGGTATAATAACAGAAAAGGATAAACCAACAATTGATAAGGAAGATAAAACAGTTACAAAGTTATCATATGATAATACTGAAGACCCAACCAAAAAAACAAAGATAGAGGTAAGTTAATGGGATATGAATATGAGATTGGCAAATGTCCAATATGTGATTTGAAGAAACCTTTGCCTCCTGAATATTTCTCAAGGTATGAATATTCAGTGAACTTTGCTGATAAAGAAATCACTAAATGTTGTGTCTTTTGTCCCAGAAGATTTAGAGTGCTTAAGAAAGACCTAAAATCTGAATCATTGAAAATAGAAATAAGGGATAACCCAGAAATATTAAGATGGTCCTTGCACAAAAGAATATGGAAACCTACATTGAAAGAAGCAAAAGATGTATTTATAAACCATGAAAAATTAGATAAACTAAAAGAAAAATATAAAATACACTATTATTAAGTAACACTATAACAATGTTATATTTCATCTAAATATACTAACCTATAACATATATGTTTGAGTTTGAAAATACTATCATATGATAAGATTTTTATTGGAAAAAAGTGTTACTACTGAATACTTGGACATTATAACATTGTTATATTTTATGGTAAACTATATTCCACAGAATATAAATGATATTTTAAAAAGCCTTGTTTTTGCCATTTTCTTATTCAGAAAGTGCCAAAGTATAGTAGTCCAATATCATATATTTTGGAATATTGTTTTATAATATATATATTACTTTTTAAAAAAGCCAGAACATTTCATTTGTCAGAAACAGGCAAAAGGACTGATTGATTGGTCTGTAGCCTATTACGGTATATAGTATATACCAACAGAATGACCAAAATATTCCAAAATGAAAAATACAGATATATATATATATAGAGTGTACTATGAAAAAAAAAAGGTGGTATGGATAATTTGGAATATGGAATATTTTTGCCTTTCTGTTGGTAGTATATACTATCCGTAATAGGCTACAGACCAACTACGAGGTTCTTATGCCCATTTCCGTTCGTATGCCCGTTCCAAAAGGTTATTGGGAAAATTCAAAAGTCGCATGATGAAAAACAAGATTTTATCGAGTTTTAAAATGGGTGTTTTTGGCAATACTTTAAATACTATAAATTTCTATATACACAGAAATATAGTATATTCTGACATACTATCAGAAAAGACTTATATTTGTTAATACAAATCTTTAAATATAAGTATGACCTTTTGTGAATATATTCTGAAACATACGAAACTTTATAATATTGTAACACCAAATTATTGGTTAGCCCCATTGACATACGAAGTCTTTAGGTGAGTTTAATAACGAATAAAGAAAACAGATTTAAGGGGAAGAATGATTCCAGTAGGCTCTCTGATACGCAGAGGGCTGAAAAAATCATTAAGAATAAATTACACCTCATTGAGTCTTTCAGAAAGGTTTTGGTTGCTTATACGGTTCTTATAATCTTGTTCTTACTCTATAATTTCTTAAGGTACCTTTTCTATGGTAACCCTCAGGTTCTTAAGATTGTAAGTGGAATGATATTTGCTTACTGTCTTGTGACACTCTTTATTTACTTTGTAGCTAAGAGAATGAAGAAAGATTTAGAGAATGAATTAAAACAGAAAGATGAAAAGAAGAAGGAAGAGCCAAATATGACTCTTGCAGAAGGCGATGAGGATTATGAATACTATAATAGTTAATGTGATAATGTATGAATAAAAAGAAGAAAGGGGATTTGAAAGAGTTATTGATGGTGTTTGTGGATGTATTCTTTGCAAGCATCCTATCTGTGGTATTTTCATTTGCAAGCGATTGGAAATTTTATTACATATATTTCCTGCTTTCGCTGATTTGGTTTGCTTTGATGGATATAAAATCAGGTAAGGTGTTGAGTAAATGAAAGATTCATTTTTGAAATCTTATTTAAAGATGTTGGGTATGGTTTATCTTTTTCTGTTATGTTTGATAAGTGTGATTGTTCCTATGTTTATGGCTGAAAAATATTCTGATTTATGGTATTGGTTTTATATGATAGAAGTTTTGGTAGTGACTTTCTGGCTTACTATATTTAATAAGCATTTTGGAGATTGAAATGATAACTATAAGGATATGCTGCAAGAGTTGTGAACGGAAGACAAGGATAATTGCTAAAGTCTGCCATGAGGAAAATGAATACTACTGCCCAATCTGTGGAAGTGCCAATACTGTAATTGAGGAGGTAAAATGATTCACTTTCCAAAAGAGACAGATGGATGTTTCTATGAGAGGATTGAGGACTGTTGTTGGTTATGCATAATCAGGTTGTTCATTGGAACTGTAAGATTGAGGTTTGGTTTATGAATCTTGAAAAAATAAAACCACGAGGTTTCATAGTTTTGGAGCAGGTATATTCAGTCAAGAAACTTAAACTTATCAGCAGGGTGACGCAGAATAAGCACTTCGGTATTTTCAAATGCGGCAGTAAGCATAACCAGCGTGGGGAGTTTGAGGCTACTATTTTCTTTTCTGGCTTGACTACGAAGTACAGGCTTGGTGAGTCATGGATACTTAGCATTGACGATGAACTCTACTGCATATCATTCAAACTGATGGGATGGACACTCTATAAGCAAATGCTTTTCACTTATGGAATGGACAAGGCATTCAAGGAGCAATGTCTCAAGGATAAGCATGGGAGCATCTTGATAGGTCCTGACACTAAGGTAGAGTTCATAGAGAAGATTCACCAGAAACAGGAGAAGTCATGCAACAGGACTGACAACCTTTCTCTCAAGGACTCAATATCTCAAATGCTCTTCAATGTAAAGGCTAAGGATTTGTAGGTGATAAGATAAATGGCTAAGACATATTTGATTAATAAAATGGATTTTAGAGATAGTTCACAAGCCATAAGAAAAAGTCTTGGAACAACAAGAGATAAACATTATATAGAAGTCCTCAAGAAATCAGATGTCAAGAAGGAGATAGAAAAATTAAACAGAAAAAATTATGAACTTTATTTAGAACATTTTAAACAAAGATGTATTGATAATGAAATGTTTTTGATTAGAATAGAAAAATCGTTATTCGGAAATTTTAATATTCAAAAGAAAGTTTGGCAAGACTTCAAAACCAAACTCTTGAGTTCGGAAAAAAAGGTTATAAGTACCTCGCAACCTAAATCTGAATATGGCGGGAGTACTCCCAACAATACTGGTTCAGAACCTTCCGAAAAACACAAGAGACATAAAAGAATAGTCAAAGACGACAAAGGCACAATTTTGCATCGGCAAAATGTGCATTCAAAATCACGATGATTTTGAATTGCAAGGTTGTAGATTATGAGGAATGGTGAATGTGCCAAAGGATGTTGAAATCACAGAGGAGCATCTGGTATTGCTGGACTGGAAGAAAGGGAGGGATTTAAAGATTAATATACTCAACAAACCAAAAGCCTATATAGGAAGATACCTATATAATTGGACAAGGAAGTACAAGTTGCTTAGAGTGCGTTGGGAACGTTAATAATAAAGGAGGTAATAAATATGGAAAGGAGAGATAGGATTATTTATATGACTTTTGGTATCGTTTTTCTTATAGGATTATTGAGGCTTGTTTTTGCATATCCAGACGCTGTCACTGGGAAGAGGGTGTATGATTTCTCAAACACTTTGAGTTCGGACCAGATTAGCAGTCTGCAGGATAAATGCCTGACAATAGAATCTAAATCTACATATCAGGTTGCTGTGGTTTTAATCAATTCACTTGAAGGTAGTAGCATAGAGGACTATACCTATGGTCTCTTCAATAAATGGGGAATAGGTCAGAAAGACAAAGATAATGGTCTCTTGATTCTTATCTCAATCAATGACAGGAAGTACAGGTTTGAGACTGGGTATGGGACAGAGACAGCTATAACTGACGGTGAGGCTGGAAGGATTGGAAGGGACTGTTTTGTCTCTAACTTCAGGTCTGGGAATTATTATGCAGGAATAGACTGTTCCCTGAATCAGGTCTCAAGCCTGATATTCAAGGAGGAGAATATAAATGGCACAGAAACTACAATTGTTCCTGTCTATAATTTTTATAATGATATAGAAGCAAATTCCTTTATGAGCACTTTTATGTCATTGCTTCCTGTGATTTTGGTTTTTGGTGTGATTGTTACAGTGTTCTCTGTGCTTTCTTCAAGTTTTAGTAGTTTGAGTTCGGGTGGAGGAAGCCCTGAAGAGACAGGAGGTTCAGGAAAGAGCAGTTATGACGAGGATTATAATGATTGGTCATATCCGAGGGTATGCCCTTTCTGTGGTGCATTGCTTACTCTATGGTTGTTGAGGAAAGACAGGCATTGCCCTAAATGTGGAAAATTGGTTCCAAGAAAGTTGAGAAAGAAAAAGCACACACATGACAATTATATCTTCATACCAGTAGGTCATAGTGACAGTTCATCCTCTGGAAGTTCAGGAGGGAGTTCTGGAGGAAGTGGAGGGTATGGAGGAGGCGGTGGAGGCTCATTTGGTGGAGGTTCTTCTGGTGGTGGAGGAGCATCAGGTGGTTGGTAATTAAAAGGTGATAAACAATGAAAGGTTGGTTAATTGCGATTCTGGTAATCTTGGGAATAGTAGCAGTGGCAGCACTCTCTATCTTCTCATGGGTTATTGGAACAAGAAATAGGATGTATACTGCAAGCATAGACGTGGACCAGCAATGGTCTCAGATTGCGACTGTCTTGCAGATGAGGTTTGACAAGATACCAAATCTTGTCGAGTTGGCTAAAGGGTATATGAAATACGAGGGCTCAGTCCTTGAGGAAGTCACGAGACTAAGGAGCCAGTGGGGAGAAGCAAAGACACAGGATGAGAAGATGGTTGCAGGAAATGAACTTGGCAATGCACTTGGCAGATTGATGGTAGTGATAGAAAATTACCCGACTCTTAAGGCATTGGAGCCAGTCACAACAGTAATGGATGAACTGTCAGGGACAGAGAACAGGATTAAGCAGGAAAGGATGCTATACAATGAAAAAGTTAGTGCATACAACAAGATGATAGTGATGTTTCCAGACAGTATAATAGCAAACTTCTTTGGGTTCAAAGAGAGGGCATTCTTTGAGGCTGAAGAGAACGCAACCCAGGCACCAAAGATAAATGGAAGCGATATGTATAATTAAAGAGTAAGAAACACGGTGAGGCTTGGTATGATTAGGTATGATTCGGTTGGGTATGGTAAGATATGGGAACAAATATTGAAAACAATTAAAGAAGATGACAAAGTGATAATTTGCAGGATTTGCGAGAAATAAAATGGAGAAATAGAAAACTAAAAAGGAAAGGCAAAAGTATAGAGGAGAATTTAAAAGAAAGATTCATGAAGACTGCAAATGAGCGTTATCATATGATAAGATACCAACCTCCTGTTGAAGGTAAACAGTTAAAGGTTGGTCAAGTTGTAGAGGATGTAAGAATGAAAGTTCGATTGGTCGGGACATTTACAGACTTTGAGTTGAAGATGATAGCACGCACTCTGAGGAAGATAGAGCAGAGGCATCCAGAGAGGGAGTACATGATGCTTCTTGAGACGCCAGACTTATCTGTTGAAGAAGCCAAAGACTTAATAACTCGCATTTATAAAAGTACTATTAAAGGGAATGATGATGAAAGAGGAAAAGGAAAAGAAATTTCAGATGTTTGATTTCGAGCCTCCAAAGGTAAAAACACCTCAAAGGTCGGATATTTATGGCAAGCCTGGTCCGCCTCTTGCGACCTGCAATCAATGTAAGAAGAACTATCCAGTGTCTGAGATGCAGGAATTTTATTTGAAGCCAGGCGATTCATTTTGGCTATGCCCAAGATGTAACTTCAAGAAAAGGATGAGGGCAAAGTTTAATCCGAGAATATAGGCGAAACAAACATAATCAGAGGTGAGGTTATGATTACGAATCCAGATAAACCTCATATAATAAGTGATAAAGAGAGTGAGGAAATGGCACAAGGAACTATAATGAAACTTCTCGAGAAAGAGGCTAAGAATAATAGATACCTCACATGTAATTATATTTCTTACAAGACTGGAATAGTTAAAGGGACTGCATTCGTCAATCTTGGCAGGCTGATGAGACAGGAAAATGTCGAGAAGATAACTATCATGGACAAGAAGGACAGGACTGTAAAGAAAGTCATAGGGTTTAAGGCTACACAGAAGTGGTTGGATGCCGATTGAAGACAAAATTATTGGTGGGAGTGTAAGTCTTTCAACTACAGGTTTGTATCTTGACGCTGTGACTGAAGGCGGGAGGTTGGTGAAGTTTCATTTTGTTGAATTGCCTGAACTGAGGACTCTCGGAGTCTCAAATATAACTTTGGACCAGCATTTCATTCTGTTCTTAGATTATGACAAGATAACCATGGAAGACATGCAGTCTCAATTATTGTATCTTCACAATGAATTTGGATTGTCTCACTTTATAGTGATAAAGACTGGAGAAAGGAGATTCCATGTCGTCTGTTTCGAGAAGTTCATGATGGAGGAAGTCCAGAAGATAGTCAATAACACTCTTTGCGATTATTCATTCAAGACTGTCGCACTTAAGAGCGACAAAGGATGGATTCTCAGGCTGTATCCTAAAATTGACAGGGACGGCAAAGTTGTAAGGGACAGACCAGAATTCCAGACATTCCTATATTATGGCGAGCCAAAGAGGAAACTGTCAAGAGGGCACATGGAACTCTTTGCCAAGATATATCCTGGATTTGGCAAGGCTATGAAAGACATGGACCTTGAAAAGTATGCTGACGATTCCACTTGGGTAAAACTTGTAAAGTATGGCACAAGCCAAAAGAACCTGATAACCAGTTTCGGCTTTGATGACCTGATTGCATCGAAGAAACTGCAGGTAATTTGGGATGAGGAAGTAGATAGTGAAACAGATAATTAATTTTAATAACTCTTAAATGAGGTTATTTATATGGCAACAAGAAGGGATGAAACAGACTGGAAGAAAGTGAACCAGGATTATGACGAGGAAAGGGCTTGGGATTACTTCAGGGATAATTATAATATTGATGTTTCTAATTTTGCCACTCCAGAAGCGTTGGAGGAATACTTGAGAAGCCTCTTTGGGCAGCAACCTCTTTCAGGTGCTGAAGGGAGAGGTGGGTATGGAAGTTTCGGTGAAGAGGGTATAAGCAAGGTAGTCGGTGTTGCTCTTGACGAATGGGAAGGCAAGGCACCTGTTCCATTACATCCAACACCAAAAGTGGAGAGGGCACCTCCAAAACCAAAAGTAGAAGTTGAGAAAGGAGTGGAGCCAGAGGAAGTCCCATTGCTTGAGGAGATTACTGAGGAGGAGATTGGCGGACCTCCAGCAAAGAGAGTAAGAGGAAAAAGAGAAAGAAAGGTAAAGCTTGAGCCTGTTCCGACAATGGTCATTCCTGAAGTCAAGGCAGTTGAACGGATAGTCCCTGAAGTTGGAAAAGTCTATAAACCTGAAGAAATCAGGCTTGAGGAAGTCGAGACTCCGTCTGGAAAAATGACACGAGTGGTCGAAACAATCAAAAGAGGAGTTGCGACCTCTACTGGTGCTGGAATGGCACAGCAACCGAGGAATGTCGCAGAACGGATACGAGATACCGTTGCTGACGTAGTGCAGGGAATTGCTGACAGGATTCGTCAATTAGGGAGGTAAGGAGGTAATAAGAATGGATGAGAAATTATGCAGAAAATGCGGAAAGGATTTGGACTCGCCAGACGTGGAAGGTCTCGTCTACAGTCATCATGTCTGGTGGTGTTGCGGATGCTTTGCTGAGGACATGAAAACATTCGAGAATCCAGAAAATGAGGAGAAAAAATGGGAACAACAGATGTGATGTTAGTAGTTTGTTTGGGAAACAAGGAGGACAAACAAAAGGTCCAGTTCTTTCTTGAAGAATCAAAGATAGTTTCAAATGTAAAACTGATAGATTAAGTGGTGATAATAATGAAGACATGGGGTAAGCCTTTCTTAAAAGGAGATGGTGGAGGATATATTACTTTAAATGAGATTAATAATGACAGGATAAAGTTTTACCTGATGGATGAAACCAAGTGCATTGTTGGAATGTGCAGGGCATCATTTGAACCTCATAATGTTAAAGTATGCTCTGAAGAAGACGAAAGGCAATTGGAAAAGAAAATATTATTAAAATTGGAGATGATAATTGGCAATATAAAGAAGGGTGATAATACATGAAAGTAAAGGTTGAGATTAAAGGTCTTACTGAACTAAAGAAAAAGAAACTTGAGGCTGACATGCTTCATACAAAATATATTATTATGGATGAAATGGTTTCGACTTGCAAGAAACTTCAGGAGAATAGAGGAATAAAATTCAAGATTATAAGACTGCTTTCTAAAGTATCTGCATTAGGTAATCTGACTCTTGAGGCTTTCACTGCTGGTCTCGAAACTGCATCTACAATGGATGCCAATCTCTTTGATTATGAAATCAAGAATGATGGAGATAATACTATACTTACAATATCTCTTGATGACATTTACTTTGACATGCTAAAAATGGTTCCTATGCTTGGAGGAATAATGGGAAAAATTATGCAAGGAAAGGCTCAGTTCATGAAGAAAGTTGAAGTGTCAATCCGTTCTGATTACAGCGATAATTTTACAATCGAGGAGATTTAAATACCAAGAGACTTTTCAATTATAGGACTATTGATAGTAGCGATACTGGTACCTTTAATACCATATCTGCTTGTAAAATCAAAGAGTGAGGAAGATGCCAGAAGAAATGAACAAGGACACTAAATGTAACTGCGGGCTAAAGCCAGACCACCATCCATTCTATCATGACTGGTGTTGCCAGATATGCGGTGGGAGCCATGTAGAAGGTATCTGCCCTGAGAAGAACAAGGTCAAGAACTTTGTCTCGAGCATGAGGTTTAGAAACATGCTTCTTGGTATATTAAATATGATGCTTATTCTTGGTGTGTTCCTGCTTGGTCATAACAGTGCTTATTGGACAAATACAGAGATAGAAAAATATTGCATGAACTATAATTTATTACCAAAGAATGGTACTGGTTTTGACTATTACGGAAATCCACTGATAAATATCACTGGAACGACAATACAGATTTTCAACATGACTTCTATTACAGTTGCTATTAATAACACTACTTCTGTTATTTAGAATGAATGGAGTTTCATATATATCAGAACTATAGTCAGCACTATACAATTATCTTTATAAATATGTCTCTGTTAATCCTATTATCTAACATTATCATATGATAGGTGCATGTGAATTGGATAAAAACAAAAACAATCGGATGTCATTTGTCTTCCCTCCAGAATTTTATGTTATGCTTAACAGGCTAAAAGAAAAATATGGGAAGGACATGACTTATATTGTCATGGAAGCGGTAAATCAATGGGTGATGGAAAAAGAAAATATCTCATTAAAAGACTTATCAGATGATAAGAGCATGCTTATGATGCCATGCTCTGGTAATAATAATGGAAATGAAAAAAATAAAAGTATGATGTGAATGAAAGATTTATGCGAATATTGTATCCATCATGGAAGCGGGAAATGCAAAGAAGGTGGAGGCTGCATAAACTGGAAAGAGGCTGACGGAAGGAAACTCAAGAAAATTAATCTCTGGAAATTATAAGGTCATGACGATGGAAGATTTAAAATATAAAAATGTGAAAGCAGTCTTTTCAAAGGACTCTTTGTACATCATGAGCAGGGACAAGAATTTCTACAATATACCATCTGAACTGAAACTTGCTGGAAAGAAAGTTAAGGTGAGGGTTAGAGGTTAATGACGGAATTCTCAAAGGATGACTTGAAGGTTGAAGATACTCCTGTTTACATAGTTCCTAAAGGCACTGTTCATAAGAAGATACATCACAATCGTGTTGCTACTACTCAATATATAGGAGACATAGACACAAAGAAAGTCCCGAAGAAGATTGTAAAGAAGATACAGGAAGGCAAGATAGTCGGAGGAAGGGCTGTCCCTTACATGGAAGATGGATGGAAGAGAGTCATATATGTAGAGGACAATAAATGGGCACCTGTCGAAGACAGCCTTACTCATGAGTTAGTCCATGCAGAGCATCCAGACTGGGGAGAGAAGAAAGTGGAGAATTTTGTCGGTGAGGGTATCAAGAACAAAAAGATGGTAACAGAAAAGAAACTTGATGACATAGGATACGAGATAGAGAAAGGAAAGCCAAAGACCATATATGCCACAAGCCTTGACACAGGCAAGAGAGTTGTTGTGAAGAATGCCATTCCTGTTAAACTGAAGAAAATCGAAGAAGATGAAGTTAGCACTTCTGATGGAAAGTTCAGGTTGATACATTCTGATTTGGTTCAGAGTGTTGGTGATGTTGATTTAAGAAAAAAGCAGATACTCATTCACAAGGACATGCCGAGGAAGTTTGACGATGGTATAGCAGTCCATGAGATAGAGGAAAGGAAATGGATAGACAAAGGTCATTCTTATAATTATTCGCATCAGAAGGCTCAGGAGAAAGAACTTGACTTTTACAAGAGCAAGTTCGGAAACGAGAGAGAAGCAAAATCATTCTTGAACGAGGAAGAGCAGCATGTCAATAGGATATTGATGAATGATGCAAGGCTAAACACTGAAGACGGAAAGACTATCACTGCTGATTCTGACCTGATGTCAGGAGTTAGCAGTTTCTTTAGCAAGACAAGTTCTGCTGTCAGTTCTGTGGTAAGTCCTAAAACTACTTCTTCAACTACTACTACAAGGACTACAACTCCAACTACGACTACATCTATAACTCCGACTACTACTACTCCTACAACTACTACTGTAAGGACAACTACTCCTACTACAACTACTGCTCCTAAAGTCACTACTACAACTCCGACTGTTGCAAAAGTCACAAGCGGAGTATCAAGTGTTTCAAAGGCTTTGAGTGATGCAAGTGCAAGAGCGGCAGAGGCTTTGCAGTCCGCAGTTCCAACTCATACTCATACTGGAGGAGGTGTCTCATATCCAACTCCTACACCTACGCCAACGCCAACTATACCAACTGCTCCTTCGGTCCAACAGGCAATATCAGACTTGACAAGATATTCCAAACCTACTGTTACTCCTGTAACAACTACTCCAACTACACCAACTCCAACTCCAATGGTCACTACCATAAAAGCCATACCCACTCCTACTTATCCGTCTGGAATTCCAATACCAGGATTTACCACTCCAACTGTAACGACCACGACTACTTTGCCAAGCCCAACTCTTGTTGCTACAACTACTGGAGCGATGCAGATATCTCCTCCAAGCGTTAAACTTACAGAGTCTCAACAAAAGGCACTTGCAGAGAATCCTGGATTGACATATTCAGTCTCTCCTATGGGACAAGTTGTGTTGCATTATCCTACAAGACTTCCAGTCTTTGAGGCTGGAACAAGCGATATAATGGGAATGGCAAGGATTACTGCTCCTGCAGGACCTGTTCCTACAACGACTGTATTGCCATCTGTGACTTTGCCTTCTCCTGTTGTCACTGGTCCTGTTCCTGTCACTGATTTTACTACTGCATTCTCTCGTGCTTATACATCTATAACTGGTGGTAAGGCTCCAATAATTACAAGCCCTCTACCTGAAGGACCTACTCCAACAGTTTCAGGACTTCCTGTTTTGCCAACTACTTTCAAAGGTCCTGAGATAGTTTATAAGACTAAATATGAAGGAGGTGCTGCTGGTGTATTGCCTACTGGTGAAGGAGTATATACAACCTCGATAGGATTGCCAGGAAAAATCACACAGATAACAGAACCACCAAAGGAATTCAAGAGCAGTGATATTATAAAACCTCCAGAACTTCCAAGACCTGGAAAGAGTTTTGAGCAGGTCTTTGGGAAGGATTGGTCTCCTGAATTAAAAACAAACATAGATGCGGCAAAGTCAAATGTTGATGCTAACATAAGGGCAGGATATAAGGCTGTAGATTACAGGATTCTTACTGATGATAAAGGGAATCCGATAAAAGGATATCTTGATGATAAAGGGAATATAATAAAAGACGATACTTCTGGTTATATTGTCTCTGGTGTGATTAGACCTGAGAAATTTACTGATGTTGGAAAAGACTTGTTCAAGGCAACTGCCTATGCAAGGGAGTTGGGTTTAAAAGAAGGGGAATATAGTTTATTTAAGGACCCAGTCACTGGGAATTTGGACCTTGTCACAAGTAGGGCTGTTCCAGACCAGATTATTGCAGACATAAAGATTGGCGGTTATGCTGTAGTGGATACTAAAGGCTTTAGGCGTGATGCAATAGAAAAATACTTGATAGACAAAGACTTGCTTCAAAAAGTAGAGACACCTTCTGAACTGATGGGAATACCAAAAGGACTGAAGGACATTGTGATTGGGGACAAATATACATATACTTTCAAGCCTAATGTTCAGGAAATAATAGACAAGGACACTGGTGAGAGGAGATTGATTGTTGGTGATATTACTGGCTTGACATCATCCAAACTTGGAGATTCAATTTCAAAGGTTCAGTCTGATATAGATGCAGAGACTGCAAGGATAAAAGGTGGAGTATCAGAATTGAAACGAGAATTCATGTATGGCACTCCACTTGAAAAGATTGGCTCTGCAGGGATAATAACTGGTGCTCCTCTTCTTTCTCCTACTGACTATCTTGGCTTGACTACTATTGGTGCTGTATTAAAGGATGTTTATAAAGGAAAGACTATTACTGAAATGATGCAGGATGTTACTAACATAAGAGAACGTGCACTTGAAGATATAGTTGCAAGGACAGGTCCTGGGACTAATATTTTGAACTTTATATGGCAGGCTCCAATGGTTCAGGTTGCAGGAACTTATGCTCTTGGTACTGGGATAAGCACTGGGGTAAGTGCATGGGGACCTAAATTAGCGACAGAATTGACATATGGAGTTGGTGTACCGCCTATAGTAGAAGCGGCTGGTGGTGTTGTTGCAGGTGGTATAAAACTTCTTGGAAGTCCGATAGGTATGGGAACTATGATAGGTGTCCCTGCTGCATTCAAGATTTCTCGTGGTATATATTACAAGCAGCCATTTGAGGATATATTTGGAGGTGTTGCATCTGATGTACTGAAATTTGAACTTGCAAGGGCTGGTGTAAGGGCTGGTGCCGTAGAAGGTGCCAAATTAGGAAGAGAGTATGAAAGCAAACTTGTTTCTGAATATGTGACTGGACCAGAAGGTAAAGTAATTGGAGAGCGTGCTGGAATAAGGGTTCCAGTTGGTGAAAGGGGATTTAAATATATTGGTAAAATTTCTCCTGAAGAGATGGAAGTCGCAAGAGGATTTTATGAGGCAGGAGTTAAGGTAACTCCGACTGGTGAAGTCAAGGCTCCTTATCTTGGATTATTCAAGACTTATGGAGGACCGACAGACATCCAGAAATTTGCTGACATAATCCTTGGCAAGGAATTGCCTGCTCAATTATCATTTCCATATATGGTTACATATGCTCCAGGCTCTGAATTTTCAGAGAAATGGCTTGAAGGAAAAGGAGCAGAGAAAGCACTTGGTAAATATGGAGTTGGAGGGACTTACTGGGAAAGTATTGGGTTGACAGGAGAAGGAGTTCCACAAGCAACAACAATATATAAAGGTACAGAAGTTGTTCCTGGTCCAGGGGGGACTGCATATCTGAGAGAATTTGCAACTCCAAAGATGCTGACTGTGCCTTCTGAAGTTCCAGTTACTAAAGATGTGCAAGCTATAAGGTTCAAGATGTTTGGTGTCGAGGCTGAAAAAGGAGGAAGGACAATGCAAGTCACGATGACAGCAGACAAACAGAATGTGATAGTCCAGCAGTTTGATGCCGAAGGAAATCCGCTTGGAAAGCCAGAAATAAAAGGTGACCCTGTCAAATACTTTAAACTTTTGAACAAGGCTGCAGGAGAAGAATTTTTCTATGAATTGCCTGATGGCGGTATTGCTTATAGAGGTTCAATAGAAAAGCCTCCTTATGAGGTCATAAAAGGTGGTGTCGCTTATAGAGGTCCTAATACTATAGTCCTTGATGATAAAGCCGCTCAGGAATTATTCAAGAAATATCCTCAACTTGCTGAAAAGGTAGTCGGAGGAGTTTCTGGTCTTGCTGGTGAGCCTACTTTAGATTATGATAAGATACAAACCTTGCTTAAGGGAATGTCAGAAAAAGAAGGTATAACTGCCTTGAAGGATATTGGAATAGAGAGATATATAGAAGGTGCAAAGACTGGTGAGTATAAACTTGAACTTAAAGACCTTGGAAATATAAGGCAAAATATAGTGTCAGGCAATGTTCCGACATCTGTAGGAGATACAGGCATTACTTATACTTCAGGTGTTCCTGCAGGCAAAACGACTATTGATTATATGAGAGGTATTGGTGGAAAAGGTTTGATGGAAGCATTGGGTCCTTCTGAAATAATGGGAGGTGGAGTTACTAAGGCTGAAACAGAAACACTAAGACTTGCAAGACTTGAGCCGACTGTTCCTATTACTACTGTTTCATTGATTCCTCCAGTTCAATTTGGAGAGACTGCTGCTGCTTTGGGAGGAGTTACAACTGCAACTGCATTGATGGGAGGTCTTTCTGCATCCGCATTATTGAAATCTGCAGAGACTGCATCTGCTTCATTGGGTTTAAAGGAAATTTCGACTGTCTCTGAATTGCCTTCTTTCAAACCTGCTTTCTTGACTATTCCAGTGATTAGTACTGGTGTTGGTGAAGTTGCTGGTGTTAGTGAAGTTACTGAAACTACAACTGTCTCAGGTTTAGGTCTTGGTATTACTCCTTATACTGAAGTCACTCCAATTACTGGAGAATTACTAAGTCTCGGACTTATACCTTCAGTTACTCAAGTAGTATCACCTGCTGCTCAATTGACTACTACTGTAATACCTACTACTGCTTTTACATATCCATATGCATTTGGATTTGGTTTTGGAGGAGGCAGAGGAGAAGGTGAAAAACCAAAAGAAGAAAAGAAAAAATACAAATATCCAGGCGGGAAGGTAGGAATGAGCATATTAAGTCCAGACCTGTTCAGTGCTGCTGTATCGCAGGCTATGACTGGGAAAGTCACAATGCCGAAATTTACAAGGGGAGAAGTATCTGCCTTGAAGGCAAGAACATTCGTAAGAGTTCCGACTGCTGAGTTAATGGGGAGACCAACTTCAGCAAAGGAAGTATTGAAAGGATTATTGGGATGATTATAAAATAATAAGGAGGAAAGATTAAAATGGTAAAAGTAAAAAAGAGAAAGAAAATGCAAGACGCAAAGAAACTTTCTCAGAAGAATAAAAAGAAAACTAAAAAGAAAAAGTGAGGATAAAATTATACTGACAAGTAACCATATGTATAATATGTCGAAAAGTCAAATACGTGTTAGGAGGAAATAAAAATGAAAAAAGAAGTTGAACATTCCAGAATGCCAGAATGGGGTAATGTCGATGCAGACCAAGGTCTATTCAACCTAAAGAAAAAGAGGTAGGAATAAAATGCAATTCAAGAAAGGCAATGTGCCTGATAGCAAGTTTAACAAGGTTCAATTAAGGATGGGAATCAAGGTTGAGCATGAGCATACTGACAATAGTGCTGTTGCAAAACAGATTGCCAAGGCTCATTTATCAGAATTCCCAAACTATTACACTTATCTGAATAAAATGGAAAAGAAATTGAAAGGGAGGTGAAATGAAAATGAAAAAGACAGAGCGTATGGAAGGTCTTAAAGGAAAGAAAATGCTTCCAAGCGGATGTGTATTGAGAGATGGTAATGTCTTGTCAAGAGCAAAGGCAAGTGCTGAAAGGAGTGTCCACATACCATCAATGCCAACAAAGACGGCATGCGGAAGGAAGAAAAAAAGATAGGCTTGTTTGTAATTTTTTAATTCTCCTTAAAGGAGGAAAAATTAGAGGAAGTATAAATGGTCGAAGAAAAAAGAACGATATTGGTCCCGCCTGAAACAATAGCGGGATTTGGAGTACCAATGACTGGAGAAGTCACAACTACCCCTATGGAACCATTAGAAATACCCAAGAAATATTCAACTGTTGCAGTCAAGACAAACGGCAAGACAATGCAGATACCAGTGACATACGAAAAAGAAGATACAGGTGATATAGTAATGCCAAGAAGCATTTCAACTGTTCCTGTAAAGACAAACGGTGAAACATTTGGAATTGCAGCAACATACAGAGAAGAAAAACCTCGAATGATACCTAAATGGGAAGAGCCCAAAGAATATGCGACTATGGATGAATACATCAAATCATTTGGGTCACTTGAGGCTAAAAGAGCAGAAGAGACAGAAGAAGTTAGATTGCTCAAAGAAGAAAGGGAAGCAAAATTAATAGGCAGAGAAAGGGCAAGAGCAGAGGCTGCAGAAGAAGAAGAAAAAACATCATTTATACCAGTTAAAAAATTCCCAATACCAGCAGCAGGGTCTGTTACGAGATATGCAGGCAAGGAATCAGAAATTAAGGAAGTTCCAGCAGAAGCAAGGTTAATGGAACAAATGAGAGGTGAGGCTATGAAAGGAAGAGAACAATATTGGGCTACAACAAGAGTCATGCCTGAAAAAATCAGTGAAAGCAAGTTTGGGAAAATGACAAGCGATGTCCAGAAAGACATTGAGTTTGAGGCTCTTAGAAGGGCTGGAAGAGATGTCAATAGACCAGAGAAATTGTCAAGAGCAGAATGGACAAAATCATTAATCAGAGTTGGTGGAACAGAAGAAGAACAATTGAGGTCTGAAAGAGTGAGGTCAGAGGCTGGAGCGAGATTTGGGACAGTTATGGGAAAAGTTTTAGCAAGTCAATTGACACCAGAAAGATTAAGGTCAGTTCCAAGTGTCGTTGCCATTAAAAGGGAACGAGACTGGAGAAAATTAGAGCCAAAAGTTAGGAAGTGGTATTTTGCACATTAAACATATGGGTAACAAAGGACAGTTTTTGGTTGTATCACTATTAGCCACATTCATGACCATTTTAGCCTTTATTGTCTTATATCCTATAATGAAACTGCAGATTGATACTTCAGTCGCAGGAATGGATGTATATTCAGCAACATTGCTGGAACTTGCACCATTCTTCATACTGTTGAGCATATTGCTGACAATAGTATGGGCATCACTACCAATGAGAGAAGGGTAGAATAGAGGAAGAGGCTATGAAGGCGTATAAATGGTTAGTAGTGGTCATATTTTGTTTAGCCTTAACTATCCCTTCTGCATTTTCGTGGTATGATACTAACTATCTATTAAGAAGAAGTGTTACTATAAATAATGCAGGAGTTGCTCAAACAGATTTTCAGACTCTGATAAATCTTACATATGATAGCGACATGTCAGCAGGCTTTGATAACTTATTGATGACATGGTATAATTCGACTTCTGGAATTGAGGCTCAAATACCATTTTGCTTAGGTAGAGAGTGTACTAATTTTGTATTCAACAATGGGACCTTGATAAATCTTACAACTTCAAATTCATCATTCACAGATATTGTAGTAAATGTCAAGAGCCTTCCTGCTTCTTCAACAAGCACGATTTATATCTATTACAGCAATTCGACTCCTGTTTCCTATTTTAGCAGTTCAGATACGACATGGAATTTTGGAGATGAGTTCAATGATGCCTCATTCAATACTACTAAATGGAGCCAGCCTTCTTATTACAATTCTGGAGGAACTCGAACTGTAAATGAAAGTGGAGGTGTTGTAAATCTTACTGTTATTGGTCCTTCTGGTGATTATGCCAATATGGGATTCAACTCTACTGAAGGGTATAACGCTTCTGTGACTCCTTTGATTATCTGGAATTCAGTAAGGCTAAGCAGGCAGGTAGCATCTGATTTTGGAAACAGTAATTTTATGTATCTCCGTTATGGAACTTGGGACTTTATGGTAAGATATTATGTAGATACTCCATATCAAGTCTGCCATTATGTCACTTGCGAGACTTATACTATATCACCAGACCCAATGAATGATGGTAAATATCATGTTAATGTCGTAATCCTTAAAGATGCTGGAATCCCTGGTAAACTAAACGATACGACATATTATGATGGTAATAAAACTTTTATATCAACTCATAATGACACTCCAAACAATGAAACTATGTGGAAATATGGAATCAGGCTTAGTTGTTATGATAGCAAATGGAGAAGTGCAAATATAGATTATGTAAGAGTAAGGAAATATTCAGCGACTGAACCTACATTTGCAATAGGTTCAGAGCAGAATCAAACTTTGAATTGGATAAGCATAACTCCTTCTGATAATGTAACATATCCTGCAGCGACTAATGCCACATGCAATCCAGGAGTGGCATGGTATTATTCTTCTCATTCAAAGAGAGTAAGTAGGGTGATAAACAATACTGCAAACCCAAACAACCTTATAGACTATCAGGTAGATTTTGATGTCTCTTATGATGCTGACATGAAGACTGACTTTGCTGATTTGAGGTTTACCTGGTACAATAATACTTCAGGATTAGAGCAGCCTGCAAACTTCTATGTAAAGAATAAAGTGGACAGCACCTATGCAAACTTGACTGTAAAAATCCCATTTATAGCAGGAAACTCTACAGAGACAATATACATGTATTACGGGAATTCAAGTGCAACATCATTAAGCAATGGTACAAACGCATATACTTTCTATGACAATCCAATAGAAGATACATTCACTTCTTTCAACCAGTCAAGCCAGTGGAAAGAATACAACAGTGGTGCCAATACTCTGAATGCTTCAACTTCAAATGGATATATCCAAGTAAATGCTTCTACTACAATAGGAGTAAATCATTGGATAATGACAAATTCCAATTTCACGATAGGGAAGAAGTTCTATTTTGATAACCTCAGTTTGGGTCAGCCTGCTGTAGTTGGTAATGACATGATTAGGTATATTCCAGGAGGTGGATTCGGTCCTCCAGAAGGTGCTGCTGGTTATCTCATACTTGAGTATTATGTTTCTGCTGCTGTTAAGAATGCACTTGAAATAGGTGTATCTGATACACTGTATAAGTTTAACATAACATATCCTCAAAACATACTTCTTTCATGGAGAGCAAATAATATAACAGTCCAGAATGAGACTAAGATATATGCAAATACGACTACGGATATACCTACACAAGAGAAGTATATGACATTATTGACACAAAGTGGTTATCCAAATGAGACTTTTGTCAAAGTGGCAAGGATAAGGGTTGAAGAATATTCCACTCCAGAACCAGTTCCTTTGTCATGGTCTTCAGAGGATACTTCTCCTACTTTCTATAGGAATGGAACTTTGCTTGGCTCTATGAATGACTATGTAACATTAGGAGCAGGAGTATGGAACTACACTTGCAAAAATGGAGTAGATACTGATATGAAACTGCTTACTGTAAACACTAACTCTTCAGGAACTGTCAATCTTACTATAACACCATCATCACCTATAAATTATGGAACATCATCTAATGCTACATGTTCAGGAAATAATCCAGAGCCGTCTTGGGTACCATACTTGTATAGGGATAATGTCTTGATAGGTGCAAATGAGACTGCAATCCTTCCAGCAGGGACTTATAACTACACATGTGCTGCAACTGCTACAAACTACTCTGCAGCATCTACAACTCAGTATTATACAGTCAATAAAGGTAATCTTTATTCTAACCCAACAAGCCTTGCTATGTCTCTTAACGCAGTGACTATCAACAAGACTGGTTTGATAGGTTATTGGAGATTTGAAAGTCATAATGCTACAAACTATACAATGGACTTTTCAGGTAATGATAATAATGGTAACTGTACTGGTGTTTCATGTCCAGCAGGTATAGTTGGTAAGTTTGGTAATGCTTATAGTTTTGATGGTAATGATGATTATGTTAATTTTGGTAATAATTCAGTTTTAAATTATTTTAATGCAATGACCATTTCTGTATGGATAAAACCAAAAGTACAAACAACAACTCAATATATAATAAGTAAGGCAAAAGGAAGTACCTATTATAATGGATATATATTGGCTATTAGACCAATTAATTCAGATATTCGTTTTGCATTTTTTAATGGTTCTGCGACTTATGATGGGTGTGATATTAGTCCTACTTATACCGCATCTGATACTTGGGATAATATTGTTGCAGTTATGAATGGAACTCATTGTATGATATATAAGAATGGAATCTTACTCGAAACTGGTGTTTATACAGGAACAGTAAATATGGCAGGAAGTCCTGATTTACTTATAGGAAAGTGGAATGCTGCACCAACAGAAACATTCAACGGAACAATAGATGAAGTCTCAATATGGAGCAAGGCACTTACATTAAATGAAATAAAACTCCTCTATGGTTATACATTGACTGGTGGTGTGAATTTTACAACTTCAGTGAATGACACTGGAACAAGCAACAACGGATATTATCTTCTATTTTCAAATGCCACAAATACTCTCGATGATTATGCAATGTATCATGCATTTGACTTGAATTCAGGAACAACATCAAAAGATATGTCTTTAAACGACAATGATGTGACTTTAACAAATGTATCATGGGTATCTGGAAAGTTTGGCAATGCTTTGAATTTTGACGGTTCTGGAACTAAATATGCAGATATACCGATGACAACTTCCACTAACATTACAGGTGTAAATACAATATCTTTCTGGTTAAAAGCAAATACAAATTCATCAATATGGATGGAAATTTTAGACAGGGCATCTGATAATATTCTAATTCAGACACAAAACTATAAGATGAGATATTATCTTGAGACTTCTAATGGAACTGCTTGGTTAGATTCTTCAGGTAATGTTCCTCAAAATATATGGACACATTATGCAATGGTCTATAACGGAACTCATAAATTGATGTATATCAATGGTGTATTGGATACATCTGCTATGGCTAATGGAACGATAAATAGCGATGGAGCGACTTGGACATTGGGTGCCTATTATGCAAGGAATGCAGCATGGTATAATGGAACTATAGATGAACTAAGAATATATCCAAGAGCACTTTCCCAATCAGAGATAAGCACTTTGTATAATGCAACAGCGATAGGTGTATCTGATACAGCATCAAAATCGCTTGGGTATTATTATTATCAAGTCATAGTTCCTGAGACTCAGAACTACACAATGAGAGACCAGATAATACCAATGAACATAACTCCTTTGATAGTTACAATAGTTCAAAATGTTACTTCATCAGTAAATTACAATCAGGATTATACAATCTATCCAAACTTCAGCATACCAACTGGTGGCAGCACTATTCCTGAAGTATTATCATATGTTAATGGCATAGTCTATGAGAATTCAAGTGGTCTCATAGGATACTGGAAATTAGATAGCAATGCAAACGATAACTCTGGTTATGGAAATGATGGAACTATAGTAGGAGCAGGAATTGTAGCAGGGAAGTTAGGGAATGCATTGTATTTTGATGGTACTGATATTGTTTCAATACCACAAAGTAGTTCATTAAATCTAAGTACTGACCAAACATTGTCTGCATGGGTAAAATATACTACGAATGGTACTAATGTAAGAGTAATAATAGAGAAAAGAGCAAGTGGTGGTTCAATAAACTATAGGATGTATGAGACTCTTGCTGGTTTGTTGGGATGCGAATGGTATGATGGAACCAGTGATATTGGTGCTTTCTCAACTACTGTAAAGAATGATGACCAATGGCATTATACAGTATGTGTAAGGGATTCTGTAAACAATAGAGGTTATATATATGTAGACGGTGTAATGAACCAGAATGTATCAGATACGACAGTTGATGCTAATATATTGAACGCTGGAAATCTTTGGTTTGCTGTTGGTGGATTGGGTATTCAATATTTCAATGGAACAATAGATGATGTGAAACTTTACAATAGAGCATTATCACAATCTGAAGTGGAAAGTGCATATGCACTTGAAAGAGGAAATGGATTTGCTGCTGGTGCATACAACATAACTACATATGCACCAAGCACAATAGACTATGTAGGAGCAACTGATAGTGATACGCTTCTAATAAGCAAATTGCATCAGGATTTAACAGTTTCTAATGGCACTCATTCCATAAACACAAGCGGATTAGTCGGATTCTGGAAATTTGAAAACGATTCATTAGACTACAGTGGATACGAAAATAATGGAACTTGCACTAACTGTCCAACTTTAACAAGTGGCAGAATAGGCAAGTCATATCAGTTTGACGGTTTGAACGATAATATATTATTGAGTAATGCAAATAGCATATATAATTTTACTACACAAAACTTTACAATATCTGCTTGGATTAAGCCACAATATAATGATGGCTATGCAACTAATAGACCAATATTTGTTAAATCTGGTAGTTCAGGTGATTATAGTTATGGATTTTATAGTTTTTGTTCTGTTACTTGCCAAACAAGATTACTTGTAAGTACTACTGGAACTGATACTATTATTGTTACAAGTGCTTCTATAATTCCAATTAATTCATGGAGTTATGTTACAGCAGTAAAGAACGGAACTCATATAGTGTTATATGTTAATGGTGTTGAAAGTGGAACGCCAACTGCTTTCACTTCTATAATTAGTGATGAGAAACAAGAACCATATATTGGTTATGGTTTTGGTAGTTCATATTATAATGGAACAATAGATGAAGTTACAATCTGGAATAGAAGTCTGTCATCTTCAGAAATACAATTATTATATCAATCAAATTCATACAGTCTATCTGCAGTATATAACTATTCGGTAATAGGAAGTGGCAATCCATATCTGACTCAATGGAACGATTATAGTGCACCAGAGGATTATATTGGGTATTGGGCAATGGATACAAATACAAATACCATAGCAGTAGATGAAAGGAGATTGAATAATGGAGTATTTGTAAATGGGACAGGTTTAGCAAATGGTTACTTTGGAAGTGGCGTAAGACCAACTAATTTAACAACTCAATATACAAGCCTTGGCAATAGTTCAATATTTGATTTCAACAATACATTCACTACAATGGCTTGGGTATATCCAATAGGGGCAGTATCAGGTGCTGATGCAGGAATAATATCAAAGAACGGAAAGAATTCAACAGGCTCTGGAATAGAGCAATATCATTTGACATTCTTTAGAAATTCAACAAACACATACTTCATGAGTTATGCAATAAATACAACAGGTGGAGAGTACTGGGCATCTGCAGATGCTTACAACATAACAAATTTGAACACTTGGTATTTTGTAACTCAAAGGCTGAATGGAACTCATAACTGCATATGGGTAAATGCTGTGCAGTATGGATGCCAGCCATTCTATGGAAGCATAAAAGACTATACATCACAAGGAGGAAATCCAAACTTAGTGATAGGTGCAAGAAATTATATGTATGTTGGCTCTACAAGTTTAAGGGCATTCAATGGAACTATAGATGAAGTCAAGATATACAATCGTGCATTGACATCTGCAGAGATATATGCAATATATACTGCAACAAACAAGACTCAATATAATTCATTATCATCTCCAAGTCCAAACAACTATTCATTTGTCGCTTACCAGCCAGAATCAGAAAACTATACAAAGTCTTCATTATCATTGGCATTGGGCATTAATCAGGCAAATGCCAATGTCCAAGTCTATCCAGTAACTCAAACTCAAACATATCCTTATTCTGCAACCCAATACTGTACAAGCAACTACTTGCCATGTGTCATATACAGGAATGGAACTGCAACAACAAACAATACAGTATTTTCTGGAGGAGTAGGTGCTTACTTGTTTACTGCAAATATCTCAGATACGCAAAATTATACTAATTACGAAGATTCAGAAACTCTTACAATAACTACAAATACAAGTTCAGTAACACTTTCTATAACACCAGCAACTCCGATAACATATGAGACTCAATCTAATGCCACATGCACTGATACAAATCCAGAGGCATCATCTGGATTATACAGGAATGGAACGGCAATATTAAAAGAAGATGGTTATTATTATGATGACCCAGAATCAGCCACAGGTTATATTATAATAAAAGGAATGTTAAATAGTGTAACAAATGCATGGGATGATAATTGGGGAAGTGGTGCAGGTATTTTAAATTACACGAGTGGTCAAACATCACAAACTGATATATATCAAAATTACACTTTATCAAACTATTCAACTACAAAGAACATGTATTTGCAGTTTAAATGGAATGGTGCTGCAGATGGTGGTGGTGCATATGCTGGATTTGGAATGTATATATGGAATTTTGTAAGTCCTGGTTGGGATTCAAAATATAGCACTTCAGTTAATGATGGCAGTTATTATGATAATAGGGACCAGATAATAAACATAACATTGACAACAAGTGATATTGCTAATTATGTATCTGGTGGGATAATAATGACAAAACATTCGATGTATGCTTATTCAGGTGTCCCAGGTTCATCAGCATCTACTACAGACCATGAGCAAGCACTTAATTATACAATATTAACAGTTGGTAGTAATGAGACTGCATATCTTCCAGCAGGAGTCTGGAACTACACTTGCAATGTATCAGCAACAGAGAACTATACAAGTTCATCAACGTCTCAATTATATACCGTGAACAAGAAGAATGCAAATGTCGCTGCTTATCCAACTACTCAGTCTCAAGTATATGAGGATACTCCTCTGTATAGATATTGCACTGATGATTCAATCTTAAACAATTGCAACATATACCAAAATAATACTCTCATAAGCAATTATACAAATCCAAGATTGGGAGTAGGTGTTTATACTTACAATGCAAACATAAGCGATACTGCGAATTATACCAATTACCAATCAGCGACAAATACAGTCACCATAACACAAAAGAATGCAAATGTAAATGTCTATCCTGTTACTCAGTCAATAACTTATGGAAATTCAGTCACACAATATTGCACTGATACTTCAACATTATTGAATTGCGTGATATACAGGAATGGGACTGCAATAACCAACAACACAGCCTATCTGCCTGCGGTAGGTGCATATGCTTACAAGGCTAATGTATCAGATGCAGTGAATTATACTAATTATCAGGATACAGAAACCCTTACCGTCACTCCAATCCAATTGACGGTTGATTTATATCTGAATGGGACAAAGAATGCTGATAAGGTATATTCATATTCTGCAACAAACGCTACAGGAACAATATCCACTAACTTAGATGGATTGCTGCCATCATTATACAGGGATGGAGTCTATAAAGGGCAATCAGAATACATATTCTTGCCAGCAGGAAACTACACTTACAAAGTAAACGCTACAGGTAATGAGAACTATACATCAAACTCAACAGGAGTATCTTACAAGGCTTATGTAGTCTGGGCTCCACAAGTGGCAATACAGCAGCCTGCTAACTTATCAGAACAGTATCTGTATCCTAATGCTTCAAAGTTGATAAAATTCAACTACACAACATCAGACTTATATTCAACTGCTTGCTGGTATAGCCTTGATGGAGGCTCAAATACAGCATTGCCAGGTTGTTCAAATACTACATTGAACATAACACAATATGGGAATCACAGTGTAAGATTATATTCTAACGAATCATATACAGGACTTACAAATACAACATTGAATAACTTCTATATAGATTTCATAAACATATGGACAATAATAGACCCATCTTCAAATCCATTGTCGGGAACTGCATATTTCTTCAATAGCACATATTCATTCAATGTTAGTTTCAATGGGACCATATACTTGAATACATCAGCACTTCCATCAGGCAACATGATAAATGTAACTATAACATCTCCTGATAAAAGGACTGCATATCTGAATTACAATGTCACAAATGAAACACAGATAGATGCCACTGTCCAGTTGCTTAATTCAGGAATGCTGATAAGGGTATTTGGTGAGGATACCTTGTCTCCTTATAATTGGTGGAAAGTATGGATGACAAACACTACAGTTAATGGGACAGGCTCTTATACTACACAATTGTCAGTAGGAAAAGGATATCCAGGAACTCCATTCATGGCACTGCTTGATGACGACATGATAACTGCAATATCAAACTCAAATGCCAATTTCACTTACAACTTTGGTTATACTAATGCAGTATTCGCATTTACATATGGGATAACTAATGCACCAAATTCATACAGCAACATAACACTTCAGGCATGGAACAATACTGCTGGTGCATGGGTAACAATGATGAACATCTCAAAGTTGGGAAATGCTACAAAGACAACAACTAACTTCACTATAGACAATAGTGAAGGCAATGCGGTATTTGGAGACCTCACTTCATTATGCAATGGATACTATTGTCCTCTATGGCAATTGACTATGGAGCCTGCTGGAAGTGCTAATATAAGTGCATATGACATGAAACTTCTGTCTCCATATACATATGACACTAATGGATTTGCTGTAGTCAATTATACAAACTTCATACTTGTAAGCGGACCAAGCAGGTTCAGGTTTGAATCTCCAGTCTTCGCTCCTGGGACTTATAGGACATACTTCGTATCACCTTCTGCAACAGCGACTACTACACTTGATGCTTACTTGAACCCGAACTGCCACGTCCAGCCATTCCAAGTCTATGTATGGCTGCAGAATCCGTCACAGACACCAATAGCAATACCAAATGCGACATTGTCAATCTACAAACAGATAGGTTCAAATTCAGTATTAGTGGACCAGCAGATATCAAATACGATAGGTGCTGCAAGCCTGTGCGTGGAGTCTGGATTTCCATATTCATTCAGTGCTACCGCACCTGGATACAGTCCAGAGATAGTATATGATGAAGTGTTCCCAACAAGCGTCCAATTGATATATGTGTATCTGAAAACAGTATCTTCAAATCAGAATCTTACAAATCCATATTATATTTATACTAACATAACTCCAGGAGGAGGAAGCATATCTACAAATACAAATTACACATGTGCAGCATTGGCTCCTAACGGCAATGCTTTATACTCTTATTATGTAGTGAACAGGACTCCTATTTATTCAGGGTATCCTTCTGTGAACATAAGCGATTATCCTCCATTGTTTTCAAACACTTCATTGCCTTTCGGATTAGGCGGGTATAACAATACTACAGAATCGAATTACTATACAGGAATATCATATTCACCATCAGGAGCGATATTCAGCACATTGCTGAATGTCACAGGCAAATACACAATGTTCTGCGGTGTGGTATATTATCCATATAACGAGACTCTTGTTTACACATTCCAAGGACAAATGCATGGTTATGTTACTCAGACAGTATGGTACACTGGAACATCATTAGCACCAATAGGAGCAAGCCTGAAAAATTATATAAGCCCTACGGCATTGTATATAGTTGCATTGATAATAGACATGATGATAACAGGGTTCTTTGTAGTGAGATTCGGAGTAAGGAGCGGATTCATATTCCTTATAATTTGGGGATTTATAATAACTATATTATCTGGATGGGGTTTAAATGTCCAGAGTGGAATATTTGGATTAGGAATACTATTCTGGTTATCCTTAATGGTATTTCCATATAGGAGGGATTAGATATGGCTACATTAACATACTATGTTGCAATATTCACTGGATTGATAATAGCAGGCATATTCGTGTTTCCAGAGAAATATATGGATACATGGTATACTTTAGTAGGTAATGAGACTGATGTAGGGATATATGCAAATCCAGTAATAGGTGCTACAAACATAATACAGAATGCTTTTACAGGACCTGGAGGATTATATCTTCTTGGTCTGTTAATAGTAGGTGGAGCGGGTTCTTTATTCCTTGCCAACCAGTTATTGGGAGGAGGTTTTGCCTTGCTGTTTGCCATACCTCTTATGATAATATTCGGCTTCATGCAGATATTCCTGCTTCCTACTACGATAATACTAAATGAATCTTCATTGCCTTTTGAATTCAAGGTAATATATACACTATTGATAGGAGGATTGACAATATTGACTTTAGTGACATTCACATCGGGGAGGAGTTAAATGGTAGAGACTGTCCCATTCCTGTTCGATAAGTTGCTTGGTCAATTGTTCTTAGACATACTTGGAGGAAACATGGTTCTGATAGCATTGATAATATTCCTGTTCTTTGGTGCATTCGGGATAGCATTGAGGCTTACATGGGAGATGCAACTATTGGCTTTGTTTTTCTTATCATTCTTGGTAATAGGAGGTCTTGGTCTTGTCTCTGGGCTTGACATAATGTTGATGTTGGTGGTTGGATTTATATTAGGTGCGTTCCTGTTCTACACACTGTTGAGGGGATGAAGCATGGTCGATTCAGATACACAAATAAGAGGCTTGGACTGTCCCAATTGCAATGTTCCTTCATTGTCAGACTCAGGAACACATTGGGAAGGAATAAGAATACTAAGATGCCTCCAATGCTGGCATCTATTTACAGAGGACTATGTAGAGAGGCATTGGGGAAAGCCAGTAACTCTTCCAAACTTCAAACTGCTTATAGAACCTGAAGAGATAAAGAAAGAAGGAGAAAGCTGGGACTTGCCATGGGATAAATGGGAAAAGGGAGAGAAGATTGAAACTTCAAGTAAGGGAAGTCTTAAAGAAACCGAAGGTGTCTTTGTATGAAATACCTATACAATAAAGTGAATGAGAAAATAGAAGAGATACTCAAGAATAGTCATACCAAGGAACTTGACATGAAGTTGCTTGAAAGGCATCTTCCAGACAAGATGAGGCTTACCAGATTCGATGTGATAAATGTTGTTAAGGAGATGGAGAAAGAAGGTGTATTATTTAGAAAAATAAAAGAACGAGGTGTATAAATCATGCCAGAGATGTATGTTAAAGTCTATAAAAGAAAGAGAGATGGCTCTTATACTGCTAATCTTGTAAAGCATAGTTACAAGAAAGGTAAGGCTGTAAAGATAGCCAAGATAAACATCTAAGATGAGTGTCTTGAAGAAACCATTAGGTACAATCAAAAGAGGAAAAGTTAAAATACTTAGCGAAAAGCAGATGGCTTACCTGCATTTCAAGCATCTTCCTCATACTGATTATGTCTATAAAGATAGTAAAGTAATAAAGAAGAGACATACTTACTAAGTATACTCCTAAGTCCTATTAAGAAGATTCTGTTTAGTGGTAACTGGTACTTTATATGAGGTACGAGGTGAGAAAGAATGATACATAATGTGCCATTATCATATGATAAGAGAATTGTCTGCAAACCTCTTTAACAAGACTCTCTTGACAAATGACTTTTCAATTATGGCGTACCACTCAGTACGAATCAGTTATTATTTTCAATTATATGTTTCGATATATATGAAACACAGGATGGAGTTTTATGCATACGAGACATCAGTAGGGTATTTAGGTTATCATATGATAATATAGTTAGGAGATACCAAATGTTCGGAAAGAAAGGTTTTGCCGACAATTTAGTTGGATTCTTCATCGGTATTATGGTTGTAATCATAATTGCCGTTAGTGTTGTAATCCCAACTATTCAAGACCAGGTAACTGCATATGCGGCATTGCCAAATGCAAGTACCACAGTTGTAACACTTTTGAACCTTGTACCATTGTTCATAGTGCTTGCAATCTTAGTCTTGGTTGTAGGCTTAATGAGATTCTAAGTGGCTTAACGATGTTAAGTAAAACTTAGGTGGCTTGTTTTTATTTAGTCTGCCGTCTTCTTTTTGGCAGATACAAAACTTTTTTAGAGGGAGAAATCCAAATGTATGAGAAAGCGATAGAGAATATTGCGGGATTAGCTGCAGTAGGCATTACTGCAGGGCTGACATTCAAACTTCTTGACAAGACTATGGATTGGGGTGGACATACAACTCATAAAAAGAAAACTAAAGACGAGGATTACAATCCATTTGCGGGGATGTTCTAAATGAGCAACAAATTCCCGATGGCAGAAGGTATAGTTCCAAAATACATGACAGAGGCTGCACGAAAGGAACTTGAATCTAATCCAATAAAAGAGAGGGAACCAAAATGGGAATAAAAATTTATCAAATAAATTTTTATGTATTTAAAAATCATAAAAACATAGAGGTAGATTTTTAAATGGGAAAACTAAATCCAGACGCTGCAGAACACTGGAGCCTTGTAGGAAACCATGGCTCTGAGGAGAAATATCTAAGTGCACTTTCTATTGACCTGAAATCAAAAGTATTCGGTCCGCATGACTTTCCAGAACCTCTTATGTTCAAGGAACCAAGACTCGCTGAAGAAGCAAGGCAAGCCGCAATGGCAGCAGAACAAGCAAGACTGGATGCATTCAAAGTAAAGAGGATGAGATAGTGGAAGAGGATAGATTAATCAATCCATTCAAAGAGAAAGAACTCAAAGGAAAAAAGAAAGTGGAATACCCTAAACTTGAGCATGTCAAACTAAAGCAACATTCAAGAGAAGAAAAAAGAGAGAAAGAAAAGAAACAAGAAGAAGAAGAATATTAGAGTTGTTTATTATGGTAATCAAGAAGAGAGATAATAAGTGGTATCTATATTCAAAGACCACAGGCAAGTTACTCGGAGGACCATATCGTTCTAAGAAGAAGGTTCTTGAGCGTGAGAAACAGGTTCAAACATTCAAGCATATGAAAAAATGAGGTTTAATATATGTGTGCGAAACTAACAGATATGGGAAAGAGAGAATTCGAGAAGGAATTCAAAGCCTTGAAAAAGAAAGGGTACCCAAAGGAGAGAGCCTTAGCGGCAACATATTCAATCCTAAGGGAGAAAGGCTACAGAGTCCCAAAGTTAAAGAAGAAATAAGAAATCTAAATCTATATACTCGAGGATATAATTTACTTTATAAATCTTCTTTAATCAAAATATTCATAGATACTATGAAGTTCCCATTTATCTTAGCAATAATCCTGATTTTAATACCCGTACTGGTATCTGCATCCAGCACCCAGCAATTCAACAATATCAGATTAAATCCTTATTACAGAAATTCAATGTCCTTAAACACAAACTATACTTATAATGTTACAATAAACCCGCCAGATAATATTGCATCAGTGATTTCGGCTGTATTTGGTTTTAATGTGTTTACGTCTGGTCAGTCTACAAATTATACCTTTTATATTAATGGAAACTTCTGCGGTTACCAGTATGTTGATACGGCATTTGCAAATGCAGGTCAATATTACATATCATTCGATTGTTCGAGCCTAATCACAAAATCTGACACTTATAACATAACTTTAAGACCCTCTGCAAATGCAGGTTCATCCTTTGGCTGGCTTGACCTCACATACATGAACAATCCTGCAACATTGATAAGTTCTGGTACTGAATATACAGTCAATGAGTCTGCAAGGGTATTCTTGAGGCTTCTCGATGGAAATGAAAATCCTATAAATCTTGGTTCATGCAATACTACAATATACTATCCAAACAACACTAAATTTGTAAACAACCAGTATATGACATTACTTGAGAAAGGCTATTATTATTATGATTTGACAATTCCAAATATATTAGGGAATTATATAGTAGGTTTTGATTGCTTATTTCCTTCCTCAACATTTATCCAGAATCAGTCTATCTATTCTGCTGTAGGAAATACTAATCCCTATGATGGTTTCTTTCCATTTGATGACAGCAATAATGTTACAATCAATTCTGCTTATATAGTATATTCGCAATCATCAGGCGGAACAGGAAGTCTATATCTGAATGGAAACCTGATTAGGACAAATGTTGGTGCAGGCGTCTTTAATACAAGCCTGTTTCAGAATAATTTCACTATTGCAGATTCACAGTCATATTCGTTTGTTCAGTCGGCAGGTACTCCATTCATAGATTGGGTATATCTTTATGTGAATTATACTGCTAATGACCCAACTCACATGATAAGAGGACAGAATGAAATGCATGTCTCAAACATACCAGCATATGTCTGGAATTATGAAAATAGGAGTCTGACTAACTATACATACTGGGACCTGAAGTTCAACCAGTCATTTAACAATCAGTCTTACATGTATGATTATCTTGTGTCTGGATTCAACCAGACATGGAACAACCAGACAAAGATATACAATTATCTAATAGCAATGAATGCTTCAATCTGGTCAGGTCTATCTGTAATACAGTCACAATTATCTACTGTCACGGATTATGTAATCTCAGTAAATAATACTGTGCTTGCATCAAATGCCTCATTATCAAATCAGTTGTCAGTCATCCAGTCCAATCTTACAACAATAAACAATAATATACTTTCTGCAAATACTTCATTAGCCAACGGTCAGCAGCAAATATTAGGCAATCTTTCTATAATCCAGCAAAATCTTACAACTATCTCTAACCAAGTTTTGGGAACTAATACTTCAGTGCATGCTGTTCTTGGAAATATAGGAAATCAGATAGCCGTATTAAATAATACTATGCTGTCAAACTTTAACCTTGTTGCTGCTAATTTTACATATACTAATAACTTGATTCTTTCAGTGAATTCTTCTCTATCAAGCATGATAACTTTCATGAATACTTCTATAATGAACAAATTGAATAGTATAGACTCAGAGATTATTTCAGTAAATAATAGTGTTGATTATGGTTTTAATAATCTTCAAAGTAACATAACTGACATCAGGAATGACATATCTTCGGTACATAGTGACCTGTTATTGATAAATACAAGTCTCGGAAACATGATTACAGATACCAAGAACACGATACTTTCTGTGAATCAGACTACAATGAACAAACTTGATACAATACAAAGTAATATTACAACATCGTTATTATACCTTAACCAAGTGAACAATACTCTAAATATATTGAATACTACTGTGGTAACTAACCTACCTCTGATATATGGTAACTTCTCTCAGATTAGCGGAAAGATAGACAATGTCTCAAACCTCGTATATGCAAGCAACCAATCTATTATGAACCAACTTGCATCTGTCCAGTCTGATTTGGGAACTTTAAACTTGAATATGGCTTCTAACTTTACCTATACAAACAATCTTATTAATGCTACAAATTCAACTATAATGTCCTATCTGCAAAGCCTTCCGTCATTGATATGGGGTTATGCCAACAGGACTCTTACAGAGTTCAATTTCTTAGTGAATCTTGCTCAAGCCTCATTGGACCAGATACTGATACCAATATATGGCAATTTCACTTATACTAACCAGCAATTAGCAGATGTAAATAATACACTTTATTCTCTGAATAACACATTCTTCTCTGAATTGCAGACTGTCCAATCAAACCTTATATCAGTGAACAATACTGTAAAGGATGTCAATGCTTCATTGTCAGGAGAGATAACAACAGTCTATAATCATATAGGAGATGTCCTTACTGAAGTTGCCAATGTCAATAATACTGTCATATCCATAAACACTACTACCATGAACAAGTTGTTCAAGATACAGGATGAGATTACATCTGTAAATGACACTATGAAAAACATGAACCTTACACTTCCAGCATCATTGTGGGAATATAATAACAGGACTCTTACGTCTTTCAACTTTGTAGTGAACATAAATGCAACTGACGTATTGAACGAACTTACAGTGATGAAGAACCAGTTAGTGTCTGTGAACAATACAGTGAAGTCTGTCAATGCAACATTATCATCTGATATATCAGGAGTCTACAATCATGTTACTGATGCTATAAATGACATAGCAGCAATGAACAATACAATGATTTCAATCAACACGACTACAATGTGGAAATTGTATAGGATACAGGACGAGATAACATCAGTCAATGATACTGTAAAGGCATTGAACATTACAGCAATTATAGATGTTGCTTCAATATGGGACTATCCATACAGGAATGTGACTTGGTTTAATTCTTCAGATGTTGCATATGAAGTATGGACTTACAACAACAGGACTCTTACCAATTTCTCATTCGTAGTGGATGCTAACATAACAGATGGTCTTCAGAATATAATGGCTGCTCTTATCTCAGTGAACAATACAGTCAAAGATACTAATACCTCATTATCCAATCATATAACCCTTGTTTATAACCATATAGGAGACGTCCTTGTAGATTTAGCAAGCCTCAATAATACTATGCTTACAATAAACTCTACTACTATGTCAAAACTTCTTGAGATACAGCAAGACATATATGGAGTGAATACTACAGACTTATTACTTAATATGAACACTACAATAACTTCAAGATTCGATACAATAGACACAAACATGAATGACCTAAAAGGAATGGTCATCTCAGTCAACAATTCAGTGTTTGCAATAAACAATACAATAATGGCAAAACTATACATGATACAGGACGAAATTACCTCAGTGAATAACACTGTAAAGAGTGTCAATGTCTCATTGTCTTACCAGATTGCGAATGGCATACAGTATGTATATGACCATATTACAGATGTAATAAACAATATGACAGCAATGAATGCTACCTTGAATACAAGGTTTGATACTCTTGATATTAACTTGGATGAGGTCAATCAAACCACGCATCAAATAGCATCTGATATAATCTTATTGAATTCATCTCTTTCTAAAAACTTCAACAATATATTTGGAAATCTTACAGAGATTAATAACAATGTTATATCAGTGAATGGAACTATACTTGCAGTCAATACTACTATCATGAACAAATTATATCTGATGCAGGATGAACTCAAGTCGATAAATGACACAGTAAAATATGTCAATTCTACATTATCTTTGCAGATTTCAGATGTATATAATCACATCTCAGAAGCGATAAACGTGACACTATCCGTGAACGACACCCTAAATGCTTATAATCTTGAAGTACTTAACAGGTTTGATTCTATAGACGGAAACTTGACACTGATACAGACAAGCCTCCAGAATGTATCTGATAATGTCTTATTGGTAAACCAGTCTGTAATAGACGCAATAAATGCATTGAACTTTTCAACTCTTACTGCAAATGATGTATGGACATTCAGTAACAGGACACTAACAGATTTCAATTTCAATGTCACATGTATAACATGCAATCTTACCGAGGTATTGGATGCAGTGGCAAACATGAATGACTCGATGTTTGCTATAAACACAAGCACATTCGTAGAATTATTATCTATACAAGATGATATAGCAACAGCCAATAATTCAATATATAGCGTCAATTCCTCTTTATCGCAACAACTTACTGATACTTATAATCAGATAGGATTCGTCATAACAGACTTGGTATCCCATAACAATACTCTTGTCTTAGTCAATACTACTATCATGAATAAACTTTACAAGATACAGGATGAGATAACAAGTGTGAATAATACAATCAAGAATGTAAATAGTACATTGCCATCTTCAGTATGGACCTATTACAATAGGACACTTACTAATTTCACATTCAACACTACTGCATTGGAAGCCTTGAATGCACTTGCCACATTCCGTGAGTTAAAGTATGCAGGGGGTACAGAATATCACTATGACGAAGCAGGAACAATTGCATTCCAGTTCATAAGCATAGAATCAGGTTCTCCTACTCCAGTGAATACGGCAGAATGTAATACTACTGTCTGGTATCCAAATAAGACAAGCACATTCTTAAACAACCAGCCTATGACTTATATTCCAGCAAGTCAGGGACTGTATTACAGGAACTTTACAACAGGGGAGCCAGAAGGTGTATATACCTCAGAGGCAATCTGCCATAACGAGACTGATAACCTCTATGGGTATGGTTCATCCTCATTCCATGTGGCTCCATGGGCTAACAAGATATACCTCTTGCCTAACGAGACAAGCAATGTATCAGTGAATGTAAGTGATGACCTCTATTACAGAATAAGGAACTTCATAGTCTCATGGGAAAGCGATAACGAGCCAACTAACAGGACTTGCGTTACTAACGACACTCTAAGAGTGACATATGACTATTCCATGAATGTAAGCGGAACAAATTACACAATTTCAAAGTATAACGATTATTACTGCACTCTTGGATGCGATGGCACTACATTGCCTCCTTCATGCAAGGCTGGCTCCATAATAAATGTATGGTGGCTAATAATACTCGGATTATTGGCACTGTTCATGATGTTCTTGGTGCCTTCAAAGATAGTGAACATGCTTGGTGCATTCATAATGATAATATTGGGAGCCTACATAATAGTCACAGGAATAGAGTTCTCAGCAGTCATAGGATTTGTAGGGACAGCAGGCTCATATACTATAAACAATACTCTTACATATGCTATAGGCTTCATATTCATAGCCTTAGGATTATTCAAGGTGGCAGTCGCATGGGCAAAGTTGCAGAAATAAGTATTATCCTACTGGAATTATTGCTTTTAATTAGTCCAGTATTCTCATATACATTCTGCATAGACAACACTACTTTGAGAGAAATCACAGTCAGCCAGACACAGGATGGAAATGAGACTATAGACACTGAAAAGACAAAAGACTATCCATGCATATCAACTTGCACTAACAGTACCAATCCTCCTTCATGCACCCCGTCCTCAGACATGAACATATGGTTCTTCATAATGATTACAGTCTTTTGTTTCTTCCTGATGTTCCTTCCTATATCTACAATAGTGAACATGATAGGCTCTCTGTTTTTAATGGTTGAAGGAGGATATGTGATAGTCTCTGGGATAGACTTCACAACTGCATTGTCTCTTGTAGGGACTGCATCCTCTTTCACGATAAACAATGCAATAACATATATCATAGGCTTCATCTTCATAGGTCTTGCCTTATTCAGGATTGCAGTCTCATGGTCCAAAATGCAAGAATAAATACTTTTAGAACATTGTAAAGAATCATCACTATCATATGATAATATAGTAATCTACCACGGTTTTATAGGGTATGAAATCAAATACTATTTATGTTCGACCATTGCGGGCAGTATCACCTTGTCAGATGTATCAATTGTGGAGATGAAACCACAAAAGGTCAATACTGCACAAAATGCTTTAACGCCTTCAAGAAATTGAATGACAACAAGAGAATTAGCGACTTTCTAAAGGGATGAGCCACCTGACATTGTGGCATTTTATTACAGAGAAATGCCAATCTCCAGTGAATCACTTGAGATTCTGCATGTGATGGCTCTTTTTTCTGCAGCTGGTTTTTGCCACAGTCCCATATAGGTGACCTTATCACCTTCTTAAGAGGCTAAGGGACAAGCAGCAATTGCGTCCCTGGTATGAGTTCAGCGTTACCGAGCCTCTAATATTAACATATGATAATGAGACTTAAAAATTGTTTGGTCGCTCAAACCTATATGCCAGACAATATAATTAGTTTTATATATACGAAACTCGAAGTCTTATTCGGTATCTCAATGGTAAATCTTCCAATAATGAACCTGCAGCAACAAGCTAATCAGCCTCAGCCACAGACGACAATGAACCAGAAAGAATGGGACAGTTACGAGGGTGCAAAGACTACTGGTGTGATGAAGTCAGAATATGACCAGAAAGTGTATATCCTCGATGTAGACAGGAGGATAGACTTCACTAACATAATCACTCTGGTAACCAAGGAATTAGATACCTCATTCATAAATGACCAGGACCTGAAAGTCTTTTACCAGATTAACTTTGAGAACGTGTTAGAATGGGCTAACATGGGACTATTGGACTTGGCTAAAATCAGGCTCTCAAAACTCTTTGCGGAACTGAAGATTGAGAAGTCAGTCGGTGGCTTTGAAAGGATACTTCAAGGCTCGTCATTGTCTGGTAGCGTAGTCGCTCCATTGCCATCCAAAAGAGGATTGTTCCCAATTGAGTTTCTCAAGAAACAGGAAGGCGGTACAAAGACATTGGCAGAAAGATTGTCAGAAGGTACCAGTCAATAGAGGTGTTAAAATGAATTTAGGGATTTTAACTGATATAAAAGTCAAAACAGATAGCACTGACCATATAGCTTTCTTCTGTCCAGAATGTGATAAGATGTTGAAAGTGATAAAAGTAAAAACCTTTGGAGGTTTTGGTAAAAGAACAAAACGTTCAGAACAATGCACTTTCATAGACTTGAGGTGCGAGAAATGCAATCTTGACGGGCAAAGAAAATTCTATTGGGCAGATGATTTTATTGGAATTGGATTAAGGTGATAACCATAGTGCTGATAATGATAAAGACGAAAAGGGAAAGCGACACTCCTAAGATAGCAGTCCAGTTCGACCTTGAGGCAAACCCAAAACTTGACGAAGTAGGAATGGTAATCTACGAACTTGAAAGGGCAAAGCAGAAACTCATGTCCCTTGACTTCCAGACTGATTTTAGCATGAAGAGGTTGAAGTAAATGGTAGATACAGAATTGATATTGCTTGGCGTAGTGGGAATAGTATTTATATTTGGTCTGATAATCATACTTACAAAAAGAAAGAAACCTAAACTTAAACCATCATCTTCCCCTTCCTCGACACCTTCTGTTGTTGAGAAGCCAAAAAGCGAATGGTCCTCATTCGAGCATCCTGCTCCAAAAGAAGGAGAAAAGACTCAATATGTCGTTGGTGCTGACATAGGTCATACTGAAATCACAAAGAAGTTCAATTTCTCTCTTGATGCATTGATGATTACATGCGTGCTTGCTGGATTCCTTGCATTGCTTTATGCTTACATAAACCCGAAGGCTGCAGTCGTCTCAATACTTGTCGGCGGTCTGCTGTTCATACCCATAGGTGCAATGGTTGGAGTGATGTTCTCTGGAAACTTCAGAGTAAAAATCCTCAAGAGGCTTACCAGAAGGAACTATGGATATGTCAGGTTCTTGAGTTCAAACAGGCTGATAAAGACTGTAGTCGCAAACCTTGACAAAGATGTAGTCAAGTTTGGTGACGGCATATACCTGATAGACAAGCAAAGCATCAAGCGTGAAGGCGAGGATACTCCATCTTCAGATGTTATTGACGAAAGCAAGATAAAGTTTGAGGAAGGTATCTCTACAATCTACTATGACATTGACGACATAATGCCTATAGACTTTGATACCTCACGAAAGAATCCATTAGCCCAAGAAGACAAGTTCAGGCTCCCAACTCAAGTATCTGCTACCCTGAACAAGGAGATAGCAGTAGAGAAAGCAAAAGCCATGAAAGCCTTCAAGACTCAGCAGAATGTACTGATGATTGCAATGCTTGCCATGATTGTATTGACCTTATACTTCAGCTACAGCATATATGCCAATAACAAGAAGTTAGTCGATACTATAGGCTCTGTAAGGGCAAGTATGGATATACTAAGGACAGAGTTCATTACAAGGTTCCCAGCAATAACAAACGCTACACAACCTGCTGTGATACCGACATAGGTTATTAAAAATGAGGTGGTGAAATGAGGATTGATAGGCTTGACGAGAATCTCGCAAGAAAAGAGGTAATACAGATTATAGATGGAAAAATAACTGTGCTTGACGGAGATACTCTTGCAAGAAAGGAAGTAATAGAGGTGGAATAGTATGGGAGACGAAGTCGTGGGGATTGGAAATACTCCAAAATACAAACATGATTGGCACATAAATAATAGGGAACGTATGCTCCAGAAAATGAAAGATAGATATGATTCCATGAAGGATAAACCTGAATTCAGGAAAACTGAGAGAATAAGGCAGAAGAAATATTATTGTGATAACGTAAAGAAAGAAAGCATAAGGAAAAGGGTTGCCAGAAAAAATAATTTGGAACATTTCACAAAACAATCTCATGATTCTCAACAAAGACTAAGATTGAAAGCGTTGAATATTGTAGGTAGAGGAAAATTACAATGTTCAAATTGCGGAATAATACCTTCAAATATAAGGCTGCTTGAAATCAATCACATAAATGGAGGGGGTTACAAAGAAGTTGGCACAGACAATCATAAATTCTACAGACTTATATTGAGCGGTAAGAGACCTACAGATGATTTAAATATATTATGCAAACTATGTAATCAAGCACATTTCATTGAAAGAAATTTTGGAGTTAAATATAATATAGAGGTGAACAGTAATGGCTGATGATGTAGTAAAAATGTATTCGGTTTTGCCCGCAATCGAACAGACAAAGATACTCATAATAGAAAGACTAAGAGTGTTGTTTGATGGAATAAATATCCTGTTCCAGAACAAGATGATGCAGAGGAAAGACGATGAAGTCATATCTCTTGTCAAATCAACAACCATATCATTATATCTCATGCTCAAACCCAAGATGGTAGAGTACTTGCAGCAAAGGGCAAAGATAGGTGCTGAAGATGTATTGACTCAGGAACTTGCAAAAGCGATAACAAGGATAGAAGGCTCCATAGCAAACCCGAGTGCAATGACAATAGAGGACGCACTTTATTATGCAGACATAATAAACATATTCTGCCACGACTATGGAATAACCAAGATAACATACTTTGCTGGAACTACAGTGCCATCTGATAGGGACATATATAAAACTTAGAGGTAAAAATAATGGAAGAACAACAAACACCTATTGCAAATGATAAGAAAAA
>Ga0315281_10000318_pt1 | contig 66034 bp, 65 predicted proteins | sample YL17G07_0_MG_FD_204540 | JGI IMG/M metagenome (GOLD analysis project Ga0315281, IMG submission 204540) | Sediment microbial communities from Yellowstone Lake, YNP, Wyoming, USA - YL17G07_0 | ecosystem: Environmental > Aquatic > Freshwater > Lake > Sediment | place: USA: Wyoming | collected...
CTTTCAACCTAACCGATCCTCTTGTTCCGATAATCGGCTTTGGCTTCGGTGCTTCACTCTCTGCCTTATTCGCTCAACTGGGCGGTGGAATTTTCACTAAAGCAGCAGATGTGGGGGCTGACTTGGTCGGAAAGATTGAAGCTGGAATTCCGGAGGACGACCCAAGGAACCCTGCAGTGATTGCTGACCTGGTCGGTGATAATGTCGGTGACACAGCTGGTCGCGGTGCTGACCTGTTCGAATCAACAGCCGGTGAAAATCTGGGAGCGATGATTTTAGGAGCAGCTGTCTATGCTCTTACCAGCAACGTCTATTTCCTTATTTTTCCTCTTCTTGCCAGATCGGTTGGAATCTTCTGCACGATAGCAGGAGTGTTCTTTGTAAGAGGCAAGGAAGGAGAAAATCCTTTCAATCCATTGAGGAACGGAGTGATTGCCACAGTCCTGTTCTGCATCCTAGGGTTTTACATCTTGATAATGACCACGCTCCACAATATTAACCTGTTCTATTCAGGAATGGTCGGGCTTGCTTCCAGTGTTCTGTTTCTTTTGATCACTCAATACTACACTGAGAGAAAATACAGGCCAGTCCAGGACATAGCCAATGCCTCAAAAACAGGAGTGGCCACGAACATCATCACAGGGTTTTCAGTGAGTTTAGAATCAACCGCACTTCCTGTAGTTGTCATAGTTATCGCAATTCTAGTTTCCTATTACTTCGGAACTCTATTCGCCTCAGATGTCGGCTGGGTTACTCCAGAGAAGATTCATCTTGGAGGAATATACGGGACTGCCGTGGCAACCATGGGAATACTTTCAGTCGCAGGAATCATCCTCGGCCTTGATGGGTTCGGCCCTATTGCTGACAATGCCGGCGGGATCGCCGAGATGTCCCATTCTGATGAGAGGATGAGGAAGAGATTGGACCCGATGGATGCTGTTGGCAACACTACAAAAGCTTTGACAAAAGGATATGCGATGGCTTCTGCCGGCCTTGCAGCGATGCTTCTATTCCAGGCCTATTTGGAAATCGTACATGTCTCAGCAGTTGACATAACCCAACCAAAAAACATTGCAGGAATTTTCATCGGAGTCCTGATCCCATTTGTCTTTGCCAGTTTTGCAATCCGGGCGGTTGGAAAGGCAGCGTTCAAGATGGTGGAAGAGGTCAGAAGGCAGTTCAAAACCATCCCAGGCCTGCTGAAAGGAAAAGCCAAGCCAGACTATTCAAAGGCAATCGACATCAGCACTATTGCCGCGCAAAAAGAGATGGTCCTGCCTGGACTTTTGGCTCTGCTGGTCCCGATTGCGATAGGATTTATTTTAGGAGCCGAAGCGACAGGATCATTCTTGATGGGGGCCACGATTTCTGGTTTCATCCTTGCGATGATGATGAACACGGGTGGTGCGGCCTTTGACAATGCGAAAAAATTCATCGAGTCAGGGATCTTGGGAGGGAAAGGCAGCGAGGCTCACAAGGCTGCTGTGGTCGGCGATACGTTCGGAGACCCGATGAAGGACACTGCCGGGCCGAGCTTGCATGTGCTAATAAAGTTAATAAACACAATTTCACTAGTATTCGGTAGCCTGTTTGTTTTGTATAGTTTAGGGATGATGTGATGTATAGGGTAATAACAGTTGAAGAGAAGATAAGGGTTCCTCCGGAAAAACTTAAGATGAAAGTTAAAGAAGCTGTCAGAGACAGTATCACGGATCAGCTCGAAGGGACGATTGATCCGAGGGTTGGAGTGATTCTTGTTTGCATCTCCGTTGATGAGGTTGGCGAGGGAAAAATTGCTGCAGGCGATCCTGGGGTCCACTACAACACAAAATTCAATCTTCTGACATTCAAACCAGAAATCCACGAACTTGCCTACGGAGAAGTCATAGACAACACGGAATTTGGTTCTTTTATCAGGATAGGGCCGATGGACGGGCTGATCCACATCTCTCAGATAATGGACGACTTTGTAAGTTTTGACAACAAGAATTCTGTTTTCTTGGGAAAAGAGAGCAAGAGAACCTTGAAAGAGGGAGACAAGGTGAGGGCAAGAGCTATTTCTGTAAGCCTTGGAAAAGAGGAGAACAAGATTGGACTGACCATGCGCCAGACTGGCCTTGGAAACATCACATGGATTGAAGATGAAAAAAGGAAGAAGAAATCAGGCAAATAGTTAAGGATGAGTTTAAGTATATAACAGATTAAGATGTTTTAAATTGAAGTGATGAAATGGCAAAAAAGACACAGGTTTGCAGAAACTGCAGGAGATTTACTGTAGAGCAGGTTTGTCCCACCTGCAAGTCGACAAATCTCTCTACGAGCTGGAAGGGTTTGATTTTTATAGCCAGTACTGAAAGCGAGATTGCAAAAGTTCTGAAAGTGAACGAGCCGGGAAGATACGCTCTGTATGTGGGGTGATTGAATGGATTTTGATGTTCTAGAGGAAAAGGAAAATGTTTTCTTTGCAAGAAAGGAGCTGCAGCTTGTAATCAGACATCCAAAATCTGCAACCCCGAAGAAGCAGGAACTGGTAAAAGAGCTTTCGGTAAAATATTCTGTTCCTGAAGAGCATGTGGTTGTTGACTTTCTTTATTCAAAGAAAGGGACGAACGAATCCGTGGCAAAAGTGAAAATCTACAAAGAAAAGCCTAGAGTGAAAGAGAGTGCAAAGAAGAAGGAAGAAAAGCCAAAGGGTGAAGAGAGTGAAGCACAAACCAGTGAAGCAAAATAATTTTTTTAAATTGAAAGAAGGGAAAGTTGAGAGAACCAAAAAGAATTGTGAAAGATGCGGCGACGGGACTTTCATGGCCGAACATGAGAACCGTTGGTACTGTGGCAAATGCAGGCTCACGATTTGGAAAAAATCCGGTTAAGGGAAGCCAAGAGCTTCCATCAGCCTGTTTATTTCGGGTCCAGTCGTGCTTTCTCCTACCAAGCCGCCATTGCTGTTCGCAAGACAGCAAGACCCTACAAAAGGGGAACCAAAGTTTGCAGTTCCGATGTCAGCATCAACCTTCAAAATATTTTCAACATTTTCTGTTTCCTTTTCATTCGCATCCCTGTGGAGCAAGCAGCCCCTGTTGCTGGCAATCCCGCAGCTGCCGGCGGTAGTCATCCCAGCAACGCTTCCGTATTCGCTTTCGACATCCAAACATTCTTCTATCTCCCTCTTGTCTTTTTTCGAGAACAAATCGCTCAAGACAGCTCCATTGTCATTGCAGAGTATCAGATTACCCAAGGCGGTGAACCTTGATTTAAGGATTTTCAACTCTATTCCAAATTCTTTTTTCAAATTTTTGAACTTCTCAATCTCAGAATCTTTGGCAATCTTCGGAATCAGTATCCCATTGGAGTTTAGGCAGCAAAAAATTCCTACAAGGTCGGTATTTGCAATTGTCAGCCTAACTGCTTTGACTTTTAGAATTTCCTCAATCTTCTGAAAAGTTTTTTCTTGGATGAAATTGCCAATTATACAGAACTTATCAGAAGCTTTACCGAACAGGCCCAGGTTGTGGTCTCCGTGAAAACTTGTCTGCAAGACTTTCATTTGTTCACTTTTCTATCAGTTCGGCCTTTCCATTTTCCTCATCAATCTTCGTTACCTTGATTCTTAGCATTGTTGCTGGGCTCTTTATGCTCCTGTTCCAAATCTTCTCATTGATATCTTTCCCGATCTTTATTTTCTTTATCTTTGTCTTTTTCTGAATGACTTCTCTTAAAATCCTGACAGCCCTCCTGGACCTTTCCCACTCAGGAGCCTTTACAACTTGCTTTCTAAGATTGATAGTTATGATTTTTTCTTCAGCCATATTTACATTATTCAAAACAAAAAGTATATAAATCAGTCACCCAGGAATCTTTTTAAGTTCCCTTGCACAAATTTTATAAAGATGACTATGAAAGGTATAAGTGCTATCATCGCAACAGTCCTTCTAGTCGCTTTCACCGTTGCAGTTGCCGGTGTCCTGAGCGTGTGGTCAACAACTCTTACAACGACCCAGACTCAGACAGTGAGCAATCAAACAAGTGGTCAGGTGACTTGCTCTCCAGCAATTGTCTTGGATGAGGCAAAGGTAAATTCTACACATGTTGTCGTAACTTATCGCAACGCGGGTAGCCAACCCATATCGAGTGTAAAGGTTTGGTCAAGAAGCAACACAGGAATTAACTCGACAACAGCTAGCGCACTAACCGCTGGAGACACTGCTATGACGACTTTGGCTACAAACGGCACTCAAGACCTTGTAAGAGTGACAGGGACTTGCGCCAGCGTGATTCAAGTTTCAGCAGAATGCACGCCACCAAACAAATGTTGGAAAGCGTCAGGGGTTTAGAGTTTAACTCAAATGAGGAACATCAGAAACCTTTTTAAGTTCCCTTGCACAAATTTTATAAAGATGACTATGAAAGGTATAAGTGCTATCATCGCAACAGTCCTTCTAGTCGCTTTCACCGTTGCAGTAGCAGGTATTCTAAGCATCTGGTCAACAACTCTTACAACGACCCAGACTCAGACAGTGAGCAACCAAACAGGCGGTGTTATCGCATGTACTCCTTCTCTTGTCATAGACGAAGCGAAAATATTTACCGCAAACGCTACCGTGACTTATCACAATGCAGGCAGCCAGCCAGTGGTAGGTATAAAAGTTTGGGCAAGAAATAATTCTGGCATTTATTCAACTCCACTTAATGCAACTCTGGCTGCCGGAGAGACTGCAGTGACAGCTGCGCTCACCTTGAGCACTCAAGACCTTGTAAGAGTGACAGGGACTTGCGCCAGCAATTTAGCAGTTTCGGCAGATTGCACGCCAGCAGACAAATGTTGGAAAGCGGCAGGAACTTAGAGCCTGATTTAAGATAGGCTAAATTCTTAGCCTTATTTTTTTCCATCTCTTTATTTTATCTACATTGACCCTTCTTGTTCTCGCCCTTTTCATGCCAAATTTTTTGATGTCAACCCATCTGGGGGAAGTCCTGATTTTTTTGATCCTTGCCAGCTTTATCTTTTTTGTCAGGTGTTTTATCCCCATCTATTCCACCAGTTTTCTTATTTCCTTGCTTTTTTCTATGGCAATATCAACCATTTTTCCTATGTCTTCGATGGTCAATTCCCCATTTCCTTGCTTTTGCAATGCACAAATGTTGTCATCGTCTCTGACTGAGACGCTGAGCTTGGAATTAAGTATACCCTCTTCCTCAAAAATCGGGTCAACCAAAAACTTTTCACCGACTTTTCCAACGGTTATGTTGATCGGCTTGAAAACAACTGGCAGAGGTCTGTCATAGTCTCCTCTCAGAATGTCTTCTCCGTCCAACTTTGGAACTTTCGCGCTCAGAAGAGCAGCCAAACTGGCCAGAGCTGCTGCATCGATAAGATTTCCCTGGTGGTTTATTATGTGGATGTCAACAAATGTCGTCCAAACCTTTTCTCCTGGGACTATGCACAATTTCTCCAAGTCAATGCATTTTGATTCCCTCAGTCCCCTATCAACCACTCTCGCAAGTTCAACTGCATCTTCTCCAGGAGGTCCTGACTCAAAATCAGGAGAGGCTAGAGGAGTGAACTCCGCGTTTACAATTAAGATTCCCTGATCCTTTGCGTCTGAGTAGGGCTCGCCTATTTTCAGCTTGACGCCTGCTATAACTTCGGTCTCACCAATCTTCACACTTGCCGATCCTTCAGCTTTTTGGGAAATATCTCTCTTTATCCTTATCGGCCTGAATTCCTCGAGCTTTCTTCCGTCGATTCTCTTTCCCTTTTCAATCAATTCTAAAGCATATCTCTCCATAACTGTCAAATCCTCTTGTATTTTTCCTTCAGCACTTTTTTCTGAATCTCGTAAATTTTTTCGCAGGATTTTTCTGCAAGGTTTAGAAGTATCATCAGCTCTTCCTTGTTCACACTACCATCCATCTGCAACAGAGTAATTTTTTTCTTCGTGGACAGCATGGCAAGAGCCATGTCAACCTCGGAATTGTTGTCTTCCTTTCCGTTCAAATCAGCGACGAGAACCCCGTCAATCTTTCCTACAGAGCAGGCTGTCACCAAATCTCTCATCGGGACACCGGCATCTGCAAGTGCTAGGGAAGCTGCGTTTATTCCTGTGACCCTTGTTGACCCGTCAGCCTGCAGCACTTCGATAAAAACATCAATGGTTGCTTTTGGAAAATCCTCCAAGAATATCGCTGGTTCAATCGCAAGCCTTGCAACTTTCGATATCTCAACACTTCTCCTGTCAGGTCCTGGCGATTTCCTGTCTTCGACCGAGAAGGGAGCCATGTTATATCTGCATCTCAATATTCCAGTATCTGATTCCTGCATCCATCTGGGAAACAAAGCCCTTGGTCCGTGGACAGATGCAATTGCATGCGTCCCGCCAAAATTAACCAAAGAAGATCCATTCGCTCTGTTTATAATTTTTACTTCCATCTGTATAGGTCTCAACTGCTCAGGCTCTCTCCCGTCCAGCCTTTTCCCATCAATAATCAATTTTTCGCCAGTTTCGCTCATCAGACCACTTCACCCAGCAACTTTTCAATCTTTTCTGTCAGGCCAATTGTATGTGACTCCCTTTCTATTGTCATGATTGCTTCTATTGCCTTGTCCTTTCTTTCCCCTCTCATCCAAACTATCCCGTTCTGGCCGGCAATTATCTCACATCCTGTCTTTTCTTTTATCAGGCTGATCATACTCCCACCTTTTCCAATTATCCTTGGTATCTTGGTCGGAGTCACCTTGATCGTTATCCCACCGTACAGCTTTCTCGATCCAATGCTTCTCATGCTGACCTGGATTGTTTTGTTTTTTGTCACTTTCGAGATCTTACAGGAAATTATGTCATTAATGTCAAAGAACCTGCTTATGTCGGTCCTTTGGGTGTCAACAAACTCACTCACACCCTCTGAAAGGGGCAAGAACGCCAAATAAGGTGAGTTTATGCCGACGGTCCATCCAGATATCTCAACTCCTTGGATTATCCCGACAACCTTGTCTTCTATCGATGGCGTGTAGACTCCAGAAAGAGGCATCACGGATATTTCATTCTCATCCACCCTCGGAATTCCCAGCACTCCTGCAAAAACCTTTTCGCCTTCAAAATAAGTGCCTCTGCCAGCCTTCCTACCTTTCTTCTCTGCGATTAGTTCCCCTGGTAAAACAATTTCTTTTATTTCCATCATGCATCTTCTCTTTTCAATATTTTTGATTCAAAGTTCCCGTGGGTCAGGCCTGAAATCTTTTGGAACATCTCATCCTGAACGCCGGCCAATATCTGAAGAGAAACCTGCAAACTCCCATCATTCAGCCACTGCTCGCTGACAATCGTCCCAAACCCCTTCAATACAGAGTAGGATTTACCAGCGAACTGTGCAGGGATTTTTATTTGCATAGTTATCTTCTGGAATGTTATAGGTAATATGGGTTTTATCTCTTTTAAAACTTTATCTATCTGAAGTTCAGCATCGATAAACGGGTCGACATTAACCCCTGCTTTGTCCATCGCATTCAGTATCCTCTGCGGAGGATTGGGTGCATTCGTCTGGGGGTTGATTGACTTCTTTGCTATTATTGCAACTATCTGGGTTTTTTTCTGCTCGACCATATTCCTTCTCTGTTCTGTTGTCAGCTGAAGCTCGCCTTCTTTGATAATCTTTTCTGCAATCTTGAAAACATCGGTCGTCCCGAAAGATTTTTGCAAATCGCTCTCTGGGACGCATTCGGTGTTCCTCACGTCCTTGTAGATTGCAGGATATTCAAGTATCTCGCTCATGTCAATCTTGATTCCTTTCTTGAATTCAAGCGCCTTGTCCGGATCAACTAGAATTTCGAATTTTCTTCCAGAAAAGTGTAATCTAGAGATAACAGCTTTGTCTACTCCAACAGTCAAAATATCACTTCAAAGAACTTTTCATCTCTTCCTCAGTCAACTTCCTGAATTTTCCATCCTTTCTTATAATTGCAATGTCTATGGCAGACTCCTTTCTCTCCTTCTCTGTCTTCATTATTATGTCCATGGTGAGCTTGACCGCATCCTTTTCTGCCATGTTCTCCTTCCACTTCTGCTTGAATATCTTGCTTGCTATCACTCCACCCCTGCCGATCGCGCAAGCCTTCCATTCGTAGAGCATCCCTGACGGATCGGTCTCAATCAGATGCAAACCTGTGTTGTCAGCTCCACCGATCAGGAATGAAACACCAAAAGGCCTCAAGCCGGCATACAGGGTTGAAACTTGCATCCTGTCACCTATCACCCTTGCCAGGCCCCAGATATCTATTGACTCTTCATAGGTTATCTTGTGAATCTGGGATTTTACTCTGGCTTGATTCACCAGGACACGGGCATCTGCAAGGTAGCCAGAAGCCACAGCTCCTATGTGGTCGTCAACCTGAAATATTTTTTCGACCGAGGTCGAAACCATCAGTTGAGTGTTCGGCCTGACTGTTGCTAGCAGGACACCGTCCTTGAAAACTATTCCTATGCAGGTTGTCCCTCTCTTGACCGCTTCTTTGGCATATTCCACTTGGAACAGTCGTCCATCCGGACTGAAAACAGCTATTGTCCTGTCATAACCCATGTATTCAGGAAGTATTTCTGGAATTGATTATCACCTTAAATTATCTTTATTTTCTACTCTTAAATTTGTTGTAGATTCAATCCTTTTATTGTCCCCGACACCTTAAATATTTTCATTGTTATCCTGGTTTCGCCCAATCTTGAGACCAGGCCCAATCCGGCAATAGTCTGCTGGACAGATTTGTTGTTGCAGCGGATAACACCAATTTGCTTTTCTGGCTCATAAAGGTTTTTGATTATCCAAAATGACAGTTTCGAAAATCCATATTCACCGTAAAATTCCAGGAAGGTGTTTAGAATTCCTGACTCAAGGTCAGAATATTCTATCGGCTCTTCTGAAATCACTTGGAAGCTGATGTAGCGATCTTTCTCTCTCAGAGTTGGCAATAAAATCTTTAATCTATCTTCCTGCTTCATTTTAACAACTCCATATCGATTAATTTTGGAATCACATGCTTTTCACACACACTTCCTAGTTTTATATTTTTCTTTCTATAATTTTTATCTAACCAAAAACATTCAACAATTTCTGAGTGTGGTTTTGGAATTCCTTCTATATCAACAAAATAAATAGACATTTTTATTTTTCCTTTTTCAAACATCGCTGGCTCGGCAAATGTGCCAAAAAATGCAAATTTTGTCGGCTTGGCATTTAATTCTTCTTTCAATTCTATTGCTAAACATTGCTCATGTGTTTCATTCTCTTCTATTCCACCCCCTGGCATTATATAAATCTCCACATCTTTTTTTCTAACGACCAGCAATTTTCCGTCATTCAAAATTATTGCACCAATCTTTTGTCTCATTTCTTCACCTTGTTATAGATTGAAATTAAAATCGATAATAAAATTAAGATTGAGGCTATTACTAAAATAATACTCCAGATGTTGTACGAAAGAACTGCTTGTTGAGTTTTGGTTGAATACAAAACATTTAGGTTACTCCCATCTTCCCACGATTTTATATCTTCTGATATAATCATCCACCAATCGTTGTGAAATTCTCCATGATTGAAAAGAATTAAATTCCACCACCCTTGCTGCTCCCAAGCAAGTGCAAAAATACAGCCCAGAACAAAAAAGAAAATTTTTCCTTTATTTAATTTTAAAAATTCTTTTATTTTCATATGAATCCTGCGTCTTTAATAATTTGTTTATGGTCAAAACCTAAATCTAATTTCTTAATTTCTTTTGGCGAAAACAGTTTTACTTCTGATGTTTCAGTTTTTTGTGGCTTTAGCTTACCTCCAGCAGATTTACATAGGTAGGCTACCGATGCAGTATGTCCTCTGGGATCTCTATGGGGATCATCAAAAACATCAATTAATTTAATTATTTTTACATCCAACCCAGTTTCCTCTTTCGCTTCCTTTAAACATGTTTCCCTAGTCGTTTGCCCGGGTATCACAAACCCTCCCGGCAAAGTAAAATATCCTCTGTATGGGTTTATCACTCTTTTTACCAAAACAATTTTTCCTTTGTGGATTATTACTATATCCACAGCTATCGGTACCGTTGGTCTGGATAGTTTTATCGGTGGTGCTTTGTATCTCATTTAATCAACTTACCTTGCAAGATTTTTTTCTGATCCAGTATTATATTTCTTGGCAACATTTTGAAGAATTTTAAAATCTCTCCGGCTATCCTTGCATTTCCTTTCAAGCTTCCTCCAATCGGTTCAACCAAAAAAACTAATGATATTATATGTCCATATCCAGGCTCTTTCCATTTCCTATATTCGAATGCACCAAGAAATTTTTTAACTCTTATCTGCAATCCAGTTTCTTCTTTTGCCACTCTCTTTAAAGTATCAATTGCTTTTTCTTTATACAAAACAGTTCCACCAGGCAAGTGCCATTTGCCAATATCTGGTTTAATTCCTCTCTTTATTAAAAGAATGCCTCTACTATCTTTGATTACCATATCAACTGTAACTCGTGGAACTTTTTGATAGATTAGTTTAAAATCTTTTTCCGGCAATTTTTTCATTTAACCATCTTTATCCCTGGAGCGATCCACTTCTCACTCTTCCTTTCCTTTATCTGCTTGATGATTTTTTCAGGAACTTTTGAAACTGTGGTTTTAGCCTCATCCAGATCCAATCCAAAAAGACTAACAAATGAGATTAAACACTGAGGATCGCAAATGTCCCAGTGGCTGAGGGATCCTGAGCATGCAATGATTGGTGTCCTGTATTTCTTTGCAAGCATCACATTTGTAGAAATGTTTTTCAAAACCATACTTCTGGTTCTTCTGCTTGAAATCAAAATCTCTCTGAAATTTATTTCTATGGCAACATTATTTCTCGCCGCTTCTTTTACTAAAATATGATTTAGGCCAGAGTCTATTCTCTCAAACTCAGGGTGAGTCAGTATATCTACTTCAGCAGTTTCGCAAGCTTCCCTGTTCAGCTTCAAATCCCCACCCCTTACAAGAAGAACATCGAATCTTCTTCTCTTCTCTCTCAGTATCGACAGTTCTTTCAAGTTTCTTGCCTCGAAGCCCAGAAAAATCTCAATCCCGACCGTCTGTTTAACTTCTTCAATCTCTTTCTGAAGTTTTCTTATGTGCTCTTCTCCCTTGTAATATTCGGCAAAGCAGATTCCGCTGTAACCAAGATTCTTAGCAGTTGTTGCCAATTGCTCCAGGGAAGATTCCCCGCCGCTGAAAGCGCTGTGGACATGCATGTCGAAGAATTCCATAAATAGAAATTGTATCGGCATTTTATTTAGTTTTATCTTTCAGTCGGATTGTAAATAATTTAGTATTAAAAAGCAAATATTTTTTATGAAGCGGAGAGAGTTCAATATACTGATTTTTGCTTTATCTTTCATCATCTTCGGATTCATCGATAATTTCATAAATGAGAGGACATTTCAAACTTTCACTTCTAAGGAACTCCAAACCTTCCCAATTTCTCTTTATTTTGCTTTTTTCGAAATAGCTTCCATTGTTGCAGGATTCTTGATAATCTACAGACTTAGGAAAAGAATTGTCGATTTGCTGTTGCTGCCAATTTGGCTCGCCGGTTTTGACATGTTCAGCTTGATTTTTAACAGAAAATCTATTTTTGAACAGGAAAACTGGAGAAAAGAAATTTGGGGCGAGCAACTTGGCTTTTTTGGGAAGAGTTTTCTTGGCCTGCCAGTGGGTTACTGGATTTCGGTTGTTTTTTTGGTTGTCTATATGTTGGTTGCATACAAACCTCAAATTCTAAACAAATTGAAAGCAAGGAAATAGAGCTGTCTGCTCGAGTCACGAAAATATAACTTTAGAAACTTGTGCAGGAGGTGCGATCTGAGCCTGCGAAGCACCCAAATGATTTATTTTAATCCTCTTGATTTCTTACCTGTGGACGTCAATCCTCTCAGAACCCTTCTCCTGTTCGCAGGATTACAGACCCAGTTTATCTTTGGGTCGTTTCTTATGTTCGGATTGTCAGGGTCGACAAGGATTACTTCGAAAAAATGCTCGGTTCCTATGCTTGAGATGGGATAGCTGTTCAAAACTTCCAGGTTAGGGAACCTCCTCTGGGCCTTTTCCTCGGCTATCCACTGCTTCGATTTTCCAAAAGTGAAATGGACCAATCCTGCATTTGAAGGTTTCCTTCCTCTCCTGTCAGCAGGCCTTCTTCTCCCACCCTTCCTAACTTTAACTCTTGCCAGGACATAGCCTTGTTTTGCCCTGTAACCTAAAGCTCTCGCCTTGTCCAACCTGGTAGGCTTTTCAATCCTTTCAACAGTATGCTGTTTCCTCCATCCTATCAATCTTTTCTTCAAAAGAGGCTCTACTGCTTCTTTTTTCTTCCACATCTTCCTTAGGTAATTGTAGCTTCCCATACATCTCACTTTAGTAAAAGGTTTATATATTCTTCTTTTTAAATTGTTTTAAAGGTGATGTGTTGCACTCAATAGCTAAATTGATCATCGGTGCAGTGATGGTAATAGGCAGCGCCTGGGCGGTTCTGGCAAATCCAGAGTGGGGTTTGCTTCCAGCTTTCGTTACTGTATTGAAGGGGATTGTTCCAGTCATGGTTTTCCTTCTCGGCTTGTTCATCGTCTGGCTTGAGCTTGACGAGATGAGAATAGAGAAAGAGCTGGCCTCGGAAGAGAGAAAACCCAGAAGAAAGAGATAAATCTAAACTTTTATCTAATTTCCTGTCTTTTATTTAATTATGGGAGTGCAAATTTCAGGAATTCTTCCCAAGAAGGAACTGGAACTGATAGAATTGTCTGGGAAGAAGATTGCAATTGATGCTTTCAACTCGATTTACGCTTTTCTTTCCATCATCCGAGACAGGATGACCGGAGAACCCCTGAGGGATTCCAAAGGAAATATTACTTCTCATCTTTCAGGTCTGCTGTACAGGAACACCAACCTGATCGAGAACGGGATAAAACCTATATGGGTCTTTGACGGGAAACCTCCAGAGTTCAAGAAAAAAACCATCGAATCAAGGGCTGCGGCAAAGGAGGAGGCAAAGAAAAAATGGAACGAGGCCCTGAAGAAAGGGGAAGCCGCCATCAGATACGCCCAAGCCACTTCCAAGCTGACAGACGAGATGGTGGTTGATTCTAAGAAATTGCTGGATGCCATGGGAATTCCTTGGATCCAGGCCCCTTCGGAAGGTGAGGCGATGTGTTCCCATCTCTGCAAGAAAAATATTGTTTACGCTGTAGGCTCGCAAGACATGGACTCCCTCCTGTTCGGTTCGCCGAGGCTCGTGAGGAACCTTTCAATCTCTGGTAAAAGGAAAGTCCCCAGGAAAGAGGAATACATCGAGATAAAGCCGGAAATTATAGAGTTGGAGGAAGTTCTTTCAAGCTTGGGATTGACAAGAGAGCAGCTGATAATTGTCGGGATGCTGATCGGGACTGATTACAACCCTGGTATAGAAAAGGTCGGGCCTAAAACTGCTTTGAAGCTGGTGAAAGAGAACAAGACCATGAAAAAGATTTTGGAGAAAGTCGAATGGCAGGGTGAGACATCTGCAGAAGAAATCTATGAATTCTTTCTCAGACCTCCTGTTGCAGGCAAATACGATATAGAATTGAACCAACCCGATTCAGATAAAATAATAAAATTCATGGTAGACGAGCATGACTTCTCCAAAGAGAGGATGGAGAAAGTGATTGAAAAGCTTCAGCAAAGATTTTCTGCTGGCAGACAGTCCAGTTTAAAGGGATGGTTCGAAAAATAAATTTATAAAATACAATTGATTGTTATGAACATCGACAAGATTATCGACATAGCCAAGAAAAGAGGGCTTGTTTTCCAGTCAGCCGAGATTTACGGAGGTTTGAGTGGTTTATTCGATTACGGACCTTTAGGAACGATAATGAAGATTAAAATAGAAAATTTCTGGAGAGAGTTCTTTTTGAAATCAGAAATCAAGATTTTTGAAGTTTCTTCTCGGACAATTGTCCCAGAGTCTGTCTGGCAAGCCTCAGGGCATCTCAAGGACTTCGTCGATCCGATCACCCAGTGCCAGTCGTGCAAGAGCATGTTCAGGGCCGACAATTTGATTGAAGAAGAAACCGGAAAATTTGTTGAAGGAACTAAGGCGGATGAACTGACAAAAATTTTGAAAGAGAGTAAGATAAAGTGCCCTAAGTGCAAGGGAACTCTTGGTGAAGTGAGAATTTTCAATCTGATGTTAAAGACAAACGTCGGGCCGGTCGAAGGGACCAACGCTTATTTGAGGCCGGAGACAGCCCAAGGGATTTTCACAAATTTCAAAAACATCCTGAATTCCACCAGGGCAAAACTTCCGTTCGGCGCCGCCCAGATCGGCGTGAGCTACAGGAACGAGATTTCCCCAAGGCAGTGGTTGATAAGATTGAGGGAGTTCAATCAGATGGAGATAGAATTTTTCTTCAACCCGAAGAATCCCGAATATCCCAGATTTTCTGAAATCTCTTATAAAAAACTGAATGTCGTGACAAGGGAAGAACAGAAGAAAAAATGCAATTCCGAGGAGAAAAAATGCAAGGCTGAAGAACTGACTGCCGAAGAATTGGTCAAAAGAAAAATTGTGCCGAATCAGTGGATTGCTTATTTCATGGTGAAGGAGTTGGAATGGTACAAGCGGCTGGGCTTGCCGTCGGAAGCCTTGAGGCACAGGCACATGCTGCCAGAAGAGACCCCTCACTACTCAAAAGGAAATTTTGACATGGAAGTGAAGTTCGACTTCGGCTGGAAGGAAGTTGTCGGGAATGCTTACAGGACTGATTTTGACCTGCAGACCCACATGAAGCATTCGGGAAAAGACTTGTCAGTAGTTGAAGATGGCGAGAAGATTGTTCCACACGTCATCGAGCCGTCGTTTGGGTTTGACAGGACCTTTTACGGAATTTTGCTTTACTGCTTTGTCGAGGACAAGGAAAGAGGCTGGGACTGGTTCAGGTTCCCTGCGAAGATTTCCCCTTATGTTGTTGCTGTCTATCCTTTGGTCAGCAAGGACGGCCTTGCAGAGAAGGCAAGAGAGATTTTCGATTCACTGAAAGAATGCACGGATGTTTTCTTCGACGGGTCCGGAAGCATAGGGAAAAGATATGCCCGTGCAGACGAGATCGGGACCAATTACTGCATTACTATAGACTATCAAACAATGGAAGACAAGACAGTGACGATGAGGGACAGGGATTCAACCAAACAGATAAGAGTGGAAATCAAAAAACTGCCTGAATTGATTTGCAAACTTGCCTGTCAAGAAATTGAATTTGAAAAGGCAGGAAAATTGATTAAAAGTTAACCAGCTTTTCCCCTGTATATCTTTGCAAACTTAGGAGTGATCACGAGGAAATCCTCATCGACACCGACCATGTCCCCGTTCATGGCAGTGCAAGTCTTCTTCAGTTTCTCCACCGCCCTCTTAAGCTCGCTCATGTCCTTTTCTCTCAGGTCCCTTATTTTAAGAAAAATAACATTTCCCTCTCTGACAAGACCTTGAACCTTCTCGATGTCAGCATAATCCTTCAGGTTCTCGACTCTGACGCTGATTTTTCCTCCCTCTTCGGTAGGTCCAACCTCGACAAAATCCTCTCCTTCCTCAACTTTCTCTTTTGTCTTGAACTTTTCCATGAACTTTTCCTTGATATTCATCCAATCACCTATACTCTGAATTTATTTCCAAAACTTAAATATTTAGAGGCTTCTCCTCTTTTCCTCGAGCATGCTGACCACGTTCCAGATCTGCGTCCTGGTGTAGACCGGCATGTTCGGATCATTGATTATTTCGTCCAAAATGTTCACTGCAGTGCTGATCCTGACTTCAGGCGATTCTTTGCTGTCCAAGACATTCTTCGACTGCTCTGCAGCAGCTCGGATGTTCTTCGGCACTGTCCTATCGTTCATTATCTGGTCTAACAATACAAACACTTGTTTCAATTCTTCCATGACCCATCACTTTATGACTTCCTTCAATTTTTCCTGCAGTTCACTTAGCTTGCTGTTTAACCTTTCCTCACTTTTTTCCAGACTTTTTATTCTCAGGTCAATGTTTTCTTTTGTCTCGCCAAGCTCCTTCTTCAATTCCTCAACTGGCTTGCTGACCATGACCTGTCCTGTGATTTTATAGGCGGTCTTCTGGCTGGTGGATTTCAACTCTTCCAAGGCCCTTTCTATCTCCAGATCCTGCATCTTCATGCTCTCCTTCTGCATCAGTATGCTCTGGAGCTGCTGCTGGTAACCCTGGAATTGAGCGATCAAATTCTTCGCATCTTCAGGCATCTCTACCATAAAACCACCTTGTTATAAATAAAAATCGTCAAGCAACTATTTAGCTTGGACTCTTTTTGTAACTTTCGGCCTAACCTTCACAAAAATCCTAAATCCGCAATAAGGACATCTTATCTTGTCTTCCAGTTTTGACACGACTTTTTTGCACTTTATGCACTTGTACATTCTTTCACTCCTCTTTCTTCTTTGTTTCCGCATAGGGATAATAAGCAGGCCCAGCGAATTTCACGCCGCATTTCTTGCAGAGCCAGATGCCAGATGAGACTCTTGTCACGTATGGCATGTTGCATTTCGGGCACATATGCCTCTTCTTTTGCACCCTTTCAATGTCAGCAACTTTTGCTCTGATCTTCTTCCCATATCTTGTTGCAAATCTTCCGGCAGATCCTACCTCTTTTCTCTTCCCCATAAAATCACTTTATTATCTTAAAATCCTTTTTTGCGGTCAAATTTTCAAGTATCATCTTCAACTGCTCGTCGGATATCTCGGTCTTGAGCTTGCCTGCTTGAAACATCTGGACCAGATACAGCTCGAGCTGCGAGGCCAGGTCTGGCTTTACCACTCTGATTCTTCCCATCCTCTCTATCGCACCCTTCGACAAGATTTTTTTCATAATTGTTTTCTTCATCTCTTCAAGTTCCTTCAGCTGTTCCAAACTGACATCCTCGTTCATTTACTCGCCTCGTAGGCAACCTTGTCCAAAAACTTTTGTCCCTTGCTGGTTATTTTCCTTCCTTTTTTATCTTTTTGCACCAACCCAGACTTTTCCAATTGCTGAAGGATTTTCCTCAAAACATTTCCAGAAGCTCTTCTGAAGTGGGCCGGCTTGTAACCTCTCCTTTTCCTTCCCCCGTAATAGCTTCTTAACCTGGAAATTCCAACAGGACCCTCAAGATAGATTTTTCTCAGGAGTGAGGCAGTCCGAATATACCAAAAATCCTTTTGCTGGGGCGGTCTTTCCCTGTGCGAGCCTGACTTTGCAAAGCTGGCCCAGGCAGGCGCCTTTATTTCCTCAATCTTTTTCAATTCTTCCTTCAGTTTTTCTATGAGTTTTGCCGCTGGAACTTCGGTTACTGTCACCATAGTATTACCTTATACAGATACCAGTATATAAACTGTTATGCAGATTGTTATCACAAACCCGCTGATTACCAGGAGTATTATCAGCATAGAGAATGTCATTGAGGACAGTTGGTTGCATAGGGGAAGCACATCTCCTGCCTGACATCTTTCAGAAAATTTTTGAAGGCTGTCAAAAATGTAAAAAAGCATGAAGATTGCTATGAATATTGCGGCAAGGCCTACTGCTACAGGTGAAATTCCCTTCATTTGTTCATCTCTTGTATGGATACCTATAAGTTTTTTCGCAATTTAAGCACTTAATGGTTATTGATTTCGTCTTGCTGTCGATCCTCACCTTCGAGGTCACAGACGGGACCAGCAAGATGCTGCATTTCCTGCAGAATTTCCTTTTCATCTCTTTCGGAAGCCTGACGTTGTACCTGAGGCCTATTTTTCTTGCCAGCTGGACGTATCTCCTACTCCTTTCAGGGTGGGTTTTTAGATTTTTCTCCGCCAGGCCGAAAAGGATCTCAATTCTCTCCTCTGCAATCTTGACATATTGCTCTGGCCTTTTACTGGTTCTTCTCATCTAATAATAATTCGTTTTTTTAAAGAAAAAAGTGGGGTCGCTGGGATTTGAACCCAGGTCTCAAGCGCCCAAGGCTCGAAGCCTAGACCAAGCTAGCCGACGACCCCATTAACAGAAGATTATCCTCTCAAATTATTTAAAAGCATGGGGAGGCCGGGATTTGAACCCGGGTTGCTACCAATCTGTTTGTAAACCCCAAGGTAGATGCCTAGACCAAGCTAGCAGATCTCCCCTCAAATACATATTATTTGATTAGAGAAAAACAAAAATTAATATATGGTCTATGAGACAATCGTCGGCAGGATGAAGGAAGACCTGGAGAAATTCGGAAACAAAGGGACCGGCTACATAGGCAAGCACATAGTCGGGACTGGCGAGGACACGCACCTGACGACAAAAGTTTTCATCGATTTGCTGAGGCCTCATGTGATTCTGATTTCAGGAAAGAGAGGATCGGGAAAATCTTATTCTGCAGCAGCAATCCTGGAAGAGTTCTGCTTTTTGAAAGAGGAATACAAGAAGAATCTGGCTTTTGTAGTTGTCGACCCCATGGGAATCTACTGGAGCATGAAATATCCGAATGACGTCCAGCTGGACCTTCTGAGAAAATGGGAACTGGAGCCGAAGGGGATGAAAGATCTGGTGAGGGTTTTTGTCCCGAAAAAACAGGAGGAGGAGTACATTCAAGCTGGGATTCCGGTCGACGGAACGATAATGATTGCTCTGAGGGAATTCACTGCAGAAGATTTGATTCTCTCTTTTGGTTTGAAGAGGACAGAGGAGATGTCAATCACCCTTGAGAAAAGTTTCAATTTCCTCTTGGAAAAGGAGAAAAATTTCGGATTTGAGGATTTGATTTATGTTATAAAGGACGACAAGGAAACCAAGAAAGAGGTTAAAGACGCTTTGGTCAGTCTGCTGACAGTTGCCGACCAGTGGGGCCTGATCTCAAAAGAAGGGATCAAGATTGAAGAGCTGGTGAAACCCGGGGTCGTTACTGTGGTCGATCTCTCAAGGATGAAGAGCAGCGAACTGAGGACACTGCTGACGGCTTTGATCACGAGAAGAACTTATTTCAACAGAGTCTTGGCGAGGAAGGAAGAGGAGAGAATAAAAATAGAAGGCGGAGCTACAACAATAAAGTTTCCAGTCACATGGCTGGTCTTGGAAGAGTCTCACAATTTCATCCCTTCTGATCGAGATGTTGCTTCGAGCGAGCCGATCAAGAGGATGGCAAAGGAAGGGAGAGAGCCAGGAATTGGATTGATTGTGATAACTCAGATGCCGAACAAAATCCACCAAGACATTTTGAGCCAGACAGATATTGTAATTTCATTCAGGCTGACAAGCAGGGATGATCTGAATGCTCTGCATGCAGTCTACCAGACGTACATGGCCGAGGATTTGGAAAAAATAATCAACAAGTTGCCGAGGCTGCCAGGAGCAGCTGTAATACTTGATGACAATCTGGAAAAAATTTTTACGGTCAACATCCGTCCAAGGATTTCATGGCACGCAGGCGGAACAGCAATTGTAGTCTAAACAAATTTCAAGATTTTTGTTATGGTTCCTATACCTTTCGTCTTCCCTTCTCTAAAAATAAACTTGTCCCCTTCCTGGATGAACTGTGGCCTGTACCTGAAAGTTATCTTAACTTTTCCAGAGTCTCCAGACTTTAGGTATTCCTTGTCCAAAATGTCAAGTTTTACTGATTCAGAGACAGTCTGGCCGTGGAAGACCGGCTCGTATCCTGGAGCTATCCTCGTCGGGTGGTTCAGAACCAAAATTTCCGCCTCAAAGCTTTTCGCTGCCTTTGGCTTGACGGAAGAATCAGATAGAATCATTCCCCTATTCACATCCTCGCATTTAATTCCTTTGATTGCTATTCCAACAATCAACCCTGCATTCGCCTCTTTCAGCGGCTGGTAGTGCATCTCGATGCTCGTTGCTTTCACTTTTTTGAACTGTCCCGACTCGTCCGGGCCGATCAAAAGCTCTGATCCTGGCTTCAGTTTTCCTTCTTTCACGGTACCGGAAACGACTGTCCCTACTCCAGTCACATTGTAAGTCCTGTCGATGAACATCAGGAAAGGTTTGTCCAATTCTTTTTTCCTGGGTGGGAGAGCATGCAGCAGCTTGTTCAGCAGATCATATCCTTCCAGAGTCACAGCAGAAGTTTTAATTATCGGCACCGTCACATCCAGCTTGTCGATTATCACTGCCAGATCTTTCTCGTCTTTTATGCTGAAAGGGACACGTCCGACATGTTTAAGCAGTTCCTCAATCTGCTGTTCCGCTTCCTCGATTCTCCTTTCGCCGATTTTGTCAATCTTTGTGATGCAAATTATAAGAGGCAAGTTGACTGCCAGCAACAAACCCAAATGTTCTTTAGTTATATGTGTGACTCCGTCGTCGGCAGCAACAACAAGCAAACCGTAATCCAGATTCTGCCCGACTATTCCCCGTATGGCTGTCCGCAAAAATGGTTCGTGCCCGACCGTGTCGACGAAGCTGATGACTTTGTCTGCCTGCTCAACAATTCTTGCCCTCTCTTTTTTGTCCAAAGGGTTCTTCAGGTTCAAAACTTTTCCCTGCTTGAAGCCGTAGAGTGCGTAATGCAAATCTGCTGAGAGGCCTCGCTTGATTTCATGCGGCAGGACGTTCAGGTAGAGCCAATGCTTGCCGTTCTGGTCAGGCCTTCCGGCCATCAATGTACCGATCAAGGTTGATTTTCCATGGGCGACATGTCCAGCTGTCGCGACAATTATATGCTGCTTCAATCCAGTCTCATATTTTTTTTCAATCAAAACCCTTCCGATGATTTTCCCGTTCTCGGCAAACCTCTCGACTTTTAGAATCTCCGCATTGTTTTCAGTCGCTATCGCCCTCAAGACGTTCAAAGTCTCTTCAAACTCGATTTCAGTCAAACCTTTGCTTGAGCCCTTGTCGTCAACGCCGATTATGTAGATTGCCTTGCCATCTCCTGTCTCTAGCCTGTATTTCATCTGGGAGGCGAGATGCTGCTTCCTGTCGTTCTTCAGGTGAATCTCGGCAGTAAGCCTTTCCTTGAACTCTATGTTCTTGTTTTCCTTTCTAGGCACTAATGGCATAAGACTCTGACAAACTTTTATTTGCAATAGATTTAAAGTTAACTCCCTTTTAAACCTAAAAACTCTGCAATCAATTAATTTCTTAAAAATTCATTCCTTTTATTAATCATAAAAAGATTTTATTCTATCTCTCATATCAAAATGAGAATTAATGATCAAAGAATTGGCAAAAATTAAAAAATATTCACTATAGACATCCGTCCGAGAACAAGTTGGCATGCAGGCGGAACAGCAATTGTAGTTTGATAGTTAGAAAACATTCTAGTTTTTTATAAAATATATTCAATTAATTCTATATATAAAATTATTATGCTTAAGTTAGTTAGTGAATACAGAGTTTTTGATTGGATTCATTACTTGGGTTTTGCTCTGCTTGGAATGGCTTTTCAGAAAACTTGCGCACTTTATTTGTTTCCATTCGTGGCACTTCTGTTAGCATATGCTTATTCATTAAACAATTTCTATGATTTAAGAAAAAAATCAAAGGTCTTTTTATACCCGTTGATAATATCATTACCATTTTTTCTTCTTTTGAATTTCATCCAAATTTTTATTTCACTTTTATTTTTGTTCATGGTTACCACTTATTCAGCTAGGACATTTAATGTCAAAAATAAAAAAATAATTTCTACGATTTATAATGCATTCAGTTTCACTCTGATATTCTTTCTTGCTCTTTTTGTAATTGAGGATTTTTCATTAAGAATTCTCCTACTGTCACTATTTTTCTTTTTATTGAATTTGGTCGCCCAATTTGTACATGAAATTTGCCATTTTGAAAAAGATAGAAGACAAAAAACACTAAACACCACTGTAGCTTATGGAAAAAAATTTTCAATGAAACTTTCGTTCATTTCACTCATTTTAGTTATCCCAGTATCTGGAACACTGCTCTTCTTCCATTTTGTGAACGTTTTGTTTTTTGTTGTTTCAACCATATTTTCAATTTACTTTGCTGTAAAAATATTTACAACCAAAATAGATAGCAAGTTCAGAAAATCTTATAAAAAATTTGGAATTTTAGCAGGATTTATCTTCTTTATTTCAACGTTTATCTGAATGAAAAATCTTCGTCAGAAGAACATGCTTATAGTTTACCTAAACTTCTTTCCAAATCTCTTTTTAAATTTTTTATATTCACATTTTTTACAATATGCAATTGATTTCCTTTTTCTGAAAATTTTATTTTACCCCTTATCGGGTCAATTACTCCTGGCATTAATTCTTCTTTAAACCAGTTTTTTTTGTTTTTATTCAAAAAATAATATATGGGAAAGACATCATGGAGAATTTTTCCATTTTTAGGAATTATATCCCTTATAAACCTATGAGCCAGTCTTTCGTCTGTTTCAAACTTCAGATCATTGAAATTTATCGAACATGTGACTTCTGATGGAATAATAGTGACATTAAATTTTTTAGATAATTCGTTTATGAGATTTAAATTTAAGAAAGTGTTGAATTCTGCCGAAAAAAATCTCCCTTTATGTAGGAAACATCCACTAATAATTATTTCTAATGGTTTGTTTGAGAGTTCTTCTTTGTTAATCAACAATTTGAGAAAATCAGGAGGACCCAGAGTTATTATTGTTTTTCCATGATCTAGAAACATTTCAAGTAGTTCCAAATGACTTCTTACAAATTTGACATTTTTGGAGTACCTCACTTTATTCCTATAAATTGCGTACTTGCCATTTAATCCATCAATTCCATGAGGCCCAAAAATTTTTTGTGCAATTGGATTAATAATTTTTTTTGGTCCTATTGCAATTCCTTCAGTTAGATAATTTTTGGATTTGATTATGTCTAGAATCAATCTCAGGTTTCTAAAAGACTCATTTTCATTTACATTTCCATATGTTGACACAAAAAAGCAATTCTCAATTTTTGATGCTAGATAGAAAATAGCTATTGCATCATCTATTCCAGGATCAGTTATTACAAGAGGGCCATCTTTTTTCACTATAAAAACCTCTTATCAATCTTGATTCTTTTTCCATTCCCATAAGATTTATAACCAAAAAATCTTTTAGGGTAGATTGTAAATTATTGCTAGTTATGTCTTTTGTGAAATTGGTTTCATCGTCAAATTTTCCCAATGAAATTTTTCTGTACAAATATCCCCATTCTAAAAACGATTGGGGTGAATTCCAATTCTTATCTATCAACTCAAAAGTCTTCAAAGTTTTTGGATACGGTCTAAATAAATGAGGTTGGAATACGATGGGGCCGTATTCTTTTTGTAATTGAAAAGCAAAACATTTTAAACGTTTTAAATCTTCTTTTGTTTGCTGTGGGTACATCAATACAAATTCTGCACCACCGACTATTCTCAATTTTTTTAATTTCTTATAAAAATTCAAGATATGATTTAAATTTGGTATTTTGGGTAATTCTCCTAAAAATCCTTCTGAGGCAGTCTCAATGCCTATATGAATGTACGAAAACCCAACATCTTTCATCAATTTCAGTATTTCATAACTTATTAGAGAGTCGGTAGCTGCCCAAAAACTAGTTTTAATTTCTAATTTTTTTATTTTTAACAGTATATTTTTAATTTTTTCTTCTCCAGCTTTAAAGTTCGAATCTACTATGTATATCTTTTTTTTCTCAATATCTGTCAAATTAGAAATTTGCTTCAATTCTTTTATTACATCATCTTCATTTCTTACTCTGTAATTGTAATCTTTCCATTCGTTTTTGAAAGCATTAATGAAACAGAAAGGGCAGGACCAAGGACAACCTCTGGAGATTTCTATATGTATCGATTTGTATTTGTCAAGGTCTAAAAAGGAATGGTCAACTATAGGTATTTTCTTTGGGCATACAGCAATCGCTTTTTTTATTACAATCTTTCCATTTCGTTTGTATGCAACACCAGATTGTGGTAATTTGTTACTTTTACCGTCAATAAAATTTATGAGGTCATTAATTACAAGTTCAGCCTCGCCAATTACTACATAGTCACACACTGTTGTTAAGAGAGTCTGCTCTGGTGTCATTGAAACAAACGGACCCCCGAATATTATCGTAGCGCCTAATTTTCTTTTTAAAGATCTTGCAACTTCGTGCACCCAAATCAATATATCGCTAGCGCAAGTGTAGAAGCCTATTATGTCAGGTTGAAATTTTATTATATCTTTTATTTTTGTTTCTCTATCTAAGAAATTGAATATCTTCACCTCATGTTTCTTATCAATAATTGTGGCAAGAAGCAATAACGCATATGGATAATTTCTAAAATCAATCATCTTGGATCTAAAGAAATCGAATATTGGTAGAAGATGTGGCTCCATTTGCGATAATTCATGTATTACCGTGAAAAGATTAGACGCTGTTCTTTGAGGCGGCATTACAAGCGCTATTTTCATTTTTGAAATCCCTATTTATATTTAAGCATTTCATTTATAATTGTTACTATGAAATTATTGGGTGAAACAAGAAGTTTGTGCCCCACATGTTTCAAAGAAATAAAAGCAAAAATTGTAGAAAAAAATGGAAAAACCGTGATGTTAAAGACTTGTAAAAATCACGGAACTTTTGAATCCTTGCATGTCTGGGATGATCCTGTTATGTACACTTCTATGGTTAATATTTTTAAGAACATACGTGTGTCAGCAGAGGAAAAAGGATTTGAATTGACATCAAGATGTAACATGAAATGTCCTTTTTGTTTTGTTAACGCAGATGAGAACGGCGGCAAGAAAAAAATTGAATTGAGCAAAGAGGAAATTTTGAAAAACATAGAAAATTTAAGAGATCATACCGTGGTTTTTTCTGGTGGAGAGCCCACTGTTAGGGATGATCTCTTCGATTTTATTAAAGAAGTTAAGAAGAGAGGTCTCAGAGCAGGTATTTTGACAAACGGTTTAAAACTAAATAAAGATTATGTTAAAAAACTTAAAGAATTGAAATTAGATAAAATCCAACTTCAACTTGATGCTTTGGATGACGATTGCTATCAAATTCTGAGAGGGCAAAAATGTTTGAATAAAAAATTAGATGCCATTTCAAATTTGAAAGATTCTGGAATATATTTAAACTTATTTGTAATGCTAGCCAAAGGTGTCAATGACATTCACATTAAGGATATAATCAAGTTTGCAATAAATAATTCAGAAACTGTTAACGGTGTCATATTTTCCTCCTTATGCTACGAGGGAAGGCATAACTCGAATTTGAAAAAAATGAGCAATTCTGATATAATGAAAAATATCGAAGAACAAGTGGGTATTACGAGACAGGACTTTTTAGAGTGTACAAAATTCGATATTGTTTTTTCTCAGACAATTGGAAAGAAAATCAGAGCTAAGAGCATATCACCTTGTGACGTTATTTGCTATCTTTATGTCGATGGTGGCAAAGCTATCCCCGTCAATAAGTTGCTTGATCTTTCTTTTTTCATCAAACAATTAGAAAATCATTCTGATACAAATAAATTCCTATTTTCGATTATAAATCCTTTTAATATCAAAAAATTCCTTAAAAGAAGAGAAGCACTACCTTTATTGCTCAAACTATTTTTCAGTACCTTAAGACAACTTGTTGCCGGAAAAATGAATACGAATTATATTATGGGAATTTTGGTTACTAATTTTCATGATAGATATAACGTTGATTTGAACCTTTTAGACAATTGCACTATTCATGCATTTGATGGTAAAAGTTTTGTACCCTTCTGTAAAAAGAACATACTTTGGAATAAAGATATCATGATGCCTTTAAAATCTTAAACTTCACTTGCAGTTTAATGGCAGTATACATCGTCTACATCCTGGGAAAAATTTTTCCTCTTTCAGTACCTTTAGGAAATATTTTCGTTTTTTGCCATTGAGAATTTTTACTATGCTTTTCTCCCTCAAATTCCCCAATACATAATCACGAAGGAAATACTCAGAACAAGCAGTAATATCACCATTCGGCCTTATTGAAGTAAAGAACCACGGATATATACACATTTTAGTTTTTGAAAATGAAAGATCCGAATAATGGCTTGCTAATTGTTTCTCAGTATATGTCGGATAAAAACCAACTATTAATTTATCTTTCTTTGACAATTTTCTTATGAGCAATGATTCTTTGTATAATTCATTCCAATTAAATTTATTCAATGAAGGTAAAAGATATCCGAATGCGCTATTGTCATCAAGCTTCAATCTTTTCTTTAAAACTTGAGCATGCAGAATGCTAGTAGGTTTATCTATGAAAGATAGATGCGAGAAATCCAACATATCCACATTTAATTTTCTTGCTATCTTATAGACATCTACCAAGTATTTATAATTTAAAGAGGAAATCACACAGTTTATTTTAACAATTGGCAAATTATTTTCCTTTCTTGCTTTTAGAACTTCTTTTATCCCTTTAATACTTTTTTTAAAATTATTTCTGAACTGTGTTCTATCATCAACTATTATTTTATTGTGGATTTTTTCAGGCCCAAGAAGAGAAACTGTTAAAACATCTAATTTCATTTTTACAAATTCTCTCGCAACTTTTTTTGTAATTAATGTGGCATTTGTATCAATAATGCATATAATCCCTTTCTTTTTTGTATATTCGAAAACCTTCAAATTTTCTTCATTCAGAAGTGGTTCCCCACCTGTGAAGTATATAAGTGAAACATGAATCTTTGCTAATTCATCAACAACTTTTAATTTTTCACCCAGAGTTAATTCATTTTTTTCTTTTTTCCAATTGTTTGATTGCCATAACCAACACATTTGGCAACGTTCATTACATTCGCTCGTCAATTGCCAGCATACAAACTTTGGAAGACCGAATTGAAAAAGAAATGAAGGAATTTTTCTTGATATGGAAAGATGTAATCCACTTACTATCATAGAAATTGTAGACCTAGGTGCATTCAAAAATATATTAAAACTTCTTCTGTTAACTGGTATTCCTCTATTAATTCCAAAAACTGGCATATACAATCTATTAATAATTATAACCTATTTATTTCAAATAAAAACTCAAGTCTTTGTAAATGATAAACAAATTAGAAGGTAAATTTATATTGTATAAATAATATTACGAATGGAACTAAGATTATTTTAATTTTAATAATATTTCTCGTTTTTATATATATGATTTAAAAAATGATCCTGAAGAAAAAAATGTGATCAATAACTTCCAGATGTTGCCAATGAGTTGGAAAATAGATTGATCCAACTAGATATAGAAAAAGTTCATGAAAAATTAACTTAGAGCGTTTATTGATGGCAAAATTAATTAAACGTTTTTATTTATTATTTCTGAAAAAACATTTCTTAGTATGCACGGAGGTGATCTTTTAATCAGAGCAGAAGAATATAAGTTTTAATATAAGTAAGCACCACTTAAAAATATGAAGCTCAAGGCTTTTGGGTTAATTGCTATTGCCTTGGTTTTGTTGATTGCCATTATTCTATTGATATTCAATTTTCTGTCATCAACTGAACAACTAAAAAATGAAGAATCGTTAGTTAACCAATCCAAAACTTATCCTTATGCCAATGTCCCTATTCTCACAGGATTAAGCGAAAACAATATTCAACCAGTTTCAGAAAATCCTAATCTCATTTTCGAGAGTGAAAAATTAAATAGTTATTATAAACGATTAAATCTCATTGACCTTCCTCAGAGTGAAGATGTAAAAAACTACATTCGTCAAAGAAATCTTTCTAGCAGGTCCGTTTCATTCATAGAGCTTTTTTCCCAATCTGGCCCTTTGGCATCTGGCATTATTCACTCTTCGTGGAGTTCCCTTAATTCCTCTTGGTATATTGATCAATTGCCATGGAATACTAGTGATTGGTCAAATTACACTGATCAATTGCCAAGTCAGGAAAAAGAAAGAGTAAAAGGTGTCATTATTTTTGGACCTACAAGTCCGGATACTCCAAACTTCTTATCTCAGAATGTATTGTTAGAAAATATTACAGGTAAGTATGTGTTAGTTGTGAAATACTCAAATGCGGCAGATCATTTCGTTCCCTGTACATGGAGTTGTTCTGATAATCTTTTCAGAATTAATATTGCTAAAGCGAACTCTGGCAAATCAGAATTAATTTATGAAGATGCCGCAGATTCCAGAGAAGGTTGGAAAACCGTATTTTTGGACATTTCAAAATATAAAGGCGGAAACATTACTTTTAGAATTGAAGGAGTTGCTGGTGGTACATGCGGAAGTTGGTGTGCCGAAATAGCCGCTGTTGATAAATTTTACATAGGAGAACTATCCAGCTGATTATTTTAAACTTTAAATAAAACTCATATCTTATTATATGAATTTTAATCTAATACTTAACAAAAGAGAACTAAAAATTTTTATAACATTTTTTTTGATTTATCTCTATTTCATTACTTGGGACGGATGGAACGAAGATTCAGGATTTTCTTTAACGAAAGCAATTATTGGAGAAAACAGATTTGAAATAAGCAATTATGCAAACTATACAGGAGACAGGCTTTTTTACAAGGGCAACTACTATAGCAGTAAATTCCCTGGTGAGCCATTTTTATCAGTACCTATATATGCCGCTTTTAATTTTCTTTACTCTAATTTACCCACTTATTTCACTAATCATTATACTGGAGACAATAAAGTTGATAAATATTATGCCGACATTCCCGATAAAGGGAAAGTGGAGTTCTATTATAACGTAAACCCTGGTGGTTCAGTCCTGCTGTCAATGATATTAGTTACAGCTCTTACATCATCCCTTTTTTCATCTATGACTGTGCTCTTAATCTACAAAATTTCCAATTACTTCACTCAACAAGAAAGTCATAAACTATCTTTAGCAATTGCCTATGGCCTTGCCACACTTATATTCCCTAATGCGTTGGTTTTCACGGGATTCGGCACATCTACATTTTTCCTTTTTCTTTCATTTTTCTTGCTATTTAAAACAAAATATACAAAAGCAGATACAGATAAATATTTCATAATTTCTGGGCTGTCAATAGGACTTGGCATTGTTGTTCGCCCAGAAATTATTCCGATAGCCATGCTATTTTTTGCTTACTCTTTTTTTATTAAAAAAGAAAAAATCTTTCTGTTTCTAGTAGGATTTTTACTGGGAATCATGCCTTTATTTGCATATAGCTATTCTACATTTTCTACTTCTGCATTTTATATTTACTTGCATTCTGGATACCAAGACCCCAGTATATGGGGTAGCATTTCTCAAACTCGGAACTTTGAAGAAGTTGGTTACTATATAGAAAAAGATCCTGCTGGAGTTGTGTTCTGGCTTCTACCATATAAGGGTTTATTTTTTTATCATCCAATTTTTCTTTTCTGCCTAATATCTTTTTATTTTATGTACAGAGAATTTAAAAAAGAATCAATTCTTTTTATTTTAATTCTTTCAATTTTAATTTCTTTTTCTATTGCTGTATGGTTACTGGGTGTAACTTTAGGCGCTTCTTTTGGTATAAGATTTTTAACTGCTTCAAGCCCATTTCTGATTATCCCATTCTTATATTTCATACGAAAATTCGGCCTTAAAACCGCTTGGATAATAATCGTTATAGGCATTTTCATCAATTTCCTAGGTTTGCAAATATATGACAGTGCAAGCATGTATGGCTACACGGGATGGTGGGAAAATAATTCAGGATTTCGTGAAAGAATTTATTCGTTTGAAATAAACCCTTTAGTTGACTACTATATCCCTTTGTTTATGGATCATGGCCCCCGTAGTAGAATTTTTGAAGGATTAATCTCAGAAAAAGTACCTGATATTAGATCCGGTCTCGGTGAATTCGATAAATTTCAATTCAACCCTATTAATATCATTGAAATTGGTGGACAAGAGATCCAATTAATCACAAAATTTTTATGTCTAGTTCCAATTTTTCTAATAGTATTTTTGATTTGGAGAAAAGAAATCCTCAATTTAATTAAATTTAAAATCAAATGGATGAATCAAAAAATTCTTTTGGCATCATTTTTAATAATTTTTTTAATATTATTTATCAGGATATACTAATCTGATTGCTAAAGTTAAAAGTGAAATTATTATTCCCTGATTCTGACACATTTGCCAAGAAAAATTTAGTTTCGCCATTTCTAGTTACCGAAACGTTATAAGTTCCAGCAAAACCTCTAAACTCAATATTACTATTTACATCAGTTTCTCCTTTCCCTTTAGTAGACCAATTTTCCTTAATCAGCCTCATCAACACATTATATGCTGGCTTTGGATTGTTGTTTATATCAACAATTCCACTTTTTGCTTTGAAATGTAAAAGATCCTTAACACCCCAATACGTGACTCCATCGACAAAATGTTTACTGAAGGCTATGGTGTAAAATTTTTCTAGCCACTCTGTTTGGAGCTGTTCATCAGGCAATCTGTGCCAATAGCCTACATTGCAGTCAGAAGGAGAAGAAGAAAATTTAAATTCTGTTATCTGCATTTGCTTTCCTAAGCTGCCATACCAATCAAACATTCTGGAAATAGAAGCCAAGTCCATTATAGGTTTTCCTGAGTCTGCATTTTCATCGCACGATCCGTAATTGAATGCAAGAGCGGGATAATCATAATCCACTTTCTCTTCGTTCAAAATCTGATAAAAAGTGTATGGCTCAACAGTGTAATTATCGTCATTACCTTGGTAACTAGTCCCGGCAAAGTTGCCATCAGGATAACCCGAATAAACTAAAATTTTTGCATTTGGATTTACATCTTTAACCGCTTTAATAGCTGTTTTTATAAATTCTATGTTTTGACCTCTCGTAAATCCTAGAGCATGATATTCGTAGGATGCTTCATGACTAACTATCCAAAAATCGATTTTGTTCGAGTATGTGTTAGCAATCTTATTGACATGATCGTAAATTTTTTTATTCAAAGCTTCAAAACTCAAAGATGACAGAGTTTCTGAATTCTTTCCAGGTTCAAGCACCACCAAACCTTCTGCTCCCACTTTAAATCCCAAGTTATGCAAGTCACTTATCCCATCTTTTCCAACATACAACGTATAGTTGCCAGGTTGAGGTTCTGTATTTGCCCAATAAAGCTGAGCTATTCTGTAGTTTGCGCCTGCATCTTTAAACAGATTGGTAATTTTATTGTCAAAAGGTGGGCACATGCCATATATCGGGCATTCTTCTGTTAAAAATCCAAACAAAAATTCATGGCTAATCTGCTTGTATGTTATGTTAGCTTCAATGGGAATTCCATTTTCATCTAAAATTTTTATTGTAATGTTGTGTTTTCTATATTTTTCTATATCTTGTTTGGCCTTCTCAATCTCTATTTTTTCGTTTAACCATAAAGAATAATTCAAAGATTTATCACACCAAAAAGAACTTTCAGCTCCATTTTTTCCAGATTTGCTTTCATCTAGATACGCCTTAGCTAAAGCCCTATCCGCTTCAAAATCATCGGTAGAATAATAATTTTGCCCATATTTCCTATAATTATTCTCTAGTGCTAGATAAGCAGTTTTTGCCAATTCACAATTTATATTTATTGTAATGTTTCTTCCTTGACTTATATTGTAGCCATTACTCTCGTTGTCTGCTCTAAGAATGATTTTACCAAACCCAGGAACTTCCCAAAGAAGATTTAACACTTGGAGGTTTGATGATTGCACTATAAAAGTTGGTTTGTCATCTATAGAAGTATATTCACTCCTAATGACCTTCCAGTTAAAATCTGTGGTGTAGGGATATTCTATGCTATGTACAGCATTCCCACCTTTATCATAACCTTCTAAAGAAATTATTCCAGAATTAAGCAATGTAAAGTTAGTTTCAAATTTTATTTTTTTGTCTATAGGCAATATCTTCCATGAAGGCATGAATTTTGAGTTCGATGGATTCACCGAGATTCTGTAGCCGTTTGATACTTCTAGGCCTTTATAAAATATTGTTTCATTTGAATTTTTGGTAGGAACTTTAACTTCCATTTCATAATATCCTTTCTCATCAGTATTAGTTTGGCTTATCTCATCGCTCCAAATATCATCTATTTTTATATTGACATCTTTTATGTTATTTCCATTTTCATCTTTTACATAACCATGTATTTTTATTCTATTTTCCTTTAAAGGAAATAGAAAAATCACTAAAAAGAAAACAAGCAAACCCAATACAATTATTTTTTTTCTCATTTCAATCCTATTATTTCATCAAATTTCTTGTAGATTTCATTCCAAGAATATTTTTTAATGAAGGTTTCAGATACTTTTTTGCATTTTCCATCTTCTTTAATTGTTGAAATGATGGATTTTGCAAACGAATTCCAATCGTCTTCTATCTTAAGAAAAGGGAGTATCAATCTGTTTACCAATCCCTCAACACCCTTTGAAGTCGTAACAACTGTCTTGCCGCACCCAATGGCTTCTATAATTTTAATTCTCGTGCCGCCACCACTCATGATGGGTGCAATTACTACATCTGCCGCATTTATGTAGTCTTCAATGTTTTCAACTAGGCCTGTGAATATGAGTGAAGGGTGTATGAACTCAATATCTAATCCACCGCCAACTATAACAAATTTTGCATTTGGAATCTTCTCCAACACTTTCGACATTATATTGTAATAAATGAAAAACAAAGCTTCTTTGTTCGGCGCATAATTCAATTTTCCATCAAACAATATAAATGGGCTATCTCCAATACCCAATTGGTTTCTTATTTTTTGGTCGTTTTTATGGTTAATATAAAACCTTTTTTCATCAAAACCATTTTCTAGAACAACTATCTTATCTGGTTCCAAATTAAATTTTTTATACAAATTCTGCTTATCCATCTCTGAAACCGTGGTGATTTTTTTTGAACACCTACAAAGAATTCTTTCTATTATCTTTAGTAAAAAGGCATACCTTGCCCTTAACTGTTCCTTTATCAAAAATTCTACGTTATGCTCTATGAAAATCATAGGTTTTCTTGTTAGAAGATGAATTGATAAAGCGTCAATTCCTGCCCACGGATAGTCACAAACAATTAGATCAATATTTTTGGAAATGACCAATTCTGCTCCTTTCAAAACTATTTCTGGGTTGATAAATTTAACCAAAGAGTGCTGTATTTTTATTAAACTGTTTATCCCATATATTTTTACACCGAGATTCTTCAACTCAGTTTTATATTTCCTAGGATTACTATTCTCAAATTGTTTGTGATTAGGATATATCAAAAACACTTCATGCTTTTTTGACAGATATTTGAGCAGTTGATAGGTTCTAACCCCACCGCCCCAATGAGGAGGAAATACGTTCAGCGGTGTAACAAACAAAATTTTCATACTTATTTTTTAGATTGTATTTATAAGTAGTATTATTAAAAGAAATAAAAGCTCTTGAAAAATATCATTTTTCAAATTTATTATATATATCAATGTATTGCTGGCAAATTTTTTTCCAATCATAATTCTGTGCATAATTAAATGCATTTTTCGTCATTTTCTTTCTCAATTTCTTAGATTTAATTAATTTTATTATTTGATTAGGAAAATCATCTATTCTTGTTATTATTATTTCTTCTCCATTTTTAGCACCTATACCTTCTGCCCCCCTTTTAGTTGATATTACAGGTATTTTTGCAGCAAAATATTCCAAAATTTTCATTCTCATTCCACCACCAGATTCTAATGGAACTACTCCTATATCAGCTGCATTTATATATTCAGGTAAAATTTTTACAGATCCTGTGAAAAAAACATTAGGGTTTTCTATATTTTTGGGAGGAAAATCACCTATTGCTAATAATTTTGCACTCACACCTTTTTTCTTCAATGATGGCAGAATTTTTTCAGAAATTACTTTTATTGCATCGTAGTTTGGTTTATAAGAATAAACACCGTGAAAAACCAATGTTGGGAATTTCAATCCATACCTTTTCCTAATTTTCTCTGACTTTATATTTTTATACAATTTTAGATTAACGCCATGAGGAATTATATAAATCTTATCTCTTTTTATTCCTAATTTTTCCAGTCTTTTAGCTTCTTCTTTGCACATCTCTATTATTCCATCAGAAAATTTACAAACGAATTTTTCAATAGTTTTGACTATTTTTTTCCCTTTTGAACTCAGGCTTGTTATTTTTGGCAACTGGAATGATTCTACATTATGCTCTACTAAAATCACTGGTCTGCCTGTAAGTATTTTTGTAAAAATGGCTGGTATGCCAAAGGCTGTAAATTCTGCTTGGATTAAGTCAATCTTTTCTTTTAATACAACATAAAAAAGTTTTAGCCACAATCCGATGTTGGCAAGTGGATGATAAAGGACAAAAATATCATTTGGCAGTCCTAACCATGACATAATTTTTTTGTGAAAAATATTTATTTGACTATTGGCGATTAACAAAGGATAATTTTTTTTTGTGAATTTACCCTTTTTCGCTTCATAATAGAAGTTGTCTTCTGCTGACACAAAATACATGTTTACTCCGAGCTCAGAGAGAGTATTAAGTGTATAGAATAACTTAACAGAAGCTCCTTGGGTTGGAGGAAATAAATCTAAATCCCCTCTGCTAACTATACAAACCTTCATATTATGAATAAATACCTTAGAATTTAAAATAGAAAATATGTTAAAGGCAAAAAACTTATTCCAAAAAATCAAAACAAATATAATATTCTATTCTATTATTATTGGTATCTTCTTACTTTCAGCGGGTGTTTACCTCATGGGCTCGGGAATGAATCGATTTATAGGAAAGTATTTGATAATTTTTGGAAGTGGAATTTTTTATCTATCTATCATAATTTTTACTTTCAGGCTATAAATTTTGAGAGCTGTTCTCTTATTGCTTGATTGTGCTGTACTAAACTAGTACAGCATTTTTGGCAGTAATCTTGTATGTTTCCTTGGATTAACTCTTTTCGTCTCCTTTCAAAGTATTCTCCAAACCAAATCTCCTTCAGGCTTTTTTCATTTGCATTCTCAGTAGTTTCTTGATCAAAAAAGCCACATGGGCAAATCATCCCATCAGCCCTTATTCCCATCCTCCACCAAGGTTCGAAACATGGTATGGAGAGAAAATTTTTTCTCTTACTTTTTGCAAATTTCCTTATCTCTTCGTTCATCTTCCCAGTGCTTTTTATTAGTTCATGAGAAAAGAATTGGCGCAGATTAGTCTCTAGGCCTTTTGCGGAAGAATATGCTTTTCTTGCTATTTCTTCGAATTCAACCATTTCTTCTTCTTTCAATTTCAAGTCTTCTCCTTTTTTTGTGTATACTGTTATAGGTTCAACAAAAAATGACTGGACATCTAGTTTTTTTGCTAACTTCACCATTTTGGAAACTTTTCTGAAATTTATCCTATTCAAGACAAAACCTATTTCAATCTTTGGCTTTGATCTGCCCAATTTCTTTTTCCATTTAGCAAATTTTTTTATATTTTCAACAGTTTTTTTGTAACTTTTACTTTGAGCTAAGAAGTCCTCTGTATTTTCATCTGGGCTGTGAAGACTAATTTTAACATGGTCCCAGTCAATTTCTACCAGTGCTCTTATAATCTCATCTGAAAAAAGAGTGCCGTTTGTACAGATATATCCGAACATTCCATATTTTTTTACTTTTTTCATTATTTCAAAAGTGTCTCTTCTTAGTAGAGGTTCCCCGCCACCAATAATCCTTATTTCCCTTACTTTGAGCTGTTTAGAATCTTCTAATATCCTTTCATAATCTTTCAATTTCAACTCATTTCCAAAATCAACTTTTTTTTCATATCTCCAGCAAAACAAGCAATTTAAATTGCATCTTAGTGTTGGACTTAATTCTATGCTATACGGCAATGCCTTCCTCCCTTTTGACCATTCTGCCAATCTTCTTATTTTTTCATCCATGATTTCAATTCCTCTCTAATCCTTCTATTTTCAAACACTTGCCCAGCATTGCAGATTGAGCAGTATTCAGGGAATCGCTTGCTTTTAATGTTCTTCCTTATTTCTTCAAAATATTTCCCAAACCAAATCTCCTTAAGGCTTTTGCTTTTTACACTTTCTTCTTTTTCGTCACATAAACAACAAGGTTGAGCAGTTCCATTTGTTTTTACTACAAGATGCCACCAGGGTTCATAACAGACTAAAGAAGAGAAACCTTTCGAGTCGCTTTCTTTTTCAAGTATGCCACCCATTTTATTTGAATCTTCTAGAAACCTTCTGGTCAATAATTTTATATCGCTTTGAATTCCAAAACCTTTAGATAATCTTTCTGCAACCTTCGCATCTTTCTCAAATTCTTCAATTTGTTTTTTAGTCAATTTCAGTTTTTTTCCAATTTTAGAGTGAACAGTGAGGGAATCAAAATGGACGGTTGAGCAATTAACTTCCTTTGCCAGCTCTATCATTTCACCAGCTTTATTGCAATTTTCTCTATTTACAACTACATTGAATTTTAGAATTGGAAGTTCCATTCTCAATTCATGCTTGACCTTATTGAGCAATCTTATAGACTTCATTGTTTGTTCGAAAGCACCCCTACCGCGTATAGAATCATTTGTTCTTGCGTCTGGCCCATCCAAACTGAATGTGATGCTGTTCCAACCAATTTTTACAACTTTTTTTATATCATCTAAGTTGAATAAACTGCCATTGGTTGTTATGTTCCCAAAATTTCTGCCCTCTTTGATCATTTCCATTATTTTTGTGGCCAACTCTTTCCTCATCAGTGGCTCTCCTCCGCCAGTGATTTCAAACTCTTCAACCCCAAATTTTATAGCTTCCTTAACGATTTCAAGTAATTTTTCATCTGAAAGCTCATAATTAGAATCTATTTTTTTGAATGCTCTTTGCCAGCAGTGTATGCATCTTAGGTTACATTTGTCAGTAGGGTTGATGTCCAAAGTAAAAGGAGGCATAGTTTTTCCTCCTGACCATTTAATCAATCTCTCAATTTTCTCATCCATTCAATCACTCAAATTTTTGATATACTCCCTTATCTTTCTATTTTCTTGAACTTGACTTGGATTGCATTTGGAGCAAAAATCTGGTAAGTTTCTACTTAACATTTCTTTTCTCATTCTTTCAAAGTATTCTCCAAACCAAATTTCTTTCAAAGATTTCTTTGTTATACTCTCGCCAACGTTATCAAACATGCAACATGGGCCAACAATTCCCCACGGCCTTACTATCATATGATAAAATGGCTGATAGCAAGGTAAAGATGTCCAAAAATTTTTTTCCTTTTTTCCTTCTACCTCAACAACCTTTTTCATCCTTGCTGTGCTTTCTATTAATTCAGATCCAAGTTTGTCAACATTTGTTTGAAATTTGTGTTTATGGGCAATCTTTGTAGCTTCTCGAATATATTTTAATAAATTTTTTCTATCTTTCTTTGTGAATAACAAGTCTTTACCTGCTTTAGTCTTTGTCGCAAGTAAAACAATCGGTTCTACCAGCAAGTTCCTGCAATTCAAGCCATAGGCAAATTCGAACATAATCGGCAAGAGATGAAAATTCTTATTGCATAAAACCATGTGAATATCTACAATTGGTTTTTCTTCTTTCGCCTCGATTTTTTCGATTTGAACAGTTTTTATTGCTTTAAGTGTTCGGTCAAAACTTTTACCTCTCAAATAATCATTTACTTTTTTATCAGATGCATCCAGACTGAACACTATTTCATCCCACCCGATTTTGATCAACTTTTTAATCACATCGTCAGTAAGAAGCGTCCCATTTGTTACTAGCCTTCCAAAAATTTTGTAGCGCTTGACCGTTTTCATTAGACTTAGAATGTCTCTTCTCATGAAAGGCTCACCACCACCTGTAATTTCAATAGTATGGACTTTCACTTCACTGCAATCTTTAATTATTTCTTTGTACTTTTTTGTGCTAAGTTCTTCATAGCTTAATCCAGCTTTATCAAAATCTCTCAGCCAACAAAACCTACATTTCAAATTGCATTGATTAGTTGGATTTAATTGGACTTCAAATGGACCTACTTTTCTCCCACTTTTCAATTCCAAAACCCTTTCAGCTATTTTATCTTCAAACATTTATTCCACTATTTTCATTAACTCGTTTCTTATTCTCCCTTGTTCTAAAAATTCATTCGATCCACATTTTGAACAAAACGTTTGAGGGCCTTTAAGCAACGTATTTCTTGCTTTGTTAAAATATTCTCCAAACCAGACCTCCTTTAAACTTTTTGTTTGGAGATTATCCCCTTGATCTCCAAAAAGTCTACAGGAACCGACTGTTCCATTCGCCCTTATAGTTACTAGATAAAACGGTTCGTAACAAAATGCCTTAACCAAATTATTTTTTGATTTAAATTTCTCTAGTTCTTTTTTTCCTAATTCCACTATTCTATCCATTTCTGTGGTTTTTTCTATCACATCTTCTTTGGTATAATTATCAAGATTAGTTTTTATTCCATATTTTTGACATTTTTTCAAGGCCTCTTTGAAATATTTTTTCGATTCTTTTTTTTGCGCTCCGTTCAAAGACCAAACTTTTTCTATCATGTCATAAAGGATGATAGTTTGTACATTGAGGATTTTTCCCCCCAACTGATTTAACAAATCTACTAAAGATGGAAATAACGAATAATTTCTGCTAGTTATAACAGTATTAAAACCAATTACAGGTTTATCTTTTCCTAATTCTTTTTTCGTTTTTTCTATCATTTTTATATTGCTCATTACTTTCTGATAAGACCCCTTGCAGCCAACCATGAAATCGTGAACTTTTTCATCGGGCGCATTCACGCTGAATCGCATAACATCCCATTCACATTTAACAATTTTTTTGATATGAAATTCATCTAATAAAACACCGTTTGTTATTATATCACCATGCATAAAATTCTTCTTTACTTCAGCCATTAGTTTCACAGTTTCTTCTAATCTGGTAAAGGGTTCACCACCACCAGAAATCAACCATTCTTTCACTCCGAGCTTAGCAGCATCTCTAACTATTTCCAAAAATTTCTTTCTTGGGAGTTCATCCTCTCTATCTAACCAACCGAATCTTTCATGAGAACGTTGCCAACAAAACCTACATTTCAAATTGCATCTGTTTGTCGAGTCGATGTGAATACTAATAGGACCTTGAGGATTACCTTTAAACCATTCTGCAACTCTTTTAATCATCTCTTCTTCCATGACTCATTCCTTTTATTTAAAATTTATTTTCTTCACTCATTATTTTTCTTATATTGTTTTTTATTTCTTCATTTTTGAAAATTCGTGAAGATGCACAATCTAAACACGTATCAATACTTTCCCTGTTTATTAACCTTTCTCTTATTCTTTCAAAATACTCTCCATACCAAATATCTTTTAGATTTTTATTTCTCACATTTTCATTTTTTAAGCTTGTACAAGGCCAAACGCCACAAGCACCTACAGTTCCATCAAAAAAAATAGTTACCTGAGTCCAAGGCTCAAAGCATATGGCAGACAGTAATGATTTACTATCTTTCGTTATAGAAGTAGATTTTAAAATATTAGTATAATTTCCAATTTCATCGCTCAGAGGAGATGATATATATTTTTCCAAATTAGTAAAAATTTTCATTTTTTTTGAAAGTAAAAATGCCTTCTCAGCTTCTTTTTTGAATAGTTCTATTTGTTCATTTGTTAATTTTAGTTTTTTTACATAATCTGTAGCTTCCATTATGTGAGTAAAGTTCATAGAGCTTACTCCTAAACTGTGACCTAAGATAAGCATGTCAGTTAATCTCTTATAGTTTTTATTCATTATAATGGTGTGAATGCTTAATCCAGGTTTCTCTTTATTCATCTCTTTTTTTGTACTTTGAATTAGTTTCATAGCTTCAATACATTTTTTAAAAGCACCTTTTTCACCCTTAAGGAAATCCTCTGTTTTTGAGTCTGTAACATTAATGCTAAATGTGATTTCATCCCAACCCATTGATACTATGTCTTTTACAATCTCTCTATTGAATAGTGTCCCATTAGTGTTGACATTTCCATATTTACCATGTTTTTTAATCATACCCATCATAGGTAGAAGTTTGTCAGGATAGAAAAATGGTTCTCCACCAGCTATATACCACACTTCTATTCCAAGTTCAAGTCCCTCTTTAGTTGCTCTTAATAATTCTTCTTTAGATAATTCGTTTGAAGGATATTTTTTTTCTATAAGAGGAGAGAATGCACAGAATTTACACTTTAAATTACATTGCTTGGTAAAATACATGTTTATTTGATATGGTGGTGATTTTTTACTTTTAATCCAATCCGTTAACCTTTTACTAATTTGATTTACTTCAGAATTATCTTCTATTTTATCCATATGAGACAATATCACCTTTCAATGAAATATTTCTTAATTCGTTTCTGAGATTAGGTGTGACTGTTAAATAACAACAAAATTGGCAATTCCCTGAAATCTCCTTTTTCATTACCTTTTCTCTTATTTCTTTCATTTCCTTTCCATACCAAATTTGTTTTAGCGTTCTTTTTCCAACTAAAACATTATCGAATTTTTCTCCCATGTTATGACATAACAAAACTTTACCACCATAAATAGCCAACAAATACCATGGCTCATAACAAGGAACATTCAATAAATCATGTTTTGACTTGTCTATATTTAAATTAAAAATCTTATTTTTTTGTCTATCGGACTTGTGAAATACTGTTTCATGAACACAGAGATTTATGTTGGAATTTTTGGCAAGATCTTCAAGTTTCTTAAAATTTTTACTAAGTTCATTTGTTTGAGTTTCGTTTAATTTTAATTTTTTACATCCCTCAGATCTCATATCTAAATCAAAAAAATTTAAAAAAGTAAGATTGAATTCTTTTGCAAGGAGAATCATCCTATCTAATTTGTCATAGTTAATGTTGTTGATGACAGATGCCATCATTAAGTTAGGTTTATCTTTCTTCAATTTCTGCTTCCAATAATTGAATCTCCTTATGTTGTGAACAACTTTATCAAAAGCTCCCGGCAACCTGACCAAGTAGTCATGCGTAGCAGCATCCGGTCCATGAATGCTGAATTCAATATAATCCATACCAAGTTCAACCAAATTTTTTATATCTCTCTCTGTAAAAAGTGTACCATTTGTTGTAATCGCACACCGCATGCCATATTTTTTAATTAGAGAAATCATTTTCATTGTGCGATCTTTCTTGAACAGGGGGTCTCCACCACCACAAAACCTAATCTCATCCACCTTTAGCTCTGCGGCTTCTCTGATAAATCTGTAGTAGTCGTTATCTGTTATTCTACAATTGATTTTAGAGCATTCAGGAAAATCACAAAATCTACATCGTTGATTACAACCATCTATCATACCGAATTCCACAATACTGGGACCCTGTTTCTCTCCATCAGCCCATCTCGTCAACCTAAATATTATATCTTCCATAAAAATAATATCAGTTAATTATTTTTTTTGGTTTATCATAGTTTTCAATTTTTTTGATATGCAAACTGTATCATCATTAACAAAATCATTACAACATGCCGAGCAAAAATCTTTAAACTCCCGTTTTATGCTATTCTTTCTCATCTTTTCAAAATACTCTCCAAACCAAATATCTTTTAATGACTTGTATTTTCTTTCATTTTTTTTATTTAAATTTGAATAAATTGATCTGCAACAAGCTCCAAAATATCTATAATCTCTTATTGTTATATTAAACCATGGTTCAAAACACATTGAATTTATGAAATTATCTGGTTCTATGCTTTTCTTCTCTTCACTTTTCATCTTATTATTAAAAATTTCAGTTACGAATTTTCCATCTTTATGAGGTAAAGATATTTCAATTTTTGTTTTTTTAAATATTTTGATTTTTTTCATTTTTTCTTTAGCAATATTTTTTTCATTATCATTCAGTACCAATATTTTCATTTGATCATCATCTTCATTTTCTATTTCTAAAGGTCTAAGTAAAAAACTGCATTTCAATTTTTCACACAATCGAATCATGTCCTCAATTTTGTTATAGTTAACTTTATTCAGAGTAAAACATGTTCTTAACCTAGGTTTATCTTTCTTCAATTTCTGCTTCCAATAATTGAATCTCCTTATGTTGTGAACAACTTTATCAAAAGCTCCCGGCAACCTGACCAAGTAGTCATGCGTAGCAGCATCCGGTCCATGAATGCTGAATTCAATATAATCCATACCAAGTTCAACCAAATTTTTTATATCTCTCTCTGTAAAAAGTGTACCATTTGTTATTAGTCTACAATGCATACCATATTTTTTAATTAGAGAAATCATTTTCATTGTGCGATCTTTCTTGAACAGGGGGTCTCCACCACCACAAAACCTAATCTCATCCACCTTTAGCTCTGCGGCTTCTCTGATAAATCTGTAATAATCTTCATCTTTTAAAAAATTGTTATCAGGAATTTTTGGATTATGCGCCTTTTTTATAAAAGGGTGGTAAGGTAAATCACAAAATCTACATTTTTGATTGCAGCCATCGACCATATTAAAAGTAATAGTGCTAGGTCCAGATCTTTTACCTTTGGACCATCCAACCAAATCTGAAATCATTTTTTCCATTATATCTATTTCTTCCATTCTCCAACCCGATTAATTAAACAATTTCTTATATTGTGATTGTATTCTATATCTGCACATATAGAACATTCTTTTCCTAATTTTTGGCTCAATCTATCATTACGTAATTCATTATATACATCACCGAACCAAATTTCCTCTAATTTTTTATTTTTTACATTCTCTTTTGTAATAGAAAACCCACATGGTCCAACAAAACCTGTAGTACCTATTAAAACTCTTAACCAAGGTAAGTAGCATGAAGATGAAAGGAATTTATTCTTTTCAACTTTTGGAAACATAAATTTCTTTAGTTTATTTATATCCCTCCTTTTGCTATGATTAGATGTAGAATATTTTGAAAATGTATTTTCAAATATCTCATCACTTATATTAAATCTTAAATGGCTATTTTCAGATAACTTTATAGCTCTATTCAAATGTTTTCTAAAATCATTTTTTTTTCCATCATCCAGTTTTAAAGATTCACCCCAAGAATGAAATACTATTAGACTATCTAAACGAAGATGCACATTCAATCTATGTGATAAAAGTACCATATCTTCTATTTCTTCATAGTTTTCATTGGTTAATAGCATTTTTAATTCAATTTCAGGTTTATCTTTCTTCAATTTCTGCTTCCAATAATTGAATCTCCTTATGTTGTGAACAACTTTGTCAAAAGCTCCCGGCAACCTGACCAAGTAATCATGTAACTTAGCATTGGGTGATTCTAAGCTAATAAGAATCATGTCCCACCCAATTTCAACCAATGTTTTTATGTCTTTCTCTATGAGCAGCACACCATTTGTATTCAAAAAGCCATGCATATTATGTTTTTTTATTCTTTTCATTACAGACATTGATTTTTTTTTATCAAATAATGGTTCACCATCTCCTGATAGCTGTATACGTTTTGTGCCTAATTTAGCACTTTCATCTATTATTCTAATATATTCATCTTTTGTTAGTTCATTTTTCAAGTTAAAGTCACCCAACGGTTTATTTTTTCCATTGTAACTAGGGCAGAATATACAATTCTGATTACACCCATCTCCGAATAGTAATTCGATTGTTAATGGTCCTGGCTTTTCTCCATCCATCCATTTCATAAGTTTAGATGTTGTATATTCTATTTCATCCATATTAATCAAACATTAATTTTTGATACAGGATTTTTTAATCCCTCTCTAATTTGAAAGGTGTCAGATAAATGACAACAAAATTGACATTTTCCCGAAATTTTCTTTTCCAAAATTATTCTTCTTACTTTTTCCATCTGTTTTCCATACCAAGCATCCTTAATTGTTGTATTTTCATCCAATTTAATTTTTACAGGCTTATTGCTTATGCTAGGACATATTTCGATTTCTCCACTAGAATTAATAGCTAAATAATACCAAGACTCGTAGCAAGGAACATTCAATAAATCATTCTTTGATTTATCAATATTCAATAGATTAATAATAGTATTTGTATCATTTTTTGATTTTTTGTTCGACAAATTAAGTGTGAAATTCTTGTTATTTACTTCCTTATACAATATAGTATCTGGAAAATGGAATTTTACACCAGATCTTTCAGCCATTTTCTCCAAATTTCCAAAATTTCTACGAATTTCATTCTTTTGAAATTCGTTTAATTTCAATTTCTTACCCTCTTCAGATCTTATTTCTAAATCAAAAAAATGTAAAAAAACAAGATTAAGTTCTTTTGCAAGAAGAATCATCTTATCTAATTTGTTATAGTTAATATTGTTAACAACAGACATCATTGTTAAGTTAGGTTTATCTTTCTTCAATTTCTGCTTCCAATAATTGAATCTCCTTATGTTGTGAACAACTTTATCAAAAGCTCCCGGCAACCTGACCAAGTAATCATGTGTAGCAGCATCCGGCCCATGAATGCTAAAATGAATACCATCCATTCCCAATTCGACTAACTTCTTAATGTCGTCATCAGTGAACAATGTACCGTTTGTTATAATCTCAGATCGCATGCCATACTTTTTAATTAATGATATCATTTTCATTGTACTGTCTTTTCTGAATAAAGGCTCTCCATCTCCACAAATTCTAATCTCATCCACTTTTAGTTCTGATGCCTCTCTGATAAATCTGAAGAAATCTTCATCCATCGAATTATTTTTCGGATTCCAAGAAGCTTCATTAAAAGGAAGAGGATATGAACCGCAAAATCTACACTTTTGATTACATCCTCTTGCTGTAAAGAGCTCTATAACACTGGGTGGAGCTTTTTCTCCACTCATCCATTTCGTCACTCTAGACATAACATTTTCCATGTGCAAACCCATCCAAATCACATATTTAGTCAAATATTTTTCAAATTTTCATGTTTATTTTTGTTGCCAAATCTTGGTGCCACAATGGGCAATTCGTACATTTATTGGTCAAATTATCTTTAATCATGTTATTTCTTATATTAGTGAAATATTTTCCAAACCAAATATCTTTTAAACTATTGTTCTTGATATTATCTTGATCCTTTTCTTCATTGAGTCTTTCACAACATGGACCGACACTCCCTGATGCATCTATTGCTAAATTATACCATGGTTCATAGCACTTAGGAATTGCTCTTTTGTTTTCTTTTTGGTTTCCACCATCTAGAAATATATCAAAGTTTGTATCTAAGTTTAATTTTTTCACTAATCCTATGTTATTTTTTATATTTCTTTTGAATATATTCATTTCCCTTTCATTCAATGTTAAATTCTCTCCTTCACCATAATTAATCATTAAGTTCAAAATTAATCCTAAACATTTTAAAGAATGGGCAAGGTTAATTATTTCAGTTACTTTATTATAGTTTTTTTTATTTATGACAGTTGTTAGAGAATATTCTGGCCAATATGAATTTAGTGATTCTTTTATTTTATACAATTCTTTTATGTTTCGCATGACTTTATCAAAAGTACCAGGAACTCCTCTTAATTTGTCATGTATCTTAGCATTAGGGCCATCTATGCTAAATGCAATATAATTCCATTCTATTTTAACAATTTCTTCAATTATTTTAGAATTTAGCAATGTTCCATTCGTTATTATATTTCCATACATACTATTTTTCTTTATTTCTTTCATCAAAGTCAGTGTTATATCCGGCTCACAAAATGGCTCACCATTTCCAGAAAGTTGCCATTCTAGTACACCCATTTTTTTTGCCTCTCTAACCAAATTAACGATTCTGTCTTTTGTTAAATTTTCTATAATCAATTTTTTTTTATCAACTCCACTCTGCCAGCAGAATTCACATTTTAGATTGCAAACATTTGTAATATTTAGATGTATTCTTAGCGGCATTTCGCATTTTCCATTAAACCAATTTTTGAGTCTTTTTATCCTTTCTTCTTCTATAATTTTATAATCCATAAATACATCATCTTAAATTTATTTTTTCATAATAAATATAGTAGGGAAAATATGTATATCTTAGGGTTAAATTACGAAAACCATAATTCTGCCGCAGTTTTGATGAAAGATGAAAAAATTATTGCCGCAGGGGAAGAGGAAAGATTTAACAGGTTTAAACACTATACAGGCTTTCCTTCCAATGTAGTTAATTTTTGTTTAAACCATGCTGGGATAGCTATTGATGATGTTGATATGGTTTCAACTTTTCATCAGGCAATTTCAACTAAAATTGAAAAAATAAAAATGTTTGCTAGCATGGGCATGTACGAAATTGTAAAAAATGAGATTGCATCTTTGAAATCTAAATTTCAAATTGAGAATATTAAATATGTTTTAGAAAAAAATGGATTTAAAGGCGATTACAAAATAAAATTTTTTAATCATCATCTATGTCATGCGGCATCTACATTTTTTCCTTCAGGATTCAACAATTCTTTAATCATGACTTCTGATGGCAGGGGCTATTTGACAACAACTACAGTTTGTCAAGGAAAAAATAAAGAGATTGAAGTGCTAAAAAGTTTATCAATACCTTATTCTTTTGGTTATATTTATGAATTAGCAACACGTTTATGTGGATTCGGTCCTTTTAATGAAGGAACGACTATGGCTCTAGCTCCATATGGAAAACCCATTTTAAAAGATAGAATAAAAGACCTGATTCCATTTGTTAAAACACACACTTACTTTACTGAAGCTTATGGGGAGACGATGTCCGATTTGGTCCTTAACCCTGTAGAAATGTATGAACTAACTTTTAAAAAACTGTCAAAATCAGAAAGAGAAAAAATAGAGGAATTTAGAAAATATAAAAGAGAGGATATAGCTGCATCAGTTCAGGCATGGTTAGAAGAAGAAGTAAAATTCATTTTAAAGCAATATTCTAATGTATCTGGCAATTTATGTCTAGCTGGTGGAACTTTCTTAAACTGTATTTTAAACTCTAAGTTAAAACAGTTTTTTAAGAATATTTTTATTCCACCATGCACTTATGACAATGGGATTGCTTTGGGAGCAGCAATACTGGCTAATGATGGAAAATGTGAAAATATCACGCATGCTTTTTTCGGTCCAGAATTCTCTTCAAATTATATTGAGAATGTTTTAAGTAATAAAAAAGTTTATGAGTTCACTAAATTGAAAAAATTTGGGAATAAAATAAAATATGAAAAAAGTAATCATAAACATGCTGCAGAATTATTAAAGGAAGGAAAAATTGTTGGATGGTTCCAAGGGAGATCAGAATTTGGACCAAGAGCGTTGGGAAACAGATCAATACTTATAGATCCTTCTCGATTAGATTTGAAAGGCAGATTGAATAAGGAAGTTAAGAAGAGAGAATCATTTAGACCTTATGCACCATCTATTTTAGAAAAATATTTTGGAGATTATTTTGAAAATCCTTATCCAAGCCCTTTTATGATTCTTAGTTTTCAAGTTAAAAGAGGAAAATGGAAGGAAATTCCTGCAGTAATACATGTTGATGGAACAGCTAGAGTTCAAACTGTGACTAAAGAAGCAAATGAAAAATATTATAATTTAATCGATTCTTTTAGAGGTTTGACTGGCTTGCCTTTAGTTTTGAATACTTCATTTAATCTAAGAGGGGAACCTATAATCAATTCACCAGAAGAAGCTTTAAGGATTTTATACAATACAGGTATGGATGTGTTATTTATTGGAAATTTTGTTATTTATAAATAATTTTTTATTTTAATTTCTTTTTTATAACTCTGCCTATGATAGTTCTATTGATTTTTGATACAATTTTATAACTAGTAGAACTTTCTATTTTATCTAATTCTAAAATCATTTTTATAAAAAGATTTATAGAATTATTACATAATTTCTGATACAATTTCAATCTATTTTTATCTTCTTTTGACAATTTTTCAACTGTTTTTGATAAAACAAAGCAAAGATTGTACATATCCTTTTCCTTAATAAGATAAAATATTTTAGCTAATTCTGACAAAGAAAATAAAACAAAGCATGTATCATAGAAATAGTTTTCAAACGCATCTCTTGAAACTTCGATAATTTTCAATATTTCATAGATATTGAAATCCTCTTTTGAGATAATATAACAATCTGCCAAATATGATAATACTATGCATCTTTTTTGAGGTGGAACAATTTTTTGTGATATAGCTTTCTTTAAAAAATGAATTGACTTATCCAATTGATTCATTTTCTTGTAAATTATCCCTAATTTGTAATAGGTATCAAATTTAGTTTGTGATGATATATTTTCTAATTTCAATATATTGTCGTAAGTTTGTCTTGCTTTCTCAAATTCTTTTCTTGAAACGTAAACCTTCCCAATCATGTCAAATATGAATTCTTTGAATGGGCTATTAGGTACAATTAATTGCCATTTATCTATAATTAGTTTGTTTAATCTATCACATAGTTCTATAGCTTCATCGTATTTTTTTTCTCTAACCAAATTTATCAGAAGTTCATTTGAATTATCTAATACCTTTTGATATTGTTCAGAAACTATCTCAGAACTATTCAAATTTAACATTTTTTCCAACAAATCAACGGCCTTCATATAATTTTTTTTATTCCTTTCTTCTTTCAATTTAACTAGAACCACCTCCTTTGCACAAACAAGACATCTTGTCTGAAAATGATTTTGAAATCAACTCTTTCCTTATATTTTTTGTAAGATAGAATGTTGATGCAGCACAAAACTTACATTTATTTTCCAATTTATTGCTAGTAATCATTTTTCTAAAGTTTTTGAAATAACTACCTTTCCAAATCTCATCTATATTTTTTTCATTGGCATCATCTTGATCCAATTCACCAAACCTTTCTTGACAAGGGCCAACTCTACCATTTTCTGCTAAGCATATTCCTAGCCAAGGTTCAAAACACACTTTTGATATGAAATCGTTATCTAAAATTTTCACTAATTCGGAATAATTCTTTGCTTCGTCTAAGACAATTTCATTCATTTCATTTGATTTTTTAATCACAGATTTTTTCATTGAAACATCCATATCTGTTAACATTCCAAATTTCTGAGCCATTTTTTTTGCTTTTACAACTTGCTTTTCTAGAATTTTAACTTCTCGATCATTTAATCGCAATTTAAGCATATTTTTTGCATCTCCTTTAATTGGAGAAACCCAAAGAAATTCAATATTAAATTTTTTTGCAAATTTCACCATTTTTACTAATTTGTTATAATTTTTCTTAAAAACGACAATTCCAAATGCTAACTTGGGGTAACTTCTATTTAATTCCTTTTTCCACGTGTTTATCGATTTTATAGATTCAATAGTTTTTTTATATGAACCTTTGACTTGCCTTATTTCATCTTGAGATGTAGCGTCAGGTGTTTGCATACTAACAAGTACATAGTTCCATCCCATTTCAACCATCTGTCTTGCCATATCAGAATCTATGAGCGTTCCATTTGTGGTTAAATTGCCTTTCATGTCATATTTTTTTACTATTTTCATTAAATCAAGAACTAAATTCTTTCTGAGCAGAGTTTCTCCATTTCCAGTAATTGTAACTTCCTTCACTCCTATTTTTCCACATTCTTCTACAAGTTCTTTCAATCTTTTGTCTGAAAGCTCTTTTTTAAGTTCTATTTTTTCTTTTTCGCTAAATTTACTCAAATCATCATATGTCCTTTGCCAACAGAATATGCACTTCAAATTGCATCTTCTGGTTAAATTAATCTGTGCTTTAAATGGTGGTACTGTACTATCATTCGACCATTTTAATATTCTTTCTGTCATAGGATTCATGATATCACCTCAAGTTGACATGTTTAGACGTTTTACTAATAATCTCAGCATTTTCGCCTTTTTTTCTCTCATTTCATATGTATTAGTTCCATCTTCACTAACCCAAGTTGGGCCAATATTATTTAAAGCAATTCCAAAATCTTTATAATTTTTTTCCAAATCAGTCGAAGCTAAAACAACAAATGGAGCTCCACCTGGCCTTGAAACTTTTATGTATTTTTTATTTTTATGTATAAAATGTAAAGTTTTTAAAAAATCAGTCTTTGTCTCATCTGGAAATCCCAATATCCAATTTGTCACTGTTAAAATACCTGCTTTAGAAGTATCACGAAGCACTTTCTCTGCTGTTTTTACATCATAACTTCTTCTCATTCTTTTTAATATTTTATCTGACCCACTTTCTACTCCATAAATCAATGCTTTACATCCTGCATTTTTCATTTTTTTAAGTAATTTAGGAGTCATTTCTTTTCTAATACATGCATTACCTAACCAGTTTACTTCTTCTCCAGATTCTATGATGATATCAGACAGCCTTTCTAACTCCTTTATATTTCCATTTAGTAAAGAGTCATTAAAGAAAAAGAAATTTCTTTCATATCTTTTCTTTTGATGTTTCATTTCTGCAAAAATATTTTCTGCTGTTCTAAATCTATAAACTTTCCAAAATATTCTATCATTACAATATACACAGTTATTTATACAACCTCTACTTGTGAGCATAGGTAAAGCTTTTTTATTCAAATATTTATCGAGTGGAAGTGTGTCAAAATCAGGAAACGGTATTTCATCAAGATTTGGAATAAATTTTGAATAACCATAATCTATTATCTGATTGTTTCTATATAATAGAACGCCAGGAATGTTATCTACTTGTTCACCATCATCGATTCTTTCAACTATTTGACTTAAAGCTAGTTCACCTTCACCATGAATTACTATGTCTATAGAATTATTTTTAACAAGCTCTAATCCGCTTGTATATTTTGTGCATTCCTCACCTCCAAAAATTATTACAACATCAGGATTAGCTTCTTTTATTTTTTTTGCAAGCATCAAACTAACAATTTTTGTGTTCATTGATATTGTGAAACCTATTACTCTTGGTTTCCATTTTAGAACGTGATAAACCCATTTATCTAAAATTTGTCCATTAATCATTCCCATTTCATTTATTTTTTTTAAATTTCTCCAATTTCCATCCAGTTCAAAACTAACCTTCCAATATTTTTTGTTATTCTTACCTCCTTCATGAAATAAACCAATATTAAAATCAAAAATTTTGACATCATGTTTTTCTTTCTTCAAATATGCTGATAAATATGCTAAATTAAGAGGTGGTAATTCTAAATCCCATTGAGGACATTGAATCAAAGCAACTTTCATTTCATATCACATTGATTTATTTAAACACCTTCTTTAAGGATTTTTTGAGCTTATTTCCAATCTTTGTTTCAGTAATTTTTCTTCCAACCCTATAGCTTATCGAGTTATGAATTTCATCAAGTTCTTTTCTCAATTCCGAAATTTCATTTTCTCTTACTTTTAGTTGAAGTCTAAGAATTTCAACATCTTCTTTCATTTTTTTAACTCTAGCCATCACAACCATCTATAATATATTTTTCTATAGAATCTCTGATACTTCTATTTGTAAAAACTTTCCACACACAACAGGTGGCACAGCTTTTTGGTAATTTTCTTGTAAGCATCATATTCCTAAATTTATTAAAATATTCACCGTACCACAATTCTTCTAAAGCATGATTTTTTATGGAAACATCTGTTTCCCAAATCCATGAGCCAAAGCAAGGAGCAATATTTCCGTTAGCTATTACAGTTATATGATACCAGGGGTCAAAACATGGTAAGAATTTAAAATTTTCAACTGGATCAGTTTTTTTTGAATATTCTTTCTTAATTATTTCTGCTTCTTCCATTATCACTTCATTCATTTTGTCAGTTTTTTCTACATATTTTGTATCAAGAAAATTTTCAAAATTTGTTGAGACTCCAAATTCTTTCGCTTTTTTAATAGAATTTAATAGAACTTTTTGAAATTCTTTCATTTCCTTCTCAGTTAATTTCATATCTTTCATAGAGTCTGTAAATACTGTTATAGGTAGTAGAAGTATTTCTTCGCAACCTACTCTATTTGCAAGTTTCACTATGTCGGGCAATAATCTATAATTTACATCTGATATAACCGTGTTAAAAATTATTCTTGGACTTGTAACTTTTAATTTTCTTTTTAATTCATTCAATTTTTTTATATTTTCAACAACTTTGTCAAAGCATTTTATTCCTCTCAAATAATCATGTGTTTCTGCATTAGGTCCATCAATACTAAACTTTATTCTGTCCCAACCGCTCTTTACCATGAGTTGGATAATTTCTTCATTTAAAAGAGTGCCATTTGTAACTATATCGCCACACATTCCATATTCTTTGACTTTTTTCATAATTTCAAATGTTATTTTCCTTGCTAGAGGCTCTCCACCACCAACTAGCGCTATTTCTAATACACCCATCTTAGCCGCTTCATCTATGAGCTTAAGAATTCTTTCATCAGGTACTTCATTTTCAACTCTTTCTTTTAATTGTTGTTTAGTAAAACCTCTTCTCCAACATGTCTTACAAGTAGAGTTACATATATCAGTTGGAATAAGTTCTATGGTTGTGGGTGGCTCTCTCTTTCCTTTGGCCCAGTTTACCAGTCTTTTTGTTCTTTCTTCCATAATGACACAAATTTAATTTTTAAAGTTAAATTTTGGTTCTAAAAGTTTTAGAGCTTCAAGTCTAAATCTTCTTCTTTGAGTGGTGTGGCTGGGATTACATGAAGCACAAAATTCTGGAATCTGTTTGCTTTTAAGTTGGTTCCTTAGATTTTCGAAATATGCCCCATTCCATATATCGGACAGCGATTTGTTTTTTATATTATCTCCGCCAGTTATCGGAACATCACAAGACGTTGTTCGGCCATCAGATTTTATGGTCATATGGAACCAAGGCTTGTAGCAAGGTACAGAAAGAAAACTTTTAGCAGACCCTTTCATACTCGTTCTGTCAACTTTTTCTAAATCATCTTTCACTATTTCATGCATCTTACTGCTTTTTCTTATTAGTTGTGCATCTAAATTCTGATCAAGACCAGAAAAGTTGTTTAATATGCCAAATTTTTCTGCGAGTTTTTTTGCATTTTCTAAATGTGTCGAAAATTCTTTTATGTGCTGCTCTTTAAGTTTTAGCATTTCACCATATTTTGAATAAACTATCAAAGGCTCGACAAACACGTATTCAATTGACATATTATGAGCAAACTCAATCATTTTAGGCAAATTTCTATAATTTTTAATGGAAAGGACAGTATTCATATTCAACATAGGCTTATCGGTCTTGTATTTTTTCTTCAACTTATTAAAAACTTTTATATTTTTTACAATTTTTTCAAACGTTCCTGGAACATTCCTTAAGTAATCATTTATTTCAGCGTTTGGTCCATCGACACTGAAATGAATCCTATCCCATTCCATTTTAATCGTTTCTTCTATACTTTTCGATTCCCATAAAGTACCGTTGGTAGTCAATATACCCAACATTCCATATTCTTTGATAAGCTTCATCATGCTCATCGTTACTTCGGGCAAAAGCATAGGCTCTCCACCACCAGCTATATGCCATTCTCTCACATCTAAATCACGAGCCTCTTCAACTATACCTAGCCATTTTTCTTTTGGCATCTCGGCTTTCTTTGAATATTCGTTTATATTTTCATAGTTAGGATCAGACCGCCTAGAGCATGATAAGCATTTTAGATTGCAGCGTCTATGCAACTCCAAGTCTATTTTAAAAGGTGGTTGCCACCTTCCTTTGAACTGATTTAAAATTCGTTTATACATTTCTTTTTCATGTTCGTCCATTTACAACCCCACAATATTTTTTATTTTGGCAATTGATAGTGGTTTTAAAAACTCACTGAAATCATTTCTTATTTTTTTCATCGCCACTACATTACCAGCAGCACATGCATAGCAATAATTTGGCATACTTTTTTGTATCATCTGCTTTCTGAAAGTTTCGAAATAATCCCCGTACCATATCGTCTTTAAATCTTTTTGAATGATTGAGTCGCAATGTGCATCATCATCGCACAATCTGCATGGAGCTACACGACCATTAATTCTAATTTCTAAACTAAGCCAAGGATCAAAGCAAGGAGAATTTATTATATCAGCGTTTTTTTTCATTATAGATTCTTTTAAAATTTTGTCCATGTCAGTTTTTGACACGAGCCTTACTTCTAATAGATTTTCTGCATTGGTCTGAATATGTAATTTCTTGGCAAGTTTCAATGCTTCTTTGGCACATTCTTGAACTTCTATTCTCTGCTTTTCGTTCAATTTTAATTTTTTTCCTTCTTTTGACCAAACATTAAGCGGTTCAAAGTTAACACCGTCGCATCCTACTTCATATCCCAATCTAATCATTTCAGATATTTTATCATAATTCTTGTTTGTTAGAACTGCATGAAAACTGTATTTCGGGTTAGTTTTATTTAATTTTATTTTCCATTTATTGAGCATCCTCATGGTAGAGGTTGATTTATTGAAAGATCCTTTTAGTTTTGTGACTGAGTCATGCGTTTCTGCATTAGGACCTTCTAAACTGAAAAGAATCTCATCCCATCCGATTTCAACAAAATGCTTGATTGTTTTTTCTGCAAATAAAGTGCCATTTGTAGTTATACAGCCATACATTTCATAGCTTTTTATGGTGTTGACCATATCAACAATTAGATTAGGATTGACCATCGGTTCCCAACCTCCAGCAATCTGCCATTCAGCCACACCCATCTTACCAGCTTCATGAAGAATTTCTATAATTCTTTTTTCTGATAAAGTCTCTTTGTAATCACAATAAGAGAGTCTTTTTTCAGATCTTGTCCAACAGAATAAACATTTTAGATTACAAAAATTAGTTGGTTCAATGTCTATTCTTACTGGCGGTTGTGGAATGCCTTTTATCCACTTTGATAATCTCTTCAGTTTTATTTCGTGGATATCTTTTCTATCCATTTTTAGCACCTTTCAAAAGTTCCATTCTAATTCTTTTATTTTCTTCAAAAATTGGAACACAACAATTCTTACAAAATTTAAATAATTTTTTATTCAAAATATTTCGTCTTATTTCATTCAAATAATTTCCATACCAAATTTCTTCTAAACTTCTATTTATGATATTTACACCATCAATGCCGCCAAAGACACTGCATGGCCCAACATTGCCGTTCGGCATTATTATTAGATTGTACCATGGTTCAAAGCAAGGAACTGATAAAAAGCCGTTTTCTATAGATTTAATTTCCGATTCAATTAATTCATCCATTTTATTTGACTTTTCAACAACATCAGTTTTAATAAAGCTATCCACATTTGTATATATCTCATGCTTATCTGCGTATTTTTTTGCCCTTGCGATATGCTTTGGAAGTTCTTTAATCTCTTGCTTAGGTAATTTCAATTTCTCTCCTACAGAAGAGAACACAGTCATTGGTTGAACCGATACAGCTTCACATCCTAATTCATGAGCTAATTCCATCATTTGATATAACTTATTATAGTTCTTTTTACTGAGTACTACATTTAATCTTAATAATGGCTTTGATTTTTTTAGTTTTTCCTTCAAAGTGTTGAATTCTTTTATTGCATTAATAGATTTCTCAAAAGAACCCGATACACCACGCAGATAATCGTTTGTCTCTGGGTCTGACCCATCAACACTAAATGTTACATTATCCCATCCAACCTCAATCATGGTTTTGATTAGGTATGAATCAAAAAGTGTCCCATTTGTTATTAGCAAGCCATTCATCCCAAATTTTTTAACTTCTTTAATTATAGCTAAAGCAACATCTTTCCTCATTAGAGGTTCTCCGCTTCCTGGAATCCTAATTTCTTTTACTCCAATTTGCCCGGCTTCTCTTATAATATCTAACCATTTTTCTTTTGTCAACTCATTTTTATAACTAATTTGTGTACCCCTTTGCCAACATGTCAAACATTTTAAATTGCACCTATTAGTTACATTTAATTCTAAAGTATGAGGAGGTGCTTTTTTCTTTTCAGCCCATTCTGTCAATCTTTCTATTTTTTCATTCATATTTATTCCTTTGATGAGCCATGTTTTATATTAAAATCATATATTTTTTTAATTGATTTGAAAACCATCCAGTTGACCATTTAGAGCATATTTGAAGTAATTCTCCATTTACAAATTTTTGTATTTCATTATCCAAATTGTCACCTATATTTCTTTAAATTATTACTTAAATTTTCATTTTCGTCTATCAATCCTTCAAAACAATAATCACATACTTTCTTATCTATGAACCTTTTTAATAAATTTTTTCTAATTTCGTTGAAATTTTTTCCATACCATATACTTTTTAGTGAATTCTTTTTTGCATCCGGATCATTGTCATTTATCATTTCTAATGGTACTGCACAACAATATGTAACTTTACCATTTGGATAAATCAAAATTGTGTACCAAGGACTGAAACATATGGAGGACAGGAGGTTTTTATTATCTATTTTTTTATTTTCTTCTTGCCTTTTTTCTTCTAAGATATGTTTTAAGTTATTTATAAAACCGTCTTTTTCCAAAACCTTCTCGATTTTCTTCATATTTAAAATAAATTCATTGTATTGTTTTTCATTTAGTTCAAGCTTCCTTCCTTCTTCATTATAAACATCTAATTTCTGTAGTATAATTCCTTCACAATATTTTCTTGCAAATTTTATAATCTTTGGTATTGAAAAATAATTTCTATTAGTTATCGTTGTTGTTATTAAGATTTTAGGTAGTTCTTTTCCAAAATTTTTCTTATAAAAATTAAAAAGTTTAATTGCATTTATAGCTTTTTTAAATGAACCATTTACTTGTGTATGATAATCATGAATTTTCGCATTGCTGCCTTCTATACTAAACCAAATTTCATCCCATCCCATTTCAATTAACTTTCTGATTTTTTCATCGGTAAATAATGTCCCATTGGTATTTAACAGGCCAAACATTTTATCGGCCTTTATAAGTTCCATTAATTCAAATGTATATTTTTTAAAGAGAGGCTCCCCTCCACTAACTATTTTCCATTCCAAAACACCTAAATCTTTAGCTTCTTTCACAATTTTTCTAATATGATATTCTTCCAACTCATCTTTCACAAGTATGTCATTTTTATTACTTGATGCACAAAACCGGCATCTTTGATTGCAATAATTTGTAGGAAAAAGTATTATTCTTGAAGGTGGCGTGGGAATTCCCTTTGACCATCGAATTAATCTTCTTGCCTTTTCTTTATCAATATTCATTATTTCCTAAAATCTCCTTTCTTAATTTCCTATTCTCATTTAAAACAACTATACTACATTTTGAACAGTAATCTGGTATTTTCTTGTTTATAATCTCTTCTCTCAATTTGTTAAAAATGTTTCCAAACCAAACTTCATTTAAATGCTTTCCTTGAATGAATTCTCCAGCTTCAAAAGTAGAACAACATCCAGAAAATCCTGAAGCTTTGATCCCCATAAGATACCAGGGTCTAAAACAAGGGGCTCCTATAAACCCATTTAATTTATCAACTTCTTTAAGGATTTTTCCTCTTAGGTTTGTTTTATCAGTCAAATGAACTTCTAAAAAATCTTTTATATTTGTATCTATATTGAGATTTTTTGCAACTTTTTGACCTTCCTTTATATATTTAATTAAATCTTCTGTTTTTTCTTTAGGAATTTTTAAATCAATTTTAGAATATCCTGAATAAATTGGCTCAAAGAATATAAGATCAGCTCCACATTTGTAAGCCAAATTTATCATTTCACTTATTTTATCAAAATTCATTTTATTTAGTGTCGTGTTAAATCCTATGCATGGCTTATCTGAATTTTTTGAACCTCTAACTTTTCTCAATGTTTTTACTGCTTCTATTGTTCTATCGAATGAATTTAATGGTCTAAGAAAATCATTTATTTTTTTATTGGGTCCATCTATGCTGAATTGAACTTGATCCCAACCTATGTTTAACAAAAATTTTGCATCCTTTCTTGTGAGTAAAGTTCCATTCGTTGTTAGCAAGCCCCACATATTGTGCATCTTAATTTCTTTCAAAATTTTTAATGTAGTTTCTTTTCTGACTAACGGCTCTCCACCACCAGACACTATCCATTCCTTTACTCCAAGTTCGGCAGCTTCTCTAACTATCTGCAGCAATTTGTTTTCAGAAAGTTCTTTCCCGTTCGGTTTATAATTTTTTTTTCTCCAACAAAATATGCAGTTCAGATTGCATGAGTCTGTTGGATGAAGCTCCATTCTAACTGGTCCAACTTTCTTTCCATCGGCCCAAAGTTCTAGCCTTTTTTCTATTTCTTCAACTTGCATTTTCCATCTCACTATACATTTGATTAAATATTTTCATAAATTCGGGTAAACACCTTTCACATTCTTTAAAGAAAATTCTTTTTCTCATTCTTTGCCTAAGCATCTCCATCTTTTTGCTATGCCAAATCTTCTCTAAACTATCCACTTTTCCTAATCTGCTTTGGTACAAAGAGGCAAGTGTGCAACACACCATAGCTTCTTTACTTGCATTGATGAAAAGCATATACCAAGGTGCGAAACAAGATTTTGGTGGTTTATGTTCCCAAATACCAAATGTTCTAACCGCTTCCAAATTGGTTCTTATGCCCATTTTTTTAGCCAATCTCGAACTTTTTTTAAATCTTTGTTCAACCTTTTTTTTGTCAGCTTTTAACCAAAAATCTTTATTTGAATTCCATTCAAAAAGTGTGGAAAAGTTTATATTTCGAATGCCAAGATTTTTAGCTAATTTTATGTAATCTGGTATGTCATCCAAATTGGTTCTAGTTATTGTAAAAGAAAGTCTCAAAACAGGTTTTGAATTACCATTATTTTCTTGAAATTGTCCGATAGTATCTAAAACCTTTTTATAACTCCCTTTGCCTCTTATATGATCATTAATTTTTGCTGTCGAACCATCTAAAGAAAAATTTATTTCATCCCAGCCCATGCCAATTATATTTTTGATGCCATCTCTTTTTATCAACGTAGAGTTTGTTGTTATCGTTCCTTTCATCTCCAATTTTTTTATAAATTTCATTAATTCAAGAATGTCTTTTCTGATAAATGGTTCTCCACCGCCAGTAAGATCTATAATTTCTACTCCCATTCCTTTCGCTTCTCTTATGGTTTTTTTAAGAAAATTGAATGATGGCTGGCTGAATTTTGCATCTTTTTTCAATCTCCAGCAAGTTCCACAACTCAAATTGCAGTAATCTGTGGGAGACAACATCAAAAGCTTTGGTCCAATTTTTTCACTTTTTTCTATTGCATTAATCAATTCCTTCACTTCACTCACCGTAGAAAAAATTCTTCACCAACTCTGGGATGCTGAATCTCTGATAGCAGAGCATCATGCAAGGCATGCTGCACTCTTTTATCAGAGTCCTTGTTTGCTTGAACCTTGAATCCTTCCAGATTTCAGAGACATTTTTTCTTTGCACTCTTATGTTCGGGCCATAGTTACATATGCTAATCACACCGTAAGGATCTATGTTCAAAGAATAAAATCCAGCCATACATCTTCCAAGTTTAAAATCTTTTTTCTGTTCGAAATATTGTGGAATTGCTTTAAGGTAATCAATCGAATTATAAATAAATTTTTTATCCTTAAGCTTGAGCATGATTAGTTTGGCTATAACTTTTTTCAATTCTTCTAAATCTTTTCCTCTTATCCAAAGAGATGAATCATAATCAAATTTATGAAATGTATTATCCAAGACAACTGATTGAACAAACCATTGATCTACGCCAATTTTTTTGGCCAACCAATATATATCGGGCATTTCTCTAAAGTTGTAAGACATAACAACTGTATTGAAGTCGACTTTTACATTATAGTGCTTTTTGAGAGCTAGAAAGATTTTAGCAGTTTTTACAATTTTATTGAAGTTCCCTTTACCTCTTATGAAATCATGCGTCTCTTTTTTAACTCCGTCGAGCGACAATGCAATTCTTTCTAACCCAGCTTCAATCAATTCTTTGCAAACTCTATAGTTCATGAGAGTAGCATTTGACACGAGGTTAGTGTGAAATCCGAGCGAACTAGCATATTTAATTAGTTCAATAGTGTCATCAATTCTCATCAGCGATTCTCCCCCAACAAAAGAAACGTACCTTGTGTTATCCCAACTTTTTATCTGGTTTAGTATTTCTTTCATCTCACCTAAACTTATTTCACTACCCTTTTTAGGCAGCTTCCAAATGTTGCACATCTTACATTTCAAAGTACAACTGTTGGTCATTTGAAAATTTACTTCTTTCGGGTAAACAAAAGGATGATTTAGAAAATAAGATAGATAATACCTCGTGTAAATTCCTGATTTTTTTATTTTTTCCTTTAAATCCATCTTCTTAACTCCAACCAAGCTTCAAAAAGTTCTTTGAAATTTAATTTGTTATAACAAAGCATCAAGCAAGGTCTATTACATTTTTTTATTAGTTCTCTGGTTTTTTTGAATTTTTCACTCTTCCAAAGTTCGTGAGTTTTCACATCTTTGATATTCAATCCTGGGCCAAGCCCACAAATGTTAACGTTACCATAAGGATCTATGTTTAGGTAACTGAAACCAGCTATGCACTTACCCGGTTTGAATTTGTCTTTAAGTTCAAAATATTTGGGAATTCTTTTAAAATAATTCCTTGTGTTTCTAATACAACCCGTCTTTTTTAATAGTAACAATTTTTTAATTATGCTTTCAAGTTCTTCGATTTCTTCTTCTTTTATCCAAAGTTCACTTTCATAGAAATTCTTTAAATCTTTAGAGTCAATAGTGAAGCTGTTGTCCGGGACAACGGCTTGATAAGTTATGAAATCAAAATTTAAACTTCTCATGAGGTAAAAAATATCAACGAGTTCTCTAAAGTTGTATGAAAGGATTGTGGTTGTAAATTCTAATTCAGTTTTGGCATTCATCTCTTCCTTTAATTTAGTCAAAAATTTAGCAACTGAAATAACCCTGTCATAGTTTCCATCCCCTCTTATCTTGTCATGAGTCTCTCTTTTAGCCCCGTCGACAGAAAGAGAAATTTTACTTATGCCACATTCCAACAACTTCTTGCAAGTTTCTTCATCCAAGAAATAGCCATTTGTTATCAAGTCAGTTCTCATATTTTTCGAAGAACTATAATTTAAGAGTTCGATTACATCGTTTTTTCTAACTAGAGTTTCTCCACCTGCAAATGATATATGTTCGATTCCCCACTCTTTAATTTCGTCTACAACTTTTTTGAGTTCGTCAAGATTTAGCTCTTTTTCATCACTACTCATTTTCCAGACATTACACATCACACATTTGAAGGGGCATTTGTGTGTTATATCAAAATTAACCCTCCATGGTTTCACAAGCGGCTTGTTCAACTGATAGGATAGGTTGTTTGCTAAATAATCTTTGACGAAAGTCAAAAAATCCTGATATAATATTTTCACTATATCAACCTCGAATAATCATGAAAAAAAATTCTTGGGAAGCAAAGCATCAAGCAAGGTCTATTACATTTTGCTATTTTTAGTCTTGTTTTTGCGAAATTTAAACTGTACCATATACTTCTAATTGATTTATTTCTAACATTCAAGGACGGACCTTTGCCACAAACATCTACATCACCGTTAGGCTTTATGTAAATGTAGCTGAATCCAGCCAAGCAAATTCCCTTTCTGAATTTGCTCTTCTTCTCAAAATATTCAGGCATAGTTCTCAACATAAAGAAAGAACTTCCCACTATTCCTTTGTTCTTTTTTATTTGTATCAACTCATTACAAACTTGCTTTAATTTCTCTATATTTTTTCCCTTAACCCAGAACTCGCTATTTTCGTAATTCTTATCTTTCATGTATGAAGTATCCAGGTTGTAAGGGTTAAATGAAACTTCGTTTAGGCCAAAATCCTCAGCAACTTTTACTATATCCAACAATTCATCAATGTTTTCATCAGTCACAACAGTAGTAAGAGAAAGTTTTAAGTCAGAATTTAACTTTTCTTTTGCTAGTTTAATTTCTTTTATCGATTTTATAGCTTTTTTATAAGTTCCTTTACCTCTTATGGCGTCGTTTGTCTTTTCTTTAAATCCATCTAATGATATTTGAAGGTAATTTAAACCAGACAAAACCAACTCCTCAGCAATCTTTTTGTTTATAATCTGCCCATTAGATGTAACATGTGTTTTTAGTTCCCAGCTTTTGGCTAATTTAATACAATCTAAAAGATCGTTTTTTCTCATTAGTGGCTCTCCACCTGCAAAACTCACATTTATGTTACCCCAATAACCAATTTCATTTATAACTCTTCTAAGCTCATTCGGACTAAGTTCTTTTTCTGATTTTGACCAAGTATTCCATGTTTCACAAATTTTACATCTTAAATTACATCTGTGAGTTAATCCGAAATTTATGAAATCTGGTTTTGTTAATGGAAAGAACGTTAAGTAAGATAAAGCGTATTTTCCAATCTGAATTTTACTTAATTCTTCCAGTTAATCACCTTTTGCTAATTCAAGAAAGCCAACAGCTCTGCCTATTTTTTTATATATGAAAATTTTTTTATTCAGGTCTTCGGCAATGAATGTTTCAAAAATGTTTTCAAAAATTTTTTCTTTCATTAGAAAATTCCAAAAACTAAACTTAGAATTTTCAATAAACTTTTTAACATTGTCATACCTTCTTGAGGCTATAATTTCACTATAGCCTTGCCAGAAACTCCTTTGTAAGAAATAACTTTCAGTAAGCCTTTCTGGAAAAACTTTATGCCAAACTAGAGCTCTTGAATTATAAATTATCTTAAATTGCTTTTTTAAGATTCTTTCTTGGATTTCTGTCTCTTCATTACAAAGAGGTAAATCTGGAGTTCGACCTATCCTTTCGTCAAAATATCCAACTTCATCAAATATTTTTTTCCTAAAGCAAATATTGGAACCCCAAAGCATAGGTTTTTTTATTTCCCCCACCTCTGTGTCCAAGAGAGTTTCTCCAAGAAATCCCCCAAATATGTTTTTTTCTAATTTCAATTCTTTAGGTATTTCACTCTCATTAATCAAATTTATTTTTCCTCCAGCACAAACGATTTTTTCATCTGTGAAAGATTCTATAAGATTTTTTATCCAAGAACTTTCAGCGATTGCATCATCGTCTATAAAACAGACATATTCACCTCTACTTTCTCTAATTCCTAAATTTCTTTGGAAAGATACATTTGCTTTTGGAGAAAAAACAAATCTTGCACCTAACCTTTTGACTTTGTTTTCTATAGATTTTTCAAATGAAACTACTAAAATTTCGAAATCTTCATAATTTTGATTTTTTAGAGACTTCAGGCAATCAAAAAGTGTTTCCCTTCCTATTGAAGGAACAATTATAGAAATCTTCATTTTGAATCCTTTTTCTGTACGTTATATTTTTCCAATCCTTCTTCCAACTTTAGTCCCATCTCAAAAATAATTTTTTCCAGTTCCATCTTCATATCGTCAATTTCCTTTTGATGATCTTTTTCCATTTTTTTCTTTATTTCTTGCTCTCTTTCACATGTTTCTTTCCAGTCATTCATGTCTCTTCGACATCTTTCTAATTGAATTTCTAATTTCTCTTTCTCTTTCTTAACTTCTTCTAATTTCGACTTTAGATACTCAACCATACTCAGATTAACAAAAAATGAAGAGGACGGTTCAATTTCTACGCCTTCTGCAAAAATCTTTTCCTTATCTTTAGATATCAAAAATGCCATCTCAGGTAAATGGAAGTTTGCAATAAAAACATTGCCTCCTGATAATTTTCTTAAGTTTTCTATTTTTTCATTTACATTAATGTCCTTAAACTCTTGCTTTTCTATCATATTTTCAATTGTGGCATCAACTTTGTTTATCAATTCGCCAACGGAGAATGGTATCCATAAATAGTTTGTCATATCAGTTAATTTCTTTATACTTTTTTCATCTAATTGGTCAATGCTCTCTACAATTATGCTCTTGTATTTTTTTGGATAAAGATCTATTTCTTCAGGTTGAACAACCTTTATTCCAGGTTGTTCCCCCTTTCCTAATAAAATTACATTTTCATTTCCTACAACTTCAATAATTTTTTTTATTATTTCTTTCATGAAATCTCCATTAGAATTTTTCCCAGTTTGTAATGTGATAAAATTTCATAAAAATGTTTTGTAGCAAGATTTTCCCAAACCCTTTTTATGAGTTCAAACAAAACACTTTCTTTTTCACCGACTATCAATACTTTGTTTTCATTAAACAGACAGGCCTTCCCATATTCATTCGTTTTTTCTATATTTTTGAAGACAAATATGGTTTTACCTTTTTCGAACATCTCTGCTTCCGTTTCAACATTTTCACCCAAAACAACTGTTAAATCATGAAATGGCGCACTAGAAGTTGGTAGCATATAAACTATATTTCCCACATCCTTCGTTTCATATTTCACAAAAACTTTGAAAGGTCTTTCTGATAAAATTTTATTTCCATGTTTAACCCAAATTTCATATTCATCTTCGGGTATTGGAAAAGAATCTGTTTGAAATTTTTTTTTGTTGTCATTAATATTTTTACTGAAAATGCTAAAACATCTGTTTCCCACAAAAAATAATTCGGCCGATTCTAAATTTTGATCCATTTTTAACTCCATTGTGCATGCTTTACCTGTTTTCAAAACAAAGTGTTCTTCGCAAAAGGCATTAAATACAATCCCAGTTTCTTTTGTCACAAAATCATTATATCTCTTTAACTTATCACTTTTTACAATTTCATCATATTTGTCACATACTTCTGTTACGTTTCCTGAACATAGAATTTCACCGTTCTCTAGTATCAAGGCTCTATCGCAAAATCTTCTTATATCATCTATTGAATGTAGAACTATGAGTATCGTTTTACCCTCTTCTTTCAATTGCTCAATTCTTTCTAGGCATTTTATTTGAAAAGCAGCATCACCCGCAGTCAAAGTTTCATCTATGAGTATGATGTCAGCATCTATATGAAATGCTATTGAAAAAGATAACCTCATTATCATACCATTTGAAAAATCTCTAAGCTTTACATCCATCACTTTTTCTAATTCAGAAAAATCTACTATTTTCTGATATATGTTATTGATTTCATTTTTGTTCAGACCCATTATCGAAGAATATATGTAGAGGTTTTCTTTTGCTGTAAGTTCATTTTTAAAGCCAAGGCCAAGCGTTAAAATAGGGACTATTTTACCATGCACTTTCACAAGCCCATTATTTGGCTTGAGAATACCCGCAATTACTCTTAATAAAGTAGTCTTCCCAGAGCCATTTTTTCCCAAAACCCCGAAGCATTCTCCCATTTCAACAGATAAATTAATATTTTTCAATGCTGCAATTCTCTCTTTCTCTCTCTTTTTACTTAAGTTTACAAACCTTTCTTTTAGTGTTACTTCTCTTTCTCTTTCTAGTAAAAATTCTTTTCCGACATTTTCAAGTTCTATCGCATGCATCAAACCAACTCTAAACTACTTTCCTTTTCCTTTTCAAATTTTCTGCATCCTATAATAAATACAGCTAAAGAAAATAAAAATAGAAGCACTAGTTCTTTTGGCATTGGCAGATATTCGACAAATGCTGGAGATGAGTGGAGAAAAATAGACTGATAAGCGTATACAAGCCTTGTCAGAGGATTGAGCATATATATTCCTCTATACAAGCTTGGTATGAAATCTATTTTATAGACAATTGGAGTTAAGAAAAAGAACGCTTCGAATAAAATACCAAGTATGTAGGATATGTCTCTCATTTTCGGATAGAGAACTGAAAGATACATTCCCAGTCCCAAATTCAACACAAAGTTTATGAAAAACATAATTGGCAGCAAAAGGATGAAAACTGATAGCTTGATAAAAATACTAATGATCAAAGTTATAATGGAAATTTCTATGGCAAAAGAAACTGAGTTTGAAACTGCTTTTGAAAAAACCGCAATCTCAGGAGCGGTTTGAGACTTTCCAAGTATATCTGAATGTTCAGTCAAACTAGTTGTCATTTCTGTTATGCTTTTTCTAGTGAACCTGTAAGGAATTAGACCACAGATAAAAAACAAGAACCATTCAAGAAAATCTGCTTTCAACACAATGGGAAAAATGATCGAGTAAACAAGAATTATTAAAAGTGGTTCAATAAGCGACCAGAGTATGCCCAAGTAAGAACCAGCATAT
>Ga0315281_10000320_pt1 | contig 65887 bp, 55 predicted proteins | sample YL17G07_0_MG_FD_204540 | JGI IMG/M metagenome (GOLD analysis project Ga0315281, IMG submission 204540) | Sediment microbial communities from Yellowstone Lake, YNP, Wyoming, USA - YL17G07_0 | ecosystem: Environmental > Aquatic > Freshwater > Lake > Sediment | place: USA: Wyoming | collected...
GGAAATGCTTGCAATAAGCAACAATTGTCAGGACAATTCATTATTGACGAAGTTTTGTGACAGTATAATATTTTTTATTCGCGAAGGATCGTTTAAAAAATAGGGTTTTCGTTCAGACACTAGTTACTAAAAAGTAACACGAAGTGATGGACATAGCTGTTGAAATTGCATTGTTGGTTTATTCCGGACCTTATCCCGCTGATTGCGAGTAGAAACCAGGGCTATTAACTTTTACGCATCTTCAGCTGTTTAACGAATGATACGTGATAGCGGGAGAACTATTATCGTAATCGTACCTGAAATCAATATCGCAGACAGCTTGACATTTCCGCCGATTTTCTCTAAGCTCTATAACAGGTGAAGCTTTCGGTCGGTCGGTTTCGGGTTTTTTCAGGGAACCCCCAAAAAAGCAAATTTCAACCACCTCCCAATTGTGATGATCGGAGCATCTTATGCCTAAAACCACTAATAAAAAAATTGCTTTAAATCCTCATCAATTACACAAGTGCCCCACCGGCATTAAAGGCTTTGACCAAATTACAGAAGGCGGGCTTCCGAAAAACAGGACCACTTTAATTTGTGGGAGTACCGGCTCTGGAAAAACCCTTTTGGGGATTGATTTTATAGTCGAGGGTGCGATCAAATACAACGAGCCGGGCGTCTTCATGTCCTTTGAAGAGACAGAAGATGAACTTTATAAAGACGTGGCTTCTCTCAACCTGGATTTACGTGGGCTGGTTTCACAAAAAAAGGTTCTGCTTGAATATGTTCTTTTGGATCGGAGAGATATCCAAGAGAGCGACTTTAACCTTGAAGGAATATTCATTCGTTTGGAACATGCCATTGATTCCATTGGCGCCAAACGCGTTGTTTTAGATTCTATTGAATCTCTCTTTGCCGGCCTCACCGATGTCGGCATTCTTCGCTTAGAGATAAAAAGACTTTTCCGATGGCTTAAGGAAAAACAAGTGACTGCAATTCTTACCGGCGAGCCGGGACCGGACTCCTATACTCGTCATGGCCTGGAGGAGTACATTTCCGATTGCATAATTTTCCTGGATAACCGAGTTACTGAACAAATTGCCATCCGTAGAATTCGTGTGATTAAATATCGTGGCTCAAATCATGGGACAAACGAATATCCCTTCATAATTGATAAAGATGGACTGTCAGTAATTCCTATCACTTCCGCAGGACTCGATCAACCAGGCACAGCTAAGAGAGTTTCGACAGGAATTCCATCGTTAGATAAAATGTTCCAGGGCGCCGGTTATACCAAAGGCAGCACGGTACTCGTTTCAGGCACCGCAGGCACGGGAAAAACAAGCCTCGCGGCTGCATTCGCAGCAGAAAGGTGCAGACGTGGAGAACGGTGTCTTTTCCTGTCTTATGAGGAATCTTCAGGACAACTCATTCAAAACATGAGTTCCATAGGTTTTCATTTTGAACCATTGATTAAAAAAGGGCTCTTAAAGATTGTGTCTACGAGGCCATCTTTTTTTGGCTTAGAAATGCATTTACTCGATTTATACAAGATCATTGCGGATTTCAAACCAACATCTGTTGTCATAGATCCCCTGACAAGTCTCATTAGCGAGGGGAGCCAGCGTGAAATTCAATCAATGGTTACTCGCATGATTGATCTTTTAAAATCCAAGGGCATAACCGGGTTTTTTACAAGTCTTGTTTCTTCAACCGCACAAAACTTCACGAGCGGAGAAGTCGGCGTCTCGTCTTTAATTGACACCTGGATCGTAGTGCGAGAATTGGAAGAAGATGCGGGCAAAAAACGCGTTCGTGGACTTTACATTGTCAAGTCTCGCGGCATGGGCCACTCCAGTGACGTCCACAAATTGATTTTGAGTGATGATGGAATTACTTTAGTACCAGTGGATCCGAGCCCCACTCAGAAAAATAAGGTTGATAAAAGTATTTCCGAGAAACACAAAATGAGTCAAAGGTAAAAGTATCGGATGGAAATCTGGAGGTCATGACGTGGGCCGTGGGAACTTACATCCTAACTTCATTGTCGGCATTGGCGGCTCAGCTGGAGGCGTTAACGCATATAAGGCGCTCTTGGACGCCCTGCCCTCTAATACAGGCATGGCCTTTGTCATTGTTTCTCATATTTACCCCACCGCCCATAGCCAGTTAGCTCAAATTCTATCGCGTCACACGAAAATGCCGGTAACGCTGGCTTCCACGGCGATGCCGATCCGGGCGAATCACGTCTACGTGATTCCTCCGAACGCGGATCTTCTCATTGAGAACTATACCCTCAAAGTCGTCTCCCCTCGCACCAGGAGGAACGCGCAGGTAGATTTTTTTATGACTTCTTTAGCGGAGGCCATGGGGGCGCGCGCGATCGGCATTATCCTCTCCGGGTATGATGGCGACGGTACCGAGGGCTGCAAGAACATCAAGGCAAAGGGAGGAACAACCTTTGCTCAGGACAGGTCCGCCGAAGTAGACAACATGTCTCGCAGTGCTCAGGCTACAGGCTGTGTTGATTTCGTTCTACCACCCGACAAAATTTCAGATGAACTACAAAGGTTGGCAGCACTTCTAAAAAAAAGGGCGTGATGCTGTATGGGAATAGCGTAGCCGGCTGAGGGTTCCGGATCTCGTATGGTTAAAATAGTCAAACGCCTTGTTTTGCATTATTTTTTGGCATAGTTCCCACTTTTTTGCCCTTGAACTCACCTCATGAAGCGTCTATACTATCCTCGACATTTTCCAAAACACATGCCAAGGGAAGACCACGCGAACTAGTACTGTCATAATTCAGCATGACACATGACATCAGGAGAACACATGGCCAAAAAGAAATCACCGGATAGACCTCCATCGAAGGACGTTAAAAAAGCGTTACCTCTCAAAAAGGGCCAGATTGCAGGCAAAAGCGTTAAGAGCGCCGGGCCGGCAAAAGCATACACCAAACGCTTGACTATCCCGGCGCAAGAGAGTCAGCCTGCTGAACAAGACCGGGCGAAAGAGAAGACGTTTCCCATCGTCGGGATCGGCGCCTCTGCAGGTGGGCTGGAAGCATGCACGAAGCTGCTGGAAAACCTTCCGGCTGATACCGGCATGGCTTTCGTGCTCGTTCAACACCTTGCCCCCACCAAAGACAGCATTCTGGCCGACCTCCTTTCAAAAGCGGCTTCCATGCCGGTGCGTGAGGTACAGGACGGCATGACCGTGGAACCCGACCATGTATACGTCATACCGCCAAATACGGCGCTGGCCGTTTTCCACGGTCAGCTCCGGCTTCTGCCGCGCGCCGAAACCCCTACCCAGCACTTGCCTGTTGATTCTTTTTTCCGGTCTCTTGCCGAGGACCAGGGACAGAAGGCCATCGGTATCATCCTTTCGGGGACCGGGTCAGACGGTTCGCTGGGTATACGGGACATAAAGGCCGCGGGCGGGATCGTCCTGGCCCAGGACGAACAATCGGCAAAATACGACGGAATGCCCAAGAGCGCCGCTGCGACCGGGGCCGTGGATTTCATCCTGCCCCCTGAAAAGATAGCCTCTGAACTCGTGAGGATCAGCCGCCATCCCGTCATGACCCTTCTCGCCGCCATGAAGCCCGGCCCGCTGCTTTCGGCCGGAGAGGACGACCTGAGCAAAATATTCATGCGGATCAGGACGGTCACGGGTATTGATTTTACCTATTACAAACAGGCAACCATACTGCGCAGGATAAGCCGGCGCATGCTCCTGCACAAGATAGAGGCATTGGAGCACTATGTCCGTTATCTGCAGGAGAACCCCTCGGAAGTCGCGGTCCTGTACCAGGAAATCCTCATCAATGTCACTTCCTTTTTCCGGGACCCGGAGACTTTTACCGCGTTAAAGAATGTGGTGTTCCCGCGCCTCCTTGAGAAAAGCTCGTCCGATACGACCCTGCGGGTATGGGTCCCGGGATGCTCGACAGGAGAGGAGGCGTACTCTCTTGCCATGTGTTTCTCGGAATTCAGCGAAGAGCGGGGCGTTTTCCATCCGATCCAGTTCTTCGCATCCGACATCGACGAGGCGGCCATTGAAAAGGCCCGTCAGGGTCTTTACGCGGACACTATCGTGAAGGATGTTTCTCCTGAACGGCTCCGGCGTTTTTTTTTAAAGACGGAACAAGGATATCAGATCAGTAAGGCTATCCGGGAACGGTGCATATTCGCCAGACAGAACCTTATCAAAGACCCGCCGTTCTCAAAGATGGACCTGATCAGCTGTAGGAACCTGATGATCTATTTCGGGCTGATGCTTCAGAAAAAAGCGCTCCCGATCATGCACTATGCTCTCAATCCGCAGGGTTATCTCATGCTCGGGAGGTCCGAGTCCATCGGCGAATTTGCGAACCTTTTTTCTTTGGTCGACAAAAACAGCAGGATCTATTCCAAAAAGGCCTCATCGTCGGAACTGCATTTCGACGGGGAGCGGGGTCCTGTTCAGAAAAAGGCCGACGTGAAGAAAAAGTTGGAAGAGCATGCCGCAGGCGGGACCGACATCCAGAAAGAAGCCGATAGCATCATCCTGAACAGATACAGTCCCGCGGGACTGGTAATTAATGAGGACATGGATATTCTTCAATTCCGCGGGAACATCAGCCCCTACCTGAAACCCCAGCCCGGGAAGGCCAGCCTCAATCTCATGAAGATGGCGGGTGAAAACCTCGCCATGGAGCTGCGGATCCTTATCCGCCACGCCCACGGAAAAGACGTTGTCGTCAGAAAAGAAGGAATAAAGGTCAGGAATAACAATATCGTCAACACGATAAATATCGAAGTGGTCGCGCTTAAGCTCCGTGATTCCAGCGAGCGCCTTTTTCTGGTCATTTTTGAGGATACTGTCGCGCCGACGGCGCGGGGCTCGAAAAAGCCGGGAAAAACATCTGTAAAGATTCAAGGCCGGTCCCAGGAGGACCAGGTCGCCCCGCTGGTACGAGAACTTGCCGCCACACAACAGCACCTGAAGTCGATCATTACGGAACATGAGGCGTCCACCGAGGAACTCAAGGCGCTGAATGAAGAAGTGCAGTCCAGCAACGAAGAGCTGCAGAGCATCAACGAGGAGCTCGAAACGTCCAAGGAAGAGCTTCAGTCCACCAATGAAGAACTGAACACCGTGAACGACGAGCTCCAGAACCGCAACGAAGAAATTACGCAGAGCAACAACGACCTGGTCAATGTCCTGAGCGGCGCCGAGATCCCGATCCTGCTGATCGGGAATAAACTACAGATCAGGCGCTTTAATACCTCGGCGGGAAAGGCGCTGAACCTTATCGCCGGCGATATCGGGCGGCCTATCTCCGACATCAGGACCAATATCAATGTCCCGGACCTCGATCAGATGATCCGCGAGGTAATCGACTCCCTGGCGATCAGGGAACAGGAGATCCAGGACGCGCAGGGCCGCTGGTACTCCATGACGATACGGCCGTACAAGACCATCGACAACCGGATCGACGGCGCAATAGTGACCCTCGAAGACATCAACGACCTGAAGCAGGGCATGCTGCGCGTCCAGGAAGCCCGCGATTATGCCGAAGCGATCGTCGAGACTGTGCGGGAACCCCTTATCATCCTGAGCAAGGACCTGCGCGTGGTCACCGCGAACCAGGCGTACTACAGGAACTTCGCGATAACACCGGATGAGATAGAAAGCAAATATTTCTTCGAGCTGCAGGGCGGTCTTTGGAATATACCGACACTCCGGGAACTGCTTGAGGAAATCCTCGCGAAGAATTCCATCTTAAATAACTTCGAGGTCGCGTACGATGCCTCGGGAGTCGACCCCAGGATCCTGCTGATCAATGCGCGCCGTCATTTCGAAAGATACCGACGCCCATCTGATCCTCCTTGCCATTGAAGACGTCACCAAACGCAGGTTGGACGAGGAGACGCTCCGCGAAAGCAAAAAGCGGTATCGCGCGCTCTTCGATAACATGCTGAACGGTTTTGCGTATTGCAGGATGCTTTTCGAGAACAATGCGCCGCGGGACTTCATCTATCTTGAGGTGAATGCCGCGTTCGAAAAATTGACGGGGCTCACGAACGTTGTCGGAAAAAAGGTCAGCGAAGTGATTCCCGGCATAAAGGAGTCGTATCCCCTTCTGTTCGAGACTTACGGCAGGGTTGCGGAGACCGGCAGGCCGGAGAGCTTCGAGCTCTATCTGGAGCCGCTTGCGGCATGGCTGTTTATATCGGCTTACAGTACGGAAAAGGGATATTTTGTGGCCGTCTTCGACGACATCACCGAGCGCAAACGGGCCGAGAGCATCACGCAGGCCAGACTCCGGATGTTGTCATTAGTCGCTTCACCCTCCGAGTCCCGGAATGAGACTCTTCAGGTGATGATCGACGAGATCGAAAGGCAGACGGGCAGCGCGATCGGTTTCTACCATTTTGTGGATGTTGACCAGGAAACGCTCACTCTTCAGGCCTGGTCCACGAATACGCTGCGGGACATGTGCGCCGCGGAAGGCAAAGGCAGCCATTACAATATCTCCAAGGCGGGCGTGTGGGTGGATTGCGTTCGCGAGAATCGGCCGGTCATCCATAACGACTATGCCTCGCTGCCGAACCGCAAGGGATTACCGCCCGGGCATGCCGCGGTCAAACGGGAAATGGTCGTGCCGATTCTGCGCGACGGCCGGATCGTGGCGATCATCGGCGTCGGGAACAAGCCGACCGGCTATAACGCGGCCGACGTTGAGCTCGCCCAGTCTCTGGGCCAGCTTTCCTGGGAGATCTTCGAGCGCTTGAGGGCCGCGGATGAAATTCAAATAGCATATGCCGAGGTTGAGCGCCGGAGAGAGGAACTCGCGGCGACGAACAAGGACCTGGAAACGTTCAGTTATTCCGTGTCCCATGATCTGCGCGCTTCGCTGAACAGGATATTGGGATTCTCCGAAATCCTGATCGAGGGCAATGCGGACAAACTTGATGACGAAGGGAAAGAACATCTTAACCGTGTGAGAAAGAACGCGGTAAAGATGAACCGGATCATCGACGACATCCTTCACCTTTCTCGGCTGTCACGGCATGGGGTGCAAAGACGGGAGCTCGACCTGAGCAAAATCGCGACATCGGTTGTGAAGGGGCTTCGCGAGGCGCACCCGGACCGCGGTGTTGTCGTTGATATTCAAGAAGGCATGACGGCGTTTGCCGACAAGAAGCTGATCTTTGTTGCGCTTTCGAATCTGCTCGGCAATGCATGGAAGTTTACCTCGAAGACGGAAAATGCCCGCATCGAATTCGGAACGCTCGAGCGGGATGGAAAGACCGTCTATATGGTGAAGGACAACGGGGCCGGCTTCGATCACAGTTATTCCGCAAAGCTGTTCCTGCCTTTCCAGCGGCTGCACTCTGAGCGGGAGTTCGAGGGAACGGGCATCGGCCTGGCAATCGTCGAGCGGGTAGTCCGCCGGCATGGCGGCAAAATATGGGCGGAAGGTAAAACAAATGAAGGAGCTGCTTTCTTTTTTACGTTAAACTGATTTTTTTGAAAAACCATGTCCCGGATAGAAGCCTTCTGGGATGACAAGCAGTTTTGCAAGGGCCTCAATGGGAAAAATATTTACCGCGATGGCGCGAAGAACGCGAAGGACTTAATGGTTATATCCCAATGCTATCGGCATGGTGAGGATGTCCGCGAGCGGATGAAACGAGGTGACGGGGGCGTGATATTCTATCCGGTGATTTTCTGGATCGCCTTTTTTATCTTGTCCGAATTCGGGTCGAGTCGCAAAGCCTTTTGATATGCCGTGAGCGCCTTCTCTTTCAGGCCGCTCCTCGCATAAAAGTTTCCCAGCTCCAGATGGTACTCGCTTTTCCCCGGCGCCAGCTCGGTCGCTTTCACGATATGTTCTTCCGCGTCGTGGCCTCTGCGCGGGATGCGCGCGAGCGCGAGCCCGCGGCGAAATACGGCATCGACGTTCCCGGGGTCAAGACGCGTTGCCCACTCGAAGGCCTCCTCGGCGCCCCAGAAATTACCCTGGTTAAACTGCCTCATCCCCTCGTTGAATTGCGCGAGGGCGGCCTCTTTGTTGTTGACGGATTTTTCCGAATGACCGCGTTCCGCCTTCCCGCGCATTCGTACCCCGCTGGCAAGGTCGATGTTGTATTGGTCGCGCGCGGCAGGTGAGCTCAGGGTTTCATAGGCATCATGTATCCGGGTAAAGAGCGCTTCAAGTTTCTCTTTCATGTCGCTCATCTCGGGTTCAAAGTGCCGGTCCGGATGGTAGAGCTTGGCGAGATGGAAATATGCCTTCTTGATCTCCAGCGCCGTGGCGCCGTGGCCCACCTCGAGGACTTCATAATGGTTTTGACGTCCCAGGCTATCGAAAGCGTTCTGGATCGTTTCCTTGGTGACGCATATCTCGAGCGCAGCGGTATTTTCCTCTTTTCCCTTGCGGGTAACGACGGTTTCGCGAACGACCTCGGACACGATCTTGTCCTCTTCGGTTTTGAGCTCTCCTGTTTCCGCCATTCTGAGCGCCAGCAGCGCGTAGATCGCCTTGAGCGTGTTGAAGTCCCCGATTCCCGACTGTACGCATATTTCCTGGATGCTTTTGCGGCCATCGAGGAGCGAAAAGACCGACTGCTGGTCCTGCTCGAGCTGGACACTCTGAAAGAGAATTGAGGGGTCCGTTGACGGGCGAAGGATGGTCATGATCGAAGGGAGCGATTTGCGGACACCTTTCCAATCGAGATTACGGATACCCTCGAGGATCAGGTCCCCGGTGCTCATATGGATCGGGATGATCTCGGAGACCGGCAGCGGGCCGCCGGCGAACTGGTAGCTTCCCTCGCGCCAGCCGAATATTTTAATGACGATCTCCTTGACCTGGAGCTTCACCTGGGCCACGAGGTCCTGTGCGGTGAGGACGCCCATCTCGAACAGGACGGCGCCCAGTTTTTTACCGGTTTTGATGACGGTTTCCGATGATTTTTCGAACTGGGCGCTGGTGAGCTTCCCTGTTCGCACCAGGAACTCTCCCAGCCGGTCCTGGTCCAGATTCGAAGAGGCGAAGAGGATGTCCCCGTTCTTGAAAAATACCTTTTTTTTCTCGGTATCACGTGAGCAGACGAGGGCGCCGGTCTGCTTTTCTTTCCGGAGGTCCTGAAAGAGCCAGGGGATGGTCATGTCCTTTATGTCGCCGGAGGGTGAGATCATGCAGCTCCTTGAGGCTGTCAAACAAACCGCCTGCCGCTAAAAACGCGCTATTATACCTTACTATCATAGGTTGCGCAATTATTTACTTGTCTCGCGGCTCTCGCCCGCGGAGGCTTCCAAGACAACCAATTAAACACTCTAAGCATTGACTAACGTCCCGCTTCTTACTATAATGGGACCGTTCCATTCCGACATGTTTCTTATTATCGCAACTCGAGAATTCAGGGCAGTAAAGGAAAGGCCCATGCAAAAAGACCTCTTCCTCGGCATCGATATCGGTTCGGTGACCATCAAGACCGCGCTCTTCGACAGGGACAAGACGCTTCTCTCCGAGACCTGCACCCGTATCAAGGGTGACCCGCTCAAGTCCCTCGAGAGCGAGCTTCGCGCCCTCACGTCGAAATTTCCCGAAAAGAATATCATTGCCGCGGGCATCACCGGCAGCGGCGGCAAGCAGGTTGCCGGGGCCATTGGAGCTTTGTTCATCAACGAGATACTCGCTCAATCGACCTTTGCCGGCAACTACCATCCTGGCGCGCGCACGATCATTGAGCTGGGCGGAGAGGACGCGAAAGTCATAACCCTCGCTCGCGAGGCGACTTCCCGGAGAGTCAGGATCGAAGACTTTTCCATGAACGCGGCCTGCGCCGCGGGCACGGGATCATTTCTCGATCAACAGGCCTCACGCCTTCACCTCACCATAGAAGAGTTCAGCGCCATCGCCCTCAAATCCAAAAAGCCGCCGCGTGTCGCGGGCCGGTGCAGCGTATTCGCCAAAAGCGACATGATCCATCTCCAGCAGAGCGCCACACCGGATTACGATATTGTGGCCGGGCTCTGTTTTGCCATGGCCAGGAATTTCAAGGCCACCGTGGGCAAGGGCAAGAAGTTCCATACGCCCCTTTTGTTTCTCGGCGGCGTGGCCGCGAACCTCGGTATGCGCAGGGCCTTCCGTGAAGTGCTTGTCCTGTCGGAATCCGATATGACGGTACCCGAGCACTTTTGCACCTCGGGCGCGATCGGCGCGGCGCTCATGGTCATGGAACAAGCCCCCCCGCCTGTCGTGTATCGCGGCGTGTCCGCGCTCGCCGATTATCTCTCTTCAGGAGAAAAGAGCGCTCCTTCCGGCGTAAGCCCCCTTGCCAGTCCCCGTGGCATCATGCCGGACCAGGACTGCGATGCGACGCCGGATGCGGACGGTCTGATCGAGGTCTATCTTGGAGTGGATGTGGGGTCCGTCTCGACCAATGTGGTCGTCATCGACAAGGACCTGCGGGTGCTGTCCAAACGGTATCTGCCTACGGCAGGCAGGCCGATCGAAGCGGTCAAGCAGGGCCTTGCGGAAGTCGGCGAGGAGATTGGCGCGCGGGTCAGGGTCCTTGGGGCCGGCGCCACGGGTTCAGGCAGGTATTTAACGGGTGACATGATCGGCGCCGACGTGGTCAGGAACGAGATCACGGCCCAGGCGACCGCCGCGGCGGCCATCGACCCCGCGGTGGACACCATCTTCGAGATCGGCGGTCAGGACTCGAAATATATCAGCCTCCGTGACGGGGCGGTGGTGGACTTCGAGATGAACAAGGCCTGCGCCGCCGGCACGGGTTCATTCCTTGAAGAGCAGGCGGAGCGGCTCGGCATCCGCATCAAGCGGGAGTTCGAAAGCAAGGCGTTCCAGGCTGAGTCGCCCTGCCGGTTCGGCGAACGCTGCACCGTGTTCATGGAGTCCGACCTGGTGCACTCCATGAACACCGGCTCGGGCGTGGAAGAGCTTACCGCCGGACTCGCCTATTCCATTGTCTATAACTATCTCAATAAGGTCGTGGCAGGCAAGCATATCGGGGACCGCATCTTCTTCCAGGGCGGCGTTGCCGCGAACAGGGCCGTCGTGTCCGCCTTTGAGACGATCACGAACAGGCCCATCACGGTCCCCCCCCACCACGAGGTCACCGGCGCGATCGGAGCGGCCATCCTTGCCATGCGCGAACGTTCGGGAACAAGCGCCTTCAAGGGTTTTGATCTGAGCAAGCGCGCGTACACGGTGACGAGCTTCGAGTGCGCCGAGTGCGCGAACCGCTGTGATATCCGCAGGGTGGTCTTTGGCGGCGAGAAGCCGCTCTTTTACGGCAGCCGGTGCGAGAAGTACGACGTAAAGAAAAAGACCGCGTCTTCCGGCGTACTGCCGGACCTGTTCGCGGAGCGGGACGACCTCCGCATCGCCGCGACCGCGCCCCAACAGCTTGCCGAGCATGCGCCGAGCATCGGCGTCCCGCGTATGCTCTACGTGAACGATTTCCTGCCGTTCTTTCAGACCTTCTTTGCCGAGCTTGGATACCGCGTGGTGCTTTCGGAGCGGACGAACCGGTCGCTGATCAACCGGGCGCTCGAGGGCACTGTGGCCGAAACCTGCTTTCCCGCCAAGGTCGCTCTCGGACACCTCCAGGACCTCATCGACAAAAGAGTGGACATCCTGTTCATGCCGAGTTTTATCCGGCTTCCGGCATCCGGGGACCAGGACAAGAACTCACAGGCCTGTCCCTATGCCCAGGCGTTGCCGTATATCGCCAGGTCATCGGTCCACCTGAGCGGCATCAGGACGATCGAACCGGTCCTCTATCTGCATGATGAGCGTCATTTCGGAAAAAGCATGCAGGCGCTGGGCGCATCGCTCGGAAAGGGCCGGGCAGCGGTGAAAAGGGCGCGGCAAATCGGCCTTCAAGCGCAGGAAAAATTTCTTCATGCCGTTGAGGAGCGCGGTCGCGCCGTCCTTGCCGCGATCAAGCCCGGAGAAAAGGCGCTTGTGCTTATCGGCCGGAGCTATAACACCTGCGACCCCGGAGTGAACATGAACCTGCCTTCCAAAATCCGGGACCTGGGCATCCAGGCCATTCCCATGGATTTTCTTCCGCTCCACGGCGTGGACAGCGCCGGCCTTGAGAACATGTACTGGCACTCGGGGCGGAAGATCATGGCTGCCGGGAGGATCATCCGGGAACATCCGAATCTCTACCCCCTCTATCTCACGAACTTCGGGTGCGGACCCGATTCGTTCATTACACACTTCTTCAAGGATGAGATGTCAGGCAAGCCCTTCCTCCTGCTCGAGATAGATGAGCATAGCGCCGATGCCGGGGCAATCACCAGGATCGAGGCGTTTCTGGACAGTCTCAAAAACGCGGGGCGAAGCAAACCGCGCGGGCCCTTCTCGGTCCAACGCAAGGGCGCCGGACCGCTCCACGAAAAAAAGGTGTATTTCCCGCCCATGACCGACCACGCGCATGCGCTCGCCGCGGCGTTCCGGGCCTGCGGCGTGGAGACCGAAGTGTTGCCCGAATCGGATGATGAGACCGTGCGGATCGGCAGGAAATATAGTTCGGGTCGCGAGTGCTATCCCCTGGCGCTCACCACCGGCGACATGATCAAGGCAATTCACAGGCCGGGCTTTGATCCCGACAGGAGCGCCTTCTTCATGCCCACGGGAAGGGGGCCCTGCCGGTTCGGCCAGTACCACCACTACCACCGGCAGGTGCTGGATAAACTGGGGCTCGACCGCGTGGACGTCCTTTCTCCCATGCAGGACGAGTCGGTCCACAAAGACTTTCGCGCGCTGGATAAGGATTTCGTGCTTATGTTCTGGCGCGGAGTGCTCGCCGTGGACCTGCTCCAGAAGGCGCTCTGGGAATACCGGCCTTACGAAAAACAGCGGGGACAAACGGACCGGGTCTATCAAACCGCGCTGAACGCGGTGGCCGCCGCCATTGAGCGGAGGGGGGACCTGCTTCCCGTGCTGCGCGGCGTGTATGAAGACTTCTCCGCCATCGGGACCACTGAACGCAAAAAGCCGGTAATCGGCGTCGTGGGCGAGATCTATATCCGCTCCAACCGGTTCAGCAACGAGGACGTGGTGCGTCAGATCGAGAAGCTCGGCGGCGAAGCCTGGGTCGCGCCCATTTCCGAGTGGATCCTCTACGTGAACACAACGGCCAAGGCGTCGGCAAAGATGAACCAGTCATGGAAGGCGCTGCTCAAGGCCTACATGACCGGCTGGGTGCAGCACAGGGATGAGCGCCGGCTCCTGAGCGCGTTCAACGGCAACCTCCGGAGCCTGCGCGAGCCGAGCATAGAACGCACTCTGCGCAGCGCCGCGCCCTACATCCACCATTCCTTCGAGGGAGAGGCGGTGCTGTCCGTGGGCAAGGCCATAGACTACATCAACCGCGGCGTCTCGGGCCTCGTGAACGTGATGCCCTTCACCTGCATGCCCGGCACCATCGCGACCGCGGTGCTCAAGCGCGTGCGCGAAGAACACGATAATATCCCCCTGCTGAATATCGCCTACGAAGGACAGGGCGACACCCAGACCCTCACCCGGATAGAGGCGTTCATGCATCAGGCAAAGACGTTTAAGGGGTCAAGGACATCGTGAGGCAGGCCTCAAAAGAGAAAGACGGCAAATTGAATCGCCTTTTCCCGTCATTGCCGCTGTTTCCCCGCCACATGGTTTTTTCAATTATCAGCTTGACATAAAGCGGAGAAAACGGTATTCTTCATCAATCCGCGGATAATTCCCGGACAATTTCAATTAAGAAGCAGAGGAGAAACAGAAATGGCAAACGGTGTAGTGAAGTGGTTCAACAACAGCAAGGGGTTTGGATTCATCACGCAGGAAAATGGAGAAGATGTATTTGTGCACTTTTCGGCAATTTCGGGTGACGGTTTCAAGTCCCTGAACGAGGGTGATAAGGTGACCTTCGAAGTCGTGAAGGGCCCCAAAGGTCTTCAGGCGGCGAATGTAGCCAAGGCCTAAGCGACCTCAAAAAATATTTATATAACAACTCCAAAAGCCCCGGAGCGATCCGGGGCTTTTTTTATGTGTTTGATCTATGTGCAACAAACGATGATAAAGAACAGCTGGACCACAAGGGCGTTATGGCCTTTCCATAAGGAGCTACAATGAAATTCGACAAATTTAAGTTCCATCCGAGCATTGCGGCCGGCATCAGGGCGCTCGGCTATGCCACCCCGACTCCGATCCAGGACCAGGCGATCCCGTCGGTCCTGGAGGGGCGCGATGTCATGGGCCTGGCGCAGACCGGGACCGGGAAGACGGCCGCTTTTGTGCTGCCGATCCTGGAGCGCCTGCTGCAGGGACCGCGCGGCCGTGTCCGCGCCCTGATCATCGCGCCGACGCGGGAGCTGGCCGAACAGATCCACGTGTCCATTGTCACGCTTGGCCGTGACACACAGTTACGCAGTGTCACTATTTACGGCGGAGTGGGTGTGAACCCCCAGATCCAGAAACTGCGCGCCGGCGTCGAGCTCGTCGTGGCTTGCCCCGGCCGTTTGCTCGATCACCTCAGTCAGAAAACGATCGACCTGTCTCATGTGGAAGCGCTTGTGCTGGACGAAGCGGACCGCATGTTCGACATGGGTTTCCTGCCCGATATCCGGCGGATCATCAAACAGGTCCCCGCTAAACGCCAGACGCTGCTGTTTTCGGCCACGATGCCCGACGACATCCGGAAATTAGTGCGCGAAGTGCAGCGCGACCCGGTCACGGTGCAGGTCGGTCATAGCGCGCCGGCGAACACGGTATCGCACGCGCTCTATCCGGTTGAGCAGCACCTGAAGACAGCGCTTCTCATGGAGCTCCTGAAACACACGGATATGGAATCCATTCTGATCTTTACGCGCACGAAGCACCGGGCCAAACGCATCGGACAGCAGCTCGAAAAGGCGGGCTACAAGGCCGCATCGCTCCAGGGCAACCTGTCGCAGAACAAGCGCCAGGCGGCGCTCGACGGGTTCCGCGACGGATCGTACCAGATCCTTGTGGCGACCGATATCGCGGCCCGCGGCATTGATGTCTCATCCATATCCCATGTTGTCAATTACGATATTCCCGACACGGCCGATGCATACACGCACCGTATCGGCCGCACCGGTCGCGCCGCAAAGACCGGCGATGCCTTCACCTTTGTTACCCGTGAGGACGAGCCTCTCGTCAAAAGCGTCGAGCGCGTGCTTGGCGAGAAGATCGAGCGCCGTCTCCTGAAGGACTTCGATTACAGGAAGACGGCGCCGGCGCGCGATGCCGAATTTTCGCGCCCGCCGCGCGAACCGCAGCGCCGCAGGGAGCATGCCGGTGCGAAGCCGGGGGGGAGAGCGGCGGAAGCCCATACGCCGTCGGCACACCCGGGGGCGCGGCCGCACGGTGTTGCCCCGCGTCCTTCCAGCGCGGCCCATCCCTCCGGCGCGAGAACATTCAAACCGGGCCGGCCGCGCAATTCCGGACGCTGAGCGGTATTTAAAAAAATAAGAAGGCGGTGATTACTCACCGCCTTTTTTGTTTCTGGTTTTTTGTTTCTGGTTTCCTGCTTAGGCCCACCGGCTCTGATTGTTTAATCTGGATTTTCGGAAATCTCCAAATTTCCCGCCGTCCTGCTTGACGCTCTTCCTCTCGTCCCTGGAAAAATCCCTGGAGAATCGGCCATCAGAATCCGACCGACGGGCCGGTTTCGAACCAAAGGGACTTCGGGGTGCGGCGTTCTGCCCGTACCGTTTGCCCGCCGAGGCGCCCTGCCAGCGTTTCCCCGATGACGGCGCCGGGCTGCTTCCGCCGCTCGAGCGGCGTAAGGGGCGCGCTGGTTCCAGTCCCGCGATGACCAGCTGCGGGATGCTTTGTCCGATATAGCGTTCGATGCTGCGCAGGGAGTCGACCTCTCTGGACGACGCGAAGGAGATGGCGATGCCCGTTGCTCCCGCCCGTCCCGTGCGGCCGATGCGATGGACGTAATCCTCGGCGTTCTTCGGAAGGTCGTAATTGATGATATGGGTGATGCCGGCGACATCGAGCCCGCGCGCGGCCACATCCGTTGCCACGAGCAGCCGGATTTTCCCGCGTTTCATGTTCATGATGGTGCGGTTGCGGGCGTTCTGGCTCATGTCGCCGTGAAGCGCCGCGGCTGAATGGCCCTGGGCGTGCAGTTCGTTCGCCAGCTGGTCGGCATTCCGCTTGGTGCCGGAGAAGATGATCGCCCTGGTCATGCCGCTGTCAGAGATCAGGTGCTTGAGCATGCGGTTCTTGTGCTGCATATCGTCGGCCGCGTGAAGGCGCTGTTCGATCGCCTCCAGCGTGGTCTTCTTGCCGGCGATCTCGATGCGCACAGGATTGTTCAACAGGCGCTGGGCGAGCCTGGCCATGGTGTTGTCCATGGTGGCAGTGAACATCATGGTCTGGCGCGTGGACGGCGTCGCGGCCGCGATGGTGTCCACTGCTTCGCTGAAACCCATGTCGAGCATGCGGTCGGCCTCATCAAGCACGAGCAGCTCGAGGCGAGCGAAGTTGATCTGTCCCCGTTCCATATGGTCCATAAGACGCCCCGGCGTGGCCACGATGATGTCCACGGGCTGCGACAACAACCTCTGCTGTTCGAAGTACGGCATGCCGCCGAGGATCGCGCCGCTCCGGATGCGCATGAACTTGCCGTAGGTTTTTACCGCCTCGGTGATCTGGTTGGCCAGTTCGCGAGTGGGTGTCAGTACGAGTACGCGAGGACCTTTGGATTTTCCTGTTGCCGTTGAAGGAACGCTCAAACGCTGGAGCGCGGGCATCACAAAGGCCGCGGTCTTGCCGGTCCCGGTCTGGGCCGTGGCGATCAGGTCCTGACCCGCCAGGGCCCTGGGAATGGCCTGCTCCTGGATGGGCGTGGGCGTGGTGTAGCCGCACAGTTTTATTGCCTTGAGGATCGGTTCGATGAGCTGCAATTTTGAAAAAGACATACTACTCCTTCTGATCTCCTCTACAGGAATTATACAATCCTGAAACAGAGATCCTGTTAGGGGTTTGCGTGCCGGCCGCAGGGACATATCAATATCCCTGAGCGCGAAGACGACGCCAGCACAAATATGACCGGCATAACTACATCGTTCGCCAACCATACGTGCTGCTGTGATTTCAGAGTGGGAGCTGAAAACAAGGGGGGTTAGAGATCGATGATATGAAGGGCAGAGAGATGGTGACGTGTGAGTGTACTTCAGTCAAATTCTGCCGCTATGTTAAACAGTCGATGTGCATAATACAGGATTATGAAATAATAGCAAGAACTATTTCTTGAAGCGTCAACAAGGTAGTAGAGGGCGAACAAGTCGGATACAGAGGCCCTTTCCGTTTGACATTGCGGGGACGATAGTTTATTATCAAAACGCTGAACGAGAGGCGCATTGATGCAGACCATAACATCGTTAAAAGAAGGCGACTGGGTCGAGGAAGTCTACCTTGTCACGTCGAAGCAGATATCGACGGCAAAAAACGGCGTGACCTATCTTTCGCTGAAGCTCGCGGACAAGACCGGCGAGATCGACGGCAGACTGTGGGACAACGCTGATGAAGTATCCGGGAAGTTCGCGCGCGAGGATTTTGTCCGCATCAAGGGGATGGCCTCGATGTATCAGGGCTCGATGCAGATAAAGATGAAGGCGCTCGAAAAGGTGGATGACTCCCGCGTGGACGTTGCAAACTTTCTCGAAACGTCGCCGCGAAACATCGATGATATGGTGAAAGAGCTGAGGGGTGTTACGGCCGCCGTCGCCAACGGGTATCTCCGACAGCTCATGAACGCTTTTCTGGACGATCCGGCCTTTATGGCATTGTTCAAACGCACACCGGCCGCAAAGACGCTGCATCATAATTACATCGGCGGGCTGCTTGAGCACGTTGTTGAGCTTGTTGCGCTTGCTCGCGATGTGGCCAGGCACTTTCCCTCAATTGACATGGACCTCTTGACGGTGGGCGCGTTCCTGCATGATATCGGCAAGGTGAAAGAACTTGCGGTCAGGAAATCGATCGAGTATACGACCGAAGGGCGGCTCATCGGGCACATCTCCCTTGGCTACGAAATGATCGTTGAGAAGGTCGGCGCAATCCCGGCGTTCCCCGCCGAACTGAGCCTGCTGCTTAAGCATATCGTGCTTTCGCACCATGGAGAATACGAGTTCGGCTCTCCCAAGAGGCCGAAGATCCAGGAGGCGATCGTCATCAACTATTTGGATGACCTCGCGGCCAAGATCAACAATTTCCAGGCAACGCTCAGGAAAGAGAATGTGGCCGAGGGGGCATGGACCGGCTACAGTAAAATGCACGACCGGTATCTTTATCGGCAGCCGATCTATCCCCCTCAGGTGGAAGGGCTCGATGATGTTGAAGAACAAAGACACAAAGTCAAAAAGGCGGTCTCCGGCGGGGAAACTGATGCGTCCGGCAAACTGCCGCTGGATATATGACAAATTCCAATATTCAAGCGCCGATACCCGAATAATTTTCAATAACCAGGAATCAAGCTCCAAACGATCGGGAAATTGCTTTTTGGGATCTATTGGGGATTTGAAATTTGGTTATTGAAATTTTATTTTTGATATAGAGGTTCCCATGTTCGGTGTTATCCGCAACCTGAGTGACGGGCTGGCAAAGACCAGAAAAAACTTTACAGACAAGATCGGCTCGCTGATCCGCGGCGAGAAGATCGACGAAGCGTTCCTCGACGAGCTTGAGGAGGCGCTTGTCGCGTCGGATGTCGGCATGGGGACCGCTTCGTTCGTTCTCAAGGACTTGAAGGAGCGGTTCAAGCGCAATGAATTGTCCTCTCCCACGCAAGTCAAGGAGAGGCTCAGGCAAATCCTGTTTGAAATTCTCTCGGCCCCGTCGTCGGTATTTTCCCTTGCGGCCGCCCCAGCTGTCGTGCTCGTTGTTGGGGTGAATGGCACAGGCAAGACCACCACCATCGGCAAGCTGGCATACCGGCTTCGAGCAGAGGGGAAGAAGGTGATGCTGGCGGCGGGAGACACCTTCCGGGCAGCGGCCTCGGAACAACTTTCGATCTGGGGGGAGCGCGCGGGAATCCCGGTGATCAAGCACAAGGAGGGCGCCGACCCCGGCGCCGTGGTATTCGATGCCGTTTCGGCGGCAAAGGCCCGGGCAGTGGACGCGCTCATCGTGGATACGGCGGGCAGGCTGCATACGAAATCGAACCTCATGGAAGAACTCAAGAAAGTACATCGGATTCTGTCACGCGAACTGCCGGGCGCGCCGCATGAAACCCTGCTCGTCCTCGACGGGAGCACGGGCCAGAACGCGTTGGCGCAGGCCAGGATATTTCATGAGGCGGTGGGTATCACCGGTATCGTGCTCACGAAGCTCGATGGCACGTCCAAGGGCGGCATCGTCTTCGCCATTTACAAGGAACTATCGATACCGGTAAAGTTTGTGGGAGTCGGCGAGGCCATTGAAGACCTGAGGAGCTTTGATCCGAGGGAGTTCGTGGATGCTCTGTTGTGAACATAGCGCAAAGTGCATGGCGCATGGCGCATGGCGCGAAGAGCATAGATCTAAGAACAAGAGGATATAGAGTTTAACCCTTTGCGCTCTGCTCTATGCGGTTCAATGGAGTACAATGGAACGTGTGCAGGTCGAGATATTCGGTCAGGTGTACAGCATCAAAGGCAAGGATGATCCCTCATATATCCGCGAACTGGCTGCGTTCATTGATGCAAAGATGAAGGAAGTACAGAAAGGCACGGGCACGGTGGATCCTCATCGGGTGGCCATCCTGACGGCGCTCACGATCACTGATGAGCTGTACCGCGTGCGTGAGCAATATGGAAACATGGAAAAAACTTCCGAGAACGCGGCCAGACGATTACTCGAGCTGACTGAAAACCTCTGAGCAATACTTGACAAACAATGTTTGGTCACGGTGTTTAAAGGGTAGGGAAGAAGACGTGTATTTGCATAACAGTTTGAAATAAGATATAATTTTATAGGCCCGGCGACATAGTACGTTATTTTTCCTCTTGCCATTTTCAGCTGGTTCTGGTATATAACAGTATAGATAAAAGATATCCCCTGCTTTGCCCGTGATGATGTAACTTGTTCCTCGTGAAAAAAAATTACGGGAGCTGTCACTGAAAAGGGTGTGCATGCCCAGATAGGACTGGGAAGCCTAAACTTTTTGACATGGCGCCCACCTGGTTAAAACCAGGAATCAAGTTTGTCCACACGGCAAAAGCGGGGGATTATAATAGTCAGATAAGCACGGCATCTATTCCATAGACAAGGTGCAATCAGCGCAAGTTGGAAAGGAGCGGGAAGATGGCTCCGGCGCTTGTGATAGTGTTTAAGCTACCGCGGTTCACTGAGACGACAGAACATTATGGATCTTCATAAAAGGGGTGTTTTCTCAGTTCCGGACACAGATTGTTTTGCCAGCGCGGCGCCATAACGAGAACATGGGGATTTTCATGCATACATATATTCACCAAAAGGAAACACCGGGAGCGGACATTCTGGAGACGACGCGAGCAAAGGCCCTTCACCAGGGTCGGCTTGTGCAAGCTCCTGGAAGATCAGCAAGTTCCCAGGTATCCGCCCGTATCCCCGGTCTTCTGTTGCCCTGATCTGGACCAATCCGGCCACTCACTATAACAGGTTCCGTGTAAGCCCTCCCGCAGTTAAGAACGTTGGGTCTCAACAACCTCAAAAAAAAGACACCTGAAGAGTCATTGTCCCTCGAGCCGTCTCTGCCGCCTCTTGCCTGGAGAATGCGCCCCCGTGCCCTGTCTGAGTTCGTGGGACAGGAACATGTCCTTGGCTCCGGCAAACTCCTGCGCAGGGCCATCGAGACCGACCGGATCATGTCGCTTATCCTGTATGGGCCGCCCGGCGTGGGCAAGACCGCGCTTGCGCACCTGATCGCGGAGCGAAGCGACGCGCACTTTGTCGCGCTCAATGCCGTCACCGCCGGCGTCGCCGACATCCGGAAGGTAACGCACGAGTCCGCGGAAGAGCGCTCTCAAAGAGGCAGGCGGACCCTTCTCTTTATCGACGAGATCCACCGCTTTACGCGGGTGCAGCAGGACGCGCTCCTGCCTGATGTGGAGCGGGGGAATATCACGCTTATCGGCGCCTCGACGCAGAACCCTTTCTTCGCCATTATTCCGGCGCTCTCCTCACGTTCGCGGATCGTCGAGTTCAAACCGCTCGACAATGAAGACCTTAAGGCGCTCATCCTCCGCGCGCTTGCTGACAAAGAACGGGGCTTCGGGAACCTGCCGGTGACCCTGACGCCGGATGCGCTCAACCACATTATTGCGAAATCCAACGGTGACGCGCGGCGTGCGCTGAATGCCCTCGAACTCGGTGTTCTCTCTACCGCACCGGGAACTGATGGCGCCATACTGTATGAGCTCCATACGGCCGAGGAGTCCATCCAGAAGAAGGCGCTGGTCTACGATGAAGACGAGCACTACGATACGAGCTCCGCGTTCATCAAGAGCATGCGCGGGAGCGATCCCGATGCGTCGCTCTACTGGATGGCAAAGATGATTACCGCCGGCGAGGACCCTTTGTTCATCGCGCGCAGGATCGTGATCGCCGCGAGCGAAGAGGTGGGGAATGCGGACCCGCGGGCGCTCTTCGTGGCCGTTTCCGCGTACCAGGCGGTGGAGCGGATCGGCATGCCGGAGGGCGCGCTGCCGCTCGCGCAAGCTGCCGCGTATGTTGCCTCGGCGCCGAAGAGCAATGCGTCGTACCTTGCCATCAAAGAGGCGATGAAAGACATTGAGGAAGGGAAGTTCATGCCCGTGCCGGACCACCTGAAAGACGCCAATTACAGGGGCGCGCGAAGTCTCGGCAGGGGCAAGGGCTACAAATATCCGCATGATTTTCCCGGCCACTATACGGCCCAGGACTACCTCCCGCAAAAGCGGGAATATTATCGGCCCTCGGAGCAAGGCGAAGAAAAAAGGATCAAAGAGCGCCTTGCCGGGCTGAAGAAGAGATACCAGGAGGAAATAGAGCATGATTGAGTATATTGTGGTGTTGGTTGTAGGGCTTGCCATAGGCCTCGGCGCAGGCCTGCTGATCAAGGGGAAAGCCGTTGCCAACAAGATCAAGGACGCCGAGAGTGAGGCGGCGAGGATCATTGCCGCCGCCGAGCGCGAGGCGGAGACCAAGCGCAAGGAGGCGGTGCTCGAGTCCAAGGACAAGTTCTACCAGGCGCGGTCGGATTTTGAGAAAGAGACCCGCGAGAAGCGCCAGGAACTCCAGAGCCAGGAGCGGCGGCTCACCCAGAAGGAAGAGGGTCTTGACAAAAAGACCGACCTTGTCGAGAGGCGCGAATCCGATGCAATGCGGCGCGAGCGGGAACTGACGGCGAAGGAAAAGGTCGCACAGGAAAAGGAAGAGCGTTTTGAGAGGGGGCTCCGCGAGCAGCGGGAGCTGCTTGAGAAGATCGCGAACATGACCGCCGAGGAGGCCAAGCGCCAGCTGATGGTCGCAATGGAGGACGAGGCCAAGTATGAGGCGGCCAAGACCATCAAACGGATCGAGGACGAGGCCAAGGAAGAGGCGGACAAGAAGTCGAAGAACATCATGAGCCTGGCCATCCAGCGGTATGCCAGCGATTACGTGGCGGAGGCCACGGTCTCCGTGGTCAATCTCCCCAATGACGAAATGAAGGGCAGAATCATCGGGCGCGAGGGCCGGAACATCAGGGCCCTCGAGGCGGCGACGGGCATTGACCTGATCATCGACGATACACCGGAAGCGGTGATCCTGTCGTGCTATGATCCTCTTCGAAGAGAGATCGCGAAGCTCACCATCGAGCGTCTGATTCACGACGGCCGCATCCATCCCGCCCGGATCGAAGAGATCGCCGAGAAAGTCAGGAAAGACCTCGATGTCACCATGAAGGAGGAGGGAGAAAAAGCGGCCTTCGACCTCGGTCTCCATAATATTCACCCCGAGATCATCAAACTCCTCGGGAGGCTCAGGTTCCGGACGAGCTACGGACAGAACGTGCTCATGCATTCGCGCGAGGTCGCCTATTTCGCCGGCATCATGGCCGCGGAGTGCGGTGTGGACCAGAAGCTCGCGCGCCGCGCGGGTTTGCTGCATGACCTGGGCAAGGCCGTTGACCACGAGGTGGAAGGGACCCATCCCCAGATCGGCGGCGACCTGGCCAGGAAGTACGGCGAGAACCCCAAAGTGATCAACGCGATCATGACCCACCACGGCGACGGGGAACCGAACTGTGTGGAGTCTGTTCTGGTGGCCGCCGCGGACGCGCTCTCGGCGGGAAGGCCGGGCGTGCGTCGAGAGACGCTCGAGAGCTACCTCAAGCGGCTTGAGCAGCTCGAGACAGCGGCGAATTCCTTCAAAGGGGTCGAGAAATCCTACGCTATCCAGGCGGGCCGTGAGATCCGCATCATCGTCAAACCGGAAGATCTTTCTGATGCGCACTCAGCCCAGCTTTCGCGCGATATCGCCAAGAAGATCGAGACCGAGATGTCCTACCCCGGCCAGATCAAGGTCACCGTGGTGCGCGAGAGCAGGTATGTGGAGTATGCGAAATAAGGGGCAAAGGGCAGAGGGCATAGGGTCACGCACCAGGCACCATGCCCTATGCTCCATGCGTAAGAGCGAACAGCACTTTACTGAAAAAGGGAGCACAGGTTGAAGGTTCTTTTCATCGGCGACATCATCGGCGAGCCGGGCAGGAAGATGGTTCGGGCGCAATTGCGCGGTCTCAGGGACGCGTATAGTCCCGATCTCGTAATCGCGAACGGTGAAAACTCCGCGGGCGGGTTCGGGATCACGTCCGAGATCGCCGATGAACTGTTCTTTCTCGGCATCGATGTGCTGACCTCGGGCAATCACGTCTGGGACAAGAAGGAGATCGAACCGTATCTCGCCAGGCAGGACCGGCTCATCCGGCCGGCCAACTATCCCGACGGGAACCCCGGATACGGCAGTGTGGTCATCCAGACCGAGCATGCCGGCAAGGCCGCGGTCCTGAACCTCGAAGGGAGGGTCTTCATGTCGAACCTGTCCGACCCGTTCCGTGTTGCCGAACAGGAGCTCGAGAAACTGAAAAAAGAAACGCCTGTTGTGGTCATCGATTTTCATGCCGAGGCCACGTCCGAGAAGATCGCCCTCGCCTGGCACCTGGACGGCAGGGCGAGCGCGGTGATCGGGACCCATACTCATGTTCAGACAGCCGACGAACGGGTCCTTCCGGGCGGGACGGCTTTCATTACCGATGCGGGCATGACCGGGCCCACGGACTCGGTCATCGGCGTGAAAAAGGAACAGGCCATCAAGCGATTCCTCACCCAGACCCCGCACCGGTTCGAGATACCCAAAGGGCCGGTGCATCTCTGCGCGGTGGTTGTTGATATTGATGGGAAGACGGGAAAGGCGAATTCCATTGAGCGAATACACCTTAAATCGTAGGGTCAAAGGTCATGTTTCAAGGACCAGGTAAGTCTCATATTTTAACAGTAACTCAGCTTACCGCTCAGATTAAAACCTTTCTCGAAGGAGCGTTTCCCGAGGTCTGGGTGGAAGGTGAGCTCTCGAACCTCAGCATCCCGCAGTCCGGTCACGCTTATTTCACGCTCAAGGACGAACATGCCCAGCTCCGCGCGGTCATGTTCCGCTCCTCACTTCGGTTCCTCAAGTTCACGCTTCAGCACGGCCTACAGGCGCTCTGTCGGGGCAGGCTCAGTGTCTATGACCCGCGCGGCGAGTACCAGCTTATTCTCGACTATGTGGAACCCAAAGGCGTGGGCGCGCTTCAGCTTGCGTTTGAGCAGCTTAAGGCCAGGCTCGAACAAGAAGGGCTGTTCGACCTTGACCGAAAGAAGGCGCTTCCGCTCCTGCCGCGGCGCATCGGCATCGTCACGTCACCGACGGGCGCCGCGATCCGTGACATGCTGCGCGTGATCAAGCGGCGCCATCCAAGAATGCATATTCTGCTCTATCCCGTGCCGGTCCAGGGCAAAGAAGCTTCTCCCGCAATTGTAGAGGCAATTCAGTATTTCAACAGGTTCAAGAACGTTGATGTAATGATCGTGGGCCGCGGTGGAGGAGCTCTCGAAGACCTCCAGGCATTCAACGAAGAGGAAGTGGCGCGCGCGATCCATGCATCACATATCCCGGTCATTTCCGCGGTCGGTCACGAAACGGACTATACGATCTCGGATTTTGTCGCTGACCTCCGCGCGCCTACGCCCTCCGCCGCGGCCGAAATGGTGGTGGCGAGCGAGGAGCGTTTACGGGACGCCATTCGCTCTCTTGAGTCCAGGCTTGTCGGCCGCATGGAACAGAGGCTCGAGACGCTGCGCGCATCGCTCCGCGTGAACATCCGCCTGCTGGGAGACCCGCGGCGGAGGCTGGAGCAGTTCGTGCAGCGGGTGGATGAACTGGCGCACCGGATGGCGTTGGGACTTCGGCAGCATGTACGGCGGGACCGGGCGCAGCTCACCGCTCGGACCGCGGGTCTCGACCATTTGAATCCGCTCGGCATCCTTTCGCGCGGATACAGCATAACCAGAAAAATGCCTGAAGGGGCGGTCCTTAAAGATGCCGCGGCGGTCATGCCGGGCGAGCTGATCAGCACTCGGCTCCATGAGGGAGAGGTGTTGTCCCGCGTGGAAAGGCATGACGCTACGGACACGTAGTCGCCGCCGAAATACTTTCACTACCGATGACCAGGTGGGAGCGCCCGCCTGAGATTGCCGAAGCCGGGAGTGCATCCCGTTCTCTTTTTGACACCCGGTCCGTCTTGTGGTACAGTAAAAACTATGCAGAAAGATACAGGCCAGGAAGACCCCCTCTCACGTGAAATTCAAGACGTAATGCGGAACCTCGTCGCGGCCATAAGGGCGGTGAAGCTCTATCCGGACAACAACCCCATTTACTCCCAGTCCATAAAAAAATCATTTGAGGCCCTGGACCACTTTCTGAAAACCACGCCTGAATACCATCTTGAAGTGCAAAATACGTATTTCACGTACCACCAAAGCCCCATCGGCAGAGAGGCGCAGCTGGACAAGACCCTTGCCCAGGACTTGTTCGCGAAAGGGGTCCGCGAGCTCATATTCAAAGACGGGGTGACCGAAGAACAACTGAGTGTTCTGTATCGAGCCCTTGCCTTATCGCCGGAAGAGATTGCGATGAAAAGCGGGATTTCTTCGATCCTCTGGGAGAACGGGTCAACGCACATCAAGATCACCGAGTCGGGTCTTGATGAGATTATTACGACGAAGACGACGCGTGGTGAGGACACGACGCCGGCAAAGACCCCGACCAGAACTCTCGATCCTTCGGTAGGAAAGAAAGAGATAGTCTTTGGAGGCCGCACCCTGGTTCTCAATGACCTCATGGACAATCCTGTGGGGTTCGGCGCCGGCATGCTTGCCCTGGCGACGCAAACCCGAGGTGAGCATGAAAGCATCGAAGACCGCCTCTATGCATTGTATCAGGAAGGAGGGCGCAAGATCCGGGAGGAGGACCCGGACCAGAGCGATATCCTGTTTGAGGGCCTTGCAAAGTCGGTTCTTTCACTCGATCCGCCCTATCGTGAAAAGATCATTGCCGGCAAGTTGTACCGGGAGCTGGACGAAGAAAGCGTGAACGAACAGAAGGACGCGCCTGAAGAGCGCGTGCCCAATGAGCTTCATGAGATACTGACCGGAAGATTTTCCAATGATTGGACCGTGCCGCAGGTGCAGGAACTTTTGAAACAATCATCAGCGAGGAAGACCGTATCCCCGCCGCCTCCTTATCGTCCATCGACTTCCGCGACTCTTGAGGTGGTCCCGGTCCCCCCGCATCTTGCCGATATCGCAAGGGATATGGCGGAGTACACTCCGGAAGATATGGAAGCGCTCAGGAAGATGAGCGCGTTGGGGATGGAGTCCGACATTATTGAAGCGTCGGCGCGCACGCTGCTCTTTTTGCTGCTCCTGGTGAAGGACCCTCAGCGCCATGATTCCGAGGGAAAAAAGATCGAACTGTTTTCAAGAATTGTTCGCCAACTCGAGGACATGCTGAGCTATCTCCTGAGGAAAAAAGATTATAAACCGGCCGTACTGATCGGCCAGGCGTTCCGTATGCCCGTAGACCCGGTTTTCAAACCGCGAATGATGGAGGCCATCCGGAAGACAGCGTCCCGGTCCGGCATCATCGAGACGCTCGGCGATATGCGGCGCTTCATAAAAGGCTCCTCTGATTACCGCGCGGCCTATTCCTATTTGTCCCTTATGGAACGTGAGGTGACGGAAGCGCTGTTGGAACTGCTCGCGGAAGAAAAAGACCGGGTAATAAGAAAATATTACCTCGAGCTCGCAAAAGAGATGGGGAAAAACCAGATCATGTTGATCGGCGAGCGTCTTTCGGACGAACGCTGGTATTTCGTTCGTAATATCGTGAGCATCCTTGGGGAGAGCAAGGCCGACCAGGCCGTAGCGTTCCTCGGCAAGGTGGCTCGCCACAATAATTTCCGGATTCGGCAGGAAGTAGTCAAGGGGCTGATCTCAATTGGCGGGAATAAGGCCGCGCAACTGTTGGCGACGTTTTTGAATGACAGAGAAGCGGAGATCCAATTGATGTCGATCCGCGGTCTTGCCGGACTCAGGGGGCTCGGGAGTGACGCGGCAATACCCCTTGTGGAGTTTCTGACAGGCAGGCCCCTCAAAAAGAACAATCAGGATCTCACGCTCGAGGTGATCTGGGCGCTGGGAAGGATCGGCGGCGCGGATGTGGAGACCTTTCTGCGGGGATATACACGCGTCAAGTGGTGGAAATCGAGGACGCTTCAGAGGGAGCTTCGCTCCGCGGCGCTTCGGGCCATGGAGGAAATCAAGAGGAGAGGGAGCGATGGCGGACGAGCGACTCGATAGCCGGGGAGAGGCGAAGCAGTCCTTCTTTGCGAAGCAGCAGCTGATCAGCGCGGCCAAGACCGTGTTCCAGCATCTTGCGGCTGTGATAAAAAACGCGAGCCTCTATCCTGGATCGCACCCCACGTTGCTGTCATCGGCCGAAAAGCTTGTGAGCAAGGTTCAGGAGTTGCTGGCGGACCGCAAGGAAGTGTCGTTCTATCTTGTCGGGGGAGAACTGTTTTTCGAGACACATTCCGTGCCTATCGATCAGAGCCAGGCTCTGCTCCTGGAGCAATTTGTCAGCAGAGAGCTCGGTGGGGTCGCGTTTAAACCGGGCCTCACGCAAACGGAGATCATTCAGTTCGCCGGTCTGATGAACAAAGAGCCGGCGTTCTTTGTCTCCGCGGGAGGCCTCGGCGCGGTGTTCGCCCGGGAAAATATTTCTCATATAGAGCTTCACCGGGCGATTCTCGTCGACAAAAAGACCGGCAGCGCCGTCAAGGAGGGGAAGAAGGCCACCGCAAACTTTATGGGTGCGATCGACACGGTCAAGAATATGGTCCATGCCGTGCATCTTGACAAGGCCGTCAACATGCGCAAAATGAACACCACGGTCCAGACCATGGTCGATGACATTCTTGAAAACCGTGATGCCTTCATAGGCCTGACGAGCATCAAGATGTACGATGAGTATACATTCGCCCACTCGGTCAACACCGCCATCCTTGCCATTTCCCTGGGCACGTTCCTGTCTCTCGATAAAAATCAGATCGCTGTGCTGGGAATAGCCGGCCTCCTCCACGACATCGGCAAGGTGAGCCTTCCGCTTGAGATCGTCAATAAACCCGGCAAACTTTCCGAGGAGGAGTGGGTGGTGATCAAACGGCATCCTGTTGAAGGGGCGCTGGTCCTCTCTGATGTCCCGGGAGTGACCAAAATGGCCATGGTAACGGCCTTTGAACACCACCAGCATGGAGAGCATAAAGGGTACCCACAGGTAGACGGCGGATCTCAGCAGCATCTTTTTTCAAAAATCGTTGCCCTCGTCGATGCCTATGAGGCCATCACAGCCGCCCGGGTATACTACAGCGCCCGCACGCCGCCCGATCAGGCCGTCCGGATTCTGCTCAAGGACCTCGGAGGCATCTTCGACCCCATCCTGGTGAAGGCGTTTGTGAATATGATCGGGATCTTTCCCGTCGGTACGCTCGTCAAACTGGATACCGGTGAGATCGGCCTGGTCGTTCATCAGACCCGTGACCTTATGCGGCCCCGCCTCCTGCTGCTCACTATGTTCGATGGATCGGAAAAGGCGACCGGCGCGGACGTCAGTCTTCTGGAAACCGCGGGCGGACAGTATGTACGCTCCATCGTCGGCACGATCGATCCTAATGCGGCCAACATCAATGTAAAACAATATCTTGATTAATACGTCCGTGATCGGTATTTTTGAGGCAGGCTGTTTTCAAAGGCCGATAAAACGATTGTCCCCCGCATTTCTCTTGATTATATCGTTATCTTCCGGGTATAATCAATGCGGCACACGGCTATTTCCGAGCTGTCTTTCACTGTGGGGTTGCTGCCGGTATGGCGGGAAAAAAGTTTGAAACAGCGCTGGCGCGGCTGGAGGAACTCGTGCGGGAGCTTGAGCGGGGAGACCTCCCCCTGGAGCAGTCGTTGAAATTGTTCGAAGAGGGAATCAGGCTTTCACGCATTTGCAACACCCGGTTGGAAGAGGCCGAGCGAAAGGTGGAGGTCCTGCTCAAAGATAAAGCGGGAAGTTTGAAGGCCCAACCCTTTGAAGAACAGGAAGAGGAGTGAGAGGGCAAGCTCCAAAATGCAAATCCCAATTTCCAAATAATGACCAAGCTCCAAAACGCAATGACCGAACGGTCTGAAACAAATTTCAATAATCAGGTATCAATCATCGGAGTAATTCCAACGCTTAAGGTACATTGGCGCTTATATTTGTAATGTGGCGCTTATTTGATTAATAGCGCTTGGTGATTGGAGTGTGTTTTTCCTATGAATATCAAAGCATATCTTGCCGGAAAAAAGGCCGTCGTGGACAAGGCGCTCGATAAACTCGTTCCGCCCGCGAAAATGTTCCCGCCTTCGGTCCACGAGGCCATGCGCTACAGTCTCTTTGCGGGCGGCAAGCGGGTGCGGCCCATTCTGGCCATTGCCGCCGCCGAGGCGCTCGGCGCAAAGACCTCAGGCCTGCTTCCCCTGGCGGGGTCGCTGGAGCTCATTCATACGTACTCGCTGATCCACGACGATCTTCCCGCCATGGACGATGATGATCTCAGACGGGGGCGGCCGACCTGCCATAAGGTATACGGCGAGGCCATTGCCATCCTTGCGGGGGACGGGCTTTTGAACATGGCCTTCGAAGCGCTGTCCGATCCCCGCGGGACCAAAGCGGTCTCCGCGACCAGGCTCCTTTCCATCATCAGAGAGATCGGCGCAGCATCAGGCGTCCATGGCATGATAGGCGGCCAGGTGGTTGATATGGAGTCCGAGGGCAGGGAAATTGATTCCCCGACGCTCGAATACATCCATACGCACAAGACCGGCGCGCTCATTCGCGCCTCAGTGCGTGTAGGCGCTCTGTATGCGAAGGCGAGTGAAAAACGCTTAAAGGCCCTTACCCGGTACGGCGAGCAGATCGGTCTCGCTTTTCAGATCGCCGACGACATTCTCGATATTACCGGCAAGCAGGACGAGCTCGGCAAGGACGCCGGTAGCGACCTGAAAAAAGACAAGAAGACCTTTCCCGGTTTTTACGGTCTTGAGGGCTCGCGGCTGAGGGCCAACGAGGTTGCGGACAAGGCGGTCCATTTTCTGCGGGATTTCGACCGAAAGGCGGACCCGCTGAGGGAACTGGCGAAGTATATCGTGAATAGAGTGAATTGAAGCAGGGGCCAGGGTACAGGGGTCAGGGTTCAGGATAAATGTTCAACCCAGAACCCCGTACCCAGACCCCTGAACCCTGGTTATAGGAGGCGCGTATGATACTCGACAATGTAAAGAATGCAATAGACCTGCGGGAACTTCCCCCGGAGCAATTGCCGGCGCTGGCCGATGAACTCCGGCAGGAGATCGTCAATGTGGTGTCGAAGACCGGCGGCCACCTTGCGTCGAGTATGGGGGTCGTTGAGCTGACCATCGCGCTGCATTATGCCTTTGATACGCCGGTGGACAAGATCGTCTGGGACGTGGGGCACCAGGCCTATGCGCACAAGCTCCTGACCGGCAGGCGTGAGCGGTTCCCGACGCTTCGGCAGCACGGCGGGCTCAGCGGTTTCCCCAAACGCGAGGAGAGTCCTTACGACAATTTTGATGTGGGACACGCCAGCACGTCCATTTCCGCCGCGCTCGGCATGGCGGCGGCGCGGGACATCAAAGGGGACGGCTTCCACGTGATCGCCGTGATCGGCGACGGGTCCATCTCCGCGGGGCTGGCGTTCGAGGGTTTGAACCAGGCCGGACATTTGAAAAAGAACCTCATTGTAATTCTCAACGACAATGAGATGTCCATCTCGCCGAACGTGGGCGCGCTTTCATCCTATCTCAGCAGGATGATAACCGGACATTTTTATACCAGGCTGCGCCAGGAGGCCAAGGGTTTTCTGCGGGGCATCCCGAAGGTCGGCGAGTCCATGCTCAATCTTGCGAAGAAGGCGGAGGACTCCATCAAGGGCCTGATGGTGCCGGGAATGCTGTTCGAGGAACTGGGGTTCCAGTACATCGGCCCCATCGATGGCCACAATATCGGCCATATGCTCGAGACGTTCCGGAATATCAAGGGATACACCTGGCCGGTGCTGGTGCATGTCATCACGAAAAAAGGGAAAGGGTGCGAATTCGCGGAGTGCAGCCCGTCACGGTACCACGGCGTCCCGCCCTTTGATCCGGTCACGGGCAAAGTTGCGGCAAAGAAGCAGTCCGTCATAAGCTACACGGAGGTGTTCGGCCAGACCATGATCAAACTCGCCGCGGACAACGACAGGATCGTCGCCATCTCCGCGGCCATGCCCGAGGGCACCGGTCTCGACAAGTTCGCCGAACTGTATCCCGGCAGGTTCTTTGACGTGGGCATCGCGGAATCACACGGCGTCACCTTCGCGTGCGGCCTTGCCGTGCAGGGGATGCACCCGGTTGCGGCCATCTACTCGACGTTTACCCAGCGCGCCTATGACCAGGTGGTGCATGATCTCTGTCTCCAGAACCTGCCGGTGACCCTGGCGCTTGACCGCGCCGGACTGGTGGGCGAGGACGGGCCTACGCACCACGGCGTGTTCGACATCGCCTATCTGCGTCATATCCCAAACATGGTGCTGATGGCGCCCAAGGACGAGAACGAACTCCAGCACATGCTCAAAACGGCGGTGGAATACAACGGTCCCTCGGCGGTGCGCTACCCGCGCGGCAGCGGCTGCGGAGTTCCCATGGACCAGGAATTGCGGGCCCTTGCCATGGGCAAAGCCGAGCTGATCAAGGACGGGAGCGAAGCGGCGATCATCGCCATCGGCAATATGGTCTACCCGTCGATCGAAGCCGCAAAACGCCTTGCGGACGAAGGGATCTCCGTATCCGTGGTGAACGCGCGGTTTGTGAAACCGCTCGATGAGGCAATGGTCCTTGCTGTTGCGAAGAAGACGGGCAGGCTTGTGACCGTCGAGGAGCACGCGCTCTTCGGAGGTTTTGGAAGCGCGGTGCTCGAATGCCTCGATGCGAACAGCGTCAGCGGGATAAAGACGCTCCGCATCGGCCTGCCGGACGCCTTTATCGAGCATGGGGCCCAGAACGTGCTGCGTCGGAAGTACGGTCTGGATGCCGACGGCATTTATGCCTCCGTGAAGGCGTTTGTGAGAGGACCAGCCTAAAGGCGGTGGCTCCCGTTGCGTTTATCAAAACAAAGGATGCGTGAGTTGAGTTTGGAATTGGGAGTAAAGGCTGACGCAGGTCCAAAGGCGCCAAAAAAATACCGGCGCCTTTTTTGTGTCGGAAGCTCTTGATGGACTCTATGGCAAAGGCGCGTCCAAATAAGTCGAATAAGCTTCGCCTCGATCGGCTTCTCGTTGAACGGGGTCTTGTCGAGAGCCGGGAGCGCGGCCAGGCCCTTATCATTGCCGGCCAGGCGCTGGTGAACGGCCAGAAGCGGGACAAGGCAGGCGCGCTTGTTCCCGAAGATGCCGAGCTCCGCATTCTCGGGGAGGCGCTTCCCTATGTCGGCAGGGGAGGGTTGAAGCTTGCGGCCGCATTGCGCGAGTTCAAGGTGTCCGTTGAAGGCAAGAGCGCCCTCGACGTGGGAGCATCAACCGGCGGATTTACCGACTGCCTGCTCCAGGGCGGATGCGGCAAGGTGTATGCCGTGGACGTCGGCTACGGCCAGATGGCATGGAAAATCAGGCAGGAACCGCGCGTCGTCGTTATCGAACGCACCAACATTCGCGCAATGGACCCTTCGCTCATCCCTGAGCCGGTCGATATCGTTGTGATCGATGTGTCGTTCATCTCCCTCGAAAAGGTGATTCCTTCCATCCAGCGGTTTCTCAGGCCCGGATCGGAACTGATAGCGCTCATCAAGCCTCAGTTCGAAGTCGGGAAAGGGCAGGTGGGCAAAGGGGGCATTGTGCGCGACGAGGGACTGAGGACCGCAGTAGTCGAGAGGGTCAAGGCCTCTTTCCAGGAAACAGGCCTCACTGTCATCGGCGTGATCCCTTCGCCGATCACCGGACAGGATGGAAATGTGGAGTTTCTTATTTATGCTTCACGGCGTGAATAAAATATAGTTCATGTTCCATACAGAGAAAGGCGCGCCGTAACCATGACAACAGAAAAGCATATGGCAATAAAAAAACAGCTCATAAGAATTTCCGCTTTCCTTATTTTCATGCAGCAAATCCTTTCAACAGTTGCTCCTGTTTCAGCGCAAACCGCCGACGAAAAGAATTTTCTCCTGATGTATTTCAAGGAGGAGGAGCTTGTGGTGGAATCTTCCACCAGGAGCCCGAAACCAGTTTCCGAGGTCGCGGAGAACGTCACCGTCGTGACGGCTTCGGACATTGAGCTCATGAACGCTCATACGCTCGCGGACGTGCTGAATACGGTCACCGGGGTCCAGACGTTCATGACCGGCGGCCCCGGCCAGATAGCGTCCGCATATATTCAGGCGTCTGACCAACGGCATGTGACCGTGATGATCGATGGCGTTGTTTTAAACAATATCGCAGACAACATCGTAGATCTCGGGACGATCCCCGTCCAGATGATAAGGAAGATAGAGATCATCAAAGGCCCGGCATCCTCCGCGTGGGGCTCGGCCCTCGGAGGCGTGGTGAACGTGATCACCAAAATGGGCAGCCCGGATTCTCAGGGCAATATGGCTTCCGCTTCTTACGGTACGAAAAACTCAGGCGACTTCAGGGCTGAGACCATGGGCAAACAGGGGAAGCTTGGCTATTACCTGACAGCGGGCAGGCTTCAGTCCGACGGCCTGACCCCGCATTTTAATGTAAGCGACAACAACGCGTATACGAAGCTGACCTACGACCTTACGGACAATACCAGCGTTCTTTTCTCCCTCGGATATGGGAACAATTCAAGGGGCGCGGGCGAAGATACGGTTTACGACCTGTCCTACGGCAATGTCATGGAGCTCACGCATTCCACGCTTGCGGTCAATTCCATCCTTGCAAAAGATATGGAACTGAATGTATCGATCCGGTCCATCCATCAGGAATTTGCCATGTGGAGCGCCGGCTCTTTCGTGTCAAATTATAAATATACGGACAAGGGCTACGGTTCGAGCGCCAAGCTCACCTGGAGGAATGCAAACAACACAATCGTTTTTGGCGCGGACTATGACAACAAGACGCTGAAGTCGGACCTGATAGCCGGAGGCGAGCAAGGACTAATAAAATCGGCCCTGTATGCGAACGATACCATGACGTTCGGCAAGCTCTCCATAACCCCGGGAATCCGTTTTGACACGACAAACTCGAACGGGGATGCCGCGAGCCCGAGCCTCGGAATAACCTATGGCCTTGTGAATAATACCTTGATCAGGGTCTATGCCGCAAATGGGTTCAACATACCGCCGCTCGCATACACCTATGGAGACGGCTCAACGGAGATCTCAAATCCAGACCTTAAGGCGGAGATGGTCCGTTCTTATCAGGCAGGGGTGGAAACCTCTGCGCTGAAATACGCCTGGGTAAAGCTTATGGGATTCAGGAATGAGATACACGACGCCATAAATGTGGAAAGCGCTTCGACCGGTCTTAATATCGCGGAAAACAACGCAAGGCAAAGACGCCAGGGGGTTGAGCTCGAAGCAAAGACGCTTCCTGTTTATAACGTTTCTCTTACCGCGGGCGCGGATTTTATTGACGCAAAGGACCTGGAGTCCGGCCAGAGATTGCAATATGTCCCGACCCGGGTGTACGACCTCGGACTTCTCTACGATGACGAACACGCGTTCAAGGCCCTGCTCAAGGGCCGGTATATCGATTGGAATGCGGACCCGCTATCTTCATATCCAGGGGAATATAATTCCTTTATTTTCGAGCTCAATATGATCAAAAAAATCCATCAGCACATGGACACCTCCCTGGAAGCGTTCCTCAATCTGCATAACATCTTGAACGGCAATCAGTATTTGCTTTCTATATACCCAAACCCGGAACGGTGGTTTGAAGGGGGGATACGATATAAGTTTTAACCGGTTGACAAACGTTGGGATTGGCAGCCGTCTCGTGAACATTTTATGTCATTGTTGAAATTTTTTATCGGGAATCCGGTCTATTAAACCATACTCCCTGATAGAAGCGTTCGGGGATGAAAAAAAGGAGGTGAGAGCATGGCAAAACGTATCGCGATCAAGAAGAAGGCAACTAAGAAAAAGGCAACCAAGAAAAAGACGACAAAAAAGAAATTGACAAGCACACCATGTTGTTTCGGGGCAATTGCTCGGATATAAGCATAAGCAAGCTTGAATGAGGGAGGGCATTCGCCCTCCCTCAAGGTTTTTCTGTCGCTACGAGGCGCATACCTCTTTCATGGAAGCTACGATTTGCCGATGATGGAGCGGAATAACGTTACCCGTACTTGGGACACAACCATCCCAACCATCCGCAAAGCCGGAAAAATCGTTGTTAGACACAAACAAGCCCTGCTTCTCGCCGAGGCCTCGTTACCGTGAGACAATCATGCCCCTGTCGAAATACTGCAAAATATGCCGCCATTCCGAAGACCCGAAACAGGTCACGCTGTTCTCGACTTTAACGTCCGCCGTGGCGGACGTTTCAACAGACTTGCTGCGGGACCTTGAAAAAGGCAAGCTGTCCAAAGAGGAAAAAAAGACCCTGACCAGGCTCGGCTTGCTCGTGGAAAGCGGCGCGGCGGAACAACTGGAGTTGCTCAATTACATAGAAGAACGAAATGCGGAGAACAACGTCTTCACCGCCATCGTGGTCCTGAACCTCGACTGCAACCTCGGGTGCAAATATTGCTACGAGGGCGCGCGAAAGGGCAAGCACTACATGTCCGCGGAGATTGCGGACGATTTCATGGCGTTTGTAAAGTCCGGCGTGCTCAAGGACATGGAAGGCATCAATATAACGTTTTATGGCGGCGAGCCGCTCCTCTCCCCGGACACGATCACCCACATCTCAAAAAGCATGAGGAAGCTCGCCAAAGCGAATGACCTTGAGTTCGGTTTTTCTTTTATCACCAACGGTACGCTCCTGACTCCTCAGCTCGTAAAAAAATTGAAACCCCTCGGCATGAGGGCCGCAAGCGTCACCCTCGACGGCCCTAAGGAGACGCACGACCGTTATCGGCCTTTCAAGTCCGGCGCCGGTTCGTTCGACGTTATCATGCGGAATGTCCGTGACGTGTGCTCGATGATCGACGTGCAGGTCGGCGGCAACTATACCCGGGAGAATTACCGAGTTTTCCCCCGGCTGCTTGATGTTTTCCTCGAGAACGGCCTCAATCCGGAAAAGATTTCTTCCGTAAAGTTCGATCCGGTATTCAAGGAAAGCAGCGAATTCTCTTCGCCCGACTTTCGTGGCGGGTGCATGTCCATAAACGAGCCCTGGCTCGTGGAGGCGAGCGTTTTCCTGCGCGAGGAAATATTGAGGCGTGGCTATCGTACCCCGATGATGGAGCCCGTCGTCTGTATGATGGAGCTTCAAAGCAACGTGGTCGTGAATTACAACGGCGATTTGTACAAGTGTCCGGGGCTCGTGGGAAGAGAAAAATTTCGCGTGGGCACGCTGAAATCGGGAATGCTTGACTATGACGCGAGCCATTGTCTCTCCAACTGGAAGAATGAGGAGTGCCTTGTGTGCGGCTATCTCCCGCTTTGCTTCGGCGGGTGCAGATACATGAAGCTTCTGCGGGACGGGAACATGCGGGGCGTCGATTGCAAAAAACAGTATCTGGACGCCATTCTCGAGAAACTCGTCTCGCAGGACATTCAATACGGTCTTTAAGAAATTACAAATATGAAACGGCATATTTATATTTTCCCCTGGGTATTATTTATAATTCCGGGCTTGAGATCTGGTGTATAATTATTTTCGTGAATACCCTGTCCCGATATATTCGAACACGTGTCCGGAATATTCTCCTTGCCGCGGCCGCGTTTGCGGCGTTCACAGCCGGCTGTCCTGTCCCCGCTGAAGCCTTCGAGATAATCGTCGTAAAAAGCGCTGAGTTGAAACCTTACCAGGAAGCGCTCCGGGGCATAAGGGCTTCCTGCGGCTGCACGGTGCGGGAATTAAAACTTCAGGAAGATGAAGGAGTGGAGAAAATCCTGAAAAAGGACCCGGATGCGGTCCTTGCAATAGGGACGAGCGCGTTCAAAAAGGTCAGGGAGATTAAAGGCCTGCCGGTGATTTACACCATGGTGATGCCGTCGGAAACCGCCGGCCCGTTGCGTCCGAACATCTCGGGCGTGAGCATGGACAGTGACCCCGCGGCCTCCATCACCGCAATGACTGAAGTGTTTTCAAAGGCCAGGAGGATCGGGGTCGTCTACGATCCGCGCTATACCGCGGCGTTCGTGGGAGAGGCGGCAAAGGCCGCGGCAGCGGCGGGGGTCGAGCTGGTTGTAAAACAGGCGCATGATCCGCGTGACCTTCCTCGTCTTTTGGATGAGATGCGCGGCAGGATAGACGTCCTGTGGCTGCTGCCTGATCCGACCGTGCTCACAACCACCATGGTTGATTATCTGCTTCAATTTTCCTTTCAACAGAATGTGCCGATATTCACCTTTGCCGATAAATATGTCGAGCTGGGGGCCGTGGCGGCCCTGGTCGCGGATCCCTATGCCATGGGAATACAGGCGGGCGAAATCGTCAAAAGGTTGTCCACAGGCCGGCCCGGCGCAATGCGAGAGTATGCGCGAAAACCTCACCTCTCGATAAACACCAAGGTGGCCGCGAAAATGGGGCTTAAGATCAGGGGCGAGGTTCTCAAGAGGGCGAACAACATTGAGTAGATTAAAAGAAAACTTCGGGCTGAAGGTGCTTTTCTCTTTCATTCTGGTCATCGTCGTCGTGCTGTCGGTCTTCACGCTGTTTGCCGTTGTCCGCGAAGGCAAAAAGGCAAAAGAAGACCTGAGGGCGCAAGGGGACATGCTTTCAAGCCTGCTTTCGCGCGGTCTTGTCGTTGGAGTTTTCGCGGAAAACGAACAGTTGCTGACTGATGCGGCTGAGGGAATCATGGGCCTTGAGAACGTCGTTTCGGTGTCGATTTACAACGCGGACTTTAAAATGCTCTGCGAAAAGGGCGGGACGTCATCCGAAAAAGACGCGTTCCCGCTCCGAAAAGACAGGGTAGACGCCATGAGACGCGTTCAGTCGTTGACCGTCGTGGAAACGCCGAAGGCTTTTGAATTTGCGCAGCCCATCATGCTCAAGGCCCATTTGACCGAGGACGAGTCGCTTTATTTCGGCCGCGGGGACGGAGGGGACGGAGACAAGGGGGGGAAAGTGATAGGATACGTGAGGATCGTTTTGAGCAAGGACGCCTATCATAAAGAGATACTGTCCGTAGTGCTCCGAAATGCCGCGATCATGTTGATCTTCATCTCGGCAAGCATCGTCATCATCTATGTTGCGGTAAAAAAGGTCACCCGGCCGCTCGCTGCGTTGACCAGGAGCGTGAAGGCCATTGAAAAGGGGATGCGCGTGGAACAGGTGCCGGTTGAGACCGGGGATGAGATAGGAAACCTTGCTTCGGCTTTTAATGCCATGATCGTCGCGCGGGGCCTGGCCGAGGAATCGCTGCGTTCCGTGGTTTCGGAAATGTCGTTGATGGAGTCGCGGATCGAGGAACGGGAACGGCATCTTATCGCGGCGGACCTTCATGATTTTGTCGGCCAAAACCTGGCGGTGCTGCTGTTCAAGCTGGCCGCGCTGCGGAAAACGCTCTCTTCTCCGGAAGTGAACGCTCATTTGGAGGAAATCCGGGAGCTTATCGGAAGGACCATCCAGTATACAAGGTCGCTAACGGTTGAACTCAGCCCCCCGGTTCTGTCCGAGCTCGGTTTTTTGGCCGCTGTGGAGTCGCTTGCCGAGGGGACCCAAAAAACGCACGGAATACGGATCAGCATCGCGGATGACGGCAAACTCAAACAGGCCGATGATGAAACCCGATACCTCCTCTTCAGGATCATCCGCGAACTGCTGATGAATATCGTAAAACACGCGCAGGCGAGCGCCGTTAAAATATGTCTCACGAGAAATGACGACATCATGCATATTGCCGTTGAAGACAACGGCGTCGGGTTCGACGCGAAAAAGGCCGCCGGGAGAGACGACGGATTCGGACTGTTCACGATCCGTGAGCGATTGAAACGTATGGGAGGATATTTCGCGGTCGATTCCAGGCCCGGTTTAGGAACGAAGGTGGTCCTGTCGGTCCCGCTCAAACCCAAATTACGCGATCAGAAAGGGCCGGTATGAGCATAAGAATTCTTCTTACCGATGATCATAAACTGCTGCGCGAGGGGCTGCATGCCTTGATCGAAGAACAGCCGGACATGACTGTTATTGCGGAGGCGGAAGACGGGAGGTCCACAGTGCGGCTTGCCGAAAAGCTGAGGCCCGATATCATTGTCATGGACATCTCCATGCCCGGCATGAATGGCATGGAAGCCACCCGCCAAATTCTGTCCAAAGACCCCGGCGTCAAGGTGCTTGCCCTGTCAATGCATACTGACAAGCGGTTCGTTGAGGAAATGCTCGGCGCCGGGGCGTCCGGCTACCTTTTGAAAGATTGCGCTTCCGAGGAATTGATCCGCGCCATTCACGCCCTGGCCGATCAGAGAACGTATCTCAGCCAGAAAATCAGCGATATGATGGTCAAAGCTTATGTTTTCCGCAGCTCAAAGTCCGCGTTGTCCTCACTCTCCCTTCTGTCATCAAGAGAGCGTGAAGTGCTGCAGCTTCTGGCCGAGGGCAAATCCACACGGCAAATCGCCGCCACCCTCCATGTGGGCATGAAGACCATTCAAACCTACCGCGAACATATTATGGAAAAACTCGACATCCACACTATCGCGGAGCTTACCAAGTTTGCCGTCCGCGAAGGCCTCACCTCCCTGTAAAGAAGGCGCGTATCGGCATAGTATGCCCCCTTCCCTCCCGGCCTGCATCCAAAGTCCATCAGGAAAAACGAGGCTGAAAATCAGCGAAGGCCTGATTGTCCTTTTTCGGGTTTTCGGCTATTAATCATCTATTAAAAGCGTTTTCGCTTTTCTATTTCACCCGTTGAAAATGGATCGAGGGGTATATATGGCGGCGGACAATAATAAGGACATGATGCATGGAGAACCATGGCTGTTCACAACGCTCAGCGAAATTGTGGGCGACGGAGTGACCCTCAGCGACAGGACAGGCTGTTTTGCGATCTATAACGCGAAGATGGAGGAAATAACCGGCTATACCGTCGAGGAGGCGGCCACGTTGGATGATTATTTAACGCTGTTGTATCACGATACGACCGGACGTGGGAAGGCGATGCCGGAAGTGCATGAAATATTTCACCGGGAATGCCGGGACAGAAAGACCGTGCTCCGCGCCAAAGACGGAATTTCAAAAACCGTGCTTGTATCCACATCGCCTTTGGAGTATCAGGGAGGGCTGTTTCTGTTGCACGCCTATCGCGATATCACCTTCCTCAAGACAGCGGAGGAAAACCTCCTGAAGGCTGAAAAACGGCATCGCGCGCTCTGTGAGCAGTTATTCGACGCTCTTGTGGTCCTCGAGCCGGATACGTTTCTCCCGGTCAGTTTCAATGACAGGGCGCCGGCCTTTTTTGGGTATACAAAAGAGGAATTTCCCCGGATAGAAATTAATACTTTGGAAACACGCGGAATTTTCGGACATAAAGGCTTGAGCGATAAACCGATACTTGCTGATAAGCGGAATGATTATGAAACCGAAATATGCACAAAAAACGCGGAAATAAAAAGCGTCAAAGTAAGCGCGCGGGTCGTCGAGCAGTCGGGAAAGCGGTTATTACAATGTGTTTTTCACGAGCTGACTGACGGTGAGCGCGCCGTGATTAAGAAGGACAATTGGGCCGTTGAAGCGCGCAACACACCCGACAAAATCGGGACAATAAAAGGCATTATTACCATCTGCTATGTTTGCAGGCAAATTTATGACGGAAAGGGCTTCTGGCGCCCGATGGAATCATCTATCAGCGAACGCTCGGATGTTTTATTCAGTTACGAATTATGTCCGGATTGCGAGGAAAAATTTTACCCGGAACCTTTAAGCAACCATAAAAAGGAAGGGGAGTAAGAGAAAAGCGACCTGGATGGCTCAACAAGGAAGGAATGCGGTCCGAGCGGCCCAACGAGCGATGAGGCAATAAAATGGTGATGTCATGAGCATACGGGTACTCCTTGCCGATGATCACAAGCTGTTTCGAGACGGGCTCCGCTCTTTGATCGAGGAGCAACCGCGCATGAAGGTGGTTGCGGAGGCGGAAGACGGACTGATAGCGCTGCGCCTTGCCCAGGAAGTATCGCCTGATGTCGTTGTTATGGACATCTCCATGCCTAACATGAACGGGATGGAAGCCGCCCGTCAAATTCTTTGCGCGGCCCCCGGCGTCAAAGTCCTTGCGTTGTCAATGCATGACGACGAGCGTTTTGTGGAGGAGATGTTTGATGCGGGCGCATCGGGGTACCTGTTGAAAGATTGCGCTTTTGAAGAACTGGTCCATGCCATTTACGTTGTGGCCGAACAGGGGATATTTTTAAGTCAGAAGATAAACGTTTCGAGTGATCGTCAACGGGTCGTTGCCGGCGGACGCGGCTGTCATGTGAGGTGAACAGCTTGAAACAACCATTGCATATCCTTCACCTGGAAGAGAATGCTGAGGATGCCGAACGTATTCGGAGAATTCTCGCGGAAGCGGGGATAGCGTGTGATATAACGAGGGTCGCGACGCGTCGTGCTTTCGAAGCGGCCCTAAGACAGGGCGGATTTGAGCTCATCCTGACTGACCACACCCTTGCCGCTTTTGACGGACGTTCCGCGTTGGACCTCGTAAAAGAACGGAGCACGGAGGCGGAAGAAAACAAAGCGCGCGAAGCAGCGGAAGAGGCGATGGAGGAAACCGTATCGCGATATCGGGCGCTTTACGACAGGGCGCTTCATTGCGTATATGTCCATGATTTTGATGGTAACTTCGTGGACGCGAATGAAGCGGCCTTAAACCTCCTGGGCTACACCAGGAACGAAGTCCTGTCCCTGAATATTGCGTCCCTCGTTGATAAGGGCCAGTTGTCCATGGCGTTCAAGACGATCAATGAGATCAGGCAGCGAGGGTCGCAAAAATTCCCCAGGCAATTCAAGTTAAGAAAGAAAAACGGGGAAGAGGTCTGGCTGGAGACGGATGCCTGCCTGATATACCGGAACGATAAGCCGTACGCCATTCAGGGCATCGCCCTCGACATCACCGACCGGATACGGTTGGAGCGGGAATTGCGCAAACTGTCGCTCATCGACAGCCTGACCGGGCTGTATAACCGGCGGGGCTTTTTCACGCACGCCGAACATCAAATGAAACTTGCCGGTCGGACACAAAACAGGCTGACCCTCGTATTTGCGGACGTGGACGACCTGAAGTCCATCAATGATACGCGGGGCCACGGTGAGGGAGACAAAGTCCTCGTGGAAACGGCGACTTTTCTGAAGACGGTATTTCGGGAATCGGACATCATCGCCCGCGTCGGCGGCGATGAATTCGTTGTTCTGGCGCTTGAGAACAGCGGCACGGACGCGGCGTCGGGATTGGTCCGCTGGTCGGCCGAGCTCGAGGCCTTCAACGCCTCGCGGAACAGCGTGGCGCCGCTGTCGATCAGCATAGGCGCCGTATGCTACCGGCCGGACAAACCCTGTTCCATCGATGAACTGCTCGCCCAGGCGGACAGGCTGATGTATGAGCAGAAGGGAGATAAACGTCGCTGCCTTGTGGAGAACGGCGGCGGCGTTTAATAAGGACAGACTCTATTTACCTTGTCGTATTCCGTTTGTAATAGACGCCGTTTCTCAGGTCCGGTTTTTTATCAGGCCATCAGCCGGTCATGAACCTCATCAGCCCCACGAGAAACACCAGCAGCACCGGTACGTACATCAAGCGGTAGGCGCCGGCCATGTCGGCCTTGAAATACCGGATCGTCAACAGCAGGCAGAGGTGGGTGGGGGAGAGCATCACGCCGGCGAAACCGCTTGCGAAGGCGAAGGTGACCGTGGCCGGGTCGGGATGGCCGCCCATCATGGCCGTGATGAGCGGGAAGGTGGCGCCGACGAAACCGACGGTGAGGCCCGTCAACAATCCGACGATGAAGGGAAGAGCGAACAGGACAACACCGGTCGGCAGACCGCTCTGTTTAAAGAATAACGGCAACGCTTCGATGGCGCCGGACGCGTCGAGCATGCCCTTGAACACCATGATGCCGACGACCATGAGCATCACGTTAAACGAAACGCTTTCGCGGAGCATGGCCCAAAGGTCGCTGATGGTGTATCGGAAGAACAGAAACATGGCGATCACGACCGATGCCATGGCAATGGCCAGCGGCAGTTTGAACCCGACAACCAGGACGATCGAGGCCGTGATCGGCAACATGGTCACGAAGAGCGCCTTCAGCTCGTTCCAATCACGTTTTCCCGAAATGGTCCGGGCCGCTGTTCCCCGGAATCCGAGCAGCGCGCCGACGATGATGACCGAGATGGGCAGCGGGAGCTGGGAAAGCAGCAGCGTGTTGATGGGGATTTTCGTTATTGCGGCGGCAAGCACGAGGCCGGGGTAGAGCGGCGAGATATATTCCCAGATATGCCGGAACCAGTAATTGACGAAGGCCTTTTGTTCCGGGCTCATGTCCGCGTCGGCCGCCGCCTCCTGCACCATGGGCGCGGAGAAGGCCGCTCCGCCCGCCGAGGGGAGGAGGCCGATCACGCCGGGCAGCACGGCCATGGCGATGCGGCGGTCCCCGGCCACGTTCACGACGGCCTCCATCATGCGTTTGAGCACACCCCGCTTCCTGATGATGTTCTCGAGCGCCATGATGAGGACGAGACCGGTCACGAGGTTGATCGTCACCATATCAATGCCGGAGGCGAAGAACACCCTCGCCTGTCGCGCCGGGCCGATGTGATAGAGCGCTCCGAGGAAGACGGCGCCGAGCAGCATCACGAGCCCGAGGTTCCAGCGGAGCCGGAGAAGGAGCACGATGAGCGCGAAGGCAGCGCCTATTTTCAGCAGGTCCGTCATCTGATGTAGGTCTCGTTCAAGTAGAACAGCACCGCCGCGCGGATGGAGTACTGCTTCATGTTCCACTCATCGGGGAGCGGTTGGAACGGCGCGGCGTTGCGGATCGCGCGGAGCGCCTCATCATCCAGGATCTTGTATCCCGACGATTTCAATACCTCCAGCCTGCCGAGGGAACCGTCCTTCATAATGTCGAACAGGATGTAAAGCGTTCCCTGGTATCCGGATATTGCCGCAAGCTCGGGATAGTGGAGCACGCTTTCGACCTTGATCTTGAGCCAGCGGTTGTAAGAGATGAATTTGAATTCGTCCGTATCGAGGGTGACGGAATCATCACCCGGTCTTTTTTCGGGCATGCCTTTTCGCGCCAGCTCGTCGATGTCGTTCTGGGACAGGAAGGGGAGCGGGCCGGTCCCTACCTGCCGCTGTTCCCCTGTCTTCCCTGTTTCCTTGCCCTGCTCCGCTCCCCCGGGCGCGCCGGTGCGCGGCGCGGTCTTCGGAAGCTTGATCTCCTCACTGGCGCCGAATTTCCTTGGAACTGGCGCGGCGCTGGGAGGCAGTGGTTTCTCAGGAATAAACCGCTCAGGAACAGGCGGCGCGGGAGGTACAGGCGCGGGAGGAACCGGTGTTGGCCGATTCAGCCGCGGCAACCGCTGCACCGCCTGCGGCGGCAGGTTCACGATCCGGACCGGCGTGATCAGCGGCAGCTCCCGCGGAGCCGGTTTTATCATGAACACGAGCGCGATGACCAGCGCATGGAGTGCGACGGAAACAGTGAGGAATATCGTGACGTGTGAACGAGGGTGCATAAGGTTTCGGAGGTCAAGGGGCAAGGGTCCCAGGATCAGGATGTATTAATCCTTTGTTCTGACCGTGTCCATCCGTGGTTGCGCGAGCGTTTTTTGCATCCTGACCGATACTCCCCTGAGCAGCTTAAGGACCGCCTCCGCCTTTTCCGGCGTCAGGCTGCCCATGCCGCAGGAGGGGGTGATGAGACCTTGCCGAAGGATCGTTGCGCGGTCCACGTCTTCTTTTTCCAACCGCTTCATGCCTGCTTCCAGTTTCGCAACGAGCAGGTCCGCTGTCTCGCTTCCCGTGAACGCGCCGGTTGGCACCACACCCCAGGCAAGCGCGCCGCCCCGGCTGTAGAACTTTTTTATATCGCCGGGGTAGAGCAGCACCTTCTCCATGTACCCGAAGGCGTCAAAGTTCACGATGTCCACCCTCGTGTTGAAGATCATGGGCCAGTCCGCGTTGCCGCAACAGTGGATGCCGGCTATGCCGCCCAGTTCGTGGATCGTGTCGATGAGCTCGTTCAGTTTTTCCGACACTATTTCAGACGATACGGCGGAGAAGGCGGAGCCGAGCGACTCCATGGAGGGCTCGTCGATAAAGATGATGACCGGTTTGCCAAACTGCTTCAGCTCCTGGAGCTGCCACGCAGCCTTCATGGCGAGCCCCTTGACCACGGCGTCGAAGAGCAGCTCATTATGAATGATGTCTTTGCCGGTCTCATCCTTGAAGGAGATGCCGGCAGTGAGGGGCCCGGTGACGTGGCCTTTGAGATACCGCGTTTCCGGGGGGAGCCCTTTTTTCAGCGCGCGGATAAAGGCGGTGAACCCGGGAGCATACTCCTCGGTTATCCTGAAAAACGCGTAATCCTTCTCCAGATAGCGCTCGAAGAATTTTTCGAGCTCGGGCGTAAGGTCACGGGAGGTGTCGAAATAGACCCGCTTTTTCACGTCATCCATGACGAGCCCCGGCAGGGTCTCGCTGTACTGTACATCCATGTGCTCGCGGAAATCCCGCTGGGGGAGCTGGGGCCAGAACGGAGCTTCAGGAAGGTACTGAAGCGACAGGGCCGCGGCCTTGTCGGCGTCCGTGATCGGCAGGCTGCCGATGCCGGTGGCGATGCAATTAAAACTGGGGTCCATTCCGGTCCTTTCCGTTTCCATGGATGATACGGCAGCGATGATTATATATTCTCCGTTGGGGAAAAAGCAACTTAAAATAATTATCATACCGCTTCGCTGAACGGTTGCACCCGGCAACTCGATCGTGAACAGACTTGAGTAGTGATGAGGGTAACATAAACAACGGAAACTTTCATCTTTACAGAAACCGGGAAAATCTGTAGAATGCAGCCCATGAAATACGGAACAAAGGCGATCAAACACGCCAAGCTCGAGTTGTGGCCCAATCCCAGCCCTGACCGGGACTACAGCATAGACATCTCCTACCCTGAATTCACCTGTCTCTGCCCGCGCTCGGGATATCCTGACTTTGCCACGATCAGAATATCCTATACGCCGGACAAAAAGGTCGTGGAACTGAAAGCTCTGAAGCTCTACCTGAACAGCTTCCGTGACCAGGGCATTTCCCACGAGGCCGTGACCAACCTGATCTTCGACGCGCTCAAGAAGGACCTGAAACCGCGCGCCCTGGAAGTGGTCGGCGACTTCAACGCGCGGGGCAACGTGAAGACCGTGATACGGGTAGCGATGTAATCAGCAGGATACGGACAATTCTCAAACAGTCGCTGTCGGCATCGTTTCCGCGTCCGGCATGCAAAGTTTATATCGAAGCAACAGATAACCGCAGGATTTAACTTGCGAGAAAACCGAGGAGAAACCCATGTTTGGTCTTGGATTGCCGGAATTGATTATTATCTTCGTCATCGCCCTCGTGGTCTTCGGGCCCAAGAAGCTGCCGGACCTGGGCAAGTCCATCGGCCGCGCCATGGCCGAGTTCAAAAAAACGCAGCAGGAGTTCCAGGCTACCGTGCAGGCCGAGATGAAGGAGGTGGAGAAGACCACCAATCTGGAAGAGCTTAAAAAGCTCGGCACACTCGACGAACCGTCGGCATATAAAGAGGCTGACGAGGGAAAGCCTGTTGAAACGCAGGGGGCCGAGAACAAGACCGACCTGACGCCTGAAGAAAAACCGGACCAGAATAAGGGCGAGGGGGCTACCGGGAATGGCTGAGGAAGAGCTGCGGATGTCGTTCTGGAGCCACCTGACGGAACTCCGGAAAAGGATTGTGTATACCGCCATCGCCGTGGGGGTCGGCTTCGCCGTTTGTTTCACGTATTCAGAGGATATTCTTGCCGTTCTCCTCCTGCCCATGAATGCGTCGATGACCTTTCAGGCATCATTTCCGTTCTTTCATTTCGAACCGCATACGACAACGCAGGAGCTCTACTTTACCACCCTGACGGAACCCTTCATGTCGCACCTCAAGATCGGGTTCGTCTCAGGCCTGATGCTTGTCATCCCGGTCGTCCTGCTCCAGATATGGAAATTCATTTCGCCCGGGCTCATGCCGCGGGAAAGAAAATATGCCGGTCAATTTGTGTTCTTCTCCACGTTGTTTTTTGCTGTTGGAGTGCTGTTCTGTTTTTTTGTTCTGCTCCCAATGGCCATTCCCTTCCTGGTAACGTATAAAACCGAGCACTTGAAGCCGATCATCAAGCTTGGGGACTACATTGATTTTACCCTCAAGTTCATGCTCGGCTCGGGGGCGGTGTTCGAACTGCCCCTGATCATGATGATCCTCGGCCGCATGGGCATAATCAATGTTGACAGCCTCACGAAATTCCGAAAATACGCGTTTCTTATTGCCTTCGTCCTCGGAGGCCTTCTCACGCCTACCCCCGACGCTTTCAACATGACGCTCATGTCCCTGCCCATCTACGTGCTCTATGAGGTCGGCATACTCGGTGTGCGTTTCTTCGGCAAAAAAAGGAAGCCGGAGTCCACGGATTTGGCTAAAACATGATATGGGCGAGACCGCGGGAGATAAGCCGATCGTTCGCAGGCCATGGACCGAGGCCGTCAGCCGTCGGCTAAGCGCTGAGTCGTATGCCGCGCCGATCTTGTTGAAGGGGATTTCATGATCGCCGTATCCTTCGTCGCCGCGTCATCGAACAGCGGCAAGACCACGCTCATCGAGAAGATTGTTCCCATTCTCAAGTCCCGCGGCCTGCGAGTGGTCGTGATCAAGCATGCCTCTGGCGGGTTCGACCTTGATCAACCCGGCAAGGACTCATGGAGGTTTCAGCGGGCCGGAGCGGATGCCGTCATCCTTGTGGGGCCCGACAGGTTGGCGCTGATGAAGAAGCTCGAGCATCAGCTGGTCCCGGAAGAGCTTGAGCGGTTCGCAGAAGATGCGGATATCGTGCTCTACGAGGGCTTTAAGAAAGACGCGAAGAACAAGATCGAGGTATTCCGCCGCGGAGTTTCAGGAACTCATCCTCTCTGCATGACCGATGCGTCGTATTGCGCGCTGGTGAGCGATACGCCTTGCACGGCCTCCATCCCTCAATTCGACATAAACGACGCGGAAGGCGTGGCTGCCTTCATCGTGGATCATGAGCGTTCTTGAACAAACAATCAGGAACAAACAAATGGTTCATACAATCTTTTAATTCCCATATAATTATAATTTATCCCCGAGATGGATCTTTTCCGTTGACTTTCCGTGTTGTTTTGCATAGTTTAGGGGGTGCATTTCAGGGTTTAGTCGGCTTTCCAATGTAATTCTTGTATCTCTAAGGACCAGGCATGTCAGGAGCGAGATCCAGAAAACTGTTCGAAGAGGCGAAGAAGCATATTCCCGGCGGTGTGAACAGCCCTGTGCGGGCCTTCCGCTCCGTGGGCGGCGAGCCGCTCTTTATAAAAAAGGCGAAGGGTTCGAAGATCGTCGATGCCGACGGCAAGACCTACATCGACTATGTGTTGTCCTGGGGTCCCATGATCCTGGGGCACTCGCACCCGAAGGTGACCGCGGCGCTCAAAAAAGCGATCGCGAACGGCACGAGCTTCGGCGCGCCGACGGAACTCGAGGTCACGCTTGCGAAGATGGTCAAAAAGGCCTTCCCGTCCATCGAAATGGTGCGCATGGTAAGCTCCGGCACCGAGGCCACGATGAGCGCCATCCGAATGGCGCGGGGTTTTACGGGCAGGGACAAGATCCTCAAATTCGAGGGCGGGTATCACGGACATGGCAATAGCCTGCTGGTGAAGGCCGGGAGCGGCGTGGCCACCTTCGGCCTGCCCGACAGTCCCGGCGTGCCTGCTGACCTCGCAAGACTTACGCTTACGGTCCCGTATAACGACCTTACGGCGGTCAAGGACATGGCGGTCCGCGAGGGCCAGCGGATAGCCTGTATCATTGTTGAGCCCGTCGCGGGCAACATGGGTTGTGTGCCGCCGGAGCCGGGGTTCCTGCAAGGCCTGCGCGAGCTCTGCGACAAATACGGCATCGTGCTTATTTTTGACGAAGTGATGACCGGCTTCCGCGTTGCCTACGGCGGCGCGCAGCAGCTGTATAAGATCAAGCCGGACCTTACCTGCCTCGGCAAGGTGATCGGCGGCGGCCTTCCAGTCGGAGCTTTTGGCGGCAGGCGCGAGATCATGGAGAAGCTCGCGCCCCTCGGCCCCATTTACCAGGCGGGTACGCTCTCGGGCAATCCTCTGGCCATGACCGCGGGCATCGAGACCCTGAAACTGCTTTCAAAGCCAGGGGTCTACAAGACGCTCGAAAAGAATGCGGCAGACCTCGAAAAAGGACTTTGCGCCGCGGCAGCGGAGGCAGGGGTGTCGACAACGTTCAACAGGGTCGGCTCGATGTTCACGTGTTTCTTCACTGACAGGAAGGTAAAGGACTTTGAGAGCGCCAAGACCTCGGACACTACGCGGTTCGGCAAGTACTTCCTGTCCATGCTCAAGAACGGCGTGAACCTTGCGCCGTCCCAGTTCGAGGCCGCCTTTTTGTCCCTGGCCCATACGAAAGCGGACATCAACAAGACGATCGAAGCAGCGAGGAAAAGCCTGAAAGGCCTGTAATAACAGAAGGTGAGAGGTTGAGAAGTTGAGAGGTTGGTAACGAGCTGTCAACGATTGCGCTCACATTCATACCTTCCTGCCTTCCCAACATCATGGTTTTCTCCATGGATGAAAAGGACCGTAAGCTTATCCGTATGATCGGTGTGCTGAGCACCGTGGGGCTGACACTCGTGTTCGCCACGGTGATTGGTCTCTACCTGGGGATCAAGCTGGACGCATGGCTTGGTACGTCTCCCTGGTTCACCGCGGTATTCCTCTTTCTCGGGATCGCAGCAGGCTTCCGAAATCTGTTTGTCTATGCCAGACGAAGTCAGGAAACGCTCAATGAGAACGACAAGGGCAAGAAGGACAATACATGACCGCTGATGAAACGCAGGTCCGACAACAGGCCGTGGACGCCATCCTCAAAGGCGTGGCCAAAAAAACCGCGATCATCGTTTCTTTTGGTTCAGCATGCACAGTGGTCTTCGCGTTGGTCCAGAAGACCGCGCAGCCCTGGTGGTTCCTCCCCGCGAGTATTCTTTTCGGCGGTATTCTTGGGTTGTTGAACTTCCGATGGCTGGCGATTGCCGTGCAGCGGATATACCTGCGAAAAGGCGCAACGCCGGTGAGCTCGAACCTGGCCGCGGTTGTTATCAGCATCCTGAAACTTTCTCTTATCTTCATTATTCTCTTCATTGTTATTAAATGGCGGCTGCTCCAGGTCTTTGGATTAGTGGGCGGGCTTTCGCTCTGTTTCCTTGCAATCCTGTGGGAAGGCGCAACGATGATGAACCAGACGCTCAACATCAGTGAAAAGTCCGAGTGCCGGACAATTTATAAATAGTAGAACAAAATTCAGGGGAGGAGGGAGTGTATGAAGAATCATGTTTTGAGACCGCTTTTTGTGGTCATCGGTATCATTGTACTGATACTGCTGGCCCGAATGGTCCTGGTCCCAAAAGATTTTGGTGCGCATGAGCGCGGCTACATGTACGGCTGGCACCGGCGGGGGAATGAAGAAGACTGGAAAAAGTTCAAGGTAAAATACCAGGGCGCGGAATATTGCAAGGATTGTCATGCCGACAAGTACGACAGCATAAAAAAGACTCCGCACACTATCATTCAATGCGAAAACTGTCACGGTCCCGCGAGCGATGTGACGAGCGACCATTATTCAGACCAGCGTCCCAAGCTCACGATCGACAAAAGCAGGGCGCAGTGTTTGCGGTGCCATTTCCCGCTGCCGTATCCTTCAAGCGGACGGTCGAAGATCAAGGGGATCGATCCGGACAAGCATAATCCTGACATTGAATGCTCGACCTGTCACAACCCGCACAATCCGATGGAGGGCCTGAGATGATAACGCGTAGGAACTTTTTGAAAAATACGGCGCTGGGGATCGCGGGAGCGGCAGTCCCCCTTACCGCCCTGGAGATCGTGGATCCTAAAAAGCTGTTTGCCCAGGTGGAGGCTGAGACCACATCCGTGCGCTGGGTGTTCTTAGTCGATACATACAAATGCGTTGGATGCGGACTGTGTGTCAAGGCGTGCAAGCTGGAAAACGAGGTGCCTTATGATGCGAATGTAACGAGGACGTGGGTCGAGCGGTATGTTCGGACCAAAAAAGGCAACATGTACGCCGACACCCCCAAGGGAGCGCGCGACGGTTTTATGACCGCGAAGATCGACCAGAATGCGGAAGGTCTCAAGGATATCAGCAGCGAGGGCATCGAAAAGGCGTTCTTCGTGCCGAAGCTCTGCAACCAGTGCGAAAATCCTCCCTGCGTCCAGGTGTGCCCCGTGGGGGCGACCTACCAGGCGGCTGATGGGGTTGTGCTTGTGGACAGGACCTGGTGCATCGGTTGCGGATACTGCATCATGGGCTGTCCATACGGCGTACGGTTCTTCCACCCGGTATATCATACGGCGGAGAAATGCAATTTCTGCTATCACCGGATCAACAAGGGCTTGAAAACCGCGTGTGTCCAGGCCTGTCCCTTCGGAGCGCGGCAGGTCGGAAATATCAAGGATCCCAACGACCCGGTAACCCAGGTCATCAGAACGCAGCGGGTGGGGGTCCTGAAGAGCGAATTCGGCACAAAACCGCAGGTCTATTACATCGGCCTGGATGAGGAGGTCAGATAACCATGGTACATGGAGAGCTTTGGACCATCAAGGAGTTGTTTGTTACGCCCAATGAGTATATCTACTGGAGCATCCAGATCGTGATGTATCCCTTTATGACGGGGCTTGTCGCCGGGGCCTTTGTCCTGTCGTCGCTCTACCACGTATTCGGCATTCAGAAGCTCAAGGAGATGGCGCGGTTCGCGCTCGTGTTCTCCTTTGCCCTGCTCTTTATAGCGCCTTTGCCCATCATGCTCCACCTGCAGTTCCCGTTCCGCGGCCCTAATATATTCATGACGCCCCATTTCACATCGGCCATTGCGGCTTTTGGCATCGTGTTTTTCGGATACGGCGCCATTGTAGCTTCGGAGCTGTGGTTCCTCTACCGGAAGCATTTTGTCGAAACGGCCCTCAAGCTGCGTGAAAAGCAGGACAAGACCCTGGTCGAGTGGTTCTGGTACCTTATCTTCTGTTCGCTGACGCTCGGTGTGTACGACGTCAGCGAAGAGTCTTTGCACCGGGACGAAAAGGCGATCAAGTTCCTCGCCGGCCTCGGCATTCCTGTTGCCTGTTTTCTCCATGGATACGCGGGATTCATCTTCGGTTCGGTCAAGGCCAATGCGCTGTGGATGACCCCGCTCATGCCGGTCATCTTCATTATGTCCGCCATCGTGTCCGGCATAGCGCTTTGCATGCTCACCTATATCCTGACCATGGAGATACGAAAACTCCTTGCCGCGCGAAAGAAGGCTTCCCAGCCCCACTACCATTCGCAGGCGGAACTGAAGAGCGTTGAGATAAGTGTCATGCAGATGACGGCGAAATACCTGCTTGCCTTCATGGTGGCGGCGATCAGCCTCGAGCTGCTGGACATCATTTTCCGGGGATATACCGCTGTGAAGTCCTGGGACATTCTGCGAAGCGTCATCTATGAACGCGATTTCACCGATATCTTCATCCTGCAATACGGGATAGGGAACCTTCTGCCGCTCATTCTGTTTCTCATGCCCGGACTGACGATCAGGAGAGCGATACTCGGCAGCGTGCTGGTGCTCTTCGGCGTCTTCATGATGCGGTGGAATGTCGTGATCGGCGGCCAGGCCTTTTCTCTGACCTTTTTAGGGTACATGCACTATCATATGCCGATCATCCCGCACGATTGGGAGACCTTCAAGGAAGGGCTCGCCGGGGCGCTCAGTATTTTCATCATGCCTTTTGCGCTGTTCTGGGTCATCAGCCATATCTTCCCCCTCTTCGAAGAAGAGGAAGCCCGCTAAATCACCAGGAGCGTTCTCTCCCGGGAGAAATCTTTCGGGAGAGAACGCTTGCCTTTAAGAGGGTACATGCCTTGAAATGCATCGCAGCCTGCTTTCAAATGCCATTTCATAAGCCTTTCCCTGCCTTCGCTGTTCTTCTCGGAATCAGCATTCTCACCGCATGCGCCACGGCGTCCGCTATCCCCCCATCCGGCCATGCCCCCGATATCGGTGAGAAGGCCGCCTTCATCGCAAGCTCAATGATCGGCAAGCCCTACAAGTACAAAGGCAACAGTCCGTCCGGCTTCGACTGCAGCGGCCTCGTGCAATACAGCTATCTGTCCGCGGGCCTGGACGTGCCGCACGGCACGAAGGCGCTCATGGACATCACTCTCTCGACCGGCGAAGACATGCGGACAGGCGATCTTTTGTTCTTTAACGAGAGAGGAAAGGACTACTCTCACGTCGGCATCTACCTCGGCGGCGATACCTTTGTCCATGCCCCCGGCGCCGGAGGGCAGGTCAGAACGGACAGCCTCAACGACCCCTACTGGAAGAGTTCCTTTGTCGAGGCGCGGCGGTTCATTGCGGGCCCCCTGAACAACAGACACCGGTAAGGTCATTTTGCCGGGAGATCGGGATCACTTCGGATATTGACGTTGATCTGATTCTGAAAATACTGTCATCGTATCAATGATGGGCAGGTGACGTTTTGATGTGAGTACAACAGAAACTACTTCCTCGTCCTTTTTTTCTTCCGCGCTAAACCGGATATAAGCGCGCTCACTCGGGAGGACGGACGCCGGACTACCGCGTCTTGACCTTCCCGGCGTACGCTTCCAATTCCTTATAGAACTCCTTGCCCAGGTACGTCTCGATGGTCTTCCTGAGACTCTTGTACATGGGCTCGCCCTTCGGCTTCTTCATGCACGGGATGTGGTCCAGGTAGGGCGTGTCCTGGATCGAGAGCGCCTGCTTCCCATCCCCGGTCGAGTAGAAGGCGAGGGGGTACTGGACGCAGTCCGCGAACTTGTACTCCTCCCAGATCAGGCCCTTGTCCATGGCATAGGTGTGCACAGCGCAGTAGTTGAGCCCTTCCTTATTCGTGTAGAGCAGGGAGCAGGTGTTGTCATGGATAAGGACACAGCGGAACTCCTTGCCCCCGAAGGCCCGCTTGATGGCCCGGGCCTCGTCCTCATGGATCTCGCAACCCGTGGGGCACTGTTTTTTGCAGTCGGCAAGGATCGTACCATTCTTTTTAAGCACGGCCTGGTTCTCCGGACTGAGATAGGAAAGGATGTCGTCGAAGTTCGCCTCGATCCGTCTGGTCTCCTGCTCAGAAACGATGCAGGCGCGGTAGCAGCACTGTGATTTGCAGTCATAACCGACCACATCGCACGTGTAGGGACGGGTGAAGAGCTCCGGGTTAACGAGCACGGACGCGATCTCGACGAAGCCATTGTTGCCGGATAACATGGTGGTTCCTCCAAATGCCGGAATTCAGAGGTCGGAAGTCGGGATGCGGAAGGAATCCGGGCCCGTTTTTTGACGCTCTGGCGCCCCCAGCGGGGAGCATGGTGGGCAATATTAAAACTATCGGGGACGGAAGTAAAGTTTTTTTTCACGGAGGTCAATTTTCACTTGCATTCGTCGAAAAAAAGAGTATATTGCGCAACAAAAAAAGAGCCCTTGAACACCCCGGTGACCGGTCTCGGTGAGACTGAAAACAGCAGGGAAGAAAAAATGCGCGCGAGTCGCTTTTATTCTTGACAAAGAGTGCAATATTTGATAAATCACGAATAAGTTTTTTACTTTTTTGGCGCCGTCTGACGTTGAGGCGGATCGGCATCGGACCTTAACCCTCCCGCGAGATCGGGAGGCAGTGTCTGCGGAGACCGGGTGGCATCCCGGAGCTTGTGAAGCAGGCGGAGAAGGAGGTAAACAGGTTGCACGCGTTAGGAACCCACCTGTTGCTGGAATTGCGGGATTGCAACCGCACAACACTGACCAATCTGGAGTTCGTACAGGAAACACTCAAAAATGCCGCACTTGAGGCAAAGGCGACCATTGTTGAAGTCGCTTTCCATGAGTTCAGCCCCTTTGGCATAAGCGGGATGGTGGTCATCGCCGAGTCCCACCTTGCCATCCACACCTGGCCGGAATACGGCTATGCCGCAGTCGATGTTTTCACTTGCGGAGACCTGATCGATCCCAGGGTCGCCGCACACTATCTCATTGAGAAGTTCCAGTCCCAGAACCCCTCGATCCTCGAGGTCAAGCGGGGTGTTCTCGGCGCCGAAAAGCTTCCCCACAAGCCCATCGTACAGGGAGAACTGGTTTCAGCATGATAGAACCCAAGAGCAACAAGTGGTTCATTGAGTACACGAGCCCCGATGAGGGGCATCTGCACGGCATCAAGATGATCCACTATGCGAGCCAGACCAGGTATCAGAAGATGGAGATCATGGACAGCGGGAGCTATGGCCGGTGCCTGGTGCTGGACGGCAAGATGCAGTCCACGGTCACCGACGAGTTCATCTACCATGAGGCGCTGGTCCACCCGGCCATGCTTACGCACCCGGACCCGAAGCGCGTGTTCATCGTGGGCGGCGGCGAAGGCGCCACGCTCCGTGAAGTGCTCCGCCACAAGGGCGTCGAGTACTGCATGATGGTGGACATCGACCAGGAAGTGGTTGAAAAATCGAAGGAGATCCTGCCCGAGTGGCACCAGGGCGCCTTTGACGACCCGCGGACCGACCTCCGGTACATGGATGCGCGCAAGTACCTTGAGGAAACGACCGACACTTATGATGTGATCATCATCGATATCTCCGAACCTGTTGAAGAGGGCCCGGCGTACCTCCTGTACACCCGCGAGTTCTACGAGATCGTGAAAGAGCGGCTGAGCCCGGACGGCGCTATCGCCCTGCAGGCCGGTACCACCGCCCTGCACCAGCTTTTGAACTTCACGGCAGTGGACAAGACCCTGAACGCGGTATTCCCGGTGGTGGCGCCCTATGCGGTGTCCATACCTTCCTTCGGACTCCCCTGGGGCTTTACCCTTGCCTCGAAGAACCTCGATCCCCGAACGTTCGCCCCCAAAGACCTGGACGCCATGATCAAGAAGCGGCTCAAGGGCGAGCTCCGGTATTACGACGGGACCACGAACCAGGGCATGTACCTGCTGCCCAAGCACATCCGCAGGGCGCTCGCGGAAGAGACCAAGATCATAGAGGACAACGCACCCCTCTTTACCTATCATTGACGGCGATGAATCCTCCTCCTTCACGAATCGAGGATGAGCAGTTCCGCACCCCCCTGTTCGATGCAATGGTCAACCTTGCGGAGAGCCGCAAGGTCTCCTTTCATACCCCCGGACACAAGAGCGGCAAAGGCATAGCCACCCGGTTCCGCAAGTTCGTGGGGCCGCGCGTATTTTCGATCGATCTCACCACCCTTGATGAAGTAGACTCCCTGCAGAACCCGACGGGCGTGATCAAAGAGGCCCAGGAGCTTGCGGCCAAATCCGCCGGCGCGGACCGCTCCTATTTCCTGGTGAACGGCACCACCGTGGGAAATCATGCCATGGTGGCGTCAACGACCGGCCCGGGCGACAAGGTCCTGATAGCCCGGAACTGCCACCGGTCGGTCATCACCGGCCTGATCATGAGCGGGGCGCAACCCATATTTTTTCAACCGGCTTTCGACCGCGCGCTCAAGCTTACGCTGAACGTGACCTTCGACACGGTCAAGCAGACCATTGACGCAAACCCCGGGGCCCGCGCGCTCCTGATCACCAGCCCGAACTATTACGGTCTCTGCGCCGACATTGAAAAGATCATTGCCTACGCTCACGACAAGGGCCTTATGGTCTTCGTGGACGAGGCGCACGGCCCGCACCTCAAGTTCCACCCCAAGCTCCCCAAATGCGCCCTTGAAGCCGGAGCGGACATGTGCGTCCAGTCAACGCACAAGATCGTCGGCGGCATGACCCAGGCGTCGATGCTCCACGCGAACGCCGGAAGGGTCAACCTTGACGACGTCACCAATACCTTAAAGCTCCTCCAGACCACGAGCCCGTCCTATATCCTTATGGCCTCGCTCGACCTGGCGCGCATGCAGATGGCCACGGAAGGCAAAAAGCTGCTCACCCGGACCATCAAGCTCGCCGAGGAGGCCCGCGCCAAAATCAATATGATACCCGGCGTCACCTGCTTCACCAAGGACCGGGCAAAGCAGGCGGGCATGGCCGATATGGATGTGACCAAGCTGACCATTACCGTGTCGGACATGGGCCTCTCGGGCTACGATGTGTCCCATCTGCTGAACACTCGGTTCGACATCCAGGTCGAGATGGCAGACCCCTTTCACGTGCTCGTCATCGTCTCGATCGGCGACCGCCAGGACGACCTGGACCGTCTTGTGGAGGCGCTCAAGATGATCTCGGCCGAGACCGGGCTCCAGGGCGCGCTTCTACCGCTCGACAAAGTCCATCCGCCGTTGCTCACGAACAGCTTCATCATGACCCCGCGCGACGCCTTCTATTCCGACAGCGAGCTGGTGAACGTGAACGATTCCGTGGGCAGGGTCTCGACCGAGCTCGTGACCGTCTATCCCCCCGGCATCCCGCTCCTCGTCCCGGGAGAAGAGATCTCCCAGGACGCCCTGAACTACCTCCAGAACATGGCCGGACTCGGCGCCATCATCGACGGCCTGAACGAGAACAACTCGCTCGTGCGCGTGGCGAAGGTGTAGAGCGCACATTCCCTCAACATGGAATGATAAATTTTGGGGAAAGTCCGGTGACAATATCTTGACAGATGTCCTTTTTGTAGTGTATTGTAGTATCGTTATAAAGGAGGTCCGCCATGAGATCAGTGCTGTCAATAAGCCTGCCCGACAAGGTTGCCCGTGAGCTCGACCGGTTCGCGAAGAGCCAGGGAAGAAACAAGAGCGACGTCATCAAGGAGTCGCTCGGCATTTATCTTTGGGAGTCCCGGTTTGAGGGCATGCGGAAAAGCCTCGGCGTGCGCGCGAAGAAGAAGGGCATGGTAACCGACGAGGATATTTTTAAGGAAATATCGTGAAGGTTGTATTCGACACCAATGTACTCCTTGCGGCCTTTCTCACCGAAGGCGTCTGCGCAAAGCTTTTGACGCGTGCGCGAAAACAACAATTCAGCCTCTTCACCAGTCCCTTCATTCTTCACGAATTCGAACGCATTCTCACCAAGAAGTTCTCAGCGACAAAACAGAAAAGAGAAAACGTTTTGGCATTGATCTTCGAAGCGACGCAAGAAAGCGTCAATCCATCAGAAATTCCGACAGGGGCTTGCCGGGACAAAGATGACGACAATGTTCTGGCCTGCGCCCGGGAAGCAGACGCAGATTATCTTGTTACGGGAGACAAAGACCTTCTTGACCTAAAAGTGTTCAAGAGCACACGCATCATCACACCCCGGGAGTTTGAATTGCTGTTTGAAAGTTGAGGTCCGAGGAGTCCGGGCCGACGTAAAATAAATTAGAGAATCAGCAACAAAACAGGCGCTTGTTAGTAATTAACAACCAGCGCCACGGTCGTCATAGAGTCTTTCTTTTCATTTTCATCCTCCCAATATTTTTTTACGTCGCCTTCAGCTCCGATGTGCATGCCGGACAACGGGTTGCCCTGAGCGGCACCGTGGACAGGCAATAGGGGCATGCTTTGGTGGCCGCGACCTCCACTGGTTTCTTCAAACGATTGACCTGTTTAATCAAAATAAATATTGCCGCCGCCACAATGATGAAATCGATAACCGTGTTGATGAATAACCCATAGTTTATCGTTGCCGCCCCTGCTGCCTTTGCCGCGGCCAGTGATGGATACGGAGTGCCAGAGAGGTTGATGAACAACCCGCTGAAGTTCACATTCCCCATGATCTTCCCGAGCGGCGGCATCAGAACATCACCCACCAGCGAGGTGATGATTTTTCCAAAGGCCCCGCCGATGATGATACCGACTGCAAGGTCAACAACATTTCCTCGCATGATGAATTCCTTGAACTCTTTTAACATTCCAAGCCTCCTTTTCAATTTAAGTATGGACCTGTCGTCTCCTGGTCTTTAACGCGGCAAACTAGCCTTTTCCCCTCTTCCTCTTTTCGAGCGCCACCATGAGGAGGGACATCGCGGCCGGGGTAATGCCGGAGATGCGCGAGGCCTGGCCGAGCGAGACCGGTTGCACCTGCTTGAGCTTTTGCTTCACTTCGCTGCCGAGGCCGGTCACCGCGTCATAGTCCATGTCCGGGGGCATGGCCTTCTGTTCAAGTGATGCAAAGCGCTCGACCTGCTGAAGCTGGCGCCGGATATAGCCCTCGTACTTCACCTGGATCTCCACCTGTTCGGCGGCCGCCGGACCAAGCGGTGTTTCAGGCGGGCTGATCTTATTAATATCCCCGTATCCTATCTCCGGCCGCTTGAGGAGCTGTTCGAGCGAGGCTTCTCCCGGAAGTTCCGTGGAACCCTGTTGTGCAAGCACGGCATTGACCTCGGGCGTGGACTTGACCCAGGTTTTCTTGAGCCGCGCTGTTTCGCGCTCGATGCTGTCTTTTTTCTCAAGGAATTGTTTGTACACTTCATCTGACACGAGGCCGAGTTCATGTCCCTTTGCACGGAGCCTCAGGTCAGCATTGTCCTCGCGGAGGATGAGTCGATACTCCGCCCGGGAAGTGAACATGCGGTATGGCTCGTTTGTTCCCCGGGTCACGAGGTCATCGATCAATACGCCGATGTACGCCTCGGCACGCGAGAGGATGAGTGGCCGGCGCTGCTGGATCCTGAGCGCGGCGTTAATGCCGGCCATCAGTCCCTGCGCGGCAGCCTCCTCGTATCCCGACGTGCCATTGATCTGACCGGCGAAGTAAAGCCCGCCCACTTTTTTCGTTTCGAGCGAATGCCGGACCTGGGTTGGCGGCGCAAAGTCGTACTCGATGGCATAGGCGGGCCGCATGAGCTCGACCTCCTCAAGTCCCGCAATGGAACGGTACATCCGGACCTGAACATCGTACGGAAGGCTCGTGGAAACACCATTGGCGTAATATTCCTCGGTATCAAGACCCTCCGGCTCAAGGAAGACCTGATGCCGTTCGCGCTCGGAAAATCTTTTTACCTTGTCCTCAATGGAAGGACAGTAGCGTGGCCCGATGCCCTTGATTATTCCAGCATAAAGTGGGGAACGATCAAGGTTATTTAGGATAATTTCATGCGTATTGGTGTTTGTATACGTGAGAAAGCAGGGCATTTGTGGGAGCGGATGGATTTTTTCGGTGAAAGAGAAGAATGGCGCCGGTTCATCTCCGGACTGCATTTTCATTTTTGAAAAATCGATCGTCCTTCCATTCAATCGCGCGGGCGTTCCGGTCTTGAGCCGTCCGAGCTCGAATCCGAGTTCCCTCAAACTGTCCGACAGTCCAATGGACGGGAACTCTCCCGCCCTGCCTGATGGATAATGCGCCAGCCCGATGTGGACCAGTCCCTTCAGGAACGTACCCGTGGTCACGATTACCGCTGATGACAGGTGGCGCGCGCCGATCGTGGTCTCCACCCCGATGACCCTTTGGTCCTCAACAAGAAGCTTCTCGACCGTCCCCTGTTTCACCTCCAGACCGGGCTGCTTCTCAACGGTTTCCTTCATGGCGAGCCGGTACCGCTGCTTGTCGGCCTGGGCCCGTGTGCCGTGGACAGCCGGGCCCTTGCTCCGGTTCAGGGTGCGGAACTGGATACCGGTCCGGTCGATGTTCTTCGCCATCTCGCCGCCGAGCGCGTCGAGCTCCTTCACGAGGTGCCCCTTGGCCAGGCCGCCGATGGCCGGGTTGCAGGACATGAGCGCGATGCTGTCGAGGTTCATGGTGAGCAGAAGCGTGGAGCAGCCCATGCGAGCGGCGGCCAGCGCGGCCTCGCACCCGGCATGGCCCGCGCCGATGACGACGATGTCGTAGGTATTTTGAAATGACATTGAGGATGGTATGGTCATAGGCTTGTGCTGGTTAACAACCGCACCTTGTTATCTTTTTCCTTTGTATTCCTTGAAACCCTCCAGCAAGTCCCGGAATGAAGATGGTCTAAATTTCTCAAAGCTCTCTTCGTCCACGTAAACGAAGTCGTACTCCACGTCTTTCTGCACCCGGTTGATGTCTTCACACCATTGCCGCAGCCGTGCCATCTTCAGCGGCACATCCAAGTCTTCCTGCCCTTTCGTTTCTACAATGACAATCCGCTTTTCGGACTGCTTGACCATAAAATCCGGGTAGTAGTTGGAAATGTCGCCGTCCGCTTTTACATAATCGAGCTTGAAATTGACGGCCCAGTAGTTTTTCGCGTAAGAGACCACGTCGCTGCAATCCTCCAGGAATGAGGCGAACCGAAGCTCCAGTTCGCTATCGCCAATGATGCGGTTGAAAACGCTTTTCTTCGGGACAAGGTATCCTATATTCTTGGCCACAAAAGGACGGGTCTGGCGCAACTTGATCGTGTCCCGGATTTCGGCGTCGCCTTTGTCCCGGACGGTCAGCGCGTTGATGGCCTTTTTGAAGGTCTCAAGCAGTGTCTTGGTCGCGGCCAGTTCCGACATGTTGCGTAATGTATTGGGGTTTTCCAGTTCAACCGGGCGGTCAAACAACTCCTCTCGCACAAACGCCTTGACCTTGCCATACAGCGCGTCATAGCCGCTGACCAGGCGCAGGTCCTTCATGATGCTTTGCGCGAAGTAGCCGATCACGCTGCGGTAGTCGGCGACGCCGGCCGTGTCCAGAATCGTGGTATGCGTAATTTCTCCGGATACGATGTCCTTGAAGACAATCTCACGCTGCTCTTCTTCACTAAACTGCAAGTACAGCACTCGCTGATGTCCCATCGCGGCAATGTCCAGATCGCCGAGGCTTTTGTATTCCCGGTAGACACGCGGCGTCAGCACCGGTATTTCAATGTCCAGCGCGGCGATGTCCTTCTTCTCGTTCTCCTTGTCAACTTCGACCACCAGCGGTGTCTTCGGCCCCGTGCCTTCACCCATTGGCTTGCGCTCCAGCACCACTCCTTCGGCCTGAAGAGACTCCACGAACTCCATGAAGGCCTTGGTGCCGACCACGCTGACGTACTCTTCCACATCGCCGGGATACATCTTGCGCAAACCCCGGCCCAGCGTCTGCTCGGGAAGAATGTTGCTCGTCGCGGAATAGGCGCGCAGACCGACTATGGTGGTGACGTTCTTCACGTCCCACCCCTCCTTGAGCATCATCACCGAGATGATGGCCTTGTACGGGCTGTCCATACCGTCGATCTCATTGGCCTGTTTGCGGAGTTTCTCCAGTTCGTCCTTGTCCTTGCCCGAGGCGGATTCGGAAATATCGCCGTTGTTCTTGGTGTGAATGACCAGCACCGAGTCTTTCAAGTCCGGGTAATTGCCCTCCAGATACTCGGCCACGTCGTCACAGTTGCGCGTGTCGTCGGTCATCACGAACAGAATCGCCTTCTTGCCCATCTTCTCGTGTTCGGCATACACCTTGCGCCATTCAATCACGCCCAGATGGATGTAATCGGCATACTTCTCGGTGTATTTCGCGCTTTGTCGTTCGCTCAGCTTCTCACGGCTCGGCGCATCGGGCAGAACAGGATGCTTCACCACATTCTGCTTAATGGCTTCAACCAGCGGATAATCAGCCACGGTCTGTACGAAAATCGCACCGTTGTTGTGCTTGGGCGTGGCCGTCGTGTCCACCTGCATGGAAAGGGCCGCCCCCTTCTGCTTCAGCCGGTTGTGGATATCTTCGATTGCCTTGAACCAGGCCATGCGCGGGTCGTGAATATGGTGCGCCTCGTCATTCAAGACCATCAGCTCGTCTATATCCCGGACAATCATGCCCAAGTCCACCTTGGAATCAGTGGTCGCGCCCGTGGGCCGCTTGCCCAGAAAATAATCCCGCATGTCTTCATCATCCGGCGACGGCGGAATGTCTTCGCCAGAATAAACCCGATGAATATTCGTCAGGAAGATATTGCCCGTAGGCCGGGTGATACGAACCTCGTCTTGCAGATGCAGCATCAGTTGAAAATCGTCGCGCCAGTTTCGCCCGTCAAATCCGTTATCCGGCAGCACCGGATCGTCGAAGAAGATGCGGAGGCCCTGAAAATCACGGTAAACGCGGTCCAGGACGATGATGTTGGGCGTAATGACCAGGAAGTTGCGCGCCAGTTCGGATTCCGGCTCGTACAGTTTGTGAAAAAAACTCCACGCCAGCGCCAGGCTCAGCACCTTGGTTTTGCCGCTGCCCGTCGCCATCTTCACCACGAACCGCCGCCAGGTCTCGTCGAACATGCTCCCGGATACAAGGCCGCTTGCATCGAAGCGCATCAGATCGTGCTTGTCCTTGACCCCCGCCACATCGTAGAGGTAGACAATCGTTTCCAACGCCTCGCGTTGAGCAAAGTAGTACTCAAACTCCACCATGGACCCGTCGGCCTTCGGCAGCAAGTGCGGCGTCTTGAACCACCAATTGAGAAGGCTCCGGCTGGTGTCCGTCGCGTCCGCGTACCCAGCGTCACGGAACTCCTTCACCTTGCGGCGCAGCTCCGCCACGAGAGGCGGCATGAGCTTCTCCATGCTCGTCTCGCGCAACGCCTCGTCGGCGGGAAACCAGCGGATGCCAGGATCGAGAATCGCGTGCGGAGATTGCGGAAAGTCTTTATGCAGGGCCATTCAAAGACTCCTTAAATGAGTATTTGGAGTGCGCAGGCTTGCCTGCGCCTTAAAAGCGGCGGCAAGCCGCCGCACTCCACATCAGAAATTGTCCTCGATCGTAATTTGGTCGTATTTGAATGAAAGCACTGTCTTGCGAAAGCCGGCCTCGGCATTCCGGTTGAACCAACCCAATGAACACCACCTGTAATTCTCCGCGTCGCCCACAAGTCCGTGCTTAACGGGATTGTTATGCACGTAGTTCAGTCGCGCCAGGTAGCTGTGTTGATACGTCAGGCTTGTGTCCCAATACTGAAACCAGACCTTGCGTCCCGGAGCGCAATCCGTCTTGTTAAGCCAGATCGCTGTCTTCGAATGTAACGAGGTGATCAGACGCTTCAACGTTGCCGCGTCTTCGGGCGCCAGCGCAACAAAGTGGTAATGGTTCTCCATCACCGCCCAGGCCTGAAGGCTCCACCCCCAGCGTTCCGCTTCATCAAACAGGGACTGCGTGAGAAAATCGCGCTTTTCGTGGCTGTCAAAAAGCAAAGCCCTCTGGTAGGTACCGGCGGTGATGATATAACTCCCGCCAGGCACAAAAAGATGGGATGGCGCATGCGCCCATTCGCGATAAAGTGTTTCTTTGTGCTGCTCCAAGAGAGTGCTCCAATCTGTACCGCGCAGGCTTGCCTGCGCCTTAAAAGCGGCGGCAAGCCGCCGCACTCCACATCATACCCGCGTCTTTCCCGATTTCGATCATTTCGGTGACGTCAACGAAATGATCCTCGATGCGGGTTGTTCAATTGCACCCATTCTAATTATGGCGAATCCGCCACAGTTTAATCTCATGAACGGCCTCAACGCTTTTTCCCACCCACATTCACCTCGACAATCGTCATCGTATCATTGCCGAAGATGTCCACCACCTTCACGGCGATCTTGCGCCGCCCCGGCGCGCATTCGTGATAGACGCTTTTCAGCTCAAGTGAACGGTCTTTCTTCGTGCGGAAGGTCTGCCACTCGTTCTCGAAGATGTAATCCCCGGTCCAGCGTTCTTCCCATTTGCCTCCTGAGCCTGTCGAAGGATCTACATCCTTTACCCGGATAATTTCCCGTTTGCTCTCGAAGTCGAAGTCCACCGACCAGTAATCAATCCAGTCCGTCCATTGTTTCGTGAGCACCTCGCGGTTAACGATGCCGTCTTTGTCCTTGCTCACCTTCACGATCTGGCCCTTCTCCACCACGATCCGGCTGCCCTTGTTCTTGAT
>Ga0315281_10000321_pt1 | contig 65774 bp, 64 predicted proteins | sample YL17G07_0_MG_FD_204540 | JGI IMG/M metagenome (GOLD analysis project Ga0315281, IMG submission 204540) | Sediment microbial communities from Yellowstone Lake, YNP, Wyoming, USA - YL17G07_0 | ecosystem: Environmental > Aquatic > Freshwater > Lake > Sediment | place: USA: Wyoming | collected...
GTGGAATGAACGGAACTACGAGAAGACTCTTGCCGCATACGATGTGGCATCTATAGCCAGTCGGGCGGGCGACTTGGTGAAATATGAAATCAGCGACATCCAGCGGAATAACACCGCGCACGTCATCCTCGACGCGAAACCGGATATTCTTGCCGTGCAGGAAGTCGAGAACCTGTACACGCTCCGCATCTTCAACAGAAAGTATCTCTCCGACTACTTCGACCGCATGCTGCTCATCGACGGCAACGATCCACGTGGCATCGACGTGGGGTTCCTCGTGCGAGAAGGGTTTGCAGGAGAGATCGTGAACGTTCGCACGCACGTCGATGAACCTTCGAAGGGGAAGAACATCAGCCGCAGTGCCAGCCTCGATGGTGGATATCGTGTTGCTGGCGCCATCTTCTCGCGCGACTGTCTTGAAGTGGATGTGCGATACAAATCGCAAACGTTGACGTTCTTGGTGAATCACTTCAAAGCCCAAGACCGGGAAAAAGCTTCCATCGAGAGAAGGAAAAAGCAGGCTGAGCGCGTTGCGGAGCTTGTGAAGTGGAATGCAAAAGAAGGCAGGCTGCCGATTGTGTTAGGCGACCTCAACGTTCCGCCGACGCAAGATGGTTCGCTCGACCCGCTGTTGAAACTCAAGTTGCTGAAAGATCATTTTTCAAAAGAGACCTGGACCCATTACTACGACTCCGAACGCAAAGTCAGCCGGCTGGATTACATTCTACCAGATGCGAGGCTAAAAGCGAAAGCCCCCGAGTTCGTCCGAAAAGGACTGACGAAAAAATGCAAGCAGTATACGGGCGAGCGCTATCCGACAATCGGAATAGAGCATACCGAAGCTAGCGACCACTGTGCAGTAACACTTCATCTGGATGTATGATCGGTCATCGAGCAACTCGGAAAGATGTTCGATCCAAATCATAGATTTCAAGGCACGACGTTGTTACAATAGACAAGACGGGGGAGGGGGGAACTCCCTGCGTTCCCGGGAGCAGCTCAGCGAGTCAATCCGTGCGGACGGATCTCAAGAGCTGCTTCTGCGGGGCGTTTGATGAAGGTTCCAAATGTGGAAATTGTGACTGAGGAGTGCCGTTGTCATTCAAAACAGCAATGAATCATCGAGCAGGAAAAGAGTTCGATTCCAATCGCCGACGAAAATCGATTCGATTGCACGAATACGATTATTCGCAAACCGGTGCCTATTTTGTGACCATTTGTGTGCACAACAAGGAACAGGCATTCGGCCAGATCAAAAACGGCGAAACACATTTATCCCAGGCCGGAGAAATAGTGCATCACGAATGGTTGAGGTTAGCCGAGATTCTACCGGCTGTTGCATTGGATGAATTCGTGATCATGCCAAACCACGTTCACCGCATAGTTGTGCTGAAACAAGCAGCTAGCGATAAAGAAATGACCGAATATCGTAGGGGTTTGATTCATTAAACCCAAACTGAAGATCCGACACCTTTGATTCATCAAATCTCAATTCGAACATCCAAAGATACGGTCGTGATGAATCACGCCCCTACGGAATGGATGCTGATGAAAAACCCCAGACTGACATTGGGGAAAATCATCCGGCAGTTTAAGGCACGTGCGTCAAAAACCATTCACGACGCAGGCCTTCTCGATTTTACATGGCAAAGATCATTTTACGATCGCATCGTCCGCGACGAAGACGAATTGAACCGAATTCGCGAGTACATCCTGTCTAATCCGACACAATGGTCAATGGATAAAATAAACTTAGATAGACATGACGGCTGGAAGGACTGGGAAGGGGGTTCTTCAACGCAAGTAGCAACGAGGCGAGACCTATTCTTCGCTTCCTCCTTTTAGGGAATCCAGCGAAGGAATGTAAGTTTTGTTACAAGCAGAGAATATTTCGAATTGCCCGCCAACTAATGGCACGGCAACATAGATGATCAATCACAAACCCGGGAAAATCCTATGGAACTCTGGACCGATTCACTAACGAAAACGGAAAAAGAACTCTTGGTTTTGCTCTCAGCAGGCAGAACCAAAAGGGATGCAGCGGCTGAACTGCAATTGAGTCATCACACCCTTGACTCGAAACTACGCCGCGTATTCCACAAGCTGAAAGCACACTCGATGGTCGAAGCAGTAGCCACAGCACTGAGGGAGCGGGCGATTGAGTAAAAGTCAAAACTGCACAAGTTGCTAACTCGTGAAGATTGTTGGCGAACTCCGAAGACGTGTCTATACCTTAGCGAGAGCCTTCTTCAAATCCGCAAGAATATCCGCAACATCTTCAATCCCCACAGAAATTCTCACCAGCCCATCTGTGACGCCAATGCGTTGGCGCTCGGCTTTTGGAACAGAGGCGTGTGTCATCGTTGCCGGGTGAGAAATAAGCGTCTCTACGCCTCCCAGACTTTCGGCGAGCGCACACAAGCGCACGTTTTTTAAAAAGCGTTTTACGTTCTCCAGATTTCCCAAGTCGAATGAAATCATCCCGCCGAAGCCGCGCATTTGTTTGCGCGCGAGTTTGTGCTGGGGGTGGAAGGGGAGGCCCGGGTAATGAACTTTCTTGACCTTCTTTTGTTTGCTCAAGAATGTCGCCACCTCCATCGCGTTCCGGCAAGCGCGGTCCATACGCACGGCAAGCGTCTTTACTCCGCGCAAGCAGAGCCACGCCTCGAACGGACTCATAATGCCTCCGGTCGATTTTTGTATGAAGCGCAGCTTTTGAATCAACTCCGCGTCGCTCAGCACTAACAGTCCGCCAAGCATATCGCTGTGGCCGTTCAGATATTTTGTGGCCGAGTGAAGCACGACGTCGATTCCGTATTCGAGAGGGTTCTGTAAGTATGGACTTGCAAATGTATTGTCCACGATGGAGATGAGTTTCGCCTTTTTGCAGATCGCCGTGATGGCTGCGATGTCGGAAAGTTCCATCGTCGGGTTTGTCGGCGTCTCAATGAAGACCATTTTGGTCGTAGGCCGAATTGCTCGGTGTACGTTTTCGGCGTCGGTCGTGTCGAGGAACTCAAAGTCGAGATTGTATCGGTCGAGAATCAACTTGCCGAGCCGGTACGTTCCGCCATAAACATTCTGCGAAACGATCACGTGATCGCCCGAGGAGAGGAGCGTGAACAATGCCGAGGTAGCGGCCATCCCCGAACCGAATGCCAGACCTTCTTTGCCCCCTTCAAGTGCGGCGATGTTTTTTTCCAGCGCTGTTCGCGTCGGGTTCGAAACTCGCGCGTACTCATAGCCCTTGTTGACGCCGAGCTCCTGCTGAACGTATGTGGAGGTCAGATGGACGGGCGTCATGATCGAGCCGTAGGTCGGGTCCGGTTCAACGCCCGCGTGGATTGCTTTGGTGGAGAAGCCCATTTTAGTTCCCATTATTACCTCGCTGATTTACACTGATTAGACACTGATTTGCACTGATTCGTATTTTTGAATGAACTACACCCCAACAGGCTGCGGAGTATTCGAACCGAAACTGAATGAATTTGTGTTTATTTGGGCAGATCACTTGTTCTGTGCAGTAAGAATTAGTCTTTTCACATCCACGCCTATGCCGAAGTTAAGGAGCAAGCCAATCTGGAGGGGCGTGTTCTTGAATATCCTAGAATTTGGGTCTCGTGCTGCTTGAGCAGATGGCTCACAGTCTTTATCTCAATCAATACCCGTTGCTCTATCACTAAGTCTACGATCTGCTCGCCCACTTTCTGATTCCCAAAGTAAACCGGCAACGTTTTCTGTTGTTCGACACCCAGCCCAAGTTGCTGCAGCTTGACCACGAGTGCATTTTCATAGGTCTTCTCGCCTAGACCTTTTCCGAGTGAATTATGCACTGTAAATGCAGCGCCAATGATCTTCTCCGTCAGTTCCGCATACAGATACTTGTCTGCAGTCATTTTGAGCGAAGTATCAGTGTGAATCTGTGCAAATCTGCGTAAATCAGCGCGACATGTATTCGATTACATCATAGCTCGTCAGAATGCCCACCACTTTTGCCTCATCCTCTACCAACACGGCGGGAAACTTGCGCGAGAGCAATGCAATGGCAGAATGGATCGGCTCGTCGAGATGAACTTTCGGAAAGGCGGACTTCATCACGGAGCTCACGGGCGCGTCGAACTGCGCGGGGTTCTGCAACACTGCCCCCATCAAATCGCTCTCTTCGACGCTGCCGACGGATGTTCCCTTTTCTATCACGGGCAGCTGAGAGATGTTATTCTCGTTGAGCAGGTCGAGCGCCTTGCGTACCGTCGTGACAGGGTCGACGACGATGAGCCTGTGAATTGCCTTCTTGCTCTCGATGACGTAGCGGATGGTGACTTTTTCCGGAACCAGAAATCGGTTCTCCCGCATCCAGTCGTCGTTATAGATTTTACTGAGATAGCGCTCGCCGGTATCGGGCAGAAGGACGACGACGACATCTTTTTCGGACATCTTTTCGCAGAGCTTCATCGCTCCCGCCAGCGCTGTTCCAGCCGACCCGCCTACGAAGATTCCTTCCTCGCGCGTCAACCGTCGAGCCATGTCGAACGATTCCTTATCCGTCACCTCGATGACCTCATCAACGAACTGAAATTGCATTACCCCCGGCACATAATCCTGGCCGATGCCCTCGACTTTGTAGGTTTTGAAAACAGGAGAGAATTTTTTTGTGTAGAAGAACTCCCGAAGAATTGAACCCTTTGGGTCGATGCCGATGATCTTTATCTGGGGATTCTTCTCTTTGAGAAATCGACCCACGCCGCTAATCGTGCCGCCAGTGCCGATGCTGCAAATAAAATAGTCAATTTGGCCGCCGGTCTGCTCCCAAATCTCAGGGCCGGTGGTTTTGTAATGCGCTTCGGGGTTCTTAGGATTGTAATACTGGTTGGCGAGAATTGAATTCGGCGTCTCGCGCACGACTCTCTTCGCAACTTCGGTGTAGCTTTCCGGAGATTCGTGCGGGACCGCCGTTGGCGTGACAATCACTTCCGCGCCAAAGGCACGGAGCAGTCGAATCTTCTCGATGCTCATTTTGTCCGGCATCGTGAAGACGCATTTGTAGCCTTTCACAGCTGCGGCAATCGCGAGTCCCATGCCGGTGTTGCCCGATGTCGCTTCCACGATCGTTCCGCCGGGCTTCAGTCTGCCTTCCCGCTCGGCCTCTTCGATGATCGAGACGCCGATGCGGTCCTTGACTGAGCCGCCGGGGTTGAACGACTCGACCTTCAGGAGGATTGTCGGTTTGTATCCACGCGCAATCTTGTTGAGCTTGACCAAGGGAGTATTGCCCTGGGTCGTGAGAATGTTCTCGTGGAATTTAATCTTGGAGATATCTTGAAGCATGGATACGGCTCCTTAGGGCGGACGATGCGTGAGAAACTGCGCGACAAATATACCGCTTAATCGGCGAAACAAAAATGAATCGAGACCTTTAGTAGCGGTGCATTTTTGGTTCTTTCCCTGACTGTCACGGTCCACACCGTGACACAAACCGGGAACCTGGTCGCGAAATGGCCGCGACCTTCAAAGTGCACCACCATCAGACCCTTCTGGCCTTCACCAGATCGTGAACCGCGTTCGTTTTTTGATCTCTCGACTTCCAGCATTCAACTGGTCGGAGGACATTACATAGTTCATTGCACTTGATCCGGATTCCTATGTAGGAAGGCTTGCGTTCAATGCAGACCGGGCAGGAGATCTATGGTTCAATCTGTCTGTGAGAACTCTAGACGAATGTTTCTTGCAACGCTTGAGTCGGTAAGCCGAGATTGATGAAGCGACGCGGCTTGTCTTTCGGTAAGCAATATCCGGTCGAGCAATGGTTTTGCGCTGTTCCAGTTTCCAAGCGCTTTGCGCAGGTTTGTTCATTGTTGTTTCGAGGCCGGACCAGGATGGATGAGTCAGCTCTGAAGAAGACAAGCCAGGCTGACTTGCCCAAGTCCAAGAAGAGCATCCTTGACATTACCCCCAAGAATGTGTATTTTCATACCCCAATTTTTATCAAAAAGTGTCAAAAAGACACAAAAAGTGAGAGGATTTGGTCGTTTTTATGGCAACAACAAGCGATTTTAGAGTTGGCATGGTAATCAAGTTTGACGGCGAATTGCACCGCATAGAAGAATACATACATCGGACCCCAGGCAATCTACGGGCTTTTGTTCAGGCAAAACTTCGGAATCTGCGCAACGGGCGAGTAACGGAGACGCGGTTTCGTTCGGGCGAAGTGGTCGAAGAGGTCCGTGTGGAGCAGAAGGAGTTTCAATTCCTTTACCACGACGGGGCGAGCTACCAGTTTATGGACCAAAAGTCATATGACCAGATTCCGGTCGATGAAAAGGCCCTCGGCGAAGGCTCAAAGTTCCTGAAGGAAGGCGAAGTTGTGCAACTGCACTTGGTTGGCCACGATATCATTTCGGTCGATTTGCCTATGAAGGTCAACCTGAAGATTGTGGAAACGATGCCCGGCGTACGGGGGGATACGGCGACCGGCGCGGAAAAACAGGCAACAGTCGAGACTGGTGCGACGATCAATGTGCCGTTGTTTATCAACGAGGGTGACGTTGTCCGGATCGATACTCGTTCCGGGAAGTATTTAGAGCGGGTAAATTAGAGTTTTGTGAAAACAAGGCGGCAGGGGTGCGTCGCTTTTTTTTATTCACGCCATCTACAACCGATGGGAGATTGAATGGAACTTTCCTACATCAAAAAAATCATCCGACTTCTGGAAAACAGCAACGTGGATGAACTCGAGATTGAAGAAGAGGGAAAGAAGATTCGCGTTGCACGCAATCGACAGTCGACGGCGAACTTCGGGTTTCCTGCATCCGCCCCGATGTCGTACGCTTCGGGCGCTGCGCAGCATTTGCCAGCAGCAGCCGAGTCAAAGCCCGCTGCTCCTACGAAGACTGAGAAGCAGTATCATGAAGTACGCTCACCCATCGTCGGAACGTTCTATCGGTCGCCATCACCCGATGCGGATGTGTATGCTGAGGTCGGGCAACAGGTCAAAGCGGGTCAAGTGCTCTGCATCGTCGAGGCGATGAAGCTTATGAACGAAATCGAGTGCGACGCCGACGGGACGCTGATGCAGGTGATGGTAGAAAACGGTAAGCCGGTGGAGTACAATCAAGTGCTCTTCCTGATCGACAAAGGCTGAACGCCAGTCCCCCCAATAACCCAACCGGGAAAAGATTTGTTCAAGAAAATTCTGATCGCAAACCGGGGCGAAATTGCTTTGCGCGTCATCCGCGCTGCCCGCGAAATGGGGATCAAGACCGTAGCCGTCTACTCGCTGGCCGACCGCGATTCGTTGCACGTGCGCTTTGCCGACGAAGCGGTTTGCATCGGCCCGCCGCCCAGCAAAGAAAGCTATTTGAATATTCCCCGCCTAATGGCTGCAGCAGAAGTGACGAATGCCGACGCTATTCATCCCGGATACGGCTTTCTCTCCGAGAACTCAGGTTTCGCAGATATCTGTGCTGCATCGGGACTCATCTTTATCGGCCCTTCGGCGAGCGCCATTGCAAAAATGGGCGACAAGGCTCTCGCCAAAGAGACGATGCGAAAGGCGGGAGTGCCTGTGGTGCCGGGTAGCGACGGGCTCGTTGCCGACCTCAACCAAGCAAAAAAAATCACTGAGCAGACCAACTTTCCCATTATCATAAAGGCCACTGCAGGCGGTGGGGGGCGTGGCATGCGCATCGTGCGTGAGATTAGCGAGCTGGAAAATGCATTCCAAACAGCAAGCCACGAAGCCGAGACTGCATTCGCCAACTCTGCGGTCTACATTGAGAAGTATATCGAGGAACCCCGCCACGTAGAAATTCAGGTGATGGGCGACCGGTACGGGACTGTCGTTCATTATGGCGAACGGGACTGCACAGTTCAGCGTCGCCATCAAAAACTGGTCGAAGAATCTCCGTCGCCGGCAATCACGCAAGAAATCCGAGATGCGATGGGGGAGGCAGCTGTCAAAGGAGCTCAGAGCGTCAATTATCTCGGCGCCGGCACAATTGAATTCCTACTCGACAAAGACAAGAAGTTCTATTTCATGGAAATGAACACGCGGATTCAGGTCGAGCATACGGTGACCGAAGAAGTGTACAATGTTGATTTGCTGAAAATGCAGATTGAGGTAGCGGCAGGAGCGAAACTCAAGAAGGTGATGGCACGTCCGCAGTGGCACGTCATCGAGTGCCGCATCAACGCAGAAGACCCTAACCACGATTTTCGTCCGTCGCCGGGAAAAATCACGACGCTCCATTTCCCCAGCGGATTCGGCGTCAGAGTAGACACACACGCATACGACGGCTACGAAATTCCATCCAACTACGATTCCTTGATTGCCAAACTCATCGTACGCAGCAAAACGCGGGAGGAGGCGTGCGAGAAGATGTTTCACGCACTAGAGGAGTTTGTCGTTGAGGGAATCAAAACAACCATTCCGTTTCACAAGAAGCTGATGCGGAACGAAACATTCAGGAGCGGGAAATTCGACACATCATTTGTCGAAAATTTCGACTTCAAGGAAAAACCCCAACAAGGATAGCGTTATGACATTTCCGGAGAACCTCAAATACACGAAGGACCACGAATGGGTGCGCATTGAAGGCTCGACCGGATGGATTGGGATTACAGATTTCGCGCAAGGTGAACTCGGTGACGTCGTGTTTGTCGAATTACCTGCCATCGGAGCGAAGCTAGAAAAGGGAAAATCCTTCGGCACCATCGAAGCGGTAAAGGCCGTGTCGGATCTCTACGCGCCGTTGGGTGGTGAGGTTCTGGAGGTAAACAAAGAGGTGCAGGATAGCCCCGAAGTCGTGAACAAAGAACCGTATGAACGGGGCTGGATGTTGAAAGTAAACATCGAACACGCATCCGAGCTCGGCCACCTTCTCGACGTCACGTCCTATCGGAAACTGATTGGAAAGTGAAATCACTGGGTTAAAAGAGAAATTACCGCCATGGAGGAAGCGATTCCTCCATTTTTATTTTGGAAGGCTGGGAACGCTAGATAGATGGTTTGTTCTTGATCCGGTAGATTCGTCGACTTTGCTCCTTGAGTCCCGAGAAATCTAATGAAAATCCAATTCTGGGGTGCCGCACAAACAGTCACTGGATCGATGCACCTGCTGGAGATCCGTGGCAAAAACTATCTTCTCGATTGCGGATTGTTTCAGGGACGGCGCTCGGAGGCGCACGACCGGAACAAGAATTTTCCGTTCAACCCTGCATCGATCTCAGCAGTCGTTCTCTCGCACGCGCACGCCGATCACGCTGCGAATTTGCCCAACCTCGTCCGCCAAGGATTTCGCGGTCCCATTTATGCCACACCCGCAACGCGAGACCTTTGCAACGTGATGCTCTTCGACAGCGCCTACATTCAAGAACGCGATATTGAGTTTGTGAACCGGCGCCGTATGAAACGTGGTGAGCTGCCATTCAAGCCTCTGTATTCAGCCGGAGATGTGATTCAAACGATGAGCCAATTCGTTTCAGTCGACTATCGACGGCCGTTTGACGTGGGCGAGGGAGTTTACGCTTCGTTCGCCGATGCGGGACACATTCTCGGCTCTGCGGTTGTTCGATTGGAGTTGGAGGAAATGAACAAAAAAATTCGGCTCGGGTTCACGGGTGATTTGGGAAGGAGGAATACGCCGATTCTCAAAGACCCTGAACCGATGGAGCCCGTGGACTTGTTGATTTCTGAAAGCACCTATGGGGGGCGCATACACGAACCAATCGTTGGCGCGAAGGACCGCCTCCTCGATGTCATATTGAAGACGGCGAATCGGCACGGCAAAGTCATCGTACCCGCGTTCAGCCTTGGCCGTACTCAGGAATTACTGTATATTCTGTTTGAACTGTTCGAGGAGCACAGACTTCCGCCAATTCCAATCTACGTTGATAGTCCGCTCGCAGTGAACGCGACGGAGGTCTTCCGCCTTCATCCAGAATGCTTCGACGAAGAGACGATGCGGTATCTGCATCTACACGAAGACCCGTTTGGTTTTGGAAAGGTGCGATACGTTCGAAGTATCGAGGATTCGAAAAGAATCAACCAGACGCGCGAAGCCTGCATCGTCATTTCCGCTTCCGGGATGTGTGAAGCTGGTCGCGTGTTGCATCATCTCGCCAATGCGGTTGAGGATTCTAGAAACACGATCTTGGTGGTTGGGTTCCAGGCGGAACACACACTGGGGCGGAAACTCGTTGAAAGACAGCCAGAGGTCAACATCTTGGGTGATGTATTCAAGCTGAAGGCGGAGATTGCTGTGCTCAACGCTCTTTCCGCTCACGCGGGACAAGATGAACTCGCTCTTTATGCGGCTCAGTTGAACAATGCTTCTCAGCTCAAGAATATTTTTCTCGTTCACGGTGAATTGGTGCAACAACAATCTCTTGCGGAAGTGCTCAAGTCTCAAGGGATGCAGCACATCAACATTCCAGCACGGAGTGACACGTTCGAGATGAATGAATGAAAATCCTTGTCACAGGCGGAAGCGGACTTGTAGGCAAATACGTGGTGGAGGAACTCTCAAAAACGCATACAGTCGGCGTTCTTGACATCCGCAACCCGAAGACTTCATATGATCGTTTCCACCGCGTCGACATCCTCAGCCTCAGTTCATTGATAAAGCCGTTCAATGGATACGACGCGGTCGTGCACCTCGCCGGCATTCCGCACCCGCTGAACCTTCCGCCGGAAAAAGTGTTTCAGGTGAATACCCTTGGCACCTTTAATGTGCTTGAAGCGTGCGCACAGAACGGGATCGGCAAGCTCGTCTTCATGTCCAGCGAATCGACACTCGGCTTCGCCTTTTCGAAAATGCGGATGTGGCCGGAATTTGTCCCCATCACAGAACGCCACCCCTTGCGCCCGCAAGACGCCTACGGGCTCAGCAAGGCCTCGTGTGAAATGCTTTGCGCAGGCTATAGCCGAACCTACGGTCTACAAACCATTTGCTTGCGTGCGCCCTGGATTTGGGTCCCAGAAAAAAAAGAAATCGAGTTTTACAAGCGGCTCGTTTCCGAGTATCCAAAGTGGTCGAAAAACCTCTGGGCATACATCCACGTGTACGATGTCGCAACCGCCGTGAGGCTGAGCGTCGAAGCGACACTTAGCGAGAATCACTCTGCCTTCTTCATTTGTGCGGATGAAAACTGGACAGGGAAAGAGAGCGAACAGCTGATGAAGGAATTCTACCCAGAGACCAAACACACGGCAAAGACGTTCCGCGGCAAGGTCTCGTTGATCAGCAATCGCCTTGCCCGCACGAAGCTAGGTTTCATTCCTCGGTTCGCCGCCGCAGACCTTTTTCGCCTTTGAATCGGTCGCGGACAATGCACCATCCAGTCTTGATTGATACAGATGCCGGCGTGGATGATGCGCTGGCACTCATCTTTGCCCTTCGCTCTCCTGAAATTCGAGTTCACGCCATAACGACAGTAGCAGGCAATGTGCACGTAAGTCAGTGCACACAGAACGTTCACGCAATTTGCGACTTCGTCCGCCCGATTCAGGCGCCACGAATTGTTCAGGGTGCGTCACGGCCTTTAAAGCGAAGGCTTGTGACCGCGCCGGAAGTTCACGGGGCCGATGGACTTGGGAACGCCCGCCCGTCAATGAAGCGAGTGAAGCAGAAGGATGAAGCCGTAGCAGAGATTCTTGCTTTCGTCGCTGAATACGGTCGGCGCGGCACCATCATTGCCATTGGCCCATTAACCAACATCGCCCGCGCAATTCAAGAAGCTCCTGATACGATGTGCGGAGTCGGAAACATCGTTTCAATGGGGGGAGCCTTTCGCGTGGCTGGCAACACGGGACCGGTTGCCGAGTTCAACTATTACGTAGACCCCGACGCAGCTTCCATTGTTCTCTCGGCTGGCATTCCAACAACGATCGTTCCGCTCGATGCAACACAACAGTTTATTTTGTCGCGAGAAGAACTTGTTCATGCTTGTTCAAACTACGGCGACTCAAAGAACCGATTCATTCTTGAGCTTACCGAGCACTACACGCGCTACCATCTAAAGACAGAAAAGTTCAACGGTGCATATTTGCACGACCCACTTGCGGTTGCTCTAGTCGTGGCCCCGCGTCTTGTGAAGACTGAGCGAGTGGCAGGAATCGCCGTCGAGACGGGAGGGGAGTGGATTCGCGGGATGACGACCCAAATTGAGGTGCACAGAAGAGTTCGAAGAACCCGACTTCATATTGCCCGGTCGTTTCGCTTTGAAAAGTTCGGAGAGCTCTTTCTTAGAAGGCTCTTCGGATAGGTTTGGAGGATAACCACAACTTCGAAAATAGCCTAACTGCACGATCGTGCGGGGCCTTTGTTGAACAGAGATCAAACGTTTCGGTTGCTGGTAGTATTACGCATTTCGGACTCCTGGGCTCGAATTAACGTGGAGGATAAACGGTTCTCATCCCAACCTAAGAGGAACCAAGGTTTGGCTAACGCTGGCAGTCTGCTTTGCTTGTCCAAATGGAGCATCGTGCGTTGAACGGAGCCAAAGAGCAGGCCAAACATTTTGTCGATGAGCTGTTTGTTTTTCCCCAATTTTTCCTGAAGCTACAGCTATGCAGGTGTGTAGGGAAGCCTGTATGCAGTTGCTCGAAGGAGGTAACATCTTTTCACCAACGGCATTTTCCTTCCGGTGCCAGCTGAATCTAGTCTACCAAGCAAGTAAGGCTTCTGCCATGAGGCACGCAAACAAACGGACGACGAAACCTGATCAGAAACGCATGAAGGAAACGTTCTCATTTACGCTGGCCAGCAACCCGAAGGAGATTCGGTCCGTCGAGGAGTTTCTCATTGGCTTGAACCGTGTTGCAAGGCTTGATGACGGCGCGATGGATCGGCTGCTCATCGCAGTGACTGAAGCTGTTAACAACGCCATTCTTCACGCAAACAAATCCGACCTTTCCAAGCGCGTCCATTTGGTTTGCAAAATCACGAAACGAGCGCTATCGCTTTCTGTGCGGGATGAGGGAAGCGGCTTCGACCCCGATCTGATTCCCGACCCGCTCAAGCAAGAAAATCTGATGAAAGAAAGTGGAAGGGGAGTATTTCTCATCCGATCTTTGATGGACAAAGTGAGGTTTAAGTCAACGAAACGTGGCATGACGGTAACGATGATATTGAAGCGATAGAGAGAGTGGTGCAAAACAAAGGCAAACAAAAAGCCCGTCCCGAGTAACCGGGGCGGGCTTCTTCTTTGAAGTGGAACCAAAAGTGATCTGGAATCTAGTTAGCACCCCATAACATCTCTAAGCTCTTGAACGATTCTTTCGAGAGAATGGGGATTCCGTTTTGTGAGCCAATCTTGGAAATGGGCGCAGAAAGTCCGGGAATACTCGCCACATTGATCGGCGCCACATGAATCCCGAAGCTCGAATTCATCACAGCGATAAACTCATTGGCAATGATCGCAGCACCCTGATTCGATGGATGGACGCCATCAAGGCTAAACAATCCACCGGTGACATAGTCCGTGTGGAATTCGAGGCCGTTAGCGAACCTTCCATTTGCCTTGATGTCGTTGAAGATCGCGTACACATCAACGACGGCCGCACTAGCTGATGCAGCTTTTGTAGTGATCGTGGAATTAAAAGCAAGGACGGCAGCTTGCGCTGTTGTTTGTTCTGATGCATCAAGCACAAGCGCATCAGGCCACGGGTTTTGTGGATGGAAACCGAATGGCTTGGTCGTGTCGATGCCTGCGCCAATCACCGCAGCCACAGGAGCTCCGAGCTTAAGTGCAAGGTCTCGATACCATTTTCCAGTTGGCGTGCCGAGAAGCGAGGCGTAAGGACTACCGGTTAAACAAATCAAAGGTGGGTTGGCTTCTGTCAATCTGGTTGAGTCAAAAGCAAGGCTCGTATTGCCGTGTTGTTGATAACGAAGATACACTCCTGGGAGGGCCGTGAGCGACAGAGCGATCTTCTGGCCGATGGTCGTGAAGAAAGGAATTGCCTTCACATCTGGTATCGTTGCCACGATCAACTTCGCATTTGGCAACACAGCCTTGAGTGAATCAATCGCTTGGTTGTAGAGTACACCAAAAGCAGCCGAAGAGGTAGGTGCGTTTGGGGATGCACCGCCGCTCGTTGCAAACCCCAACACATCGTTGTTACCAAGCCAAAAGGAGACGATGCTCGGGTTCAACGCTTTCGCCTGGTCGAGGATTCTCTTCCCGAAGGATGCCTGACTGCGCATTACTAGACTGAAAAAAGGATTGTTGCGGTTCGGTGATGGCAACGCTTTGGTTGCAATGCTCGTCGTATCGAGCAGGTCAAAAATGACTGCGCCAGGGACGCCGAGGTTGTCGTAAGGTCGAGCTAACGCGCTGTTTGTCGCAGAGCCGGCCGTCAGTCCGCGTGGACCGATGACTGGTCCGGTCAGACTTATGATCTCGTAGCGCGCCGCCTTTCCCGTTAGTGGGTCGGCGTTGCCAGGATCGGAATACCACGGTTGTTCGAAATTGCCAAGATTGGCTCCGGCATTTCTAAGTTGCGTTGCGATGAGATACGGATAGCTGTATGCTTGTGCAGATTGATACAGTCCGTTCGACTGGTAGCCAGCAGCAAGGCTGTTTCCGATTGCGACGTACTTTGTGACAGTGACGGAACCGAGATTCGGTCCTGCAACATCTGTTGGCGGGTCGATCGTGCAACCAATGAGTCCAACGATGATCCCCACGGCAAGAAGATTGATGAGTGCTTTCATTGTTCGTTCTCCGTTCTCTTAGAGGCTAAAGCCGATATTCGCGGCAAACAAGTTCACGATGGTCTTATACGTACCGTTAATTGCATTTGCTGAACTGGTTACTTTGCGATCGCTAAACGGCAAATAGAGGTACGCGAGATCGAGCTTCATACCGGTTCCCATTTTCATCCCGAGACCAAGATTGAATCCGTTCCGGTTTGCATCCGGAAGCTGCGGCTCAACGTAGTTATCCGGTACTGGAGATTTATCGAAAAGGTAGCCGCCACGAATCTGGATATCGCCCATCGTGTATTCCGCTCCAACACGGAGAATGAAGCTGTCCTCATAGTTTCGAGGGGCAATGGTGTTGGATGCAGGGTCTGAAGCAAAATTCACAGCAAGTTCTTTGTAAACAGACCAGCCAACATTTTGATAGTCAACTTCAACTTCAAGATTGTCCAACCTATAGGATGCGGCTACAAAGAATGTGGAAGGTAGAGTCAATGAAGAAGAGGCGTCCCCTCTTGGAAGCGGGATTGACGTATAGTCCGGATTAAATTTTGCTGTACCTGTTGCATCCATCTTGATAGAGCTGCGATAAGAAAACCCAACTTGCATCTCTGGCATCACTTTATAGATTGCGCCAACGTTGAACCCTATGCCTGTCGCATTGAGATCCAAATTGAGTTGCGGACTTGTTGCCGCGAAATGCCACGTGTCGGGAACGCCCTTCAGTTTTACATTTCCGGTTGCGTAACTTATTCCTGCTCCAACACTCAACTCTGGCATTACCTGATACGCGATTGTTGGGGAGAAGAAGAACGATTGAAGATCGATCTTTTGTGCGTAAAGTTTTCCTTCCCAATCTGATGGCCATTCCGAGCCAAGCCCAAACGGATTATACACGCCGATCGCAGCGGTCAGTCCATCTTGAATTTCATACGATGCGTATAGGTTGATGGGCGGAAAAACCTGGTCGACCATCTTCGTCTCTTGATTAAACGTATTGAAATACGATGCTTTGGGGACGATCATTGTCGCACCAAGATAGAATTGGGTACCGTGCTGTCCCGCCAGACCCGCCGGGTTGAAATAAATTGCCGAGAGATCGTATGCCCGAGCTGCCCACGCTCCACTTTGCCCCATGGCTCGCGCGCCGTGTTCGTTGAGCTGAAACCCTCCTGAGAAGACCGATTGAGCGAGCACCAAAGAAGCAATGGCTGCGCCTGCAATCAGATGTGAAAGTCTTTTCACTGCGACCTCCTTATTGAGTGTGGTAAGTGAGTTGAGTTGTCAAGAAAGCAGCGAAATGTTACTAAAACGATGTGTGAGTGTCAAGAAGTAAAAAGGACGTTGAGGAGTTCAACGTCCTTTTTTTAAGAACGACCTGTCAGATGTTGAGTTTGGCAATATTCGCCCTTACGTCTGCGGCGGATTTGTTTAACTCGGCTTGCTCTTCAGGCATTAATTTGATTTGAATGATTTCTTCCATGCCCTTTTTCCCGAGCTTTATCGGAACGCCACAATAGACGTCGTTCAATCCATATTCTCCCTGGAGCCAGGCAGCACACGGAAGCACGCGCTTCTTGTCTTTCACGATGGCCTCAACCATTTCCACAGCAGCCGCAGAGGGGGCGTAGTAAGCGCTTCCGGTTTTCAGGAAGTTGACGATCTCAATTCCACCTTCTCGCGTGCGTTTCACCAGGCGATCGATCGTTGCTTTGTCCAACAAGTCGGGGAGCGGAATTCCTGCGACCGTCGTATAGCGAGGAAGTGGGACCATTGAATCGCCGTGGCCGCCGAGTACAAAAGCAGAGATATCTTCCACAGAAACATTCAACTCCATTGCGATGAAGGAGCGGAAACGTGCCGAATCCAGCACTCCCGCCATTCCAATCACGCGATGGCGCTCGAAACCGCTGACCTTCTTTGCAACATAGGTCATCACATCCAACGGATTCGATACGACAATAATGATTGCCTGCGGAGACTTTGCAACAATCTGTTCCGTGCACGATTTCACGATTCCCGCATTAGTGTTCTGCAGATCGTCGCGGCTCATGCCCGGCTTGCGCGCAATGCCAGCGGTAATGACAACCACATCCGAGTTGGCTGTTTGATCGTAGGAATTTGTCCCGATGACTCTTGAATCGAATCCTTCAATCGGGGCCGATTCGTACATGTCTAAACCCTTGCCTTGTGGCATCCCTTCAATCACATCAATCAATACTACTTCGTTGGCGAGTTCTTTTTCAGCGATGCGCTGGGCAGCGGATGCACCAACGTTTCCCGCGCCGACAACCGTAATTCTACTCATGGCGTGTTCTCCGTTTCTTAGATTTGTGAAAAAACGAGTGAAAACAAAAAAGCCTTCCGGGAGGAAGGCTTTGGGTGCTGCAATAAGTTCAGGCCGCGGTGGGATAGACGCTGACGCGCTGTTTGGTTTTCCCAACACGCTCAAATCTTACAAAGCCGTCGGAAAGAGCAAACAAGGTATCGTCGCTGCCGATGCCAACATTATTACCGGGGTGAATCTTGGTTCCTCGTTGACGAACAATAATGCTTCCTGCGCTCACCGATTGCCCGCCAAAGAGTTTTACGCCCAACCGTTGAGCGTTGCTATCTCTGCCATTACGAGTACTTCCACCACCTTTTTTATGTGCCATCGTTAACCCTTTTCTACCAAACTAGTGATTTCAATCTCTGTGAACTGCTGACGGTGTCCTTTGCGAACCCGATAGCCTTTTCGCTTTTTCTTCTTGAACACAATAACGGTTTCGTCTTTAATGTGTCGAAGAACTTTCGCCTCGACATACGACCCCTTAACGAGTGGTTTGCCGAGGGTGGTCTCTTTTTCGTCGCCTACAAGCAATACTTGGTCGAATTTTAGCTTACTGCCAACATCCGAATTCAGCTTTGGAACAACTATTTTTGCAGTGGGGGTGACCTTTACCTGCGTTCCAGCAATATTCACTACAGCGTACATTTCTGCCTCATTTCGTTGATAATTTCAATCTCAATCTACCCAAAAATCGCAAACGAGTCAACGAAAAACTATTCGTCAAGATTCGTCGTTGTGCGACAGAGAATCTCAGTAGACGGAGTGAATTGAGTATGACGAGAAGAGTTATGCCGTCATCTGCGATGATCGCGAGCCAGAGGCTCGAAATTCCAAGCACGCCGAGCACGAGGAATGCGAGTTTTGTTGCGATCGTTAAACCGATATTGAACCTTAAGATCGAAAGGGTTGACCTACTTAGCTGGATTGCAAAAGGGATTTTTTGAACGCCACCATCCATGAGAACGATATCTGCCACTTCGATCGCGACTGCCGATCCACCGGGGCCAATTGCAATACCGATTGTGGCTTCAGCGAGGGCCGGAGCGTCGTTCAAGCCATCGCCCACCATCGCAACACTTCCGAACTCCGCCTTCAGTTGTTTGACGTGATTGATTTTGTTCTGAGGTAGTTGCCGTGCCAGCGCTGAATCGAAATGAAATTCCGACTGAATCGCCTCGACGGCGCCTGTCTGGTCTCCACTCAACAAATCGACCGAATGGATTCCAAGCGCGTGAAGCGAAGGCACTAGGTTTCTTGAAGAGACGGATTGGGAGGCGTGGATGGAGAAGAAGCCGAGTATTCTCTCCGAGTTTGCGAGCGCGAGAACTGTCATCGATTGCTTACTGCCACGCAAGAAATGATCGTGATGGCTTGGAGAGCAAAGATGCTTCGATTCCATTAATTCGTGATTGCCGAGGAAGTACATGAGTCCATCGACCGAGGCGCGGATGCCTTTGCCCGAGATTGTCTCAATGGAATTGACGGTTGCATCCTCAACCGAAAGATTGCGACCAAACCCGAACTCCAGAAAAGCCGAAGCGATTGGATGATGGGATCGGAGTTCGATGGCTGATGCGATCCGAAGCAATCCATTTTGATCAATTCCGTCAAGAGGAATAATCTCCGTGAGCACCGTGCGAGCGTTCGCAACGGTACCGGTCTTGTCAAAAGCCATCGAGCGGACAGTCGCAAGAGCTTCAAGATTGCTTCCGCCCTTGAACAGCACTCCCTCTTTGGACGCGCGGGTTAGGGAGGAGAGAATTGTTACCGGCGTTGCGATGAGCAAGGCGCACGGGCAGGAGATGACAAGCACAGTGAGCGATCGATAGAACCATTCAGGCACGTTTGCGTGAAAAAAGAATGTGGGAATGAAAAACACGGCCACTGCAATTGCAAACACCGCAGGGACGTATGCTCGTGCAAACCGCTCTGTCAATGTTTGAATCTTGATCTTCTTGCTTTGGGCCTCTTCGACAAGATGGACGATGCGTCTGAGGGAAGAATCAGTCGCCGTCGAGATTGCGCGCACTTCCAACCACCCCCGTGCATTCAAAGAGCCGGCATAAACAACGTCGCCGGAACATTTTGCTTTCAGGTCTGACTCCCCGGTTATGTGAGACTCATCCACCGTGCTTATCCCAAGGAGCACCTCACCATCAACTGGGATCCGTTCCCCTTCGCGGAGAAGCAGAATGTCTCCGCGCTGGATTGAGGCAGAAATTCTCTCGACAAAACTCCCATCCACTTTGAGCATTGTCTTCTGCGGCGATAGGTTGAGCAATGCCTGAATCGAGCGACGTGATCGTTCCAAACTCCTGATTTCCAGTACAAGTGAGAGAGCGTAGAACGAAAGAACCGCTGCCGCCTCAGGAAACTGCCCCAGGATGATCGTGCCAATTGACGCGACCATCATGAGGATATTCACGTCAAGCACTCTGTTCCGAATTGCAGAGAGAGTTTTCGGAAGAACACGAATACTCGCGAAGACGATGGAAAGAGCGTAGAACCCGAACCGATAGAGCGATTGCTCTGCCCTTTGCTCTAATCCCAATCCAGCGAAGAGGAGGAGTATGGCTGTCGCGACAATCCAAAGATCCACGGTTGTATTTCGTTGATGCGGCGGATCGAACGATCCTTCAACATAACCCGGTAATCCGATTTGCTTGAGAGCCTGAAGAATATGATCTCTAGATGTCGTATGGTCTACTGTCAAGCGATGCCCGATGAGGTTGAAACGAAGATCGTTGATGCCGTCGAGACGATTGAGTGATGCTCGGATCAGCATCTCTTCCGATGCACAGCAGAGGTCAGTGACTGTGATGACGGTGGTTTGAACGCTCACTTTTGTTACTCTTCGGAAACGTGTCGTGCAGCGACGCGGATCAGGTCTTCGATATGCTCATCATCGAGAGAGTAGAAAACCATCTTGCCTTCTTTTCTCTGTTTGACAAGCCGGAGCGTTTTGAGCAAACGCAGTTGGTGTGAAACGGCAGACTCAGAAACTCCTAGTACTTCTGAAATATCGAGAGTACAAAGCTCAGCCTTTGTTAACATGATAACGATCTTAAGTCGGGTCGGGTCGCCCAATACTCTGAACGTTTCACTCAAATCGACAACGTGCCCTTGGTCAGCGACTGAGTGTTTTCCGATTGAAATCGATTTGATGTGGTTGTGGTTCACGTGAACGATTGAGCAGTTGTTCAATCGTTAAAGTAACAGTTAGAGATTCAAAACGCAAGGTGAGAGTTCAAAGAGCTCTCTTCACTCCGCGCACAGCAGGTAATTGGACTTCACTCAATCTTGGAGAGCGTATGAAGCAGTACTTCAGTCGCGTGGCTCAATGGCATTTCTTTCCCCGTCCACAGCTTGAAAGAGGCGACGGCTTGGTGGAGGAGCATCGGGAGACCTGTGATGATTGATGAGCCATTTCTTTCTGCGTGACGGAGAAACAGGGGCTTTTCCGGCCGATAGACCACATCGAACGCAATCTGGTTGGGCGTGAACCGAAACGAAGATCCGAGCGGCGATTCATCTACGCGCGGATGCATTCCCAATGGTGTCGCATTGATCATGAGTTTTGCGTTGTGCGAACGTAACTGGCGAAATTCTTCCCAGGGGATGATTTCAGCGTTCTCAATCTCCAAATCAGAAATCAACGATTCCGCCTTTTTGACACTTCGCGTTGCCAACGAAAACTTCAGAACGCCAAACGAATGTTTCAGAACGTAGACGAGAGCTCGCGCGGCGCCGCCTGCGCCAATGAGGAGTGCTGAAGTCCTCATGATCGATGATCGATAGGGTGCTAAGGTTTGTTCGACACCGTCGATGTCTGTGTTGTATCCAATAAGACCGCGGTCATCCTTAACGACTGTATTCACTGCTCCGATTCGCCGAGCCGATTCATCGAACTTATCAAGTAATGGAATGATTGTTTCCTTATGAGGAATCGTGACGTTGAACCCGACAACATTGCTTAACCGAACCTCGCGGATCAAATCTTGCAACTCGTCCATACGAATTTCAATGGCTTCGTAAGAGAGCGGAATACCTAATTGGTGAAGGGCTGCGTTGTGGAGAAGCGGGGAGAGCGAATGACCAATCGGACTGCCGATGATGAACAACGGCGGCAACGGGCGGATCATTGCGGGGCCAGCAGAAGCCTTTTGAAAAGATTGTTGCCCACAAGTTCCGGAAATAAGGCGACGAAATCTTTTTTGAACTCGGGTTCGAGGTCGAAGGCCTTTGCGAATGATTCCGCGGCTTCGGTCAAGTTGGCCATTGAGACCAGTGCCTTTCCCCGGCTGAAATAGGCAAGTGCGAATTTTGGTGTGAGTTCAATACTCTTGTCAAGTGCCTTTAGCGAGCTCAGCAGGTTTCCCATCTCAAAAAGCGTGTCGCCGTAATCAAACCACGCTTCCGAATTTTTCGGGTCGAGTTTAAGTACAGTTTCGTAGCTTGCGATACAGTCGTCGAGTTTTCCAAGATTATATTCCGCATCAGCCCGTGCATACCAAAGTTCGGGGTAGTCGGGATTGATCGTCAGCGCCGTAGTGTAATCTTGGAGTGCGAGCAGGCTCTTTTCAATGGCGTCGTAACAGCACCCTCGTCCGAAGTAGGACTCATAGTGTTTTTTATCAAGTTCAACGGCCTTCGTGAAGCAGTCGATTGCCTTTTGAAACTCGCCCAGTTCTTCGTACGCGTTGCCCAAATTGTGCAAGGCGGGCACATCGTTTTTGTCTAAGTGGAGCGTCCGTTCGTAGCATCTGATTGCTTCATCAAGTTTTCCGAGGTTGGCAAAGGCGTTGCCCATATTGTACCAGGCTGAGGGAAAGTCTTCGCGAATCGCGAGCGCCATCTCATAGCTGTCGATCGACTTTGCGAAGTTGCCCATCCGGTTCATGACAATTCCACGGTTATACCACGCATTGTAGTTATACGGTTCGTCGTCGAGATGCCTCTCATAGCACCGGATGGAGTCTTCGAATTTGTCCAGAAAATCGTAACAATATCCAAGTTCGTACCAAGCGTCGGCTGCTTCGGGGTTTTCGTGTACGATCTGATTGAAGATCGCGATGGCATCGTCAAACCGCTCCAACTTCTCGAGCGTAACGCCCTTGTGAAAGCGTGCATCCTCGTGGTCCGGCTCCAATTCGAGTGCCAAATCAAACGAATGCATGGCATCATCTGTTCGATTCAGATTATCGTAGGTGACTCCACGGTTGATAAAGATCTCCGGGTCAGTAGGGTTGAGGCTTAACGCTTTTTCGTAAGCATCGAGCGCCTCTTCATACTTGTTGAGATTGTTGAGAATCATCCCTTTGCGTTGCCACGCATCGGCGCTGAACGGCTCGAACGAAAGCAGACGATCGCAAAACTTCATGGCCTCAGAGAATTTCTCGTGGTCAAAATAGAAGAGCATGATCTCTTCCAACGCTTCCGGGCTGTTGATGTCCTTGCCTTCGTTCTTCAGCGTCTCACGGAAGCGACGGAATTCTTCGTCGTTTTGTTCACCCGATTTCATCGGGTCATTGTCTTCAAACCAGTCATCACTTGCCATGAGAGACCTTTCGTGGTGCCGGCTCCAATTAAATCATTATTGAAGCCCGAGTCAAGCAGACAAGTGATATGAAGTGATCGGTGCTTCACCCTTCGTTGATTCTGCGTGAATGTTAGAGTATATTAAGCATTCACAAGGTCAACATGATCGAAGAAAACCTCGCGCGGGTGAGGAAAACCATCGCGAACGAGTGCCTGCGCACCGGACGAAACCCTGACGATGTTCACCTCATCGCCGTGTCAAAGTCATTCGGGAGAGAACAGATTCAGGTCGCGCGGAATGTTGGGCAATTCGATCTTGGCGAAAACTACGCGCAGGAGCTGAAGGAGAAGCAGGCGGCGCTGAATGATTCGAGTATCCGCTGGCATTTCATCGGGCACCTGCAAACAAATAAGGTAAAGTATCTCGTCGAGTACGTTCATCTCATCCACACGCTCGACGGGGTGAACCTGGCTGAAGAAATACAGAAGCGGGCCGAACGAATTCCTAGGATCGTCGATGTCTTGATCGAAGTGAGCACGACAAATGAGCCGACGAAATCCGGTGTTGCCCCGTCAGATGCAATCACGCTTGCAAACGAGGTAGCAAAGTTCAAGCATGTTCGGGTCCGCGGGTTGATGACAATGGGACCAATGTCTGAAAACCCTGAAGATGCAAGGCCGAGCTATAAACTCCTGAGAAGCTTGCTTGAGGAGGGGAAGAATTCAGGTCTTCTGTGGCATGAGCTTTCGATGGGAATGAGCCACGATTACGAAATTGCCATTCAAGAGGGGGCGACGATGGTGCGTGTGGGAACAGCAATTTTTGGCGAACGACAATATGCGCGATAGGTCATACATATGAAAATCACTCCACTTGAAATTAAGAGACAACAATTCAAGAAGGTTATGCGCGGGTATGATCCCGTCGAAGTTGATACATTTCTGGAGATGCTGTCGACCGAAATGGAAGAACTGCTTCGTAGTGGTAAAGAGTTGAAAGATAAGGTCATTGAGTTGGAGACGAAGCTTAGCGATTTTCGGAGCATGGAGAAAACGCTTCAAGCGACCTTAATGCAAGCACAGGAAGCTAGCGGCAGGTCGATCGAAAACTCTCGCAAGGAAGCGGACCTCATTGTCAAGGAGGGGGAGTTGAAAGCTTCTCAAATTCTTGAGAAAGCACGGACTGATTTCTCCCGTGTCAAAGAGGAGATTTCAACTCTCAAGGCACGGAAGGAGAGCCTGCTTAGCAAGATGAAGGTTCTGTTGAACTCGGAAATCGATTTGATTAAGGCGCTTGAAATTGACGACGACGAACCACGTGGAGATTATTCAAAGGGGAGCGGTAAAGAGCATTTAGAAATTGATGAAATCTTGAAGAAACTGTAATCAACGTTCTTGACTGAACTTCGCAAACATATCGACGAGGCGATGGTTTTTATTCGAACGAAGACCAACGCGAGCCCGAAGATCGGCATCATCCTCGGTACAGGCCTTGGTGGGCTCGCCAAAGAAATCAAAAAAGAAGTGGTCATCGACTACGCAAAGATTCCGCATTTTCCCGTTTCAACTGTTGAATCGCACCACGGGAAGCTCATCTTCGGAACTCTCGTCGGGAAACCGGTCGTTGCGATGCAGGGACGTTTTCATTTCTACGAACAGTACTCGCTTCAGCAAGCTACATTTCCTGTGCGTGTGATGAAATTCCTGGGGGTCGAGAATCTTCTTATCTCGAACGCCGCAGGTGCGCTCAACCCCCTTTACGCAAAGGGCGACGTGATGATCATCGCTGACCATATCAACTTACTTTTCGACAATCCATTGATTGGCCCCAACGACGATGAACTTGGCCCACGCTTCCCCGATATGTCTGAACCGTACAGCAAAAAGTTGTCGGCACTTGCCGAGCAGATTGCGCTTGATTTGAAAATCAAGGTTCAAAAAGGAGTTTACGTTGCGCTTCAGGGTCCGAATCTTGAGACGCGAGCAGAATATCGAATGCTTCGAACGGTTGGTGCGGATGCCGTTGGGATGTCGACGGTTCCGGAGACTATTGTTGCCGTACACATGGGAATAGAAGTGTTGGGCCTATCAATTCTTACGGACGAATGTTTTCCCGATGCTCTCAAACCAGTATCACTCCAGGAAGTGATCAAGGTTGCTGGAAAAGCCGAGCCGAAGATGACCGCAATTATGAAAGAGGTTGTAAGGCGTTTGAAATTGTAGGGTGGAGTTCGTGATGAGTAATTTGGGGAAATGGCTGATCCTTGTTGGCGGAGTTTTCGTGGCAGTGGGCGTCGTGTTGAAATTCGGTCTAAAAATTCCCTTCCTTGGAAGACTCCCCGGCGACATTCATATAAAAAACGAAGGCGTTGAGTTCTATCTCCCCCTTGCCACGAGTTTGTTATTGAGCGTTGTCCTCAGCGCCGTCCTATGGATTGTCTCATTCGTTCAAAAGAAAAGTGAATGAAGAAGTACTTCTTCCTCTTTGTATTCCTTTGCTTTGCATTCGGAAAAGAACATTGTCGGATGATAGCGACTGGCGTCTGGCGATCGACCAACGGCGAGAAGGTGGATATGTTCACACCCGAGATCAAGAGCTGCGACTCCTCGCCGATACGCGCTGTCGCCGAAAAGAAGCCAAATGTGCGGGTATTCGTAGACCTCCTTGGAAAATAAGTGTCGATCAGCAAGCGATTCGTTCTCAATGCGCAAGGTTGATCCGATGCAACGCATCTCAAACTAAGATGCATTTGTCAGCCGATTCGCAGTTCCCCCTTCTGATTCTGCGACAAACCACTCTTTGGGCAGAAGGTTCTATAGTGTTGAGTTCATCGTTTAAGGACGTAGAGCAGAAGTTCGCGACAAGGAATATCCCAATGCTCCAAGCTCAATAGAAATGTTCAAAGAACTCACTGATAAACTCAATTACCGTCAGCTTGAAGAATCCGTCCAAAAGTTTTGGGACGAAGAGAATATTTTCGAGAAGAGCATCTCGTCTCGCGAGGGGCATCCTTCATTCACATTCTACGAGGGCCCGCCGACAGCCAACGGAAAACCGGGCCTTCACCACGTAATGGCGAGAACGCTGAAAGATCTGATCTGCCGTTACAAAACGATGCGTGGGTTTCAAGTTCGCCGCAAGGCAGGATGGGATACGCACGGCCTTCCAGTCGAAATCGAAGTAGAAAAAATGCTTGGCTTCAAGCACAAAGATGACATCGTGAAGTATGGTGTGGCAAAGTTCAACGACGAATGCAGAAGATCGGTTTGGAAATACAAAACCGAGTGGGAAGCGATGACGCGCATGATGGGCTACTGGGTAGACATGAGCGAGCCCTACGTCACGTTCCAGAACAACTATATCGAGTCAGTTTGGTGGGCGTTGAAGCAATACTTTGATAAAGGGCTGATCTACAAAGGGTTTAAGATTCAACCCTATTGCCCGCGATGCGAAACGCCGCTTTCGTCGCACGAGGTTTCGCAAGGCTACAAAGATGTCAAGGATCCGAGCGTCTATGTGAAAATGAAAATGAGAGGAACGGAAAATACGTTCTTTCTCGTCTGGACGACCACCCCATGGACATTGATCTCGAATGTTGCACTTGCGGTTCATCCGAACATCGACTACGTGGAAGTCGAGTCGAAGGGAGAGAAGCTGATCCTCGCCGAGGCGCGGCTTTCAGTGCTCGGTGAAGGCTTCCGCGTGAATGATAAATTCAAAGGAACGTCGTTGGTTGGAAAGGAATATGAACGACTTTTCAATTTCCATCAGCCAAGAGAAAGAGGATGGTTCGTGGTTGAGGCGGATTTCGTCTCGATTGAGGATGGCTCTGGCATTGTCCATATGGCGCCGGCATACGGCGAAGACGATTATCAAGCAGGAAGAAAATTTGGTCTGCCCTTCATCCACGCCGTAAACAAATCTGGCGAGTTTAATCCTGAAGTCACTCCGTTCGCCGGCAAGTTTGTAAAGGAAGCGGACGCAGAGATCATTCATGACCTAAAAAAACGTGGAATGTTGTTCAAGAAAGAACAATATCTCCACAGCTATCCACATTGCTGGCGCTGTTCGTCGCCGCTTCTTTACTACGCACGCGATTCGTGGTATATCCGTACAACGGAATACGCAAAGAAGATGGTGGAACTGAACAAGCAAATCAATTGGGTGCCCAAAGAGGTTGGCGAAGGTCGATTTGGGAATTGGCTGGAAGAGAATAAAGATTGGGCTCTTTCGCGCGATCGATTCTGGGGAACGCCGCTTCCAATCTGGGTGTGCGAACAATGCGGCAAACAAAAATGTGTGGGCTCGGTAAAAGAATATGAGCTTGGCGTAGGAGTTCGGCAGCCTCTCGACCTTCATAAGCCATTCGTTGATGAAGTTACGTTTGTTTGCGAATGCGGCGGAACGATGAAGCGGACACCGGAGCTCATCGATGTGTGGTTCGACTCCGGATCGATGCCGTTTGCGCAATGGCACTATCCGTTCGAGAACGAGGAGGTGTTTAAGCAATCGTTCCCTGCCGACTTTATTTCCGAAGGCATCGACCAAACACGTGGCTGGTTTTATACTCTTCATTCCATTGCAACAGGAATCTTTGGGTCGCCATCGTTCAAGAATGCTCTGGTGAATGAGCACATTCTGGATAAGAATGGGCAAAAAATGTCTAAGTCGAAGGGGAACACAGTCGACCCGTTCGCATTGATGCAACAATACGGAGCGGATACTGTGCGCTGGTATTTTGTTTCGCAAAGTCCTGTATGGCGTTCTACGTTATTCGATGAGGAGGGGCTGGGCGAAGTGCAGCGAAAATTCTTCAGCACTCTGCTAAACACATACTCCTTTTTTACGCTCTATGCGAATGTGGACGGGTTTACTCATCAGGAGGAAATCATTCCGTTCGTCGAACGACCGGAAATCGACCGATGGATCCTCTCCGAGTTGAACTCTCTGGTTAAAACCTATCGCGAGGGCATGGATGCGTACGATGTTACGCGAGCAGCGAGAGCGGTTTCGGCCTTCACGGTAGACTTTCTTTCAAACTGGTATGTCCGTCGGAACCGACGTCGTTTCTGGAAAAGTGAAAAGGGTAAAGACAAGACCGCTGCATATCAAACGTTGTTCGAGTGTCTGTTGGCAATCTCGAAATTGGCAGCGCCGTTCACACCGTTTATTGCTGATGCATTGTTCCGCAGCCTGAATGAAGTGTCAAGAAAAGACCCGGCGCTGTCAGTCCATCTATCGACAATTCCAGAAGTGAATGACCGAGCAGTCGATGCCTTGTTGGAAGAACGGATGGAACGGGCGATGAACGTCGTTGGGCTCGTTCGTGCGATGCGAATGAAATCAAACCTGAAAGTTCGCCAGCCATTGAAACGCATCATCATTCCGGTACAAAACAAGCGAGTGCGGGAAGAGATTGAAAGCATGACCGCTATCATCTTGGAAGAAATCAACGTCAAGGTGATTGAATACGTCGACGACGATACTGTTGTGGTGAAAAAGAAAGCAAAGGCGAATTTCAAATCGCTGGGCAAGAAGCTAGGAAAAGACATGCAGATGGTGGCTGAAGCGATTCGAGGGATGAGTTCTGCAACGATTTCTCTTTTACAAAAAAATGGTAGTTCAACTCTTGAAGCAGGTGGGAAGAGTTTCGCGCTACTTCCGGAGGATATTGAGATTTCCACCGAGGAGGTGCAGGGGTTGATTGTCGAGACTGACAATGTGTTGACAGTCGCGCTTGACACAACCTTGACTGAAGAATTGATCGCTGAAGGGCTCGCACGTGAATTCGTCAATCGTATCCAGAATCTTCGGAAAGAATCGGGTTTTGAAGTGACGGATCGAATTCGGATTTACCACCACTCGTCCGCAGGACTTTCCGCGGCGCTCGAAAGATTGTCCGAATACATCAAACAAGAGACGCTAGCGGTCGAATTACTGCCGGTGAACTCTGGGAACGGCCGCCAAGAGTTCGCAAAAGTCGAAATCAACGGTGAGGAAACCGAAGTTGCGGTTGAAAGGATTTAGTGTTTATTTGCAACTGTCCATTGTGCACTGTTCAAAACGGAAAGAAGGGGTTCCATGGTCAAGAAAGCAGTAAAGAAAAGTTCCAAAAGGATTTCATCGAAGAACACTATTCGCAGGCCGGCTCGTGTGAAAGCACAAAAATCGAGGCGGATACCTTCGAAAGGGCCTGTGAAGGGATATTCGAAAACACAATTGGACCGATTCCGTAAGATTATCGTTGAAAAGCGAAAAGAAATTATCGAAGAATTGGAATCTCTCAAATCTACCATGATGGATGAGACAACGGGTGAATATGTGTCTGAAAGCTCAAACTATTCGCTGCACATGGAGCAGGGTACAGATGCAATGGAGCGAGAAAAAGTTTTTCTTTTTGCTTCCCGCGAAGGAAAATTCTTAAACTATCTGGACGACGCCCTCAGACGGATTGACAACGGGACGTACGGGTTTTGCACCGAATGCGGAAAATTGATCGACCGCGAGCGACTCGAAGCTGTGCCGCATACGCAACAATGCCTTTCGTGCAAGATGAAGAAAGGCAAGTGATGTTGCAACCCCAGGTGTCCATCAGCGTAATTCTATCAGCATCATCTTGTGCGACGATTTAACGGAATTGGAGACGGAATGCGGATATTGTGGATAACGGCCTTGGTGGTGTTTGTCGATCAGGCGACAAAACTGGCAGTCAAGGGATTCTCGATCCCGATACTCGATTTGTATCACGCAGGAATGCAACTCGGTGAGAGCATCCCCGTGTTGGGTGAATTCTTCCGTCTTACATTTATTGAAAATCCCGGAATGGCATTTGGAATCGACGTCGGCGGTAAACTGTTTGTTACCTTGTTCTCCCTTGGCGCTACCGCGGGGATCCTGTGGTATCTTTTCAAGATCCGGAGCGAAGCGATTGCCGTTCGGTTTGCCCTTGCGCTGATTCTCGGTGGTGCCATTGGGAATCTCGTCGACCGAGTGTTTTATGGCGTAATTTTCGGAGAGGGGGCACTCTTTTATGGCAAGGTGGTCGACTTCTTCGACGTAGATTTTTTCAATGTCGAGATTGCGAGCTTCCATCTTTCTCGTTGGCCAGTGTTCAACGTAGCAGACGCTTCTGTTTCCATCGGCGTGCTGACAATGCTCTTTTTCCACAGGGAATTTGCGGGAGAAGCATCCGCCACAAGAGTTACTCCGGATGCCAATAGCTCCGCCGTCGATGCGACAACAAGCCAGCAGCAAACCGAAACTCCCCGATCCTCCTCTTCGCAGTCATAGATGACTCATCAAAAATCGAGTGATGCAGAGCCTCTCGAACGCGAGAAGCTTCGCATTGTCATTCCTCCGGGACAGAAACGGCAGCGCATTGACCTCTACCTCGCTCATCATATTGAAAACGCTACGCGGAATAAGGTTCAGCAGGGAATTGTAGATCAACTCGTTCTGGTGAACGGAAAGATTGTCAAGTCGAGCTATCTGATTCAGCCGAACGATGTTCTTGACGTAACGTTACCGAGGCCGCGGCGTCCGGAGGCGAAGGCAGAAGATATCCCTCTGGAGATTGTGTTCGAAGATGACTTCCTGATCGTAGTGAATAAACCTGCGGGGATGGTGACACATCCGGCTTACGCCAACTATTCAGGGACCCTCGTCAACGCACTTCTTCACCACTCCCAGTCTCTATCTTCAAACGCGGATCTTCGTCCCGGAATCGTTCATCGATTGGACAAAGAGACAAGTGGATTGCTAGTGGTTGCAAAGACCGATGCTGCCCACTCTTTTCTCGCAAAGCAATTCGCGAAACACACCATCGTGCGGGAGTATTGGGCTATCGTGTGGGGTCGCATGAAGAATGAACGCGGAACGATCGAAGCGTCACTCGGCAGGAGCAAGAAGGATCGGAAGAAAGTTGCCGTCGTGATAGACGGAAAGCAGGCCGTAACTGATTATCACGTCCTTGACGTGCTGGAATTTCTTTCTTTGATCAGCCTTCGACTCAAGACTGGAAGGACGCACCAGATTCGTGTTCACCTTGCTCACATTGGTCATCCGGTGTTTGGCGATCCGACGTATGGTGGTCGGTCGAATTTCTGGGGTGGACTCTCTGGTAAGAAGGCTCAACAGGCATTAAATCTTCTCAGCATTCTCCCTCGACAAGCACTGCACGCAAAGTCGCTCGGGTTCATCCACCCGGGAACAAAAGAAAAAGTGCAGTTCGATTCTGGTCTTCCTCACGATATGAAGGAAGTGTTGAGGATGTGTGGATCAAAGTAGCAGGAGAGGATAGAATTGAAGTACAACAGAAACCCGATCCTTGTGAGATCGGGCTTCTTTGTTTTCTAGTTTGTGGACCTAGACTTTGTTCACTTTTGTCGCCTGTAGACCTTTCGGCCCCTTTTCAACCTCGAACTCAACTTGGTCCCCTTCATCGAGAGTCTTAAAGCCCGTTCCTTCAATTGCTTTGAAGTGGACGAATACGTCTTCGCCCCCCGCACGCTTGATGAATCCGTAGCCTTTTGCCTGGTTGAACCACTTGACTGTTCCTTTTTCCATCGGAACATCTCCTTACATTGAATTTTGTATCCGCATACCGGCGGACCAATCGGTGTACAACCTTTCGGTGCCGTGTGTGATCAGTCTCGAAGATTGTATCAACGAGAATCTTGCGGTGTTCGGCGGTTACAATTCAATCGCGCGGGACGACAAGAGGATACTGAAAACAAACAGACAACCACGGTGTACTGTGAATTGACGCCGAAAAGGTAATTGTTTGTCTGTTTAGTTTCAATACTATTTTACCGACGACGGCGTTCTATTCCCGGTTGATTGTTTCGCTGGTCTGGGACGCGTTGTTGAGTTGCTTGAGGCGTATTGCGAACAATTGGCGCCTCGCTCGGCCGACCCCGTTCGAGGCCCGGTTTTTGTTCGATTCCTCGAATCTCTCGTCGAATTTCCCGTCGGGGCCGAGGCGGTTGTTCTTGTCGATTCTCGAGCCTTCGGTCCGTTGGATTCTGAATTGGCTGTGAGTTTGAAGTTCCATCTCCTCGACGAGGGGTTCGAACTTCTTGGGCCGGTTCAGCATTCGATGGAATATTCCGACCCTCTCCGCCATTTGATTGGCCTTGATTCGGTGTTTCGTTCCATGAGAATCCTCGATGCCCGCGCTGAATATTTTGGAGGCGTGTTGGGCGACGCTCAAAATTCGGGCGAGAAATTTCGATTGAAGAACTGCCGCCAGTGCGAATTAGCGATTCCCCATGGTTTCGAGGATCAGGAGATTCGCGCACTTCTGCGGTTTCAATTCTTTCACGAGTTCGGCGGTCAACAAAACTCCTGTCGACCCCGTTATTGAAGACCCGACCGTTTAAGTATTGGTGGCCAACTGCGTGGCGCGTGGCACCGATGATTCTACGAACGTATGGTCCAGGAACATACTCCCGGTAACGATACATTGTTCCAAATTCTGTGCATCGGATAAAATTCCAATGATGCCACGGTGCTGTCCAGTTCATTCCAGAATAAACGGAAAAGGAAATGTGTAACCTGGGTGGTGGTAACGGAGCCCAGCCGATGAAATCGTCATTATAGCGCCAATCCACCCACCCCGGACCCCATGTGCGATCAGGAACCCAGATCCATCCATAGTAGTTATCGCGTGCCCATCGGCCGTAGTGAAAAACTGCCCATCCGAATGGCTCAGCAGATACCCAGTACCAGCCGAAGTCAGTCCAGACCCATCTACCCATCGAATACGGTCGCCAACCATCGCGAACGTGAAGTGGGCGCCACACGGTTGCTTCCTCAATACTGATCCATTCTCCGTATGGAGCAAGCGCATCGTAAAAAGCGTGTACTTCGGGAATGTACCCGGCGGGAAGTAAATCTGAATCTTGCGCTGAAGCTCCCACCCAAATAAAGAGCAACAGGAGGGACAACCGTTGTGTGTTCGCCTTCATTCGCTCACTCGCAGTGCTTTCTAACCTAAACAAGCTCAACCACCGTGCCATTTCTACTGTTGGCTTCTTCCCCATAATAATTGACTGTTTTGGCCGCAATCTTTGAGTTCGACGCTGCAGACGTATCTTTTTCAGAGCACGCTGGTCTCAATAACAGCCGTAGTCATCAAACCGCTAGCCGGTCGGCTTAAAATCTTTTTGCATTTCGACTTTATTTTATTGATATAGTTCGAAGACGAGGAGACAAAACAATGCTCTTACACCATCGCTTCATTGAGATCGCGAAAAAGAATTCTGCCAAGATTGCAATCGTGGACCGGACCCGAGAAACCAAAGTGACGTATGAGAGGGCGTTAATTGGTTCGCTGATCCTGACAGAGAAGTTCAAGAGATTTAGGCCAGGCTTTATCGGAATCATGGTGCCGACTTCTGCGGGAGCAGCATTGGCACAGCTCGCATCGCTGATGAGTGGGCGGGTTCCAGTTGTCATCAACTATTCCACGGGAGCGGGGAAAAATTGCGAGTTCGCGCAGAAGAAGCTAAACTTTGACACCATCCTGACCTCCCGAGCCTTGGTAGAGAAAATCAATTGCCCTATTATTCCCGGAATGGTCTTCCTCGAAGACTTGATGAAAGAGATAAGCATTCTCGACAAGATCAAGGCGGCTCTCAAAGCAAAAATGTCTGCCGCGAATATTATCAAGTCGGTTGCGACTGGCGATGAAAACGACACCTTCCTCGTGCTCTTCACAAGCGGCAGTGAGAAAGACCCAAAGGCTGTCCAGCTGACGCATAAAAACCTTCGCTCGAATATTGAAAGTTTATCACCGTACTATGGTCTGACTTCCGAAGACATCTTCCTATCCAATTTGCCGTTCTTTCACGTCTTCGGACAAACAGCAAACCTTTGGGCTCCGCTCTACCACGGGATGACATTTGTAACGTATGCCAACCCGCTCGATTTCAGAACCATCTGTCAAATTATCAAGGAAGAAAAATGCACAATTGTAGCGGGTACGCCAAGTTTCTTTTGGGGATACCTTCAGAAATCCGAAAAGGGAGATTTTGATACCGTTCGAATTCTTTTGGCAGGAGCGGATAAGTGTCCTGACGCCCTGCGGAAAGGATTCCTTGAGAAACAAGGGAAGGTATTGCTTGAAGCGTACGGTGCCACTGAAACTGCACCGGGGATCTCCGGCAACAATATGGAGAACAATCGGCCTGGGAGTGTGGGCAAACCGTTCCCCGGCGTTTTTGTTCGCGTTGAAAACTATGAAACAGGTGAAGCGTGCGCTGTAGGAGAGATTGGCAAGATCCTCGTCAAGGGTGACAACGTGATGAAGGGATACTACGACGACTTCGAACAAACCTCTCTCGCCATCCGTCACGGCTGGTACGATACCGGCGATATGGGTTGGAAGGATGCCGACGGTTATTTTTGGCACGTCGGGCGTCTCAAACGTTTCATGAAAATTGGAGGCGAGATGGTCTCGCTCGTCAAAGTTGAAGATGTGCTGGAAAAACTTATTCCCGATGGATCGGAGTGTTGTGTCGTCGAAATTCCAGACGCAGTGCGCGGCGCAAAGATCGCTGCTGCAACAACACAAGCCATAAACGAAAAAGAGGTCTTGAAGAAAATGTCCGAGCAGTTGCCCAATATCGCATTGCCGAAACACTTTGTTGTCATTCCTGAGCTCCCCAAAATGGGAAGTGGGAAGATTGACTTCCGCTCCACGACGGACATGGTTCGGGATTTACTTCACGGCAGAAGCTGAGATGATCGTTCCCTATTCAGCCGAAGCGGTTGCCTCGGCGAGTGGCAGTCGGCTCGTTCGCTACTTGCATTAGGCCGAATCGTTGGTGACATTTTTCTCGAGCAGCAATTCGAGTATTGAGCATACTCCTGGCCGGCGAGGGAAATCTGCTCCAATTCTGTTAGATCACTCCCATTCGATGCTCCTCCTTGTTCCTTGTTTCGCGAAAGACGGTTTTCTGTGCAAGATCAGACCCTCCGCAGAAAATTTTTCAGTTCTCGAATTGCCCCAAGAGTTGTAAATCTATGTCGAGTAAGGTGAGCTTGTATCTGCTCCAGCGTATAAACCAGAATGCACGGTGGATTGCAGCCATCTGCATTGGGTCAACTTTAAACCTGGCGTGTGGTTCGTCAAGCGCTTCATCCAAACTCAACACGGCGGTTTCTTCACAAGGGAGAAGCTACCGCTACGCATATGCGATGGTTGCTCCAACCGAGTCAAACGAACTCCTCTACCACGACGAAAAGATTCGGGTGCAGTTTGAGATTGACAAGGGAGCGATTAAGTACAGTCTCAAGAATCTTTCTAACGATAGTTTGGCCGTCATTACGGCGCATGCGGCGATGTTTGTGAACAACAATTCCTCACCCGTGCGCAATGAGCGAACATACTATTTTGAAGATGCTGCATCCGGCCTGCCCAAACCCATCCCCCCACAAGGAATCGTTCACGATTTTGTAATACCGAAGGATAACATTTATTACGACGGGTCGAGATGGGTCGAGAAAGAACTCTTTCCTACGGCCGATCGCAATGACGCGGCGCTCCGCAAAACTATTTTGAAGAACCTCTATGCGAAAATTGATTTGGATTTACCGATTCAAGTTGGCAACGAACAGAAGAATTTCACATTCTCTTTCAAGATCGTTCGTCTTTGGTCGACACATACCGACAGCGCCAAAACAATCGAATCAAGATTTCCCGTCGGTCCAGTAGTCGGTCGGGCATCGCCTGGCAATGGGCTATGGCTAACGGCCGGCATTGTAGTGGGCCTGGGATTGCTCGTCGCATACGCTCTCTCTCAGCCCAAGAAGCCCGCCAGCGATTTCTAATCCCCCACGGTTTGGTTATCAATCAACTTACCGCTGAGTTACGATCATTGATATAACTCGGTAGCGTTTGATAGAAGCCTCAAAGACTTTTTTCTATATTGAATCGTGGGACACACCGAACTCCTCCTCGTTCTCGATTTTGGATCGCAGTACACTCAACTCATTGCGCGTCGCATCCGTGAGCTCGGAGTCTACTCAGAGATCCATCGATTTGACCTCTCGGTTGCGAAAATCAAAGAACTCAATCCCGTAGGGATCATTCTCTCCGGCGGACCCTCGAGCGTGTTCGATGCTGACGCGCCCAAACCGCATCCTGAAATGTACTCTCTTGGCATTCCGGTGCTCGGGATCTGCTATGGACTTCAGCTCATTGCGCATCAGCTCGGCGGCAAAGTTGATTCCTCCACCCATCGCGAGTATGGAAAAGCGAGTTTCGAACCGACGAAGAACGAAGATCTGTTCGCGGGAATGAACGGGTCAACGCAAGTCTGGATGAGTCACGGGGATAAGATTCAGAAAATGCCGGATGGGTTCGAATCCATAGGTCGTACAATGAATTCTCCTGTTTGCGCCATTCGAAATCCTCTCAGAAAAATCTACGGCGTTCAATTTCATCCAGAAGTCGTTCACACGACAGAGGGAAAGAAAATTCTTGGAAACTTTCTGAGCAACATCTGCAAAGCGAACGGAGGCTGGTCGGCTGCCTCGTTTATTGAGCAAGCCATCCTAGAAATTCGTCAGAAAGTGGGAACCTCAAAATTGCTTTGCGCGCTGAGTGGCGGCGTGGATTCTTCCGTGCTCGCAGTTCTCCTACAACGGGCAGTAGGAGATCAGCTCCACTGTATTCATATTAACAACGGGTTGATGCGGAAGAATGAAAGCGAACAAGTCGTCAAAACCTTCCGCGACAGATTTCGAATCGACCTGACGTATGTCGATGCGACTGAGAAGTTCTTGACGCGACTTGCCGGAGTAACTGATCCGGAGTCAAAGCGAAAAATCATCGGAAACACTTTTATCGAAGTGTTCGAGCAGGAATCGAAGTCGATGGAAGGAAGCGTCGAATTCCTTGCCCAAGGGACTCTGTATCCCGATGTCATCGAGTCCAATTCATTCAAAGGACCCTCTGCGACAATCAAGACGCACCACAATGTCGGCGGACTGCCGTCGACCATGAAATTCAAGCTGGTCGAGCCTTTTCGGGAATTGTTCAAAGACGAAGTTCGTGCCATCGGTGCGTTGCTCGAGGTGCCGAAAGAACTCATCGGGCGTCATCCATTCCCGGGTCCCGGACTTGCCGTTAGAGTTCTCGGCGATGTGACACCGCAGCGGCTTGATTTGTTACGCGATGCCGATGAAATATTCGTACAAGAACTGAGGCGTGCAGGTCTCTACGATGAGATTTGGCAAGCATTCGTGGTTCTTCTTCCGGTGCAGTCGGTGGGTGTCATGGGGGATTTCCGCACGTACGACTTTACCTGTGCTTTGCGAGCGGTAAACAGCGTAGACGGGATGACGGCCGATTGGGCGCGCATACCCTCAGATGTACTAGCAACCGTTTCGTCGAGAATCACAAATGAGCTTCGTGGTATCAACCGAGTCGTCTACGACATCAGCTCGAAGCCTCCCGCAACGATAGAATGGGAGTGAGAGAGAATGCTGATTTCGGATTGTCGATTGCCGATTCGGGAAAGCTCCGCAACGGAAACCTGCAACCTGAAACCTTTTCCGCATGATTCAAATTTCCAACGTCACAAAAAAATTCGGCGATTTCACGGCCGTCGATAATCTCTCGCTCACTGTTGCCGCTGGAGAGTTCTTCGGCTTCTTGGGTCCGAATGGCGCCGGCAAAACAACAACAATAAAGATGTTGACCGGATTGTTCGCTCCCACCAGCGGTACGCTCGTCGTCGACGGCTTCAATATCTTCACCCAGCCGATGGAGGCGAAGGCTCAGATGGCATATGTGCCCGACCAGCCCTTTCTCTACGACAAACTCACAGGCAGAGAGTTCATGTATTTCGTCGGTGGATTGTACCGGCTCAAAAAAGAAATCTTACACGAACGCGTGCGAGAATTAATAGAACACTTTGAGATCGGAACCTGGATTGATAAACGAACGGAAGATTATTCCCAGGGGATGCGACAACGCACGACCATTGCAGCCGCACTCATCCACAACCCGAAGACGTTGGTTATTGATGAGCCGATGATTGGACTCGATCCGCGTAGTGCAAAAATAGTTCGCGATACACTTCACGAGCAAGCGAAGGCGGGCGTCACAGTCTTTATGTCAACCCACAGCTTGCCCACGGCGGAAGAACTCTGCGACCGGATTGGCATCATTCACAACGGACGTATGGTCTTCTGCGATACACAGGAAGCGTTGGGCGCCTATAAGAGGCGTCTTGATGGCAAGCTCGAATCGGTCTTCCTGGAAATCACAAAGGCGTGAACCCGTTCGCTACGATTCTCATGCACACGGTCATTTCTTTTTTCAAGTCGACAAGTGCAGTGAAGACGTTCGGTTCGTTCTGCCGCCCCTTGAACAAGAGTAACTGAGACACCGTGAGAAAGTTCGTTGAAGAACACTATCGAGAATTACTGTTGATTCTCATTACCGTGCTCGCAGTGAGCAAGTGGTGGATACCTGACGTGCGGGGGTTCGAAAAAATGTATGCTGCTTCGCACTGGGTTTTATCGTACGATCATGGTCTCATTCGTAGGGGACTCGTCGGCACGATTCTGCAAGTGTGGTTTCCCATTGTCACGATCAAGGATGTTCATCTTGTTTCTTCGATTGCCTACTGCACATTTCTTGCGCTTTTGCTGGCCCTCTCCTATTTCCTTCTGCGGGACAGAGACAAGGAAGGAACGCTGTTTAGATTGATTCTCGTCTTCCTAGTTAATCCGGCCAGCATTGCCATGCTCGCCAATGACTTGGGACGCTTCGATCTTTTCTTGGTGATGATAGCGTTCCTGATATTATCCCTCATGTTGCTCAATAAACATTTTTGGCTGATTCCGATCTTGATGTTCTCGGCAATGTTCATCCACGAGGGTTTTTTGATTCTGTATGCACCGACGATCCTGTCAACTCTTCTTTTCATCTATCTCTGGAGTGGGAGAGAGAAGAGGATACTGAGAACACTTTTTTTCTCAGTGACTTCAGTTTTGGTCCCTTTTTTCATCCTCTACAACTATGGAGGTCCAAGGTTGGGGTATGAGGAGTTTTTACAATTCATTCAATCACGAGCAGCTTTCTCGATTTCACCTCTCTCGATCCGGGAAAGCTACTTCAGCATGAGTGACCACTACGCATTGGCCTCCTCATCCCTGTACGACGCTGGATCGATCGCCAACTTGTTTCTGGCGCTCTTGATCCTGAGTCCCGTCATCCTCATTCTTGTTAATCTTTGGACACATGCTCAAAAAAACTGCAGAACATTGGATAGATCTTGCGGTTTCGTATTTCTCGCAACTTTGAGTGGATTGATGATTGTGCCAGTTGCAACCGACTACGGGAGATGGCTTTCCGGGGTCGTGTTCTGCAATTTCTTTGTAGTTTTCTTTTTGGTGGGAAAGGGGTTAATAAAGGTTGAAGATCTCGTGGAGTATGCCAGGGGTTCTTTTGCGTTATTGTTTGTCGTACTCCTTATGACATATCTCCTTTTCGGTCCGCTCCACGATTGGAATCCATACCCATACAAGGATAATCTGATCGTGAGTTCTCTCGCAATAATTTCAGTTCTTCTTTTCGACCTAGGGTTCTTTTTACGGTGGCGGTCACTGAACAAAGTGCTATTTTCTGAAAGATGATGTTTAGTAGAGAGGATCATATTTCTTTGGAGAGTCTTCGTCGGGGCTAAGATCTTTATGATGCAACAATCAGGCAAAAAGATTATTCGATGAGATGCTCTTCTTCTACTCGAAGCAGCCGGTGCTTGAAAACGAAATGACAAGATGAATGTGCTAGTCCATATCTTCCGTTTCAAGGTCCTCTCGTTTCTCAAAACGACATTCGACTTTCGCCTCGTGAGCATCGTGAGGGGACTGGGATCGATATTGGTGTTTGGAGGATTTGCTGTTGGGGCATACTATCTCTCAAACAACGTCACGCGCTATGTGCTCGAGGAAACCCGAATTGGCCTCTATCTCTATCATCGCTTTATTTCGATGATCATGTTCGTCTTCTTCGTGGCGGTCAATCTGGGCAACATTATCGTTTCGTATTCCACATTGTATCGTTCGACAGAGGTTTATTATCTTCTGACCAAACCGATTTCCCACACACAGATTTTCATTCTCAAGTTTCTAGATAACTTCCTCTACAGTTCAACGACATTATTTCTTGTGGCCTTTATGGTATTGTTCGGCTACGGCAACTATTTTGGCTATCCGTGGTATTTCTTTGCTGGCGTTATGCTCTTCGTACTGATTCCGTTTATGTTTATCTCCGCCTGTCTTGCTGTAGTCATCCTGATGGCGATCATGAAACTCGCGGGGCGCATCGGATTCCGCAAGGTGATGGCCACGCTCTTTGTGGTGTACTTCTTCTTCATCTTTCTCTTCTTCAAAGTCTCGAACCCGATCAAACTTGTGGAGGATGTAAATCGTTTTTACCCCAACGTGGATGCATATCTCTCGACGCTGACTCCCGGCTTTCTGCAATACCTGCCAAGTCATTGGGTTGCGGAGTTCCTGTTCTACACAGCACGGGGAGAACCCCTTCAGGCACTTCCGTTGGCACTCGTGTTGCTCGGAACGTCTGTGGCGCTCTTCCTCCTCTGTGTGTTGATCGCTTCGAAGTTTTATTACCGGAGCTGGATGATTTCATTGCAGGTGCAGGCGTCGGGCAGCATGCCCTACGATCCGGAGCGGACGGGCGCAATTGATTTCAGGCGGGGTGGATTGTTGTCGCCCCAGATGGATTCACTGTTAAAGAAAGAATTCTTCACGTTTGTGCGCGAGCCGAGCCAGTGGATTCATTTGGTCGTGATGGTGATTCTCACGCTCCTCTTTGTGTTCAGTGTCGGTAGCCTAAACCTCCGTCTGCGTTTAGCGGATCTTCAGCTTATTACCTACCTAGTGCTTTTCACGTTTGGTGGATTCTTGACCAGCTCACTCGGATTGCGTTTTGTTTATCCGATGGTCAGCTTAGAGGGGAATTCGTTCTGGTCTCTTCGCAGCGCTCCAATTTCTGTCCGCAGAATGTATCTCACGAAATTCTTCATCGGACTCGCAATGGTTATGGGGTTAGCGCTGCTGGTAGGGATTGCGACGAATGTGCCATTTGTCCGGTTCAGCGGTCGTCGGCCGTTACTACTCTACTTTGGCATCTTCAACGCATTTTGGATGTCGCTTGCTCTCGTTTCGCTTAATCTAAGTCTCGGTGGTTTCTTTTCGACGTATACCGAGAAGAATCCTATACGTATTGCCTCGACCCAAGGAGCCACGCTCACGTTCTTATTGTCGCTCGTCTATTTGTTTTTCCTCACGGTAGTTGTCGTCTATCCAGTGTCGGAGTATTTTCAGTCGTTGTTCGTATTCAAACAATTCAATCAACGGCTCATTGTGGTGCCGGGAACGATACTGGCGATGCTCAGCGCGGCGATTGTGGGAGTGGGCTATTCTCTCGGAATGAAGTCTATGCAACGAGACTTGTAATTGCGCCCTTCTGCTGTGTTGTGTAAATTTATACCAAGATGAATGAACTCGCCATCCACTCCAAGATCGTTCAAGCTCACCGGTACGCGCAGGAGAGGAAAATCCTCCACGCAGTTCAGGAATTAGAATCAATCGTACGAGAGGTCCCGCAGAGTGAAGCTGCTTGGTGGGAATTGGCGCACATATACATCGACCAAAGGCACTTCGATGCGGCGGAGAGGTCCATCGCACGAGCCATCAAGGTGGTGCGCGACAAATCCCAATTCGATTTCTTGCTAGCGAAACTTCATTTTGTAAATGGCGAGAAAGGCAAAGCCCTTGTTGAACTCGAGCGACTGAACAAGGATTCGAGCGCAATTTCTGTGTTGCTCCGTGCAGAAGTGGCTTTCTACCTTGGAGTTCTCGAACGCGACCGAAATCGATTGTCCGTTGCAGAAATGCTCTTCATTCGGGTCCGCACTCTTCACGCTCAATTTCCGAGGATCAACGAATCCATTGCAGAGCTGCAAATTACTCGAGGAGCGCTCGCGGAAGCCACTTCGTCGCTCAAAAGGGCAATTGATATTGACCCGACTAGTTGGATGGCGTTTCATTTGCTCGGTTTGGTCAAGATGAAGCAAGGGAAGTTTTCGGAAGCCCTGGAACATTTTGAAGCGGCCGTAGACATGAACCCTGAGGAGACTTCAATCTGGGGAAAATGCGGTGAGACGCTGTTGCTGCTAGAGCGCGTGGAGGAGGCCGAACGCTATTTGCGAAAAGCTCTCAAGCTGGATGGCGAACACGTTGAGACATTGATTACGTTCAGTCGCTTACTCATCCGTCAAGGAAAACACGCCGATGCCCGCGAAATGGTTTCGAGGGCTTTGAATCTTCAACCTTCGAATAAGGAAGGCCGTACTTTACAACGTGAAATAGAACGATTTGAACGGGGAAAATTTTGAGAGATGAAAGACGAATGTTGAGAGCAACGAAATTGTTTGCGTTTCTTGGACTGGCATGGTCTGTTTTGTCTGCTCAAGATAGTATCACGTTTCGTCCCGAAGTCGAGCAACTGTTCGTGGCTGGTATGAACCAGTTTCAGTCTGAACAATTTGATAGCGCCGCAGAATCCTTTCAGCGGCTTATTCGTGATTTTCCGCGAAGTCATCGCGCGACCGGGTCGTACATTATCGGCGGGAAGTCTCTCTATCGGGCGCGCTTGTACCGTGAATCCATCAGGCTTCTCAAAGACCTGATTGATATCTACCCGCACTCGACCTACTCCGACGATGCAAAATATACGCTCGCGCTGGATTACTACCAACTAGGCCGGTACGAGGATGCTGCGCAGCACTTAATCGAAGTTTATGAGATCTCGTCAGATGGCCGACTTCGCAGGAATGCCGAACGGATGCTGGATAATCTTGCGACGCAGAACCTTAGCGAGCAGCTCTTGCGGAGTTTGCTGATGGAAACATCATCCATTGAACTGGGTGCGATGTTCAACCTCCGATTGGCAGAGAAAATATTTCGTTCTGGCGACACGCAAACCACGATCGATACCCTTCGGTCGGTTTCAAAACTTTCTCCGACAATTCGATACGTGGGCGATGCGATCTTCATGCTTGAGCGAATTCAGAAGGGTGGAGTCTTGAAAGTTGGCGTCTTATTGCCCCTGATGCTCAGTTCGGTCGGTTCTTCAGGACGGGAAGTTGGTATTGAGTTTTTGGAAGGAATGCAGCTTGCTGTTGCAGAGCATAACGAAGAAGCCTTGACGAAGGTAAATTTGGAAGTCCGGGACACGGAACGTGAACAGAGCGTTGCCGCGAAGCAAGCGACGGAATTGTGTGCGGATGATAAAATAGTGGCCATCGTTGGGCCGATATCAAGTCAAGAATCGTTTGCGTGTGCGGGTATCGCCAACGCTCGCGGCGTTCCGCTTATAACGCCAACGGGGACCTCGAACGGAATCGCCGCACTCGGCCCATATGTTTTCCAAGCAAATCCCGATTACGAAATGCGCGGTAGGGCAATGGCTCAGTACGCCGTCAAAGTACTGCTTGCCCATCGAGTTGCGGTTCTCGCTCCTCAGGACGCCGTGGGGAAACTCATGGCCGATGCGTTCATCGATGAGGCGAAGTTGTTGGGCTGCGAATTAGTCGACGTCCAATGGTATCAATCCGGAGCTTCCGACGTGCGCAGCCAATTTGCTGCAACACGAAAAAAAGCCCTAGAGTCACTGGAGATACCAATAATCGATTTCGCTGCTCGGATGAAGCAAAGCGAAGTAAACAAGATTGTCCGAGCCGGCGTTCGTCAGAGATTTATCGATTCGTTGATGGAACGGTCGCTCAAAGCATCAGTGTTTGACCTCTTCGGCGCAAGGGGGGATTCCATTGCAACATTCCTCGGACTTCCTGTCCAAATAGAGAAGTTAAAGATCGATAGCCTTGCTATTGCCGTAACGAACATCGACGCGTATTTTATTCCTATTTCGAGTTCTGAAGAAATCGCGACTGTAAGCACGCAGTATCGGTTGTATAACTTCAGGGCCCCTCTCTTAGGTACGGGGGATTGGAACGACTTGAACGAACTTGATCAGAACCGCCAATATGCCGATGGGATTCTGTTTTCAACGGATTATTTTCTAGATACAAGGTCGCAAGCGTATACCCTGTTCAGCGCAAAGTACGAGCGAAGCAATAAAGGACGAAAGCCGACCGTCAATTCGACGTTCGGGTACGACGCAATGAAAGTCTTATTGCAAACGATTGCAAAAGGAAATGTTCGCCGCTCAACGCTCGGGACCGCATTAGCCGCCGTCAACGGGTTTGAAGGGTTGCATTCGCGGATTTCGTTTACCCGAAATCGAGTAAATGGAAACCTCGCAATACTACAATTCAAGAATCGTGTCATAAGGAAAGTGGGAGAGATCGAAGTTGCCGACTCGTTATCCAACGAAAAAGAGAAGGTCGAGTTCAAAGAAATCAAGTAGCATCCGTGCGGCAGAGCCCTTGCTCTATCGTGCGACGATCAAAGACTGGCCTGTTGATGAACGCCCGAGAGAAAAGCTGGCTGCACGAGGGACGGATGCACTTACGAACTCAGAACTGATTGCCATTCTCTTGCGAACCGGTTCCCGCGGACAAACGGCACTTGATCTTGCCAAGCATCTGATTTCGCAGGGTCGCACCCTGAACGATATCGCACGCATGGATGTACCGGCGCTCAAAAAGCTCGGCATCGGGAATGCGCGTGCCACAGCCATCGTGGCTGCCTTCGAATTGAGCCGGCGCCTTGAGAGGGAAGAGATGAAGTTGTCGGCGGTTTTTCAAGGACCGGAAGATGTAGCGCTGTACCTTGGGTCTGAATTGAGAATCTTAAAACACGAAGAATTTCGCGTCCTCCTGTTAAATTCATCAAATCGACTGATTCGGACCGTCATCGTTACAAAAGGAATACTCAACTCGTCCTTGGTTCATCCTCGCGAATGTTTTGCCGACGCAATAAGCGAAAAAGCTCAAAGCGTTATCTTCGTGCATAATCATCCCAGTGGAAATCCGGAGCCGAGCCAGGAGGATATTTCGATCACGCGACAATTGGTTGAATCCGGCAAAATTCTCGGCATTCCGGTGCACGACCACATCATAATCGCAGGCGATACATTTACCAGTTTTGCTGAGCGGAAACTTTTGTAGACGCCATCTAACTACTCACTTGCAGATTGGAAACGATGGCCAGAATATTTCTTGACTTTCCATCCTCTTATGCCTAATTTTCGACCGGCAACTATTGCAACACTCAATTCAGGAACTCAGAAGGAGATGTACGAATGAAAAAGCTTCTCTCAAGTCTTGTTCTTGCGGGATTGCTCGTAGCTGGCGCTGGTTGCGGCAGCAAGCCGTCCGCCGAAGAGCTCAAGCAACTCGAAGACCTGAAGAATGAAGTCACCTCGATCGAGCGCGACATCTCTGCGCGTGAATCCGAGAAAACTTCTTTAGTCAAATCTATAGCTGATAAAGACACCCAGCTTGCTCAATGCGCGAAAGATAAAGACGCCGTCGAAAAGGCTATTAAGGGTTCACAGTAAGCCAACACGAAGGAAGAATGAAAATGAAACTCGCTCAACGCCTAGGATACATTTCAGTCCTTTGCTCCGTGCTGGTCGTAGGAGTAGCGGCCCAAGAACTGAACAAGGAAGAATGGCAGAAACAAGTTGCTGACCTCACCACCCGGCGCAACGATCTGAAGAACAAGCTCTCCCAACTTCAGGGTGAAGTTGCCGCCTTGAAGCGACAAGACTCCGACAAGGCAGCCGCGATCGCGAAGTGCCAACAAGATCTTGCCGATCTCACAAAACAAGAAGAAGCCCCGCTAAATGCATCGCTCGACCTGATCGACGGACGGTTGAATGAACTCTCGCGCTTGTCGAACCAAGATTTGTGGGCGCGACGGGCTGAACTTGATTCGGTTCAGAACTGGATCAATAAAGCAAAATCAAGTAACATCGCCGGAATGCAGAAATTCTCGGACCGACTCAATGGCCAACAAGCACGTGTCGACGGGTTGAAGCGAACGCTCCAACAAATGATGGAACAGGGAACCGCGATGCAAACGTATACCGTTGGAACTTGGGCGAGAGATCGAGACTGTTTGTGGAACATCGCGAAGAAGCCCAAAATTTACGACAACGCTTTCCTCTGGCCGAAGATTTGGCAAGGCAACCGTGATCAAATAAAGAATCCGGATATTATTCACACCGGCCAGAAATTGAAGATACCTTCCAAAGCAGAACTGACCGGAGAAGAAAAGTCAGCGCTTCGCTCGTACTGGAACAAGAAGCAAGCTGCCGCCGCACCGTCGAAGTAACTTAGTAGAATGTGCTGAGATAGACATACTTCATTTCAGTCAGAATATCACCAACGCCCTCACCGGTACAACGGTCCGAGGGCGTTTGTTATTTTTGTGAGGAGAATGAAAGGAAAGAACTCTTTGGCGGAAAAACGAGTTCCACTTGTTGGGGTTGATGTGATGCAGTTACTTGGTTACAACGACGCCCACCTTCAGCTCATCGAAGACCGATTTGACGCAACGATTTCAGTGCGCGGCGATCAGCTCTTTCTTCGCGGAGAACATGGGGATATTTCAAGGATCGAAAAAGTCTTCAAGGAACTTATCTACATCATTAACAAGAATGGCAACCTCGGCCCGAACGATGTCGAGACGGTGATCGATCTGATTACAGTGAACGGAGCATCTGCTGCGATTCCGCCAGATGCCGCGGTAGAAGAGGGGGACGCGGCAATCCTCTACACGAAAACAGGAATTGTTAAAGGAAGAACACCGAACCAAAAAATTTACATCCAGCAAGTCCGGAAGAATGATATCGTGTTTGCGATCGGCCCAGCCGGAACTGGCAAGACATATCTGGCGGTGGCAATGGCGGTTGCTGCACTCAAAAATCGTGACGTAACGAAGATCATTCTTGCCCGGCCGGCTGTGGAGGCAGGGGAAAGCCTTGGATTTTTACCCGGCGATTTTCGCGAGAAGATTGACCCATATCTACGGCCGCTGTATGATGCACTCGATGATATGCTCACGGCCGAAAAGCTGAGGAGTTATGTTGAGAAACGGATCGTTGAAATCGTTCCTCTTGCCTACATGCGCGGACGTACGTTACACAATGCCTTCGTAATCTTGGACGAAGCACAAAACGCAACTGCAATGCAGATGAAGATGTTTCTGACGCGGCTAGGAGTGCATTCCAGAGCCATCATCACAGGCGACACGACCCAGATAGATCTTCCGCCCAAAACAACCTCGGGTCTCGTACAAATCCAGGAGGTGCTGCAAAAGATTCAAGGTGTTTCGTTCGTCTACTTCGACAAGGAGGATGTCGTGCGCCATCGGCTAGTGAAGGATATTATCGAAGCCTACGATCGGTTCAATCTAAACGGAAAATCGGCTGATAATTCGGTACGGTAGGTTAGAGCACCGCCTTGCTTTTGACCCATAATGCATCCATTTCCTCAAGCGAAACACGCTCGGGGGCCTTTCCTTCCCGCTCCAATGCCTGTTCAATGAACTGAAATCTTCGCCGAAACTTTTCATTTGTTCGCTGGAGTGCAATTTCAGGATTGACGCTCAGAAAGCGACCAAAATTCGCTAGGGCAAACAAGAGGTCTCCGAACTCTTCTTCTATTTTGCCACCGGATTCAGCGGTGATCGCCTCTTTCAATTCCACTATTTCTTCATCAACCTTTGCCCATACTTCGTTCCGATGTTTCCAGTCAAATCCTACTTTCGAGGCCTTGTCTTGCAGGCGATGCGCCCGAAGCAACGCTGGTAGTTCCTTGGGCACTCCGTCCAGTGCCGAACTTCGTCCTTCTGCGCGCTTCAATTTTTCCCAGTTCGCCTTTACGTGTGCAGCATTGTCCGCCGTCGCATCGCCGAAGACGTGGGGGTGACGGCGGATTAGTTTTCTCGTTGAAGCGGTGATGACGTCTTCGAGTGTAAATCGATTCGATTCTTCAGCGATGATGGACTGCATGACGACGTGAAGAAGGATATCGCCGAGTTCGCTTTCCAGTTCACCCCACTTCTTTTCGGTGATCGCTTCGATGGTCTCGTATGCTTCTTCGAGAAAGCTCTCGCGAAGACTTTCCGGTGTCTGCTCTCTGTCCCAAGGGCAGTCCTTTCTCAATCGTCGAACAACTTCTATGTACGCTTTAAATGAGGCAGTGTTCATGCTCGGTCTCCTAAAAAACGACCAAAGAGTACCGAAAAGAAGGGCAGGATTCAATCGTTGTTTTTCCGACGTCCGTTCGCTATCTTTGATGTGGAATAGGAAGTTAGGCCGTAGCTCAGGTCAAGAGAGTCCCCCGGATTGTGGGATGTACGTCCTTCGTTCTGAGCCACGGTGACAGTGCGAGGGGCTGTAGCTCAGTTGGGAGAGCGCTTCGTTCGCAACGAAGAGGTCGTCGGTTCGATCCCGATCAGCTCCACAAGAGAATGCCCGACAATCGGCTTTCTCGCGATCAACAAAAGGAGAGCATTGATTTTTTCTGAGGTCAAGTCCTGTGCAACAAAACGTTGCTTAACCCCGCCAGGTCCGGAAGGAAGCAACGGTCGGCAAAGGGTTTTGTGTGACACAGGGAAGCTTGACCTCATTTGTTAATCAGTCGTTTCGAGCCGCATGCTCGGCTTGCTTACTATATCAACCATGATGCACTTGTTATCTGCGTCTGCCCTTGCTGGACTAACACTGCAGAGGTATCTGCAGCGCTACGGTCGCCCGATTGGAGCTCCATTTCGAGTTTTTCCTCGTCACCCTCGTGGGGTGACCGGAATCCTTTCTCGCCGTCCTTGTGCGCGTTTGTGGTCCACACCGATTGCTGAGCGGCCGCGGATGAGGATTTCGTATGAAAAAAAATATCATTATCAATTCCACTGGCAGCGAACACCGGATTGCTATTCTTGAAGACGGCAGACTTGCCGAACTGTTTGTAGAAACACCTGGGAAGGAGCGCAATATTGGGGATATCTACCTTGGCCGCGTGGCCAAAGTGATGCCCGGAATTCGCGCTTCGTTCGTTGAGATTGGTTTGAGTCAGGATGCGTTCCTCCATTTCTCCGATGTCGGCTCGCTCGAGGAGTTCAGCACGCTCTTCAGCGAAGATGAGGACGAGGAAGAATCGAATCTCCCGGACAACTCCAACGGGGGAAATCACAACGCTTCAATCGGTTCACCCACTAATGGCGGCCTTGCGATTGTAGAGCCACCTGCCAAACCGAAGCGGCCAGAACGGCGCTCTCCTCAAGTTAACCTTCAAAAAGGCCAAGAGATCCTTGTTCAGATCACGAAGGAGCCAATCGGGAAGAAAGGTGTGCGCGTTCGTTCTGCGATTTCGCTCCCCGGCAGATTCCTCGTGTTGATCCCTTTCGATGCTCAAATTGGCGTGTCCAAGAAAATCTCAAATTTCAAAGAGCGAAAGCGACTCCGAAAATTTGTTCGCTCGATCTTGCCGGACAACTTCGGCGCCATTATCCGTACTGTCGCTGAGGGCAAGACGGAAGAGATGCTGAAACAAGACCTCGATGATCTGCTGAACAAATGGCACAACATTGAGAAGGCCGCTAAGTCTTCAAAAGCCCCCGCGTTGGTGTACAACGATATGGATACTGCAAACAGTGTCATCAGAGATCTGTTTCAAGAAACGGTCGAACACGTAGTCGTAGATGAGAAAAAACTCTTCCGAGAGATCAAGGGGTACGTGCAAGCTACTTCGTCGGATATGGCCGACCGCGTTGAATTCTACAGCGGTAAGGAACCAATCTTCGATAAGTATGGCGTTGAAAAAGACATTCAGACACTGTTTGCGAAGAAGGTTTGGTTGAAGAGCGGCGGTTATCTTTTTATTGAGAAGACCGAGGCAATGACGGTCATCGACGTGAACAGTGGCCGGTACGCCGCCAAGCGAGAGCAGGAATTGAATTCTCTAAAGACCGACTTAGAGGCAGCGCGCGAAATTGTCCATCAACTTCGCCTCAGGGATGTAGGGGGTTTGATCGTGATCGACTTCATCGATCTCGAGGACGATAAGAACCGAAAAAAGATTTTTGATGAAATCAAAAAAGAGCTACGCTACGACCGTGCGAAAGTGACAGTGTTGCCGATGACAGAATTTGGTATCGTGCAAATCACCCGCCAACGCGTCCGCCAGGCAGTGCAGATGACTTTTAGCGAATCGTGTCCGGCGTGTGGTGGAACCGGTACCGTTCATTCTCGCGCCTCAACGATCAACCAAATCGAACGTTGGATTCGAAGATTCCGAGGTGAACATTACACCGCGACTATTGAACTACACGTTCACCCGATGATTGCAGAACATTTAACAATCGGCGTCTGGAGTCGAATGAATCGTTGGAGATTGCGGTTTTTTATGTGGATTCGTGTTGTTGGAGATTCCGAGGTGGCGTTCGACGACTTCCGATTCATCGCCGGCGACAACGATATTACAAACGATTATCGATCTTAGTCGGAGCAATCAAATGAAATTCTTCATCGATACTGCGAACATTGCCGAAATCAAAGAGGCTGCCAGCATGGGATTGCTGGACGGCGTCACGACGAACCCGAGTCTCGTTGCAAAGGAAGGAAAGGATTTCCTCAAATTACTCGAAGAAATTTGCGCGATTGTCGACGGCGACATCAGCGCCGAAGTTGTCTCCACCGAGTTTGCTGGGATGATGGAAGAAGGACGAAAGCTGGCGAAGATTCACAAGAACATCGTCGTCAAGATTCCACTCATCAAGGAAGGACTCAAAGCAGTCAAAGCCCTGAAGCAAGAGGGGATTCGAACGAATGTGACGCTTTGCTTCTCGCCCAACCAAGCGTTGATGGCAGCCAAAGCCGGAGCATATATTGTGAGCCCTTTCGTCGGTCGGCTGGATGACATCAGCTACGACGGAATGGACCTCATCAAACAGATCATTACGATCTACCGAAACTATCGCTACACTACACAGGTGCTCGTGGCAAGCGTGCGTCATCCGGTTCACGTTGTTGAAGCGGCAATAATGGGGGCGGAAATCTGTACGATGCCGTTTAAGGTAATTGAGCAATTGGTCAGGCACCCGCTTACAGACATTGGGCTGGAACGATTTCTTGCAGACTGGAAGAAAACAACCTCTAAGTAGAATGATTCAATGAAAAGAACAGCGTTCAACGAAATCCACAAATCGCTTGGCGGGAAGATGGTCGAGTTCGGCGGCTTTGAGATGCCCGTTCAGTATTCTGGAATCATCGAAGAGCATCTGGCTGTTCGAAATAGCGTCGGAGTCTTCGACGTATCCCACATGGGTGAGTTTGAGGTCAGTGGTACTGACGCGCTTGCCTTCCTCCAAAAAGTGACCGTCAATGATGTAGGAAAGCTTTCAGAAGGCAAAGCTCAGTACTCAGCCATGTGCAATGATCAGGGTGGCATTGTGGATGATCTGTTGGCCTATCATCTCGGTGAGAAATTTATGCTTGTCGTTAACGCCGCCAATATCCAGAAGGACATCGATTGGCTTCAAAACCATCGCTTCGGCAACGTGCAGATTGTGGATGTGAGCGACCGGTTTTCTTTGCTTGCGATCCAGGGTCCTCGATCGCTTTCGACGCTTCAACCATTGACAACGACCGACCTCTCGTTGATCCCGTACTACAGCTTTGTCGCTGGGAACATTGTTGGGATACCGGCGATAATCTCTCGAACAGGCTACACTGGCGAGCTCGGGTTCGAACTCTACTTTGATTCTGCAGCAACGGCGGGGGAAAAAGTTTGGCAGGCAGTGTTCGAGGCGGGAAGGGCTCACGGTATCGTTCCGGTGGGCTTGGGGGCACGCGACACATTGCGTCTTGAGATGGGATTTTGCTTGTACGGAAATGACATCGACGAAACGACGAATCCGCTAGAGGCCGGGTTGGCCTGGATTACGAAACTTAGCAAGGGAGATTTCATCGGAAGAGCACGAATCGCTAGCGAGAAAGAATCGGGCCTGCAACGAAAATTGGTGGGGCTGACGCTACCGGATAAAGCGCTTGCACGTCACGGTTATGAATTGCACTCAAACGGCGTTCGCGTTGGTACCGTTACGAGTGGTACGTTTTCACCATCACTGCAAAAGGGGATCGCGATGGGGTATGTTGATTCAACGTTGGCTGAGCCGGGGGGGAGTGTTGCTGTCTCCATTCGAGGGAAACTTGTTGCGGCGAACGTGGTAAAGCTTCCATTTGTTCAGCGCACCTGAACAAGCATTCGGGGGAATGTCATGAAGATTGACGTTGGATTTAACGCAGGCTCGCTAGATGAACTGCAGCTTCGCGACAAAAATGTTATTGTGGTGGACGTTTTGCGTTCCAGCACAACCATTACCACGGCGCTATACAACGGTGCTCGCGAGATTATTCCAGTTGCGAGCATCGAGTCTGCCGTGAAGATTTCAGGCAGCCTCTTCGGCGAAGTGACCTTGCGTGGCGGCGAGCGAAACGGGAAGACGATCGAAGGGTTCAACCTCGGTAATTCGCCCCGCGAATATAGCGACGCGACCGTGCGTGGCAAGTCGATCATATTCTGCTCGACCAACGGATCTGTTACGCTTCATAAGAGTCGGTATGCGCGGAATTTGGCGGTGGGATCGTTCGTGAACCTGTCGGCCGTTGTGGAGTTCATACGACTTTTGAAACAAGATATTCTTTTCCTTTGCGCCGGGAAATCGAATGGCATCACTAATTTCAGTTTGGAAGATGTTGTGTGTGTCGGCATGATTCTTACTCAAATGAAAAACGCCACCCTTCCCGATCTGGAACTCTCCGACGCAGCGCAAGCTTCTGTGGCAATGCACAAAACGTTCGGGCGATCGATCTTGAAGATGATGAAGAACTCGGAACACGGGCGCTATCTTACAGAGATTGGATTTGGTGACGACCTTAAGATTTGCGCCGACGTGGATAGCATTCCGGTTTTGCCGACACAGCAAGGAACCGTGATCCGACTGAAACGGGAAGCTGTGCATTCGATCGAGTTGGACGTCGCCCCAACGACCAAGAATGCTTTAACCTAGTTTTCGTTATGCCTGAAGCAAGCGTAGACAACGAGGTTCCGCAACACCGCCGTCAGATTCTTTCATTCGTCGGCATTCTCCTTTCGTTCATGTTGTTGCTCAGCCTACTTTCGTATTCCTCCAGCGATCAAGCCAGCGGTGAACTCTCGCTATTCGACCTCTGGAAAGTTTTCTCCAACGATCCTGATATTCTAGCAAAAGCCGCTCACACCGAAAATTGGCTGGGATTGATCGGGGCGATCGTCTCCAATTGGTTTATTAACAATACGATTGGATACGCTGTGCTTGTGGTGCCGGTGCTCGGATTCATTTGGTCGGGATTCGTTCTTTCGCGGAAAAATTTCCAAAAGTTGTTTACCGCCACGAATTACACCATTGTGCTTTCGCTTCTTTTCTCCGCTCTGTGCGGAACAATCAAACACTTCGACGACGGAATGCCCATCGAGTGGAGCGGCGTCGTCGGTCACTTCATTGCTTCCATCCTCTCGAAGTTGATCGGGCTTGCAGGGACAGTTTTGTTTCTTTGTTCCGCTCTCGTCATCACAATCACGCTGCTCGTTGACCTCGACTACACATTGACGATTGTGCGGGTGAGAAACCTCTATTTGCGTGCGGTGCGTTGGCTCGATGAGAAACAAGAGGAACGTCAGCTAAGAGCCACGGAAAAGGCAATTCAGCTGAACCGTCAGGCCCAACTTGAGGTTGAAATCAAGAAGCCCGAACAAGAATTGCAGTTAACAAAGCAAGCTGCATCGCCGATGGTCATGCAACCAACTGCGCGAATCAAGCCTCTTCCCAATCCGCAAATGGTATCCCCTGCCGTGCGCGCGGTGGTTGAGAAGCCTCTTCCCGACGAATCGTTAAAGCTTGAAATACAAGAGGGGGTGATCGAGGAAGAGGTGAATTTCGATGATCGCGAACAACCTTCGGAAGAAAATGTCGAAGCGGAAATCGATTATGTGTTCCCGTCGGTCGAGCTTCTCGACGCGGCCCGCGCGAGCGAAGAAGTAGACGAAACAGAGCTCAAAGGAAACGCGGAATTACTTCGCACGAAGCTCGCAGATTTTGGCGTTGAAATCGAAAGTGTTTCTGTCACTCCCGGACCTGTCGTGACGCTGTACGAACTCGTTCCGGCAACGGGTGTGAAGATTAGTCGCATTGAGAGTCTTCAGGACGACATCGCGCTCGCACTCAAGGCAAAAGGCATACGCATCATTGCGCCCATTCCTGGAAAGGGCACGGTGGGAGTTGAGATTCCCAATCATTATCCTTCGCTTGTGACGATTCGAAGCATAATCAACTCTGCAAAATTTCGGGATTCAACTGCGATCTTGCCCCTCGCGATGGGCAAAACGATTTCTGGCGAAGTCTTCGTGGATGACCTGACAAAGATGCCTCACTTACTCATTGCAGGCGCGACAGGCTCCGGAAAAAGCGTTGGCGTCAATACCATTATTGCGGGATTGCTTTATCGCAAGCATCCGAGCGAGTTGAAGTTTGCCATCATCGACCCAAAAAAGATCGAGCTGGCTCTCTACACGAGGCTCCGCAAACATTACTTGCTCGTTTCGCCGGACATTGATGAGGAGATTGTTACGGCTCCGAATAATGCAGTCCTTCTGCTGAAGAGTCTGGAGATTGAGATGGACAAGCGCTACGACAGGCTCGCGGCTGCTGGTGTTCGCAATATTCTCGACTATAATGAAAAAGTGAAGAGTGGAAAACTCCACGATACCGAACAGATGAAGCATCGCAAACTCCCGTACATTGTCGTTATCGTCGATGAGCTTGCAGACCTCATGATCACTGCTGCTCGTGAGGTGGAGGAACCAATCGCACGTCTGGCGCAGTTGGCTCGCGCGGTGGGTATTCACCTTGTGCTGGCCACACAGCGACCGTCGGTCGACGTCATCACCGGAGTCATCAAAGCAAATTTTCCAGCACGCATAGCATTTCAAGTGGCATCTCGCGTGGACTCGCGCACGATTTTGGACGGCAACGGAGCGGAGCAATTACTCGGGAACGGCGATATGCTATACGTCCCCCCGGGGAGTTCGAAGGCAATTCGCATACAGAATGCGTTCATCTCCACCGAGGAAGTTGAACGGCTCACGCACCACGTGGGCAAGCAACAAGGGTACAGCAATCCGGCTAAACTTCCATCGGCACTCGAAAAAAGAAAGACTTCGTCGGGGCTTCAGAATTCTGAGAGGGACGAATTGTTTGAAGAGGCCGCTCGCATTATTGTCCGCCATCAACAAGGCTCGGTATCGCTGCTGCAACGCAGACTGAAGGTTGGATATTCGCGTGCCGCGCGGCTGGTGGATGAGCTCGAAGAGGCAGGCATCGTCGGCTCGTTCGACGGGAGCAAAGCGCGCGAAGTGCTCGTCGAATCTGAGGCGACACTAGAAGTACTATTGAAAAGCCTCGAATGAAAAAACCCTTTGTGGTCATGGTCCTCTTCTTCTTGCGTACACCTTTGTTCGGACAACAAGCAGAGGTGAGCGTCAGAGAAGTTACAGAGAAGATTCAACACCGCTACGAGATGATCGACGATGCCGTGGCGATATTCGACCAGCACGTAAAGTTCGGGTTTTCGAGCATCGAGCAATCGTTTACCGGTACCCTTTCGATGAGGAAGCCGAACAAGTATCGCATCGAGTCGGAACATCAAACCATCGTAACCGATGGAGTGACCGTGTGGGCTTACTCCCCCGCAAATAAGCAAGTCGTCGTGGACAAGTACAAAGAAAACACCAATTCGCTTTCACCCGAGCAGTTCGTGTTAAACCTTCCTGCTGCCTACTATGTTGTGCTCATTGGAAAAGACCAGCAGAAAGAGAAGAAACTTCTACAACTCAAGCTCACTCCCAAAGATGACCGCTCGTTCGTGAAAACGGTGCGTCTCTGGGTCGAGCAAGAAACGTGGATGGTCCGCAAGGTAACCATTCTCGACGTGAATGAAACCGAGACGACCTATCTTGTCAGCGACCTGAGGCTCAATGTGGGAGTTAAAGAGCAAACATTTAAGTTTGAACCCCCTGCAGGGACCGACGTGGTCGACTTGCGCAATTAATCTTGCCCGCCTTCTTGAACACCAGAAACCTCCTCCGAACAACATTGAGTTTTCTTCTCGCCGCGTTCTTTTTATACTTTGCGTTCCGGGGCGTTAACGCCGTGCAACTGTGGGTTTCGCTGAAACAAGTTCGCTATGGCTGGGTGGTTCCACTTGTTCCGCTGGCGCTTGCCAGCCATTGGATCCGAGCCGTGCGCTGGTCCTATCTGCTCATTCCGGTGAAAGCCGAAACCTCGATGCGGAACCGGTTCTCAGCGGTGATGATCGGCTATGCCGTGAACAACATCCTGCCTCGAGTAGGAGAAGTGTATAGACCAATGGTGATCGGAAAACTGGAACAGATTTCACGAAGCGCAGCATTCGGCACAGTGGTTGTAGAACGCATTCTCGACGTCATTGCCTTCTATTTCATCGCCTCAATTGCACTGATGATATACCCGAATGCTCTCGACCCGCTTGTCGCGAATCCGGATTCGGTCAGACCGTTCCTCCTTGTCATCTCAGTCGGAACTCTTAGTACATTCATTCTGCTTTTCTTCAAGGTCGACGCGTTGCTGAAAGGAGTGCAGCGGTTTCGGCGATTCTTTCCTCGCCGAATCGAGTCGCGCATTGAGAGTGTGCTTTCGGCGTTCACCTCAGGCTTTGGTGTTTCAAAAATGAAGGACAAACTGGGCGCCGTGGCAGGCCTCAGTTTGTTGATGTGGTTTCTTTACGCGCTAGGGATGTATATTCCATTTTTTGCGTTCGATTCGCTTCAGTCGATTGATTACGATTTTGGGGCCGCGGTATTGTTGCTTGTGATTACTTCGATCGCGTGGATACTACCTGCTCCAGGGGCGATGGGAACGTACCATTCTTTCCTAACTGTCGCGTTAACGAAACTTTACGGCGTGGATGCGGCAACGGCGCTAAGCTTTTCCATCATCACGCACGAGGTCGGTTACATCGTGACCATGTTGGTTGGAGGATATTATTTCTTCCACGATCACGTATCCTTTTCTTCGGTGACGGGGGAAGGCATCGCTTCTGCAAACAATGTATTGTAAGAAAGGGCCTATCTCGTGACGTTAGTTGACGCACTCATTCTTGGACTTCTTCAGGGTTTCACAGAATTCCTTCCGGTTAGTAGTTCTGGCCATCTCGTTCTCGCTCAACGTTTGCTCAACTTGAACGGAGAATTGCTAACATTCGACGTTTATGTACATTTTGGAACACTCCTCAGTGTCGTTGCTGTATTCTGGAAAGATATTTTGGCGATCATCAAGTCGACGGTCTCTGCGTTGTTATCTCCACACTGGAAACAGCACTACCTGGATGATCCGAATGCGCGGCTGGGCTTTGCATTGATTGTTGCGACGATTCCAGCGGGCGTCGTAGGGTTGACCTACCGAAATGCAGTCGAGGCCGCCTTTACGGACCCAAAACTTGTGGGCATGAACCTTGTTATCACAGGGTTGATTCTCTTTCTAACGCGGCTATCAGGACCGGTTCCCGAAAAACGTCCAGGGATTTTTTCGGGGATTTTGATCGGCATTGCACAGGCGTTCGCAATTCTTCCCGGCATCTCACGTTCCGGGTCTACTATCAGCACGGCACTCTATTTGAGAATCTCTCCCGTCCAGGCAGCTCGTTTTTCATTCCTAATGTCTATTCCAGTGATCGGCGGAGCCTCGCTCTTGGAGACGATAAAAATCTTCAAGCACGGAACCGACGTTGGGATTCTGACTATCCTCGTCGGTACAGTCGTTTCAGCGATTTCAGGTTACATTTCAATCAAAGTGTTGCTCAGCATCGTTCAACGTGGAAAGTTAAATTGGTTTGCATTCTACTGCCTGCTCGTCGGAAGTTTTGGAATCTTATTCATCACTTAGGAGGAATACCATGAAACATCATTCACTCATGCTGCTCGCGATCACCCTACCGATTGCGTTGAACAGTCAATCCAAACCAGAATCACCTAAAAGGAAAACCATGACTGCCACCATTGAAACAACCAAAGGCGCCATCGAGATCGAATTCTACGAGAAAGATGCTCCTCGCACTGTCGCAAACTTCGTCGGACTAGCCGAGCAAGGATATTTCAACGGTGTGATCTTTCATCGTATTTCGAAAAACTTCGTGATTCAAGGCGGTGACTCGACGGGTACGGGTCGCGGTGGAAGGAGTATCTATGGGGGTGATTTTGAGGACGAGTTGAACCCAAAAGCTCCTTCGTACCAAGCAGGATACGTTCGCGGCACGCTCGCGATGGCAAATCGCGGAAAGAATACCAATACCAGTCAATTCTTTATCATTCTCAAAGATTCACCCTGGTTGCCAAAGAACTACACGATTTTCGGAAAGGTGACGAAGGGGATGGATGTCGTGGATAATATCGCCGCGGTCGATATTATTCCTCAGATGGGTGCAACAGACGGCAAACCCAAAGTCGACATCAAAATGAACAAGGTAACTGTTGCGAAGTGACACTACTCCCTTGAATCGCAATGCCTGAAGTTAAGTACAAGGAGTTTCAAGAGACTCTAAAGGAGAAATCCTTCGGTCCGGTTTATCTCTTCATCGGCGCTGAAGATTTCTTGCTCGAAGAATGCCTTTCGACCATCATTGCGGAGTCGCTCGAGGAGGGGACAAAAGGTTTTAATCTTGATGTTATGTATGGCAGTAAGTCGAGCGCAAAAGATGTACTTTCACACGCAGTCTCATTTCCGATGATGAGTGCACGACGGGTAGTGGTGGTGAAAGAATTCTCGCGGCTGGTCGGGACTGAAGTAGCCAAAGAAAGTGTTTCAAATTACCTTAAGCGGCCGCTCGAATCAACGTGTCTCATATTGATAGACGAGAAACCTGATTTCCGGAAGAAACCGTTTGCCGAGCTGAAGAAGAATCACACCGTTGTATCGTTCGACCCTTTATGGGACAATCAGGTGCCCGCGTGGGTTGCGGCACGCGTACTGAAACTCGGCAAAACAATTGATGCCGATGCTGCCAGACTTTTGCACGCTTACGTTGGCAATTCGCTCCGGTCGCTCCAAAACGAAATCGACAAACTCATTATCTTTGTCGATGAGCGGAGCGAGATAACTTCCGAGGATATTACGCATATCGTTGGTGCCACAAAGGACTACACGGTATTCGATTTGCAGAATGCGATTGGGAGGAAGGACGGCAAGGCTGCTTCAACGATACTGCAGCGCATGGTTGAATCGGGGGAGAGTCCACAGCTCATCGTCGTGATGCTTACACGGTTTTTCATGCAGCTCTGGAAACTTGGAGACCTTCGAACAAAAAAGGCAAGCGAGCAGGAAATGGCTTCTGAGTTGCGAATCTCGCCGTACTTTATCAAGAGCACATTAGAGTTTCTCCAACATCATACCCCCGAGCAGGTCGAGAACGCCTTCAGCGTTCTGTGCGATACTGATGCGGCGCTGAAAAGCTCGGGAGGCGACGCTCGACTGTTGCTGGATGTGCTGCTTCACAATCTCCTCCGTGGAACGTCAGAACAACTTGTTGATGAATCAACTCTGGTCTAGTTCCCGTTCCGGGCTCTGAGCAACTGTTTTTTCGAATCTTCCCTACCTCGACCGCACTGCCCAAATAACATCGGCAAGCGTTTCTGTCGTGTTATTGAATTGATGCCGCGATAGCTTCGACTTATCAAATCCATCGAGGTACGAACGGATAAGCGATCCAAGCCAAACGACCTCTGCCTTCAACTTCCAATGCTCACCAGAAACATCGTGGAGAACGATGAAAATACGATTCTTCAGGTGCTTGCGCTGCTCCTGACTTTGTGATTCGTAAAACCATTGCACAAGCTCCTCACGGTGCTGTTGGGCGTATTCCAACGACCGCTTAAATCCTTTTGGAAAGATTGAGGTCTTATGGTCGAACGGAATATCCCTTATTGAAAAATCTACCTGCCGGTCTTGTTGATTCCGTGCCACGTGGACGAGCGGATGTGCGCAAAAACTCTCTTCGACCGCCTTTGCCGACCAAAAATTGAACCAACGATTGAGTGCGTAATCAATCAGGGTGTCCTTAAAGGAATCCTTTCCGAAGCGTGCCGACAACTCAATCTGGAACGCATCGAACGAATAAATATGGTAGACAAAATTCGTTCTTCGGTCCCAATCGTCGTTCTGTCGCTGCCCCCATTTGTACGGAATTGAGAGGCGCTTCTTGAGTTCCGCTTCGCGGTCGTCAAGGCTTACGTTCATTGCTTTTGAAACACGAATATGTACTCGTGCTTGAACACATAAAACCCTCCAGCAAGTGCGCGATACCGCCAGAGCTCTTTCTGCGTTCTCTTGGCGGTTGTTTGGTCGAAATTCTTCACGATGATGCTTTTGAGTTTGCAGCTACGCTTCAACGTTTCCTGCATCGTGAGGAAGCCGAGAGGGATCCACTCTCCGGCCGAATACTTATCTCCAATGACGACCGCAAAGTAGCGATTCTTGTCCAACACACTCAACACATTGTCGACGACACGCCCAAATTGTGCGAGGAAATCCTTCGTAGATGCGGCATTTGATAGATCCTCCTTCCTCTTGCTGAACCGAATAATGTCGTGATAGGGTGGATGGAGGAGGGCGAGTTGGTACGCCCGAGTGGGAATAGCCCCAATGACTTTGGAGAAATGGTCCGATGAAGAATCACCAGTCAGGACAACGCAGGTGAGATTGGAGGAGAGATGTTTGGCCGTTCGTAGGAGCGAGTTCGATTTGTTGACGATGGAGGGCTGAAGTTCAATGCCGATGCAATTGCGACCCAGGCGACGAGATTCGATCAATGTTGTTCCACTGCCGGCGAAGGGATCAAGCACCCATTCGCCTCGTTTCGTGTACCGTTGGATGAGTTGATTCGGAATCTGCGGAACGAAATTTCCCCAATACCATGCTTTGTGGCCCGCGCTTCGGTCTCGCTTGTCAAGAAGCCAAAGGCTGTCGGTGAGAATCTGTGAATACTCCTTCCACCGATTCAAGTTCAGGTCGTTTACTTTCGAGGTTCGTTCTTCTGTAAATGCTTTTTGAAGTCGCCGGAGATAGTAATGTGCACGGTCGATTGTTTTCGATTCACGGATTTGGAATAATTCGTTCAGCAGGAACTCGCTTTCAGCCCCGTTCAGTTTGCGCCGTTTAGTTGACAATGTCGATATCATCCCCTCAACGAGCGTCCGCAGCCTGTGGATCGATAGCGTCTGAAGACTTCGTTCAATTCCCGAAAGAAGACTGTCATCGTTCATTCGTCGTGGCATGGTGCACAAAGATACAAATGCGTCATTCGAATACAAAACAATGTGTAAGAGCTTGGCTCACACCTCCTGTAATCGAGACTTGAATCGTTCCCCCCTTGCTTTTTCCCTGATTTCCTTTCTTCTTGCAACCGTTTCGTTCACCAATCTGCAAAATAACTATGCTCAATAAAATCTGGCTGGCGCTGATTGCGATGGGAATGTTCGCCGCAGTGTGGCAGGACGTTTCGGATGAAATCAAGAATCCGTATCGGAACGGCGTTGCCCTCGATGCCCAGTTTCAAATCAAGAAGTCGCCCGGGCCTGGCTCGGCTGCGTGGGAAGGGGAGATTGTAATCTCCGCTGAGCGATACGCGGAATTCTACGGCACTTCTCCTCAGAGCGAGGAAGTCCGTCAACCTGTTAACGCGACTATCGACGCGAACGGAAACGGTTCTTTTCTTTTTTCAGCAGCTGAAAAGACTCCGACACTCTGGAAAAAAATGTCTGCTTCTGCCTCAACAGCCGATAAGCTCAGCGGAAAGGTGAACGGCTGGAAGCTCGACCCACAAACAAACGTAGCGATCGCGCGGATTACAATAGAGCCCATTCGGTTTGTGCGTTTGAAAAACGTTACGCAGTCAGCACTCAAGATCGCAAACGTCGCTGTCGAATTGGCGATGGGTCTTATTGGGATTATGGCGCTCTGGCTTGGTCTCATCAAGATCGCCGAAGAGGCGGGGCTTGTCCTCGTGCTCACCAAATTGCTTAAACCCATTACGGTGCGATTGTTCCCTGATGTCCCTTCCGACCATCCTGCCATCGGCGCGATCATTATGAATACCGCGGCCAACATGCTCGGACTCAACAACGCCGCCACACCGATGGGATTGAAAGCGATGGAAGAGTTGAACAAGATCAATCCCAACCCTGGCACGGCGACGAACGCAATGGTTACCTTTCTGGCAATCAACACAGCGGGGCTCGTGCTTATTCCCGCAACGGCGATTGCAATTCGTGCATCCATTGGTTCGGTGAACCCGGGGATCATTATCGGCACATCTATCGTTGGTGCCGGCTTCGCGACTGTCGCAGGCATTGCCGCTTCGAAACTGCTTCAACGACTCCCGATGTTCAAAGTCGAAGCCGCTCAAAAGGATTCGGCAAAGGAGAAGAGCAATGGGTGAGTTCTTCAAATCGGCCGTGCAATTGATTTCTTTGGTTGCCATCCCTGCACTCATCGTTGCATTTCTTGCGTGGGGGTTTGCAAAGAAGGTGAAGGTGTACGAAGTGTTTGTCGAGGGAGCGAAGGAGGGATTCAACACCGCCATCCGCATTATTCCGTATCTTGTAGCAATGCTGTTCGCCATCAGTATCTTCCGCGCGAGTGGTGCAATGGATATGTTGATCTCACTTCTTGCTCCCATCACGAACCTGATAGGCATGCCGGCCGAAGCACTTCCGATGGCACTCTTGCGTCCGTTATCCGGCAGCGGTTCGCTCGGACTGATGACCGACATTATGACCAAGCACGGCCCCGATTCTTTTCTCGGCGTTCTCGTCTCGACCATGTATGGTAGCAGCGAGACAACGTTTTATGTCCTTGCCGTTTACTTTGGTTCCGTGAACATCAAGAACACACGCCACGCCGTTGCAACCGGACTGATTGCGGATGTGGCCGGTATGCTTGCCGCCCTGATGATATGCAAATTGTTATTTTTCTGAACGTATTTTAGAACACAGTGTTGCCTCAATAAATTTTGTAGATTCTTGTTGAAATGCTAACAATCTCATAATAGAGGAGTCGTAGAATGAATTCGAAGTTGATTGGGATGTTTTTGGTGTGCGCTCTTTTCGGGGGAACTGCTGTTTCCCAGATGAACCCGGCGGCAATGATGAAAGACGGTGGCTCGTTGCCGATCGGACTAGGTGCCACATTTATCGACGGCGAAACTTTCTATTTATTCAACATTTCGCCAGAGCTTTCTTTTGGGAAGATTGGTCTTGGGTTGGACCTGAATCTCCGGATGAGTCAGTCCGGAAAGCTCCGCTCCGGCGAGTACGAAACATTCAGCGACTACTTGCACATCTTGCGCTACGTACGCTATGGCGCAAAAGGGGAACCCTTCTACGCGCGCGTTGGACGGTTGGATTTTGCGATGCTCGGTCACGGTTCGATCGTCTATCTCTACAGGAATTCCGCAAGCTACGACTTGCGTAGGACTGGCCTTGAGTTGGACGTTAACTTTGAAAAAGTTGGGGTGGAGATGGTTTACAGCGACGTGACCGGCAAAGGGATCTTAGGCTTGCGTGCATCTTCTAAGCCGCTCAAATTTACCTCCCTTGCAACAATTCCAGTCATCAACAATTTTGAGATGGGCGTAACGTTCGCCACAGATTTGCACGGCGATGCGAATAAGATTTACGGGGGCTCAGACCTTTTATCGGCGTCGGCAGACAAGGGATCGCTCTCTATCTACGGAGTTGACCTCGGTCTTCCGATAGTGAAATATTCAATGTTTAGTTCTGACCTTTATCTGGATTATGCAAAAATTGCGGGGTACGGAAGTGGTCTCTCCGCCGGAATCAATTTGAAATTATCCGGACTCGGGTTGGTCACGCTCGACGCAAAGTACGAGCGCAGATTCAGCGGAGATAAATTCCTGCCGGCATATTTTAACGCGCTGTATGAGAAAGACCGATTTGCGATACACGACACGGTGCATTTCATAAGTAAGGCACAAACGCTGCAGGGAATTACCAAATCGGAAGGCTACTACGGCGAAGCAGTGCTTTCTATTCTGGGCTTCTTCAAGATCATTGCAGGGTACCAGTCGCCGGTAGGCGTTTCCAATCAAGGCCTGCTCCACATGGAAACCGACGTTCCAGCAATACCCGGCATTGTCTTTCGCGCGGCGTACGACAAGAAAAATGTCGGCGAACTCTTCACATTTGACGACAACGTCTTGATGACTGCAGAGATTGGGTATAAACCGATGCCCTTCTTGCTTGTGTCAACAGTCTATCAGCGTACGTTTGCCCCGGAGAAAGATGCTGGCGGGAATACTATCGGCTTCAAGAAACAAGACCGCATCGAGCCCAAGGTGAGCATCGTGTTCAATTTCTGAGAAACCAGAAATCAGAAGAGAGAGAATATCGAATCCCGTCCGCCACAGGCAGACGGGATTTTTTATGCCAAAGGCATGGCTTTGCCATTGCTTCTCGCCCCATTGGTGGCTACATTAACGGCGGAATTTTCAAGAAAAATCACCAACGACCGCATGTCCCTCTTCAATAAACTTGTCGTCTCGACCCTGCCGTTTATTCCAAAACCGATCGTTGGCCAAGTTTCAAAGCGGTATATCGCCGGTGAGGCGCTCACCGATGCCGTTCGCACTGTCAAAGCACTGAACGGCAGCAAATGTCTTGCGACGCTCGACCTGCTGGGCGAGGATATTTCTGCGAAGGAAGAAGCGGTAACAACGCGCGAAAACGTGCTACAAATGTACCCCGTGATTGTGGCGAATGAGCTTGATTCGAACGTTTCCGTCAAGCCCACTCAACTTGGACTACGTCTGAACAAACAACTGTGTTACGAGAACATCCGAACCATCGCCGAAAAGGCCGAATTGGTCGGCAATTTTCTTCGTATCGACATGGAGGATGCGACGACCACGGAGGATACGCTAGAGATCTACCAACGATTGCGGTCTGAGGGATTGAAACGGATTGGCGTCGTCATCCAGGCGTACATGCGGCGAAGCGAAAGCGATATCCGCTCTCTCGCGAAAATCAAGGCGAATATCCGTCTCTGCAAAGGGATCTACAACGAATTGCCCAGCATTGCCATCAAGGATCGGCAAGGAATTCGCGACAACTATCTTAAGTTGCTCCGCTTAGCGTTTGAAGAGGGATGCTATGTCGGAATCGCCACGCACGATGATTATCTCATCGAGCAATCCTATCCGCTCATCAAGCAATTTGGATTGAGCAAGGAACAATACGAATTCCAAATGTTGCTTGGCGTACGTGAAGAGGCGAGGAATGTCATCGTCGCAGCAGGCGATCGGTTACGCGTCTATGTTCCGTACGGCAAGCAATGGTACGCATATTCCATTCGGCGACTCAAGGAAAATCCTGCAATGGCCGGATATATTGCCAAAGCAATGTTCGGCCTCAAATAAGTGTTCACTCTGCACCATCAGCATACAATCATCAATAGAAGGAGTTTGTAATGGCTGACCACACAAAAACATTCCAGCCGTTTGTCTTGCCAGATCAAAACGTGCCCGAGTTCACCCTCAAGGCAATTGTCGCGGGGGCACTGTTCGGCGTATTGTTTGGGGCAGCGACGGTCTATCTCGCATTGAAGGCCGGCCTGACGGTTTCGGCTTCTATCCCTATTGCCGTGCTTGCCATCTCGCTTGGCAGAAAATTCTTGAAGACCTCCATTTTGGAGAATAATATCATCCAGACCACTGGCTCTGCCGGTGAATCGATCGCTGCGGGTGCGGTGTTCACACTGCCGGGATTTCTCTTTCTCTCCACTGCCGGCACAGGAGTGGATTACTTTAATTACTGGATGATTTTGATCATCGCGATGTTCGGCGGATTGCTCGGAACGTTAATGATGATTCCCCTTCGTCGGTCACTCATCGTCCAAGAGCACGACAACCTGCCGTATCCCGAAGGAACGGCGTGCGCGCAAGTACTCATTGCGGGGGAAAAGGGTGGAGACTTTTCCCGCACTGCCTATCAAGGACTTGGATTCTCTTTTGCCTACGCCATGCTTCAAACCGTAATGAATG
>Ga0315281_10000322_pt1 | contig 65736 bp, 62 predicted proteins | sample YL17G07_0_MG_FD_204540 | JGI IMG/M metagenome (GOLD analysis project Ga0315281, IMG submission 204540) | Sediment microbial communities from Yellowstone Lake, YNP, Wyoming, USA - YL17G07_0 | ecosystem: Environmental > Aquatic > Freshwater > Lake > Sediment | place: USA: Wyoming | collected...
TCCACCTCACCTCAATCCTCTCCCCAATCGGGAGAGGAAACATACGGTCCCCTCTCCCCTCCGGGGAGAGGCTGGGTGAGGGGCAAATCCGCATTCCGCATTAGTGCTATTTCTGGCCCTTCTCCTCCAGGAACCAGTCGTCCGCATACGAGAAGAACTTGTACGGATGGATCGCCACGCGCCTCACCTTCTTATGGTAGCCGGCGTAGTTCGTGAGGGTCCAGAGAAAGGTGTAGGGGGCCTCCTCAGCCAGGATCGCATGCAGCTTGCGGTTGATGGTCCTCCGCTTCTCATGATCCAGCGTGAGCTTGCTCTCGTTGATCAGCCCGTCCACCTCGGGGCTGGAGTAGCCGCCGAAGTTGTTCTTCCACGAGCCGATCTCGCCCGAATGGTACAGTGACGAGATGTCGGCGGAGTCGTCGAATACCCACGAGGCGAAGATGATGTCAAACTCGTGTTCGAGGAACACATCTTCCTTCCAGGCCTGCCATTCCTTGAACTCCACTTTGATGTCCACGCCGACGTTCTTGAGATAGTTCTTGAACGCGAGCACCACGCGCTTTACAGCCTCGCTCTCCTTCTCGATCGGCACCTTGAGCGTGAGCGCAAGTTTCTTGCCGTCCTTTTGCATCAATCCGTCCGCGCCCCTGCTGAAGCCCGCTTCCTGGAGCAGGGCCTTCGCCTTTTCAGGATCGAACGGCAGGGGCTGCACATCGAGGTTGTACGCCCAGCTTCCCGGCGCAAAGGGGCCGGAGATGATCGTGCCCTGGCCGTTGAAGAAGGAATCAAGCATCTCCTGCCGGTTCACGGCATAGGTGAAGGCTTTCCGCACGCGCTTGTCCGCGAGCAGCGGGTTCCGCATGTTATAGCCGAAAAACGAGTAGGACAGCGCATTGTACGGCTGCAGGATAAAGCGCTTGTCTCCCTGGATCTCGGGAAGGTCGCGCGGGTTCACCAGCACGATCATGTCGATAGCATTGAACATAAGCGCCTGGGTCATGATATTCTGGTCCGCAAACGGCTTGGCGGCGAACGTGTCGATGTGCGGCCTGCCCTTGAAATAGCGTTCGTTCGCCGTGAGGATGATTTCGCGCTCGGCGGTGACGGTCTTCAGGATATAGGGGCCGGTGCCGATGGGATGCTGCACGAACGGATCTTCCCGGGTGAGAAAGCTCGAATTTGCCGGACCGTGCTTCGGGATGACTTTAAAGCTGAACTTGGCCAGGGCGTTCAGGATCGGCCGTTTGAGCGTAAACCTGACGGCGTAGTCGTCGAGCTTCTCGACCGAGTCGATGAACTCGTAGCGGACCTTGAGCGGCGTGATGGTCTTGGGGTGCATCATGATCTTGTACGTGAACACTACGTCGTCGGCCGTAAAGAGCTTCGGCTCCTCGCCCTCCTTCGGATGCCACGTCACGTCCTTGCGGAGAAAGAAGGTGTACGTGCGGCCGTCCGCGGAGCGTTCCCACTTCTCGGCCAATTCAGGCACGATCTCCTGCTTTTCGTTGATGCCCACCAGCCCATTGAAGATGAGCTCGGTCAGGCGCAGCGAAATCATCTCGTTGCTCGTGATCGGGTCAAGGGTCGCGGGCCTGCCGTATTCTCCATAGCTCAGGTTCCCCCCGACCGGTTTGTTGTCCTTCTTGCCCGCGGCCAGAGCGGTTTCCGCACCCGCGGCCGCCACGACGGCCACGACAGCACTCAGGATCACAACCATCAGCATCCGTTTCATAGGTTCCTCCTCAGACAAATTCGTATAGTGTCAAAATCTTTCACCGCAGAGGTAAAATACCGCTGCTTTTCTTAATTGATCTTCACGTCCCCGGCGCTCTTGTGCTCCATGGCATACATACCCTGCATCGCCTCCTGGATCTGGCGCACCACCGGGAACTGTTTGCTCATCTCAAAATAGATCTCGAGCGCTTCGGAATATTTTTTCGTACGGTAATATGCTTCCGCAAGCTCCACGAGCAGTGCGGGATCGTTCGATTCGATCTTGTTTTTGTTGCTCTTGTCCCGCCCGGCCTCCAGATACGCGGCCGCCCTGGCAAAATCCAGTTTCCCGAGATAGTACTTTCCGATGGCGATGTTCAAAATGCCGAACTTTTTCCCGTCGCCGGCCTCAACAATTGCCGCGGACTTCTTCGTGAGCTGGGCGCACTCGGCCTTCAGCCTGGTGCACGCGAACAGCACCTCGGCGAGCAGGTCCGGGTCCTCGCCTTGTTTGCGCGCGAGTTCCTCCCAGACGCCGACCACGTCGGCGGCAGTGCTTTTTTGGTACCTGTTCGCGGCCTGCCACACGCGGATCCGCTCCTTATAGAGCTGCGGCATTTGCGATGAAATGAGAAAAGCCGCGGCGACTTTGGAGGACTGCTCAATCGACCCGAACAACGCGTACGCCTGGCTGAGATAAAAGGTTGCCGCGTCCCTGGCCTTCGGGTCGAGAGCGGCTTTTTCGAGGTACCCTATGCTTGCCTTGCCGTACAGCGCAGCCACGTCGCTCAGCAGAGCGATATCGTAGAAGGTGATGATCTTGGTCTTGCTCAAGCTCTCCCGGTACGAATACCCTTTCAAGTCCGCATGCCTCAGCAGCTCCAGCCCCTTGTCCGTCAGACCGGCCCGCGCATACACCGCAAGCACGTTCTTCAAGGCCCGCATCGTAAGCGGCTTGCCCGAACGCTTCATCTCCGCAAGAGCGGCGTCCGCAAGCGCAACCGGTTCCTTGTCCGAAAGTCCCGCCTTGCTGTAGGCGGCGGCAAGCTCTGCCTTCACCTCGGGGTCCGTTGTGTCGATCGCTCCCCAAACATCCTGCGCCTGCTGCGCTTGATTCGTGTGGTGATAGCACAGGCCAAGACAGACCGTTGCGATCGAACGATACCGCGGATCAATGCCCTCGGTCCTGGCAAACTTTTCCAGGTAGGTGACGGCAACACCGGGTTTTCCCGTTTCCAGGAGCAGATCGCCGAGATAGAGGTCGACGAAGCGGCTCCTGGCTTGACCCTGGGTCGCGGAAAGTTTCTTCAGATAGTCCGGCGAAACTGAAGCCGCGGCCTGGTACAACTCGCGGTGCAGCTGCGCATTCTTAAAGTACGCCATCCCGAGCGTCAGGTTCAGCATCCCCTGCCTGGCCTGGTCCGCGGAATCCGGACCGGACCGGAGCATGGCGATCGTTTCTTCGTAATGCCGCTTTTCATAGAGCTTCATCGCCTTCGCGAGGACATCCTCGGCCGCATGGGCCGTTGATATGGCCATGAAGAGCAGCGACACCGTAATAATTACTCGCTTCATGCGTTTTCCTTCTCCACCTATAAAACAAAATGACTGCAGGAGAGCTGTTCTTCTGACTTCTGACTCCTGACTCCTGCTTTTCAATGCTTCAGCCTGGCCAAAAAGATCTGGTCCCATTGATTGACCTGCGCACGGAAGGCGAACATTCCGTCCGTTGAGCACGCCACATCATGGTTCATCTTGGTGTCGGTCCTGATCAACGCAACAGTGCCCTGTTTGATGTCCGCGACATACAGCGGATTGTATTCCAGCCGGTCATTCTTCACAAAAATGATCCGGTTGCTGTCCGGCATCCACGCCGGGCCTGTCTCCACATCCGGAATGATGTCCTTTGCAACGACTCTCATCGCCAGGCCGTCACCCTCCGTGGGGTCCGAACCGTCCGCTGCGATAACGACGAGTGACCAGACCCTCGGGTCCCCTGCCGCATTGTAATTGGAATAAAACGCGATCTTCCTGCCGTCTGGAGACCAGATCGGCCGGAGATCGTCATAGGTCCAGGTTGTGAGCGGCCTTCGGGAATCCATTGGTTTGGCAACATCGCTGATCAGGACAATGTCATGGTTCTCGTTGCCGCCGTGCATCATGACGATCTTTTTTCCGTCGGGTGACCATCGGGGATAGAGGTAGGCCCCGCCTCCCTGCGTCATCCTCGTGAGCGCCCGCGTAGCGAGGTCCAGCAGGTACACGTCGCCGTTTCCGGTGCGTCCCGACACGAAGACAACGCGGTCTGCCGTCGGCGACCAATGGGCCTGGCCGTCCTTCTCCCTGTGGTCCGTGAGCCGGCCGGGTTCTAACCCGCCCAGGTCCTGCACATAGATATCGTAGTTTCCCTCGCCGCCGTTGCTCATGAACACGAACCGGAACTCTTCCGGCGACCAGGTAATGCCCGAATTAAAGCTGGTCTCTTCGGACACGCCCGGGAAGAGAAATTTCATCTCCGACCCGCCGCTGGAGAGAAGATGCGAAACCGTCTGGACCGGCGTGCCGTCCTGCAGCGTGATTCGTATCTCCCGCTTATCCCCCACGCTCCGTTCGAAGGCGATGAACGTCCCGCGGGGCGACCATGCGGGGTTCGAGTCGTTGCGGCCGGCCTCGATGGCAACAAGCGGCCGCACGAACAGCGGTTCGAGCGTTTCCGGCTTTTTTTCTTCCGCACCCGCGACGGTTCCCGTTGCAGCGGAAGACGGGCCCGTGGCCGTCGGAAACGACGCGGTGCCGGCCGGTACAAGTATCGGCTCGGCGGCAGGCACCGCTGTTGCGAGGACCGCCGTCAGCAGAGCGGCGCTTACGTTGGCAAAAACAAGCTTCCCAGCCTTCACCAGGCTTCCTCCGCGATCTCGGGACCCAAGGATACACTTCTGTCAGCAAAACACGCACGTTGCCGCAAAAGAGACGGATATTCTTCGCGCCTTCGTGGCCTGGTTGGTCCCGGCTTGCCCAGGTTGGGACGTATTAGTTTTTGATCTGGTCCCAGTACTTCTGCGCCGATTCCCGCGCCTGCTCATAATCGCTGTTCCCTTCAAGCTTCTTCGGGAAAAAGTCGAAATACTCGCGCCACGCAAGATTAGCGTTGTTCAGAATGTTGTTCTTGCGGGTGATCTGGTACAGTTTTTGGTATGACAGCGCTATATAGTAGTAGGTATCATGCACGGCCTCGTCGTAATGGTCGTTCGGGAAGAATCGCGTGTTCTGCTTTGCGACCTGAAGGTTCTGGATCGCCTTGCCGAAGTTCCGCGCCGCTCCCTCGCGGTCGCCCTGCGCGAGCGAGCTGCCCTTTTCGTAGTAGGCATGGCCCAGGTTCATGAAGGCCACGGAGAACTGCTTGAAGACAAGCTGCTGGTTCTCGGGCAGCGAAAGCACGCTCTCGAACTCGCGGATGGCCGAGTCGTAATCGCTCTTATCGTCCAGATAGATCTGGGCGAGACGGTGGTGCGCCGTGGAAAAATCGGGATGCCCCTTGCTCGTGTTCTTGTATGCCTGGATCGCGGCGTCCACGTCGCCTTTCTTCTCGGCCCGCTCGCCGATCCGGAGAAAGTCCTTGTAAATGACGATCTTCGCGGCCCCGGTGCGGTTCTCCTCTTTCTTGGAGAACTCCACCACCTCTTCCCAGTCGCGATAGTCCCCGCCGAGCGTGACCTTCACTGTGTGGAAACCGAGGTTCACCATTTTGCCGTCGAGGATCGGCGTCCTGCCGATCTTCTCGCCGTCCACGAACACGTCGGCCGACTGCGGCTCGGAATCGATTTTAAAGACGGCATTGTTGACCTGCAGCGTGAACTCTTTTACGTCCTTGTTCTTTTCGATCTTGACCTTCTCGGCGGCCTGTTGATAGCCATGCCGATACAGAACAAGGTTGAAGTTCTTGTTGATGCGGACCGGGACCTCGGCCTTGCCGTCCGTACCGGTCGTGCCGAACCACTCGTCGTTCACGTAGATATTCACGCCGGCAAGCGGAGCAACATCAGGAGGCAGGCCGCCCTTTGCCGAAAGAACGAAGTAATTGCGCTCGCCTTCTTCCTCGCCTTCTCTATAGAAGCGCCGCACGACGCGGTCTCCCACGCTGACCTTCTCCTCTTTCTTCAGGTCCACCGCCTCGGTCCAGGAGCCGTTGTCCTCCGCTTTCTTGACCTTGAGCTTCCCGGTCTCGCTGTATCCCGAGACCTTGCCCGTCTCATCCATGCGCGGCTTCATCAGCATGAAGTCCGCGCCCTTGGCGATCTTGTAACCCGATTTTCCCAGGTTGATGCGGAAGCGTTCGCCATCCAGGGACACGATCGTGCCCTCGAACGGGAACCGCTCGAGAACGTCATTGGCGATCTCTTTCGCGGCGGAATTGATGTCCCCCACGCTCTTGGCACGCACGATCTGGGAGAGCAGCAGCTTGCCGCCGGCCGTGTAGAACTTGGCCTCAATCAGGAACCCCTTCTCGTCCTTCGCTATGCTGCCGACGATGATCATGTCCACGCTCTTCCTGAGCGCCGTCGTTGCCCACCCTTTGACAATGATTTTGTCGATGTTAAGCTTTGCAAGCTTCATGTCGGACTGGAGCGTCTTGGACGGCACCTCTCTGAAGCAGGCATTCTTGAAGAGTTGCGCGGCCACCGCGGTTTCGGTCTGGGCCAGCGCGTCCTTCAGGTCCACGTTCGGCGTGTTGCCCACGAACCGGTAGAGGCCGGTCCGGATCGGCTTCGGGGTCGTGGGAGTGAAATAGCGCTGGACGCTTACTTCGCCCTCGAGCGTGATCGACCCGCTCCACGAGTCGGGGATGTAGCCGGAGGAGGACAGCGAGATCGGGACCTTCTTGCCTTGCTCGCCGTCATACAACCACGTGAGAACGCCCTTGGCGTCGGTCTTGCCCGCCGGCTTGTTGTTGATGGTCACCCCGATGCCCGGGATCCCGCTCGCCTGGCCGTATTCCTCCACCAGCGCGCTGATCGTCACGACCACCCGTTGGGTGAACGCAATGTCGATTTTCTGGCCTGAATCCAGCATGCCGGTTTTATGCCAGGGAGCATAACCCGTCTTGAACACGGTTATGTCCGCGCCGGTCTTGGGCAGCGCCTGGTATCCATACACATATTCGCCCTTCGCATCGGTCTTGCCCACAACCTTTCCGCCGGCCTTGACCGAGGCGCCGGAGACGGGCTTTCCCTTGTCGGTCACAACAAGGGTCACGAAGTTGAGAAGCTCGGCGTCAAACGCGTAGGTTGCCGTTTCTCCGGGCTTGGGCTGTTTCATCTGGAACGTGCCCCTCCAGGGCTTGGTGGGGTGTCCCGGGATATCCTTGGAAACGATGATCTCGACCTCGGTCCCGGGCTTTTTCCTGATGACTTTCGTGAACATGCCGTTCGCGTCGGTCTGCCCCAGCTCTTCCTTGTCCACGACCACCTTGGCCTGTCCGGCGGCTGCGCCGTTCGAAACGGCCTTCACCTTGAGTTCGAGCTTCTCGCCGGCGCAGGCAACGAGCAGGGACAACGCCATGAGTATCAACGCTGATTGTGCAACACGCTTCATAATGGTTCCTCCTGAAAAAGCGATGTGGGAAAAAATACGATTGAACCGTTCAGACCAAACCAGGCACGGATTGTTGAAATAGCGGACCCTGTTGCGCGAAGAGGTTATCTGCGTATCTGCGAAATCCGCGGATAGACCGTTCTCAATGCCCTCCTCGACTCCGTGAAGAAACAGCCGTTGTCTTTCCGTTACATCGGCGGCGGCTGGATGTTCACCTCACCGGGATTCACGATCTTGTCCTCGTCGGATTTCGATCCCTCGATGCTTTTACGCCTGCCCTCCGGGATTTTTCTGAGTTTTAAATCCACTTCCTTGCTGCCGAATTTGGTCACTTCGACGCCCTGTGTCTCGGTCATGTACCCGATCCTGCTCGCCTCAACCTTGTATTTCCCCGGCTGGATGTAGTCCTTCACGGACTCGAATTTTCCCGCTGCGTCGACGTTCACGGCCTGGGACGCCATTTCCAGGGTCGTGGTCGTGTTGATCATGTTGACCACCGTTCCCAGCGGACTTTCCTTCGTGACCGGGATCGGCTGCATGTTCGCGTCGACAAGCTGGACCGTGCCGTAGATCTTGGGCGAACACGACGCGAGCATGAGCATTGCAATACCGAGTACAACCGTCTTCTGAACGTTCATAATATATCCTCCTGTTTCGCGGGTGGTGATCCCAATCAAAACTCGTTTTCTCGTGACAGGCCAACCGAAGCGACAAGACCGCAGGCGCCGCTCTGTCCTGGATTTTATGGAGCTTCGCCGCACAAAGCCTTCCGGCTGCCAACAGTCAACGGCGAGCGAAGGTGCCTGAACAATCGCGGCACGCTGGAGCGCACAAACTGTATCATTTCATCCGCGATTTTGTCAAGGTATCATTTCAGCTGCAAGCTTGTCAAGCAGTCGGAACTCTTCGCACAAGCCCCTTTGAAAAATATCTTGACATCCACATGGCAGTATGTTCTGAAAAGAGCTCGTTCCGGGCGCAGGCTTTCCCCGGCCAGCCCGGACATATGAATGAAAGAGGCCTCCTTGCAGGAGGCCCCTTTTCAGCACAATGCGACCGCGAGCTCCGCGGCAAAATGAACATGCAATGAACGCAGAATCGTGTTCGCTTCGTAAATCATTATCCTTCGCCGCTATCCCCGGTCCTGGTCGCTGTTCCCTCCCTTGTCATACACCATATATTTCACCTGGTTCTTGCCGGAAGTCTTTGCGGAATACATGAGTTTATCGACGATCCTGATCATCTCGTCAATGGTTGCGGGTGGCTTGACATAGGTCACGATGCCGATGCTGAGCGTTACCGGCCACTTGCTTTGCATGATGGCATCGGACAGATGCTTGTATAGCTTGCCGAAGAATTTTTCGGCCGCTTCCGCATCGGTCTCGGGCAGGATGAGGGCAAACTCGTCGCCGCCGAGCCGCGACACGGAATCGGTAATGCGGATATTGGCCCTGATCGATTCAGCAATAAGCTTCAGGAGCTTGTCGCCGGCAGTATGCCCGTAGCGGTCGTTCACGGCCTTGAAATTATCCACGTCGATATAGGCAACGGTAAAAGAATGCCCGTACCGCTGGAGCCGGTTGATCTCGGTTTCCGCATGCTCAAAGAAATGCCGCCTGTTCCCCAGTCCGGTCAAATAATCCAGCCGGGCGGAGCTCTTTTCACGGCGAAAAGCGTCGAACAACAGCAACACAATGATAAAAACACCGAATTGGAGAAAAGCGTTCCAGTAAGGGACGAAGGGTTCGCCATGCTGAGCAACGGTAAGGAGCTCGACCGCGAGCCACATAAGGGCGCTGACGGCGGCGATGATGATGCCGCGTACGCGTCCCGCGAGCCAGGTGGTCAGAATGATCGGGAACAGATAAAATATCGATATGCTGATCCTGCGGCTCAGCAGTAAATCGGAGATTGCGATGCACAGCGCAAGAAGGAAGCCTGTTCCCAGGACAATAAATCTGGGTTTTGTGCTGAGGTAGTGAAGTGTTTTTAGCACTCGGGCTTTCAATATCTATCTCCCTCTCTCATCCTGTATTAATTATACCGTATGCAGGAACAATGCGCTGAAGATTCACGGCCTGACCGTCCCGCATCCTGGAGCGTGCCCCGCTATCAAACTTCCTGTCGAGGTATCGCCTCTTCGCCGCCTATCGAACCTCTTGCAATTATCTCCCTCTTATTGTAAGCTCTCATCTGGGTACGGTGTTGCGGAGACCGGCTGATCCGCACAGGCAAGCCGTTCGGCGCATGATCGCCGCATCCGGCTTTCTGCATTTTCGCCGGTTGATGCCTGCTTCACAAATCTGAAGAGAAAGATCCCGCAGGGCGAGACAATAGAGGGCTGTGACCATGAACCACGATCGTATCCTTTTTACCCGGTTTCAGGGTAATGCCGATGAAATATTCAATGATATCTATGCCTGTGATCCTGATGGTCGAAATGAGGTCCGGCTCACCAGGAACCCCGGCGCCAACGGTGAATACAGCGACAACGCCGCCCCCCGGTACAATAAAGAAAAGTCGATGATCGCCTTTGTCAGCACGAAAAACAACCCTGGCAAACGGTATAATATCTTCTTTTTGAATCTAGCCACGGGGAAAACGGCGCAGATCACCGAGGGGGCACTGGATATCAGCTGCGTTGACTGGTCTCCCGATGACAGTCATCTTGTCTTTTCCGGCAGGAACGAGGGCGGGCTGCAGCAGCTACACGTGGTAAAGCTGGACGGCAGCGGTTTCACCAGGCTGACCAGCGGTCCTGAAGAGAACATGAACCCTCTCTGGTCTCCCCGGGGCGACAAGATCGTGTTTACGCAGTTCCCGCGGGGCAATAAAACATCCCAGATCTGGGTCATGGATCCCGCGGGCGGGAACCGGAAGCAACTCACGACCGATGACGCTGCTCATTCCAATCCCTCGTGGTCCCCTGACGGCGCCTGGGTCATTTTCCGGTGCGATACGGACCGCCCCCATATTCGCAGGATCAATGTCGATACCGGGGAGGTGTTTCTCTATGCGCCTCCCGCGTCAGGCGCTGATTCATCTCCCATCTGGTCCGCGGGGGGAATTGTTTTTTCAAGCAACCGCGATTGGGAAGAGGCCGATTCCCTGTTCAATCTCTATACCATGTCCGAAACGGGCGAAAATGTCCGGCGAATAACGACAACCCAGTCCTTTGAATACTGCGGAGACTGGTAAGAAGCTTCGCGTATAAACGGAAATCCCCTGTAAGAGAAGGTTGTCATGGCAAGTGCGATCTCAAAAAAACCGTACGTGGGTTTCGCAACAGGTATCATCTTCGGTTTTCTGGGCATGCTGCTGATCCATATTGATGCCGCGCCGGGCATCGTGCACTGGATGTTCAGGATCGTGGGTATTTTTCTGCTCTTTGTGGCGCTTAGTTCCGTGGTAACGGCGCTATATGTCCTGAGGAGGAACAGTGAAATGAAAAGAGGGGGCGGAGAACGATGAAGAGGGAAAACGTGTTCCACGCTCGTTGCCGAATGGGGCGCCCTGCGGCCCTGTGCTTCCTTGCCCTCGGCCTGATGTTTGTTCCTCACACGGTCGGCGCGGAAAAACACTCTCCCGTCTCTCCCGTCTCGCGGATCCAGGCGTTCATGCCGGGGGAAAGACTGACCTACGCCATCAGCTGGTCGAAAATCCTCACCGCAGGGACCGCGGTGATGGAGGTCAAAGAGGACAGGCTTCCGAACGGGAAAGAAGTCCTCAGGTTCATTGCAACGTCCCGCTCCGTGGGCGCGGTGGACGCGGTCTACCCGGTGAACGATATGGTCCAGAGCGTCTTTGATCCGCAGACCATGCAAAGCCTCTCGTTTAGTCTCAACGAGAGCCATGGAACGAAAAAGAGACACCGTGCCCTGGTCTTTGACCATGAGGCCCGAACCGTCGTCAGTACGCTGAACAACGAGCCGCCGAAGACGATGGCCATACCGGACCAGGTGCAGGACGCCTTGTCGTCGCTTTACGAGCTCCGGACACGGGATGACTTTACCATCGGGAAAACCCATACCATCAACATCCACGACAGCGGCAAAACCTGGTCCGTGGAGGTCCATACCCTGGGCAGGGAAAAAGTGAAAACGCCCGCCGGGGTGTTCAATACGATCAAGGTCAAAACCTTTCCCCGCTACGAGGGGGTCTTCATGAACAAGGGGGAGATCTTTATCTGGCTTACGGACGACAGCAGGAAGATCCCGGTGCTCATGAAGAGCACGATCGCCATCGGCTCCATCATGACAACCCTGACAAAAATAAACCTGGGAGAGGCTGTGCACTGACGTTATTGCCGCCCCTTCCGGCCTGAACAAACCGAACAAAAAATTTTCTGCGGGAACACAGAAATACAAGAGAAAGCAGAAGCAGAGTGCGTCAGCTTTATGGCCTCGGTGCTCCCGAGCCACGACCGCACCGATCGGCTCAGAATAAAAATACAATTAGAGAAAATAGTCATCGGTTTTCAAAAAAGCTCTCTGGTGGAGAAAATAGCGTTGCGGGATAGCCCAAGATAATGTTGCAAAAAAATTATTTCGTGGTATACTGGCATGTACCTAGCAGTGTATCTCTTCCAGAACAGACGGGCCGGGCGCTATGATGATCGATTCCTACAAATACGGACAAATAGTGGTGAACGGGACCACCTACGTGTCGGATCTCATCATCTATCATGACCGCGTAGACCCGCGCTGGTCGCGGCATGAAGAACATCGCCTTATTCCCACCGATATCACCGATGCCCTGAATGCACAGCCGGACGTTCTCATCATCGGCACAGGGTACGCCGGTGTCCTGATCGTGCCCAAGGAGATCGCGGCCCATATCGCGGCCCAAGGGATCGAGGTGATGATCGAAAAGACGTCCAAGGCCGTGGAGTTGTACAATTCCCTGCTAAAAACCAAGAAATACGCCATTGCGGCCCTGCATATCGCCTGCTGAACGCCCTACTCCCAATCGAGCAATCTCTTCTGCCCTTCGAGTTTCCTGATCGCCGTAACATCCTGACTCACTTCCAGGCAACCCCGGTAGGTGCCGTCCGCGTCGCGCACCGCAAAATACCTGATCAGGAGGAACTTCCCCTGCATCTGTATCCAGAAATCGGCAGCGTCTTTTTTGCCCGCCCGAAACTCGTCCAGGATCTTCTGCACCATGCCCATGCTCTTGGGCGGGTGACAATTCTGCACTTTTCTCCCGATCACGCCGGGGCTGCGCGGAAAAATCCGGTCAGGAGAAGCGGAATAATAGGCGACCTCGTCATTCTCATTCACAAATGAGATATCGATGGGCAAATGCATCAGCATGAGGTTCACCTGATTCGGCGTGAGCTGGCCGGTATCGAGGTTCAGGCTTCCGATTTTATCAGCCAGAAGCGCCTGGGGTATGGATTCAGCGGACTGCTTCCATTGGGTCTCAGGCGTGATCCAGGCGTAGCCTATCTCCTCCTCCCCTTTTCTCGCCTTGGTCCAGTCCTCCTCGCTCAGGGTTTCGAGCGCCATGGGGAAAAGGATGTGCTCTTCCTTGTAAATCATATCGTTGACCATTTTTATCAGGGCAACGATCGCCACCTTCTCCATCTTGTCGTCGGTCACCCGCTTTCGCACATCCTTGATGAAACCCCGGATATCGTCATGGAGCGCCCACATGACCTTTGACGGCCCGGTGATGCCCTTTGCCTCAAGGACGGGAAAGAGCTGATTCTCCTTGCGAAGATAGTGCTTGTCCACCTGGGACAGGCGGTCGATAATTTGCAGAAGCTTTGCTTTTTCCTTTGCGAAGTCCTGTATCTCTTCCGCTTCTTTGAGAATGCCTTCGCAGGCCCGGTTTTCCAGCATCAGGGTATGGACCGGGTGTCCCGCAGGCAGTCCGGGCACGGTCTTGTGCTCCAGCGCCTCCTGGAAAACCTTCACATGCACATCGCAAAGTTTCTTGATCTCTGTTTCCGGCAGGCCCTCGGCAATAAGCTGCTGCTCCATCCGGGCGATCTCCCAGGGAGCAACGTCCTTGATCAGGTCTCCGAATTTCTTTTTCTGGGACTCGGCATCCTTCCCTGCGTGGAGCTCCTTGATGATCGTCTTCATCGTCTCGATCCGCGCGTCCCCCTCGTCCACACCCGCTTCGCCGGCGGACAGGGCAACGGCCTCGCCCGTCTTCTTCTTGATCTCCGCGGCAATATCATCGAGAAGCTTTTTGACATCCATGCCGCCCAGCATTGCGGCCTTTCCCAGGGTCGCAAACTTGCCCACGGTCTTTCGCATGATCGGGTTATCCAGCATTTTGAATTCCGGATTCAGGCTGATCAGGAAATCTTTCAGAAAGGGATGGCTTGCGAGAAGATCATTCACTTTGGTTTTCGGGTTCAGATTCATCGCGTCCTCCTTAGATGCAGCGTTATGGTCATATGATAGCAGATTGTAACCGGGCAGCTGGTGCCTGCACCCTGACCCTAGTATGGAGCAAGGAAGCGGTTTATGCTATGATACAGATCATGACAGCATCTCTTCTCTTGCTTCAATCCGGAGACTCGGCTACAATCGTTCCTGATGACCGCTGACAAAACAAAAAAACGAATGAGCGTCCGGTGGTCCCTCTATATTCTGAAGTGCGGCGACGGCACGCTGTACACCGGCATCACGAATGACCTTGACCGGCGCGTAGCTCAGCACAATAGCGGAACGGCCTCGCGCTACACGCGAAGCCGGCTGCCGGTTGCCCTCCTCCATCATGAGCCGTGCCGGAGCCGCTCCAGCGCGCTGAGAAAAGAGTATGCCGTCAAACAGTTGCCCAGGCCGGAGAAAGAAGAGTATATCAAAGCATTTTCCCGCAAAGTCGCCAGGGCCGCGAAGGCGTAACGAACCAGGAGCGTTTCATGGATAACAAGTTCTTCGAATCCTATCGAAAAGAATTTCCTGTCACAAAAAACCATATTTATCTCGATCATGCCGGCGTGTCCCCTCTTTCGCTCAGGGTGAAGACCGCGATCGGACGTTTTCTTGCCGAATCCACTGAAGGCGGCGCGTTCCAGTATCCCGCGTGGGCGCAACGAATTGTTGAAACCAGACGAGCGTGCGCCAAACTGATCAATGCCGATTCGGATGAGATCGCCTTTGTAAAAAGCACCTCCCACGGACTGTCGATCGTTGCGCAGGGACTTGACTGGAAGCCCGGCGACAATGTCATTGTCTATGAAAACGACTTTCCTTCCAATATCTATCCCTGGATCAACCTCACGGCAAAGGGCGTGAACATCAAGACCATACCTGCACGGGACAACTGGATTTCGGTCAATGACATCGAAGGCCTGATCGATTCGAGAACGCGTGTGCTGACCATAAGCTCGGTCCAGTTCATGAGCGGTTTTAGAATTGATTTGAAAAAAACCGGCGCTCTCTGCAAACAGAAAGGCATTCTTTTTTGCGTTGACGCTATCCAGAGCCTCGGTGTGCTCCCGATGGATGTGCGGCAATACCAGATCGATTTTCTTTCCGCCGACGCTCACAAGTGGCTCCTGGGGCCTGAAGGAATCGGAATCTTTTACTGCCGCAAGGAACTCGTGGAGCGGATCGAGCCCCCGCTCATTGGATGGAAGAGCGTCCGGAACGAGTTCGATTTTGACCGCCGGAACTTCATTCTGAAAAATACCGCGATGCGATTCGAAGAAGGCTCGATGAACCTTTTGGGAATCTTCGGGCTTAATGCGGCAATCGAACTTCTTTTCGAAATAGGGATAGACAGGATCGAGCAGCGTGTGCTCGATCTCGGCGATGTGATCATAGAGGAAGCGGAGAAAAGACGCTATTCCGTACTGACGCCGAAAACGCGGGGGGAGCGGGGAGGCAATATCACGGTTGCGGGAAACTTCGATGCCGCTAAAACACGGGACGCCTTATTGGAGAAGGGGACCATGGTAAATGTTCGCGGCGGCGGCCTTCGTATTTCTCCCCATTTTTATAATACAGAAGAGGAATTAAAGACGGTATTTAAAATGCTGGGCCATCTTGCCGTGACAAGTTAGCAGGATGCACACATTGTGGGGGAGGGGGAGTGCACGTGAAGGACGTCTCACACACAAACAGGATCTTCGAGAAGGTCGCTTATTCGGAAACCGGATTGTCAGGCGAGGAATTCGAAGCGTGCAGGTTCATAAACTGCAATTTCTCTGATAGCGATCTTTCCAATAGGCGCTTTACGGACTGTCAGTTTCTTGACTGCAATCTGAGCATGGCAAAGGTCAATCATACTGCGATCAGAAATGTAACTTTTCTGAATTGCAAGGTGGTTGGAGTTAACTTTAGTAATTGTCTCCCCCTCCTGTTCGCGGTGAGCTTCGAGAAGTGCTGCCTGGACTATTCAGTTTTTATCAAGAAACGGCTGAAGAAGATGCAATTCAACGACTGTGCTATCAGGGAAGCTGACTTCACCGAAGCGGACCTGACAGGAGCCTCTTTTGACAACTGCGACCTGTTGAATACTGTTTTTAGCCGCACGAACCTGAGTCAGGCTGATTTCAGAACAGCTCGCAATTACTCTATTAACCTTGAAAAGAACACTGTTCGGAAATCAAAGTTTTCTTTTTCCGGCATAGCCGGGTTGTTAAGCCAATACGATATAATAATAGAATGATTTCAGCCCGTTCAACAAAACCACGCTTTACCCGGCAGGGGATAACCGCTACGCCAGGCTAAACTCCCGCGGCGTACTTTGCTTCAACAATCCTGCTGCCAGGGCTCTTTATGATCTTATGGTCCGGATTGCCGCTTGCGTGTTCGAGAATCTTGAAAACAGCTTCCGGACTCTCTCCCGCTTTAATACCAATCGCTACTTCTTCAGCAGTGAAATATGTTCCCGGGCTTTTGCGCAGAAAAACGAGTACTTCGCTCTGGAGTTTAATGACCGTTCCAGCCATTTTTTTCCCCGCCTCAACGCCGGGCTGGTGATAGGCGTTCACGTTCACCAGCGTGGCATAGAAGCCCACGGCCCGTTCGTACAGCGCAACCAGGGCGCCGATTGACTGAGCGTCGAGTTTTTCGATCGAGATCGTAAGCGACTCCCGTCCGTTCTCCGTAAGAGCGCTTCGCGTTCCCTGCAAATAAGCGCTCAGATAATCTCCGCTCGTGACGCCCGGGTCCACTTCCAGGGAAACACCATCCTGGTCCTTCAGCACTTCGATAAACGTTGCGAAAAAATTGTTAACGCCATCCCGGAGCTGCTGCACGTAGGCGTGCTGATCTGTTGCGCCTTTGTTGCCGTAGACCGAGATGCCTTGATTCACGACGGCGCCGTTTAGATCTTTTTCCTTGCCCAGCGATTCCATGACGAGCTGCTGGAGATAGCGGGGAAAGAGCATCAACCGGTCTTTATAGGGGAGGACCACCATGTCCTTCTTACCTTTGCCCTCTGTTGCGCGGTACCACGAAAGCGCCAGCAAGGCCGCGGGGTTCGACAGGGTATTTTTGCTTCGGGTGAGCGCATCACACAAGGCGGCTCCTCGAAGCAAACCATCACTGGGTATCCCTTGAAGAGACGCTGGTAAGATACCTACGACTGACAATACAGATGTTCTCCCACCAACCCAGTCCCACATGGGAAATCTAGCCAACCAGGAGTCTTTTTTTGCTATTTCATCGAGCTTGCTCCCCACTCCGGCCACTGCGACAGCATGTCGTTCAAATGAAAGCTTTGCTTTTCTGTAAGCAGCAGCTATTTCCAACATCCCGTTCCTTGTCTCAATAGTGCCGCCGCTCTTTGAAATAACCAGGGTGAGGGTATCCACCAGGTCGTCGCCGATCTCGGAGAGCACCCTGTTGATCCCATCCGGGTCGGTATTATCAAGAAAGTGCGTTTTCATTTTGTCGGCGGAAGAGCCAAGAGCATCGGAAATGAACTGCGGCCCCAGGGCTGAACCGCCGATCCCGATGCTCAGGAGATGGGTGAATCGGGCACGCTTACGGGGAACAACTTTTCCCGCGTGCACCGAGAAGGTGAAGTCCTTGATCGCCTTTAACGTGTCCTCGATCTCCTGCCTGATCGCGGTCGACGGCGCCAGCCCGGGAGACCGGAGCCAGTAGTGGCCGACCATGCGTTTCTCATCAGGATTCGCTATGCCCCCCGACTCGAGCGCATCCATGGCCTGATATGCCTTCTGCATGACAGGCTCCATGCGTGCGAGGTAATCGTCATCGACGCTGATCCTGCTGATGTCGAGCGTCATACCGATCGAAGGGCATTCGCAGAGATATTTTTTGTACCGTTCCCAGAGAGCGATGTTGTTCATAATGAACTTCCCGCGCACGGTGCGGAGAGCACGGTTTGTTCAACCTCCTGCTCGTAAATTTTATGGTAACGCCGTAAGGCCGGACGAGTGAAATTATTTTATCATAAAATCCCGCAAATGAGGAAGAAACCTTTTCAAAAAGATGTTCTGCGGCTGCGCTCTTTATGGTAATATACCGTCATGCCTGAACAGGACACCATATGCGCAGTCTCAACGCCGCCGGGTGCGGGCGGGATCGGCATCATTCGCGTCAGCGGCAAGGATGCGATTGCGCTCGCCGCAAGAATATTCAGACCACGCGGGAACAAGGACCTCTTCACAACTTCCTCACACACCATCCTGTACGGCCAGGTAATTGATCCAGTCTCAGGCGAGACCGTGGACGAGGCGCTCGTGACCGTGATGCGCTCGCCGGCAACGTACACCCGCGAAGACGTGGTCGAGATCAACTGTCATGGCGGCATGATGCCGCTCCGGCGCACCATGGGGCTTCTCGTCGCAACAGGGGCGAGACAGGCGGATCCGGGCGAGTTCACGAAGCGAGCGTTCCTCTCCGGCAGGATCGACCTTGCCCAGGCCGAGGCGGTCATGGACATTATCCACGCCAGGACCGAGCTCAGCCTTCGGGCGGCGAATGATCTGCTGCAGGGCGGGCTTTCCGGAGAGATCGCCGCGCTCCGTGACCGGATGGTATCGCTCATCGCCTCGGTTGAGGCCGGGCTCGACTTCCCTGAAGAAGATATCGAAACCGAATCAGGACAGCCGCTCGCCCACGAGGTGGAGCGTTTGCTTGCAGATCTTGACGGACTGCTGTCGAGTTGCACCTATGGAAGAATCCTCCGCGACGGGTTCGCGACAGCCATTGTAGGCAGGCCGAATGTGGGTAAGTCTTCGCTCTTAAATGCTCTGCTCAAACAAAACAGGGCGATCGTGACCGAGGTCCCGGGTACAACGCGGGATGTGCTTGAGGAATATGTGAATAGCGCCGGCATTCCTTTGAAAATTCTCGACACCGCCGGCATCAGACATTCCCATGACGTGGTGGAGCAGGAGGGTGTGCGCAGAAGCCTTGCCGCCATCGAATCCGCGGACATCGTACTTCTCGTGCTCGATGGTTCCTTGCCGCTCTCTGCCGAGGACCGGCGCGTGATGGACGAACTGAAGGGCAAGCGCGTGATCGCGATCATGAACAAATCCGACTTGCCGAGAAAACTCGAACCGATGCAAAAGCCGGAAATCCAGGTGTCTCTCTCATGCCGCACCAACGAAGGGCTTGATAACCTGAAGCGCGCAATTGCCGATGAAGTGAACAAGGGGACAGTCGGCTCCCGGGAGCACGCCTGGGCCGTGAACCTGCGCCACAAGACCGCGCTTGAACAAACAAAAGTCAGCCTACAGAAAGCGCTCGAATCGATCAACGCAAACCTGTCTCCGGAGTTCGCGGCGGTAGACCTCCGGGCCGCGCTTGACAGCCTGGGCCTGATCATCGGCGCAACGTATACGGAAGACATTTTGGAGCGGATCTTCAGCGATTTTTGCATTGGGAAGTAAACTCACGTTAGCCACAAAATGCACATAAGAAATCCTTACTTTTTTGTGCCTTCTGTGACTGGCCAATCTTGGATTCTTACGAATTCACCAATGTTGATGCAAGCAAGAAGCACCATTTGATACGGATTAATGAGGATTTGAGGTTTTCCCATGTCTCTTGAAAAAAAATATGACGTTATCGTGATCGGCGCCGGCCATGCCGGATGTGAAGCCGCGCTCGCTTCCGCGCGCATGGGCTGCACCACGCTCATGCTCACGATGAACCTGGACAGCATTGCGCTCATGCCCTGCAACCCGGCCATCGGCGGCCTTGCAAAGGGACATCTCGTAAAAGAAATAGACGCGCTCGGCGGTGAGATGGCGAAGATCATCGACCGGACCGGCATCCAGTTCCGCGTCCTGAACCGGAGCAAAGGCCCGGCGGTACATGGCACGCGCGCGCAGGCCGACAAACAGCTTTACCGCCTTGCCATGAAGGAATCGGTTGAGGAACAGGCAGGGCTTGATGTGAAGCAGGGCACGGTCGAGAAGTTCCTTGTTGAAGGAAACAAGATCATCGGGGTCGAGACAGCCATAGGCGTCCAGTACCTGTCTTCAGCGGTGATCGTGACACCGGGTACTTTTTTAAAGGGACTCATTCACATCGGCATGGTGCATTATCCATCAGGCAGGGCAGGGGAGTTCCCGTCCATAGGCCTGTCAGACAGTTTGCGGGAACTTGGCTTCGAAATAGGCAGGCTCAAGACCGGCACGCCTGCCAGGCTGAACGGTAGAACCATCGATTTTTCGAAGATGAAAGCTCAGGCAGGGGACGATCCCGCGCCATTTTTCTCTTTTACGGAAAACAAGCATCCTCTCCCACAAGTGCCCTGTTATTTAACATATACCAATACTACCACCCATGAACTAATCCTTAATAATCTAGATCGTTCCCCACTTTATGCCGGAGTGATAAAAGGCGTCGGCCCTCGTTACTGTCCATCGATAGAAGACAAGGTGAAGAGATTTTCAGAGCGTGACCGGCATCAGGTCTTCCTTGAGCCCGAGGGGCTTGATACTGAAGAATATTACGCAAACGGCGTGTCCACGAGCCTGCCCTATGATGTCCAGGTCCTGTTGTACCGTTCTATCGCTGGCCTCGAGTACGTCGAGCTCATGCGGCCGGCCTACGCCATTGAGTATGACTTTGCTCCGCCAACCCAGATCCAGCATTCCCTTGAAACAAAGAAGGTGAGCGGCCTTTACTTCGCAGGCCAGATCAACGGAACGTCGGGGTACGAAGAAGCTGCTGCCCAGGGCCTGCTGGCGGGAATCAATGCCGCGCTCAAGATCCAGAAACGCTTGCCTCTGATCCTGTCGCGTGCCGAGGCGTACATCGGCGTGCTGATCGATGATCTGGTGACACTCGGAACAAACGAGCCCTATCGCATGTTTACCTCCCGCGCCGAGTACCGGCTCATTCTGCGCGAGGACAACGCGGACATGCGGCTTCGTCAGAAGGGCAGGGAACTCGGGCTCGTATCGGAGGAGATTTACCGGCAATTCCTTGAGAAGAAGGAAAGCATCGAGCACGAGGCAACGCGGCTCAAAAAAACCTGGGTCAAGTCCGTACCGGAAATCAACACCCTGCTCATGGAGCGCGGCTCCACCGCACTCTCTGGAGAAGCATCGCTCGATCAGCTCCTCAGGCGGCCGGAACTGGGGTACGAGGCCATCTCAAAAATTTCTCCGCCGGAAAAGCCTTTGGACAGTTCCGCGGCGGAACAGGTGGAGATTCAGGTTAAATATGAAGGATACATCCAGCGTCAGCTCCAGCAGGTGGAACGCTTTGCATCGTTGGAGCAGAAGAGCATCCCAACGAACATGGACTACGACAACCTTACTGGGCTTGGTGCCGAAGTAAAGCAGAAGCTTAAACAGGTGCAGCCGATCTCCCTCGGCCAGGCATCGCGCATCTCCGGAGTAACCCCAGCTGCCATTTCTCTCCTCATGGTAGCCCTCGAAAAAAGGAAAAGGGGAGGAGGGTAGGGGCAGTGCGGATTACAGAGACAACGAGGCAAAGATGAACCCACGGGAATTATTAAAAAGCGGCGCTGCAGAACTAGGTTTTCCGCTATCGATCGAACAGATCAATTCTCTCTTCATTTACCTGACAGAGCTCAAGAAATGGAACGAGAAAATCAACCTCACGGCCATCAGGGATGAGCGGGACAGTATTATTAAAAATATGCTCGACTCACTTTCCTATATAAAGGGTTTTACTCCGGGTTCTGGATTAAAGCTTCTGGATATGGGATCGGGTGCGGGCTTTCCCGCGCTGCCGATCAAGATTGCCTGTCCCGGGATCTCAATAGTCATGGTCGATTCGGTAAAAAAGAAGGCTTCTTTTTTACGCCACATTGTGCGCACTCTGAAAATCACCGGAGCCGAGGTGCTCGACAAGAGAACCCAGGAGCTACCCGAGTCTTTCAACGAGTCATTCGACATTGTAACAGCCCGGGCCTTTGCGGACATGAACGAGGCCATCAAGGCGGGACATCCCTTTCTCAAACCCGACGGACACATCGTCCTGAGCAGGGGACCGGAGGAAACGATCACTGATCAGGAGCTAGCCAGGGCCGGGGTAGTTATTCACACAAAAATTGAGCTGACCCTCCCGCATTCCGACTATAGACGGGCGATATGGGTTTTTAGAAAACCCGGGTAACAATGTTCCACGTGGAACATTTGATGCAGACCCAACACCGATAATTCTTTACCACGGAAAGACACGGAGAGGGGTCACGGAAGAATTCAACTCCCTGTCTTTTTATTTTTCATCCGTGTCAATCCGTGGCTATCCGTGGTAAAAGGTTGTATGGATGTAATTATGTCAGAAGGCTCTCTCAAAATACCAGCGGAATGGCGGGTGGCTGCCGAAGAGGTCAATGCTCAGGGCGGACCGGTGCTTGTTATCGGCGCACCGGGTTCGGGCAAGACCACGTTCTGCCTCTATCTTTCCGGTTTCTTCTGCCGACAGGCCAAAAAAGTCGTCTGGATCGATGCTGACCCGGGTCAGCCCTTTATCGGTCCACCGGCCGTGATCTCGCTCACCGTCTATACCGATGCAGCGGACCTCCTGAAGCGAAGAAGCCCCATGATCATGAGCTTTATCGGGAATACTTCGCCGGTCGGCCGTTTGCTTGAGATGATATCAGGCCTTCAGAAACTCTTCAGCCTGGCCCAAACGCTCTCGCCCGATCTTATTCTGATCAACAGCTGCGGCCTCGTAAACGGAGGTGCGGCGCGTGAGCTCAAATTCCACGAGATCGACATGCTTTCCCCTCGCTATGTGATAGCGCTGCAAAAGGGGACAGAGGTCGAACACCTGCTCGCACCCCATGCCCACCGCGCGGGATTGCTCATTCATCGCCTCCCGGTATCGCCCGATGCGCGCCTCTCCACTGGAGAAGCGCGGCGTGCAGCCCGGGAGCTTCGCTTTAAAGAGTACTTCCGCGGGGCTGATTTTCAGGAAATAGCGCTTCACGATGTGGGGATCCACGGTCCTGGTCTGGGCACCGGCGAACGCCTGGGGTTCCGGGACATCAACCGGCTTTCAAATATCCTCCAGGCAATCGTGATTCATGCTGAATTGTCCGCTGACCGGATCTTTCTTGTTACCGAAGGGGAGTATGCCGAAGACGAACTGTATACGGCAAAAGAACAGTATGGGATCCGGGAGGTCATCGTCATGAAACGGTCGGAACTGGACCACCTGATCGTGGGGCTGAATGACGACCGGAACCTCTGCCACGGCATCGCGATCCTGCGCACCCTGGACATGAAGGAACTGTCCATCCGGGTGATAACCACGCTCCGTGACGTGTCCGGGGTCCGCCACATCTCCCTCGGATCACTCCGCGTCAGCCCTGCCGGGGGAGAGCTGGGTCAACTATGACATAGTGTTCCACGTGGAACATTCGATCATCGTAAAGTCGACTGCGAAGGACTGTCTCGCGCAGAGCCGCAGAGAACGCTGAGAAGTCAACTGCAAGAGCAGAGCAAGCCTATTGTTAATTTGCAGCAACAATCTTCCCCCTGCCTACTTTTTTAAACATAACGACATATCGTAAGTTGTACCCTCTGCGCCCCGGCGCCTCCGCGCGAAAAAAGATTTTTTCCTGTGTTGTCCTTTTCGTTATCAAGCCTTCCAAATAGTTTCCACCTTTTGCAACTCGTATGACCCCTGTCATAGAAATGCTTCTCGCTCTCCCGTATAATCTGCCCATATCAATAAGAGACGCTGTAATTTTTTCCTGAAGAGGAATACTATGTTTTGTTATCAGTGTGAACAAGCTTCAAACGGCAAAGGATGCACCAAAATAGGCGTGTGCGGTAAGGACCCGGAATTGTCATCACTTCAGGACCTTCTGGTTTATACTCTCAAGGGGCTATCGCTCGTTGCAGTTGAAGGCAGAGGGCATGGCGTAAATGACCAGGAAGTTAACCTTTTTCTGACCAAGGGGCTCTTTTCAACGCTCACCAACGTCGATTTCGATCCAAAGCGTTTCGAAAAACTCATTCTGAAGAGCGTTGAACTCCGCGATAGCCTCAAAGCTAAGGTCACAGCTGTAGGCGGCAGGACGGATTTCACCCATGGCAGCGTTTCCTACAAACCGGCCGCGACCGTCGAGGCAATGGCAAAGCAGGGCCGCCAGGTGAGGGAGCATGTGCCTGATGCAATGATCAACCCCGATATCCAGTCTCTCGAAGACATTCTTTTGTTCGGCCTCAAAGGCGTGGCAGCTTATGCTGACCATGCGCAAATTCTTGGGAAAACAGACGATTCCATCTATGCGTTCATGACTGAAGCCTTGGCAGCAATGACCGGGACCGATCTCGGCCTGAATGAATGGGTCGCCCTCGTGCTCAAGTGCGGAGAGGTCAACCTCAAGGCCATGGAAATCCTCGATGGTGGCAACACCGGAACCTTCGGCCACCCGGTCCCGACCAAGGTGCCACTCGGCGCCAAAAAAGGCAAGGCAATCCTGGTCTCGGGCCACGACCTGAAGGACCTCGAAGCGATCCTGAAGCAGAGCGAAGGCAAGGGGATCAACATCTACACCCACAGCGAAATGCTGCCGGCCCATGGCTACCCGGGGCTCAAGAAATATCCGCACTTCTACGGTCATTACGGCACAGCCTGGCAGAACCAGCACAAGGAATTCGCGCATTTCCCCGGCGCTATAGTCATGACCACGAACTGTATCCAGAAACCGCTGGCAACGTACAAGGACAATCTCTTCACCTGCGGCCTCGTAGGCTGGCCTGATGTGAAACATATCGAAGACGGCAATTTTGCGGCCGTGATCGAGAAGGCTCTGGCCCTTCCGGGCTTCGCCGCCGACGCCCCGGGCAAGGAAGTTTATGCAGGATTCGCGCGTAATGCAGTGCTCGGCGTGGCGGACAAGGTGATCGATCTGGTCAAGGACGGAAAGATCCGCCACTTCTTCCTTGTTGGCGGATGCGACGGCGCAAAACCGGGCAGGAACTATTACACTGAGTTCGTGGAAAAAGCGCCCAAGGACACGGTGATCATGACCCTGGCCTGCGGCAAATTCCGGTTCTTCGACAAAAATCTGGGAGATATAGGCGGCATCCCGCGGCTGCTGGACATCGGCCAGTGCAACGACGCGTACTCGGCGGTCCAGATCGCACTCGCACTATCAAAGGCCTTTAACATCGGCGTGAACGAACTCCCTCTGTCTCTGGTGCTCTCATGGTACGAGCAAAAGGCTGTTGCGATCCTGCTTTCCCTGCTGTCCCTGGGGATCAAGGACATCCGCCTTGGACCGACGCTCCCGGCTTTCATCACGCCGAATGTGCTCGACGTGCTGGTCAAGAACTTCGGCATCAGGCCCATCGCAGCCACGGCTGAAGAAGACCTTGAGGAGATCCTCGGGCCCTGCTGGAACAGGACCAAGTCAGAATGTACTGAGGTGGAAACGGTAACCGCGTAAACACATTTTTATCACAACGCTCAAGGCAGGACGGATTCCTTCGTCCTGCCTTTTTTATTGCCTGACGGATGTTCCACGTGGAACATTACACCAGAGAAAGCTCTTTTATCCGCAGATTAGATCATACTTTTTTTCACATTTAATATTCCCCTGTAACTGTTCAGGCCTGCCACGGAGCGCAGGCGCAAAAAGCGCGCGCCAACAATCAAAGAAACACGAAAGAACCAAAACAGCGCCCGCGAAGCCAAGGCGCTGTGGAACACGTGTACACACGTCAAACCAGCGAGCAATAACCGGCGCGCTTGCGTCTACGCGGAGCGGTAGGCCTGAACAGTTACATTCCCCTTATGTTTCGCATAGATCACAATTTTCCCTTCCTTTTATCATGCTCCTATGGTAAATTACGAGTTCTTAATCGGCAGTCTCGGAGGGAGCCTAAAGCTCATGGGCAGAGTCATAGCGGTAGCCAACCAGAAGGGCGGCGTGGGAAAAACAACGACCACGGTGAACATCGCGGCCTCGCTCGCCGCGGCGGAAAAAAAAGTGCTGCTCATCGACTCGGACCCCCAGGGAAATTCCTCGAGCGGCATGGGCATCAACCGGAACGAGATCGTCGGCAGCACCTATGATCTCTTCACCGGCAAAAAGTCCCTCCTGGAGATCAAGAAATCGACGCACTTCCCCTGGCTCGACGTGGTCCCCGCGAAGATCGACCTGGTGGGCGTGGAGATCGAACTCATCCAGATGATCGCCCGCGAGCGGGTGCTCAAAAAAGCCATCGCTGTTTTTAAAAACGATTACGACTATATCCTCATCGACTGCCCGCCTTCACTCGGCCTGCTCACGGTAAACGCGCTGACCGCGGCGGACGGCGTGCTGATACCGGTGCAGTGCGAATATTACGCCCTCGAAGGATTGACGGCGCTTACGAATACCATCGCCCTTATCAAGCAGGACCTGAACCCGGAACTCGTCATTGAAGGCGTGCTCCTCACCATGTACGACAGCAGGAACAACCTCGCGGAACAGGTGTCCCAGGAAGTGCGCAAGTATTTCGGAAGCAGGGTCTACAACACTGTCATCCATCGCAACGTGGCTTTGTCCGAAGCGCCGAGCCACGGCAAACCCGTGCTCCTCTACGATATCCGGTCCCGCGGCGCACAGGCTTATTTGGAGCTTGCAAAGGAGGTCATCAATAATGCAAAAGCAGGCGCTCGGTAAAGGTCTCGGCGCGCTCATCCCCGACCTCTCCACCCTCGACGATAAGGAGCGGAAAGCCCTCGGCATCCATGATCTCGAGCTGGACAAGATCGTTCCGAACGAATTTCAGCCGAGAAAAACCTTTCAGGACGAAAGCCTGAAAGAACTTGCCGCGTCGATCAAGGAACACGGCGTGATCCAGCCGATCATCGTGCACAGGATCGGCGCGAACTACGGCCTCATCGCCGGCGAACGGCGGTGGCGCGCGTCGAAGCTTGCCGGGCTCAAGACCATCCCGGCCCTTGTCAAGGATGCGACGAAACGCGAGCTCATCGAGCAGGCCCTGATCGAGAACATTCAGCGCGAGGACCTGAACCCTCTTGAGGCTGCCGAAGCGTACAAGCGGCTCCAGGACGAATTCAAACTCACCCAGGAAGACCTGGCCAAACGGGTCGGCAAAGAGCGGTCAACGGTCACGAATTTTCTCCGCGTCCTCGGCCTACCCAAGGAAATAAAACAGCACCTCGCAACGGGCGCGATCACCATGGGCCACGCCAAGGCGCTCCTTTCCCTGGACCGCGTTCGTGATCAGTCCCAGGCAGCGGCATCGATCGTGAAAAACGGGCTCTCGGTTCGCGAGGCCGAAGCGCTTGCAGGCAAACTCAAAAACCCGGTAAAAGAGAAAAAAGCGCGCCAGAGCCATGAACTCAAGGCGGTCGAGGACAAGCTCAAAAAGTCGCTCGGCACCAAGGTGAGCCTCTCGGCAAAAGCCAGGGGCGGCAGGATCGTGATCGAGTATTATTCAGCAGAAGAGCTGGACAGGATCCTGGAGAAGATCGGATAACGGTACGGTACAATGATTTCACCACAGGACACAGAGAATAAAGCGGTAATTCTTGTTTCTCTCTCTGTGTTCTTAGTGGTAATATATTTTTACTAATTTTCAGGGAGGATCCATACATGATGAAGAAAAGTTCTGGCACACCGGAGCAAGCCGAGATCACGGCATTCCTGGGCAAGGGCACGGAGTTCAAAGGTGTGCTCAGCTTCGAGGGCACGATCCGCGTTGACGGCAAGATTGAAGGAGAGATCTTCTCCAAAGACACCCTGATCGCCGGCGACAGCGCGTTTTTGCAGGGTGAGGTCACCGTCGGAACGATCATAGCGAGCTGCAAGGTCGTTGGCAATATCAACGCAAGTCAGAAGGTGCACCTCCTGGCCCCCGCGAACATCCAGGGAAATATCAAAACACCCAAGCTCATCATCGAAGAAGGCGTCACGTTCGACGGCAACTGCGAAATGGCCGGGGAAATGAAAGCGTTAGAACAGAAGGTCGTATCGATGGTGGACCGGTAGGCCCTGCAGGAAAACACGTTCTCTAACGCGGTCAGCGTCATCCGCGGCCGATGAGAGCCTCCGTTTCCTCAGCCTTCTTCCCGTTACCGCGTTGATGACGATGACATGCTGGTCGTTACCGCATCGGAACTCAAAACGCAGCACAAACTCTCGGTGGCCGACAGCTGGATCATCGCCACGGCGATCACGCGCAACGCAACGCTCGTGCATAAAGACCCCAAATTCGGCGCCTTGCCGAACAAAACGACCATGAAGACGCTGCCGTATAAGAAAACAAGGTCTGCACAATAACCTGATACAAGGTCTGCTCGCAAAAAGAACAAAGGACCATGATATGACCATTGCGCATCTTTACCGCACCCCGGCGCTTTCCGCCTACCAGGCCATCGGCCTGCTGACAAACGCTCAGCAAAATGTTTCTCCCGCGATCAAGGGAATCGAGACCGAATTCTGTTTTAGCGCAGCCGCTGAAAGCCCGTTCTCGTCCGACGAGATGCGCCTGCTCAGGTGGCTCCTAGCCGAAACCTTCGAGCCAAAGCAGTTCTCAGATTCTTCGTTTCTCATTCCGCATTCCGCAATCCGCATTCCGCAATTGATTTTAGAGGTCGGTCCCCGCATGAACTTCACCACTGCCTGGTCCACAAACGCGGTCTCGGTCTGCCATGCCTGCGGCCTTAAGAAAATAACGAGGCTCGAGCGCTCCCGGCGGTACCGCCTCAACCTCGCGCAGAATACGTCACTCACCAGGGACCAGGAAAACGCCTTCCTCGCTCTCGTGCATGACCGCATGACCGAGTGCCCGTATCCGTCACCGCTCGCAACCTTCGAGACCGGTATCAAACCTGAGCCTGTCCGGATCATTCCACTCATGGAAAAGGGGAGGCCTGAGCTCGAAAAACTGAACCGCGAGATGGGCCTCGGCCTCGACGACTGGGACCTGGACTACTACACGAACCTCTTTGTAAAAGACATCAAACGCAACCCGACCAATGTCGAATGCTTCGATCTTTCCCAGTCCAACAGCGAACACTCGCGCCACTGGTTCTTCCGGGGCAAACTCATTGTCGACGGGAAGGAAATCCCGGAAACTCTTATGAAGATCGTGAAGGCCACCTACGACGCGAACCCGAACAACAGCGTCATCGCCTTCAGCGACAACTCGAGCGCGATCACGGGATACGACATAACGACCATCATTCCCGAGACCATCGGCAAACCATCACCCTTCCGCGAAACAAAGCGGAAATACCATATCATTCTCACGGCGGAAACGCACAACTTTCCTTCCGGTGTTGCGCCTTTCCCCGGCGCAGAAACCGGCACGGGCGGCAGAATCCGCGACGTGCAGGCGACCGGCACCGGCGGCCTTGTGGTCGCGGGCACGGCAGCCTATTGCGTGGGCAACCTTCGCATCCCCGGATACGAACTGCCCTGGGAAGACGCAACGTATGCCTATCCGAATAATCTTGCTTCGCCGCTCCAGATCGAAGTCGAGGCCAGCAACGGCGCGTCGGACTACGGCAACAAGTTCGGCGAACCGGTGATCCAGGGATTCACCCGCTCCTTCGGCCTCAGGCTTCCTGACGGCGAACGAAGGGAGTGGCTTAAACCGATCATGTTCAGCGCCGGCGTGGGCCAGATGGACGCCCGCCATACGGAAAAAACAGAAGCGCGGAAGGGCATGCTGGTAGTCAAGATCGGCGGCCCGGGATATCGCATCGGTATGGGCGGCGGAGCTGCTTCGTCGATGATCCAGGGCGAGAATATCGCCGAACTGGATTTTAACGCGGTGCAGCGCGGTGATGCAGAGATGGAACAAAAGATGAACCGCGTGATCCGCGCCTGCGTGGAGCTGGGGGACAAGAACCCGATCCAGAGCATCCATGACCAGGGCGCGGGCGGCAACTGCAACGTGGTGAAGGAGATCGTGCACCCAGCGGGTGCCAGGATCGAGATCAGGAAGATTCTCGTGGGAGACAAAACCCTTTCGGTGCTCGAAATCTGGGGCGCCGAATATCAGGAGCAGAACGCGCTCCTCCTGAAACCCGAGCACGAGGAACTCTTCCGCTCACTCTGCGAACGCGAGAAGATTCCTGTGGCGATCATCGGCACCATCACGGGAGACGGCTATATTGTTCTGCATGACGAGACTGACAGGTCCACGCCAGAGAACCTTGAGCTTGCCAAGGTGCTGGGAGACATGCCGCAGAAAATTTTCATGCTCGACCGGAAAAAGGCACAGCTCAAGCCCCTCGAACTTCCCAGGGACCTCACGGTGCGAAAAACGCTGGACCGCGTACTGCGTCTCGTCTCCGTCGGGTCCAAACGATTCCTCACGAACAAGGTTGACCGTTCGGTCACCGGCCTGATCGCGCGCCAGCAATGCGCCGGCCCGCTCCAGCTTACGGTGTCCGACGTGGCGGTCATTGCGCAATCGCACTTCGGCCTGACCGGCGCCGCCATCTCCATCGGCGAGCAGCCGATCAAGGAGTTGATCGATCCGGCGGCCATGGCCAGGATGAGCGTCGGCGAAGCGCTTACCAATATCGTCTGGGCCAGGGTGAGCGGCCTCGGCGATATCCGCTGCTCCGCCAACTGGATGTGGGCGCCCAAGCTTCCGGGCGAAGGCTCACGGCTCTATGACGCCGCTGTGGCGATGCGCGATGTGATGCTCGAGTTCGGCATGGCTGTTGACGGCGGCAAAGACAGTCTTTCCATGGCAACGAAAGTAACGAACCCCGACGGAACCCACGAGACCGTTAAGTCGCCCGGTACGCTCGTGATCTCCGCCTACGTCACCTGCCCGGACATCACCAAGACCGTGACCCCGGACCTCAAGGCGCCGGGCAAAAGCAACCTTCTCTTCATCGATCTCGGCAACAGACAAAACAGGCTCGGCGGTTCTGCACTGGCACAGGTCTTCGGCCAGGTCGGAGACAGGTCGCCGGATCTCGACAATCCGCAGCTTTTTGCGAGGACCTTCAATGCCGTGCAGCAGCTTGTCTCCGATGAGCTCATCCTCTCCGGCCATGACCGCTCTGACGGCGGACTTGCCACGACGCTGCTTGAGATGGCCTTCGCCGGAAACTGCGGCATTGAGATCGATCTCGGCAAACAAAGCGATGCCATAGCCGCTCTGTTCTCTGAAGAGCTCGGTCTCGTAATGGAATATCTCCCTGCAGCAGAAGCAAAGATATTCTCGCTTCTCGACAAAGCCGCCGTGCCCTATCAAATGATCGGCAAAACGACATCGGACAAGCGCATCGTCATTTCTGTTCGAACTCCAAACTCCGAACTCCAAACCGTCTTAAGCGACTACACGTCGCTGCTCCGTGATATCTGGGAGGCGACGAGCTACCAGCTCGACCTCCTGCAACGGAACCCCGACAACGTCGAAGACGAGCGGAAGAACATCTATGACCGAAAAGGACCTTCCTTTGTCGTGCCTTTCCTGCCGCAGCAAACAGCTGATGATCTGTTCTGCAGCACAACTAAACCCAAAGTGGCGGTCATCCGCGAAGAGGGGAGCAATGGCGACCGCGAGATGGTCTCGGCTTTCTTCATGGCCGGGTTCGAGCCCTGGGACGTGACCGTGACCGACCTGCTCGATGGCCGCATCACGCTTGACCGGTTCCGCGGTGTAGTGTTCGTTGGCGGGTTCAGCTATGCGGACGTTCTCGACTCGGCAAAGGGCTGGGCGGCATCCATCCGCTTTAATAAAAAAGTATGGGACCAATTCGAAAACTTCTATCACCGGCCCGACACCTTCAGCCTCGGTGTGTGCAACGGGTGCCAGCTTATGGCGCTTCTGGGCTGGGTCCCGTGGCGCGGGATCAGCGACGAACTCCAGCCGCGCTTCATCCACAATAAGTCGGGAAGGTTCGAGTCCCGCTTCTCGACCGTGAAAATCTTAAAGAGCCCGTCCATCATGCTTTCCGGCATGGAAAACTCCGTACTCGGCATCTGGGTGGCCCACGGCGAGGGTCTGGCCTACTTCCCGGATAAAAATATGTTCAAAGAATGTGAACATGGCCTGGCGCCGATCAGATACGTGGATGACGACTCAAAGATCACGCAAACCTATCCTTTCAATCCTAATGGCTCGCCTGCGGGCATTGCCGGGCTCTGCTCACCCGATGGACGCCATCTCGCCATGATGCCGCACCCCGAACGCGTCGTGCTCAACTGGCAATGGGGCTGGATGCCCGAGGACTTGAAGAGATCCCTCGTTGCCTCTCCGTGGCTCAGGATGTTCCAGAATGCCCGCGCGTGGTGTGAGAAGAAACCTTAGCTGATCAGGCCTGCCTCGTGCAATGTCTCAGAGGGGAATGGTGAGGGAAAACTTTCCTCGACTTAACAATAGTTACTTCGTCTGACTTCGCTGCAAACACACAACGCCATTTACCTTGACAGCACCCGGTGTTCCGTATATATTTTTATCAGAGAGCCAGAGAAGATACGGCTTGCCTCTTTCGTTTCTACCGGGTAACATGGAGTCCGACGGATATTAAGGCGCTGAGGTGAAACCAGGTGACGACCCCCCTCTCCGAAGTCCAAGTCATACAAGCCTGCCAGACTCTCTTTGGCTCAGAAGTTAATGTCGGCAAAGGCTTCCTTTGCTACCTGCAACCCGAAGGCCTCAAGTCAGCCTATCGAAAAAAGGCCAAGGAAACCCATCCTGATCTCTTTGCTTTCGAAACCCCGCACGTTCTGAAAGAACAAACTTCGCTGTTCCGGGATGTTGTCGATGCCTACGATGTCGTCAGTCTTTTTTTTAAGCAGCGGGAAGAGGGCTTGTGGACGCCTTCGCCATACGCTCAAGCCTCCCGCAGGCGACACCAGGGGAAAAAACATGCAAGAAAACCTGATACCTGCGCCCGGGAGAACACAAACGCGAGGACCGTGGATCAAAAGCCCCTTCCGTTTCGCCCCCTGCAGATCGGACGGTATCTGTATTATCGGGGCTTCATAACATATCGGGCTTTGATCGATGCGGTTGTCTGGCAGAGAAAGCAGCGGCCGGTCATCGGAGACATCGCGCTTCGCTGGGGATGGTTGAGCGCCGAGGCAGTTGAAAGAATCATCAAGGCAGGTGGCTTACAAGGCCGCTTCGGAGAAAAGGCGGTGAATCTCGACCTGCTCTCATCATTCCAGGTAAATGTCCTGTTGTATTTCCAGCATTCTCAGCAGGAGCGGTTGGGCGCGTACTTTGTGCGGCACAATATCCTCGAGACAGAGGAACTTGAGCGCCTGGTCCGGGAACTGTGTGAGCACAATGCGCGGGTCAACGAAGAACTTCTCCGCGCCGGTCACGTTCGAAGCGCATACGTGTAGAAAAGACCTCGCCTGCGGCAACTCCCCTGGTTCCTTAATCCTGCGCCACGCTGAAGCTTCCCGGGTACCCGTGGCTCGCGAAATCCGCTTCTGCTTTTTCCGCAGAACTAAGTGACGAATATTTTCCTGCGTAGACCCGGTAAAAGTTTTCTCCCTTAACATTCGTCAGGTGAACTTCCGAAAAGCCGTACCGTTTTTTCATTTCCGCGGACAAGCGCTGCGCATTGGCATTGTCCTTGAACGAGCCGACCTGGACCGTGTAGTTGCCGGAATCGTAATTATCAATTACTGTATACGTATCCGCGCCGCTGCCCCGGTAACCCAGCGCCTTGATCCGCACCGGCGCCGTACCCGCAACATCCACGCCGAGCTTTTTTGCCGCGGCATACGATAGGTCGATGATCCTTCCTTTTACGAAGGGACCCCGGTCATTCACGCGCACCACTGCCTCATGCCCGTTATCCCTGTTCCGCACCTTTACGAATACACCGAGCGGCAACGTCTTATGCGCGGCGGTCATGGCATGCATGTCGTAGGTCTCGCCATTGCTCGTTTTCTTGCCGTGGAAATCCTTTCCGTACCAGCTCGCAATACCGTTCTGAACAAAGCCCTCATGGGTGCCCAGCGGTTCATATCGTGTACCCATGACCGTGTACGGCTTCTGCAATGCCTTCTGCCTCGTCTTCCCGCTATCGGATGGTTCCGTCACGTGCGTCCTTTTCGACGCGCAGGCTGAAACCAGCAGCAAACAACAAAGGAACATCGTAAAACGGTTTGCCATAGACACCATACCCCTTGCTCTTTTATTTCTCTCCGTGTATTATCATCAAGAGAACAATACGTGGCCGCTGCTTTTTTACAATAATACAAAGTATTGAACAGGAGAGCAACAGAATTAAACCGCTTTCCTGACCACCGTTTTTATCTCGCGGGAGGGCCCATGCTCAAGCATGTCGTGATGTGGAAGCTCAAGACGTTCGCTGAAGGGGCGGACAAGGCCCGGAATGCAAAAAGGATCAAAATCGAGCTGGAGGCTTTAAAGAACACAATCCCCCAGATCTTTCATCTGGAAGTCGGCATCAACATCCTCGATTCCGAAGCCGCCTTCGATGTGGTGCTCCTTTCCGTTTTTAAAACCCAGCAGGACCTTGATCTTTATCTTAACCACCCGGACCACCGCGCCGCGGCCGAGTTTGTCAACCTGGTGCGGGAAAGCAGGATTGTCGTCGATTACATGACGTCGCATCGTTAGAGGGGGCGTTTCATGGACCGGACCATAAAACCGCAGGACCTGAAAAAACAGCTTGCGATCAATACAAACATTACGCTTCTTGATGTAAGACGCAAGGCGGATTACGCCGCTGCCGCAGACGCTCTTCCCGGCGCCACCTGGCGCGACCCGGACAAGGTGGCGGAGTGGAGCCGCGACCTTCCCAAGAACGGGAACGTGGTGGTCTACTGCGTCCGCGGCGGTTCGGTGAGCAACGCGGTAATTGACGAACTGCTGAAAAACAATGTCCCTGCCAGATTCATGGAAGGCGGAATCGAAGCATGGAAAGCGAACAACAAGACCGAACCAAAGTCTTCCGGATGAGGCAATCCCGTGGAAAACGGACCTGAACCAGATCACCCCCCCATAAAACTCTATCGCAGTATCCCGTTTCCGGGCCAGGGAATAACAACGGAAACGATTCTTGCCAAATTCCGCGTTTATCTTCCGGACCGCCCCGGCTCACTTGCTTGTTTCGCATCCCATATCGGTCAGGCAGGCGGCAATATATCGTTCTTCCACTATGACCGCTCTGTAGACAGCAGCCGCGTTGTCGTCGAAGTGCAATTCAACAATCAAAAGAGTCTTCAGGAATTGCTCTCTTCACTTGACAAGGAGCAGTTCCAGTTCGATCAATCCGGCGCAACAAAGGATGACGTGCTGGTCACGACCGTTGACAGCGTCCTTGAGATCAAGGTGCGGTTGGCGAACAAGCCGGGCACACTTGCGGCCTTTGCAAGGCTGCTCGCCGGACACGACGCAAACGTGATCTTCATGCTCTATGACGAAGACATCGACGCGGAAGCCGCCGACATCGCCATGGCAACCGGGGACCCGCAAGAGATCGACGCGCTGCTGCAGGCAATCAACGAGCAGGGGTGCCATTACCGCGTTGTGTACCGCGGCAGCAGCGAACAGGAAGCGGCGAATATCATCGGCCTCAAAATGGTCGAAAAGTTCCTCCTCCGGCTGAAGAAACTGCTCCCTTCGAGCGACCTTGCCGAGATCAAGTCCCTGGTGAAATCATCCCGGGACCTGCAGCAGGACCTCACAAATTTTGCCGCCGAAGCGGGGAAGGACCTCGAGGCCGGCGACGTGTTCGAGACCGTGCTGACCTTCGCGTCCCAATCGCGGAGCAGCATCAACGAAAAGTTCAAAGCCTCGGTCATGGGCCCTCTGCGCTTCCCTGACCGTGTCTCGCTCTGGGGCTTCCGCCTGCCGACAAGTGAGAACTTCTATCTCTTCCAGGACAACGACGACCTGACCATGATTGATGCCGGTCACGGCATCTACTATGACGATATCAAAAAGCTTATCGCACAACAGGGGATGGACCCTTCGAAAGTAAGACGAATCTACGTCACGCATCCGGATACGGACCATGCTGGCTCGGCCGGATATTTCGAGCGCGAGTTCGGGACCGCGGTCTTCATGCATCCCGGCAGCGCCGAGGTAATGTCCCACATGAACAGGGCGCACGGCTCCTCGGGCAGCCTCCTGAACCTGAACAAGTACTACACACGCCTCTCCGTCCGGTTCACCGAGTGCCGGTTCCCGGAACAGCCGCAGTACTTCGCGACAGACGGGTTGTCGATGACGGGAGGTTTCAGGACCATCGACTGCTTTAAAATCGGGACGCTTGATTTCGAGGTGCTCGAAAGCCACGGAGGCCATACGCCCGGCCTGGTCTTCTACCTGAACAGGGCGTTCGGGCTGCTCTTCACTTCCGATTTTCTCCTGAACGTAAAAAGTCTGACACCGGAAGACAAGGAACACCTCGGCATTTACCGCTACCTGCTGACCAGCCCGAACAAGGATTCACGGGTATATAAGGAAGAGACGGCTGCGTTGCGGAAAATGATGATCGATATGGATGCTGAACTGAAGAAGAAGGGAAGGGGGGCGTTCATCTTTCCCGGCCATGGCGCATACTACGGGGCGGATGAGCTTCTTGATCTATGATTCAACTGTTAATCGCTTTAGAATAGAAATAACGTAATTATCAATCTCCCCTCGCCCCTCTTTTCCAAAGAGGGGTGTCCCTCCCTTTGGAAAAGGGAGGATAGGAGGGATTTTATATGATGAGAATGTATTGAGACCTTAAAAACTACTTCCGTGACATTCCTGTGGTGTCCGCAATCCCGTCGCCATAATGATCCTTCTCACGATGGATCCGCGAAATAATACCGCGCGAAAAGATCCGCCCTTCGGCAACATCTTCCCTCACATACCCAAGCCTTTTTAAAACCGGAACAAACCTCATGGTCGAAGCAATGAACTTGTCCGTCAGCTGAGCGCAGTATTTCGGCGAAACGCGAAGCGTATCGAGAACAAACTCCTCGTCGACAACGTTGACGAACTCGGCTATCGCTTGCGAGGCTTTTCGAGGTTCTCCTCTCATGAAGGCTGTTGCTTCCTCGTGAAGCTCAAGGAACTTCCGCACCCGTTCCTGTTCTTTTTCCAGAAAGTCTTTGCGCGCCACGATCCCGTAGCTCGGATTATCGGGCCAGAGCATCGACGGCGGATAGAGGATTTTTCCTTGGGCGAATCTATCGACCGCGACAGCAAGGGCAGGCGTTCCCACTCCCGCTGCCACTTCATCCATGACCACTGCTTCGGTCACCATGTCAGCCCAGGGATAATTGACGACCTCGATGTCCTTCTCAAGTCCCTGCTGTTCCAAACAATCCTTAAGGATAACGTCGTGAATGGAGCCCTTGCCCGGCACTCCGATCTTGCGTCCTCGAAACTGTTCAAGCACTGAGCCCACATCACCTGTCTCCTGATATCCCTTCCACCGGGCCTTCCCCGTCATGACCGTGCCTTCCATGTGACCGCCGGCAATACACAGGACATCGATGCCCTGACTGATGCCGATGATGGCAGGCGGCAGTCCGATGTAGGCCATATCAAGTTCGTCCCGATAAAAAGCCTTCATGATCGAAGGCCCGTTGCCCATGAGCCTCCATTCTATTTCCGCGCCGAGCCTCGATTCCGTGTCTTTCCCGGCCATAAGCAGAATAGCAGTATGGTAAAAGGTGGAAAGATGTCCAATCCTGATCTTCATTGTTCGCAACACCCTCCGTTCGCGCAATAAATCACCATAGTTATTAACGGTCTCATAATGATCCGTACATCAGGGTGCTTACAAGACCCATCCCCACCCCCGCCCTCCCCTTGAAAGGGAGGGTGAAAATCAACTTCTCCCCCTTCAAGGGGGAGATTGAGAGGGGAATGGGACCGCGTTCAATGTAGATATTATTATGCGACCATTAATAAATACTATCCCCCTTCTTCCTAGGAGTCAACTTTTCTTAATCTTTCATATCCTGTGCTCCTAATCCGCTATCGCAATCTAAAATCCGCAATGAAAAGGTTGTGGGCATTTTTGGACTGTGATATGATGACCTTGTATGAAGATCACGCTCGACAAGGACATTTCGGAGCTGCTCAGAACCCTCGATGTCCTGGCCATGCCCGCCTTCATCGTGGACCGGCAATGGACTATCCTGTCCTGTAACGACAATGCGAATGCCTACTTCGCCTACGACCGCTCCGATGTCATCGGACGGAAGCTCGATAACTTTATCAGCCTGGACAGCATCATGAGAGACCGGGAAACACCAGGTTCCTTTTCCCTTGCCGACGCGGCGCGTGAAGGAGAGTCCTTTCCATCGCTCCGCGCCTTTTGCTTCCGGAAAAATAACAGCCCCTCTGCTTCCCGCGTAGCCGTGATCCCGAACAGGAAACACCGGCCCGACCGCATGATCATCGTCGTCCGGGACACCCTGGACCAAAAGACCGTCACCCAGGACTACGTTGCGGGCGGGACGCAGGACACATCAACGCAGATCGAGCTGATCAACGAACTGAGCAGCATCATCAACTCCAGCCTCAGCATCGGGACCATTTTCCGCATGGTCGTCTCAGAACTGCGGAAGATCATCAACTACAGCCGGGCAAGCCTGCTGCTCTACAATGAAAAGGACGACAACCTTCTGATCTTCGCCCTTGATACGGAAATGAAAACAGCAATGCGGAAAGGCGTGAAGGCCCCGATCGTGGGAACAAGCGCGGGCTGGGTAGTGCGGAACAACAAGCCCTGGATCAGTCATGACCTTGCGGACACGGCTTTCCCCCTGGATAAAAAGCTGCAGCACGAAGGCATCTGCTCCACGATCAGCATCCCGCTGTTCCATGACCGCATGCTCGGCGTCTTCAATTTCGACAGCACCGAGCCGTCGCAATATTCCGAAAAGGACTTCGAGCTCCTGCTCCCGATCGCCAAGCATATCGCCGTTGCCCTGGAGAACGCGCTCCTGTTCGAGGAGATCTCGAAGGAGAAAAAGGAGTGGGAGCGGACCTTCGATGCCATCACCGACATGGTCTGGATCGAGGACGGCAAACAGCAGGTCGTCCGCGCAAACCAGACCCTGCTCGCCACAACGGGCTTTTCCAAGACGGAGATCACGGACAAGTACTGCGGAGAACTGCTGGAGAGGATGGGGATCGCCGCGACCCGATGCCTCTGCCAGGACACATTGACCAACAAGCGCCCGACCTTCCAGGAATTGAAGAACAATGCCGGGAGCATCTTCCACTTCTGGGCCTATCCGCTCCTTGATGACGAAGGCAGGCTCTATGCCATTGTCCATTACCTGAAGGACGTGACGTCGCAGCGCCGGCTCGAACAGCAACTCATCCGCTCGGACAAGCTGGCGTCGCTCGGCACCCTCGTTGCCGGCATCGCCCATGAGATCAACAACCCCCTGGGGATCATCGCCGGTTATTCCGAGGCCTTGCTCGACCGCGCCCACGACCCGGCGCTCTCAAATGCCCATGGCTTTGAGGACTTTCCCGAGTATCTCCGGACCATCCACAGCGAGATCTTCCGGTGCAAGGGGATCTTGAAAAGCCTGCTCGAGTTCGCGCGGCCGTCGGGCGGCACGTTCCGCGAAATCGACATCAACGAGCTCATCAAGGAAGTGCTCCTCCTGCTTCAGCACCGGACCGCCCGGCTGCAGCATTCCCTGTCGCTCACGCTGAACCGCGACCTGCCGAAGATCTCCGCCGACGCGGGAAGCCTCCGGCAGCTCCTGATGAACCTGCTCCTGAACGCCATCTATTTCACGCCCGAGGGAGGGAGCATCTCGATCTCAACGGGCCCTGACGGAGCGGAGAACGCCGGCGGGATCCGGCTCGCGGTCCAAGACACGGGCGCGGGCATCCCCGCGGACCTCATCGATAAGGTGTTCGACCCCTTCTTTACCACCAAGCCCGTGGGAGAGGGAACCGGCCTGGGACTCACCATCTGCCACCGGATCGTGGAAGAACACGGCGGGACCATTGATGTGGAAAGCGAATTGGGAAAAGGAACGACCTTTATCATCAAACTGCCGGCGATCAGGTACGGGTGAACGGCTTTATCACAGAGGATCAGAGGAAGACGGGAAAGGCAAGAATTTTTCTCGCAAAGCCCGCCAAGTACGCAAAGGGAAACTTTAAGTATTAGTCTTTAACCCCCGAAGACTTGCCTTTCTTTGCGAGCTTTGCGAGAGACGCCCTTGATCTTGGTTTTCGGTTCCGGCTTGACCGGGTTAGGATACTATCATGGCAAACCTTCTTGTAGTTGACGACGAAGAACCGTTTCGCAGGCTTCTGAAAAACGAGCTGACCCGCAAGGGCTATTCCGTGTCCGTAGCAGCCGACGGGGGAGAGGCGTTGCGTCTCCTGTCGAACAACGCCTTTGACGCGGTGCTGCTCGACGTGGTGATGCCCGGCAAGGACGGCCTTTCGCTCATGAAGACGTTGAAAGAGGACCCCTCGGCGCCGCCCATCATCGTGCTCACCGGCAAGGCCACGGTCGAGACCGCGGTTGAGGCCATGAAGAACGGGGCCTATGATTACCTCACCAAGCCCTATAAGCTCGACGAACTGGTGATCGTCGTGGACCGCGCCTGCGAGTACAGCCGCCTGAGCGTCAAGAGCAAGCTGCTGGAACAGGAGCTGGTTCGGAAGGAATCTCCCTACGAATTCATCGGCACAAGCAAACAGTTGAAGGACGTCCTGGCGCTCATCAGGAAGGTAGCGCCTACGGACTCGCCCGTCTTCATCCAGGGAGAGAGCGGCACAGGCAAGGAGCTTGTCGCCAACACCCTCTGGCACAACAGCACGAGGAAGAACACGCCCTTCATCGCCCTGAACTGCGCAAGTCTTTCTGAGAACCTCATCGAGTCGGAAATCTTCGGCCACGAGAAGGGGGCCTTCACGAGCGCCCATCAGCTGAAGCACGGCCTCGTCGAGGTGGCTGACAAGGGGACGCTCTTCCTCGACGAAATCGGCGAGATGCCGATAGGGCTCCAGGCAAAGCTGCTGCGGTTCCTCGATTCCGGCGAGTTCCGGCGCGTGGGTGGGAACAAGGCCCTGGTGGTAGATGTCCGTCTGATCACGGCAACGAACAAGGACCTCCCGGAAATGATCAAGGCCGGGACGTTTCGCGAAGACCTTTTCTACCGCCTCAACGTGATCACCGTAACCGTTCCGCCGCTCCGGGAACGGAAAGAAGACATTCCCGATCTGGCGCGTTTTTTTCTGCATAAATATGCTAAAAAACTTTCAAAGGCAGTAGCGGAATTCACCGCCGAGGCGCTTGAACTGCTTTCGGGATACCACTGGCCGGGGAACGTGCGTGAACTGGAGAACGTGATCGAACGGGCGGTGATCCTCTGCGAATCGAACAAGATCGGCGCCGAAGACCTCTCGATCCCGTCAGCGGCAACGGTCTCGGAGCTCGGCACGAACCCGTCGCTCGAGGAGATGGAGAAGAACTATATCCGCCAGGTGCTGAAGGAAGCGAACGGCAACCAGTCCAAAGCAAGCCAGCTCCTCGGCATCGACCGGAAGACGTTGTACCTCAAGCTCAAGAAATACGGGATCAGTACTTAATCATGAAAAGAAACCGGCCCACGCGGGAAGAAGGGCGATGCAAAGAGCGGGAAGAACTGACCGAAGCCCTCGTAGAATCTCTGATCGAGCAGAACGGCAGCCTGGGATTCATTCTGAATGTTTTAAAAGACCGGCCCAGGAACTTTAATCCCTTCATTCTGAAGGGCATGTCTATTTATAAAGAACCGCACTCCCTGGACCGGAAGACCGCCGAGCTGGTAGCCATCGGCGCGGCAGCGGCGCTCAGGTGCGAGCATTGCCTCGAAGCGCACATGCATCGGGCCCGCTCCGAGGGCGCGTCGCTTGACGAAATCATGGACACCCTGCTGATCGCAGGCGCCATCGCCGACTCATCCACGCTCTCCGTCGCTTTCCGCAAGTTCAAGCAGCTGGAAGGGAAGACCAAAAAAGCGGACAAAAGCGCGGCCGACAACGAAATAAACTAGCCCGCCGCAAGCGGCGGGGAATTCCACCCGGAATGGCAATTAAGAACGAATGCTCTGCATACAGCATTTGTTTTTGTAAAGTTCCGAGGAGTTGCGGTAAAGGAGCATTCAGCACGCCATGCCTGAATCGCTGACAACGACGTTCGCCCGCTGGGGTTTTAATTTCTTTCCCGCCTATCGCGGCACCGGCGCGCGCATAACGTACATTAGCTGCGACTGGCGCGAGGTGCGCGTGAAGGTGCCGCTGAACTGGAGAACGAGGAATTACGTGGGCACGATCTTCGGCGGAAGCATGTACGGCGCCGTCGATCCCATCTACATGGTGATGCTCATCAAGATCCTCGGTCCGGAGTATATCGTTTGGGACAAGGCGGCTGACATTCGCTTCAAGCGGCCGGGGAAAAGCACCCTCTATGCGAAGTTCATCCTGACAGAAGAAGAGATACAGGCGATCAAGGCAGCGGTTGCATCCGAACCGTTCGCCGAGCGGAATTATCCTGTTGAGCTGGTAGATGGTGGCGGCGTCCTGTGCGCGTCCATCGACAAGACCCTCTACATACGGAAAAGGAATGGAAACAAATGACGGATAACGACACACATAGGTTCGAAAACATCAGCAGGGCGAAGGTCGATGAAATACTCAAGGAATTGGCCGGCCACGGCTCAACCATAACAGGAGACAATCCCTGGGCCGTGGTCACGAACAACCACGGCGTCACGCTGCTAGGCGAGTGGAACGAAGCGGATTCGGTTCTCTCCATAACCGTTACCGCAGCCGACTGGTATGTTCCTCAGAAAACAGTATGGGAAAACATTGATTCTTTGATGCGCCGCATCCAGGACGCCGGTTGACCGGCCGTCCGGCTCAAGAACAGGGAGGACAGGCTATGATCGATCTTTTACGCACACGCAGAAGCATCCGTAAATACACCAAGACTCCCATTGACGGCAAAACGACTGCGGTGCTCATGGAAGCCCTGGTCCGGTCACCTACGTCGCGAAACAGCAAGTCATGGGAGTTTATTCTCGTTGATGATCCGGAACTCCTGGTAAAGCTTGCGAAGACACGGGAACAGGGATCACAGCATATGCAGGGCGCGGCATTGGGGATCGTCGCGTGCGCGGACAGCACAAAATCCGACGTCTGGGTTGAGGATTGTTCTCTTGCGGCGATACTGGTTCAGGTGACGGCTCATGATCTGGGCCTGGGCAGCTGCTGGATACAGATCAGGAATCGCAAACATACGGAACAGATAACGGCGGAGGAATATCTACAAGGTCTGCTGGGACTGCCGACTCACCTCAAGGTTGAATGCATGGTGAGCCTCGGCCATCCCGATGAAACAAAGAAGCCCGTTGCGGAGAGCGAGCTGGCATACCACAAGGTCAAGCACAACCATTACACAAGTACGTACGTGCCGGGAAATAAGGCATGAAAACCGGCGTGGGTAACGCTAACCAATCCGGATTTTCATAAACAGGCTGTTTCAATAACCTTCTTCGCTTCTTCCTTGGTAATGCCGTATTGATAGTAAATATACAAGGACACCATGTCGGCGAGCTGGGCCACAGGAATATCGGGCATGATTTCAAGAATCTCTTCCTTGAAATAGTTTGCTGCTTCGCAAATAGGCATGTTCTCTTTTTTAATCATTCCTGTTCTCCCTTATCAATAATATGTGAACAAAACTGCCTCAAGTATAGCATATTGCAAGGGGAGTCGAGACGAGACACACCTTTTCTGAAGATCACGTTATTTGAACAAGGGGAGCCGCTTTTTGCATCTCCGCGGCATTCAGCTTCTCCCCGATGACAACGAGCCGGCTTTCCCTGACAACCTTTTCAAAAAACGCCATGTCCACCTTGCCGAAGGAACAGTCAAAACGGTAAGGACCCGTTGACGTATTAACCAGTGCTTTCGCCCTTGCCACACTCCCGAATTTCCCTCTTGAAAGGTCGTCAAAGAGCTTCTGTACCAAAGTCAGTTTCATTCTGTCCGCCAGTTTAAAGGATAGCGTTTCGAAGTGCAAATGCACCTGTTGCACCGCTCGGACGCTTTCATCTCGCTCCCGTTTCAGCCCCAGCACCTCCACCCTCTCCCTCAAGGGAAGAGGAGGTGAAGTATCGGCAACGGGAATGGTGATTACGGCGTTTACGGCACGAAGAAGTACGGCCAGGGGATTAATGGATCCGATCAACCGTTCCGCGGCATTGATCAAAGTCTCATCAGCGAGATCGGTCTTGTTCACCAGGATGATATCGGAGTTTTTCACCTGGTCCTCGAAGAAGCTTCCGTACATCCCCGACTCGTAAAGCTCCGTGAACTCCGTTGCGTCGATGATGCCGATGACCGTCGCTTTGCCGACGCCCGCGCTTTCGAGGGCTTCCAATACGCCCGATGGAGAGGCCACGCCTGAGGGCTCGATCAACAGATGTTCCGGCGAGAACTGCTGTATGATGCGCCGGATCGTCGTGATGAGATCTGCTTTCATGGTACAGCAGACGCAGCCGCTCGGCAGCTCCACGGAATCGATGCCCCCGGCCGAGAAGATCTCTCCATCGATGCCTGCTTTCCCGAAGTCATTGACGAGCACCACGGTCTTCTCAGACCCTCCGTTCACGAAGTTTTTGATGAACGTCGTTTTTCCCGCTCCGAGTAATCCGCAAACTATCGTTGTTTTCATCTAATGCCTTTCTCTGTATTCCGTTTACTGTCCGCTAATCCTGCAATGGCAATGCCATGATCTACTGTCTGCTCCGGCCACATTCTTTCACCAAAGAACAAATATTTTTCTTATGTGCTTTATGTGCCTTTTGTGGCCAGACGGTTCTCCGAAGGTTCGTGTTGAGGAGAAATGTATCGCTTTGAATGAGTAGTAACCGTGGGTAATAATGCCCCGCAGTGTGGGGTATTATGCTGCTATCTTGTCGCTGTAGACTATCTCAAGCTCTGACTTTAACGCCCGCGTTGTCCGTTCTTCTTAATATCACGGCTATTTTACCTGTTATTCCGGAAACACGTATCTCCAGGTTCCTCCCGAGTCACTGGCACAGCGATTGCAATTTTACCATCTGTTATGAAGAATCTTCTCCTCTGCTCTTCCAATCCTCTCTTGATCAAGAACCTCTATGGGGTCCTGCGGGACGAGGGGTATACCGTCGAGACCGTGGAGCATCCGGCCCTTGCGGTACAGAAAGTCCTCTGGACGCACTTCGATTTCGTCATCGTTGATTCGGAGCCCTTCGGCATGTCCGCCCAGGAAGCGGCGGAGATCATCAGGTCCGTTTCGCCCGATATGCCCATCATGATCATGGGAGGCGAAGAGGAGAAGTATCACGGTGACCGCGGGGAAAAGGCGCTGGACCTCGAAGAGTTTAAAAAAACAATCCACAGCATCGCGACTTGATGGTGTGAGTCCACTTGGTACGAAGGGAGATGCTATGACACCGAAGGAAGTGATACTCAAAGCTTACGAAGGGGGAAAACCCGACCGGCTGCCGGTTACCCTGTTCGGCGCGGGCATGTGGAGCATCAAACGGCACGGAACCTCCTTCGAGGCGCTCTCGCGGGACGCGAACAAGATGACGGACATGCTTGTCGCCATGAGCGAGACGCTGAAGTGCGACATGGTTTACCCGGGCTCGGGCTATAACAATTTTCATGCGACGGCTTTGGGCGGGAAGATCAAGTTCCGCGAGATGGGCGCGCCGGACCTGGAGAACCACTTTGTTTCGTCGGAAGAGGACCTGGCGAAGCTCAAGCTCAGCGACCTTGACAAAGACGAGGTGATCGCCACGGTCATCAAGGCCCTGCGCCAGACCAAGGCGAAGATCGGCGACAATTATGCCGTAACCATGACGGCCTGGGGACCCTTTACCCTCGGCGCGCGGCTCGTGGGCGAAGAGACGATGATGAAAGCCACGTTCAAGAAACCGGCATTTGTCGAGAAGGTAGTCGACTTCGCAACCGATATTCTGATCCATCTTTACGAGCCCATTGTCGCGGACAAGACCCTTGAGATCATCAGTCTCGCGGACCCCACCGCGTCGGGCGATTTGATATCGAAGAAACAGTTCGAGAAATTCGCCGTGCCGTACCTCAAAAAGTTCACCGACTGGGCCAAGTCAAAGGGCGTGCATACGCTGGTCCACATCTGCGGCAACACCACGGACCGGCTGGACCTTTTCCCGCTGACGGGCGCCAGCTGCATCAGCCTGGACCACAAGACGGACATCGCCAAAGCCAAAGAGGCGCTCCACGGCAAGATGTGCTTCGGCGGGAACGTGGACCCCGTAAAGATCATGCTGAACGGCACGGTCCAGGACGTGGAGAACGCCTGCAAGGACGTGATCAGGGCCGCCGGAACCGACGGCGGGTTCGTGCTCATGCCGGGGTGCGACATCCCACCGACCGTTCCGTATGAAAATATCCAGAAGTTCATCCAGGTGGCCCATGAGTGGAAATACTGATGAACGGTCATAAGTCTTCTGCGAAGAACGTAGAACGGCAAATACCTCCCCAACCCCTCCTTGGAAAGGAGGGGCTATAGAGTGTCCCTCCCCTTACCAAGGGGAGGCTAGGTGGGGTGTGTTTACAGAAGGAGGTGAAAGCGTTCCAAGTTAGTATAAGGAGGCATGCAACATGGGAATTTTCGAGGAGTTGAAGAAATTGATTTCCGGCGCGACAAACGCGGCCGGCCACAAGGAGGTAACACAAATGGCTGACAAGAAAATGACGTTGGAGGAAGTGAACGAGTACATGAAGAAACAGTGCGGCTTCGTACCGCGCATGTTCCAGGTCATCAACACCGTGACGCCGGAGCCGGGCAGGACCTTTGCCGACTTCTATGCGAGCATCTTCGCCGACGGGGCCCTTTCCCGCAAGGTAAAGGAGCTCATGTTCATGTCCGGCGGCGTGGCCTACTGTTCGCCGCGCTGCATCATCCACGTGATCCCGGCAATCAATGCCGGCGCAACCACGGGCGAGATCTTTGAAGCAGCTTCGGTCGGCATGATCCTCGGCGGCTTTGTTCCCGGAGGCCCCGGCATTCCCTATGCCTTCGAGTATGCGCTCAAGTGCCTGGACATCGAAGCAAAGTTCCGCAAGGGCGAGAAGTGGGAATATCTTCCTCAGCCCAAGTTCGATCATGGCGTGTTCTAACTATTATCTATTGGGGGAGCGATTCGAAGGCTCCCCCGCCTTTTGGAATCATACGGTCATTCATGCGCATCAGATAAGAGCTCGTTATTAAAATCATAATCGTAACATTTCGGACTTTACCGCGGAGACGCTGAGACGCAAAGAATGCTTCGATTATGTTCAAATATTCTCCTCCGCGTCTCAGCGGTGGATAATGACTTGTTATTACATCATCAAGTAAAGTGAGGTTCAAACATGTTTCGATTTACCCGGGAGCAAAAAACATTCAACCTGAACGGGACCAAGGTGGGAGGACAGCCGGGCGACAATCCTCCCTTGTTGATCGCGTCCATGTTCCATAATAAAGACCGGATCGTGACCGACCGGAAGGGCAACTTCGACCGTGCGAAGGCCACGGAGTTGATCAAGACCCAGGAACAGCTCTCTCTCTCCACGGGTATCCCATCCATGGTGGCCATGGTGGCAAACTCGGCCGAGGAAGCGAAGATCTACGTAGACTTCTATCGCGAGACGACTTCCATGCCCTTCGGCATCGACATGTGGGTGGCGGAGAAACGGGCTGAAGCCACCGAGTACGTGGCCAAGCTGGGCCTCCAGGACAAGTTCCTGTACAACAGCTTCACTCCCTGGGACAAGGACATCAAGGGCCAGGTCCATAAGCTCAAGGACCTCGGCATCAAGCATGTGGTGGTCCAGGCCTTCGACGACCAGGACCAGACGCCGGCGGGGCGGCTCAAATCGCTCGAAAAGCTGCTCGACCAGGGCGCAGGGGATTTTGAAACCGTCATCGTGGACACCTCGGTCATGAACCTGCCCGCGACGTCATTCTCCCTTATCGCCAACAGGCTCATCAAGGAAAAGCTCGGCCTTCCCTGCGGCGGCGCATACTCGAACGGCACGCATATGTGGAAAGAGGCGAAGACCATCTGGAGCCTCGACGGGTTCAAGGCCATGGACGCCGTGGTCCAGGGCATGGCGTCGGTGCTCTGGAGCGATTTCAATTTCTACGGCCCCATCGTCACGGCGCCGCGCATCTTCCCGGCCGTGGCCGCCGCGCATGTGATGCTTTCGACGCTGCTCTATGATGAAACGAAGCGGATTCCCGATAACCCCGACCTGCCGATCAAGAAGTACTTCGGCGAATTCCTGGGCAAGCTGACGGCGGGAGCGGCGAGGAAATAGGACCTTTCACCGCTGAGACGCGGAGACGCCGAGAAGTTCAAATTTAAATCAAGTTGCTTTTCTCTGTGTCTCTGCGTCTCCGCGGTTATAATTTGCTTTTGCATAAGGAGGTAGTATGACAACAATGAATTCACGAGAACGAGTACTGAAGATGTTCGCCGGCGAGGAGGTCGATCGGCCACCCTGCTTCAGCGGCATGGGTAATGTGACGACCGAGGGCCTTAAAGCGCTTGGTCAGAATTTCGCAGCCACCCATCTTGACGCTAAAATGATGGCTGCCGCCGCTGCATCGACCTACAAGCTCTTCGGCTTCGAATGCGCCGTGGCTCCTTTCGACCTCTGCATCGAGGCCGAAGCAATGGGCTGCGAGATCAACGTCTATGCCCATTCCGAGGACCTGCTGTACCCCACGATCAAGAAAAAGCTGGTCCACAACGAGGCGGAGATGGACATCGTGATCCCCTCGGGCCTTACGGAGCGGGGCAGGGTCCCGCTCATGGTCGACGTCATCAAAATGCTCAAAAAGGACATCGGCGGCGAAGCAGCCGTGGGGTCCTACGTCCTCGGTCCTTTCACGCTGGCCGGCCAGATCATGGAGCTGAACGACCTGCTGAAGCTCTCCTTTAAAAAACCGGACAAGATCGGGAAGCTGCTGGACCAGATGTCCGACGTTATCATCCAGGTGGCGCAGGAGTACCAGAAGGCAGGCGTGGACTTCATCACGGTGCGGGAAATGGGGGCGACATCGGACGTGCTTTCTCCCCGGGTCTTCAAGAGCCTGATCCTGCCGTACCTCAAGAAGATCTTCGATAAAATCACGGTGCCGAGCGTGATCCACATCTGCGGCAAAACGAACGACATCGTGCACGCCATGGCCGAGAGCGGCGCGAAGGCGATCAGTGTTGATCAGAAGAACGATGTTGCCGAAACGCGCAAGAAGCTCGGACCCAAGACGCTCGTCTTCGGAAACTACGATCCCTACAACGTGCTGGTGGCAGGCACACCGGAACTGGTGCGCCAGACCATTAAGAAATGCATGGACGACGGAGTAAGCGCGGTCTGGCCCGGCTGCGATATCTGGCCCACGGTCCCGCCGGACAACATGAAGGCCATGATGGACGAAGTTAAAAATTACCGGAGGTGATTCTATGGTTACGGAAGAAAAAAAGAAAGAACTTTTGGCGAAACTGCGGAACGCGGTGATCCAGTACGACGAAGACACATCGAAAGAAGCGTCCCAGGAAGCGCTTGACGTGGGCATGGACGCGAACGATGCCATCTTCAACGGACTCGTCTCCGGCATGGTGGAAGTGGGAAAGATGTTCGAAGCCCAGGAGTACTTCGTGCCCGAGCTGCTCATGTGCGCCGACGCGCTTTACGCGGGACTGGACATCCTGAAGCCCCACGTGACACAGCTGGATCTGGGCGTCAAGGGTTCGGTCGTCATCGGGACCGTGGAAGGCGACGTCCACGATATCGGCAAGAACATTGTGAAAATGATGTTCGATGTTGCCGGCTTCACGGTCTACGACCTCGGCCGCGATGTGCCGCTCGACAAATTCGTCGCCGAGCAGCTGCGGACCGATTCCGACCTTGTCTGCCTCTCGGCCATGATGACCACGACCATGACGGGCATGAAAAAGGTGATTGACGATCTCCGGGCCAAGAACCCGCATGTGAAGATCATGATCGGCGGCGCTCCCGTGTCCCAGGACGTGGCCGACAAATACGGCGCCGACGGATATGCCAAGGATGCGACCAACGCCCTGAAAGACGCCATTAACATGATCGAGTCCCTCAAAAAGATGAAGGATGAGGTCGAAGCGAAAAAGGCAAAATGAAGACCTCGCTCAGAAGAGAGCTGCTTGACCACGGCGCGACCGTCGTGGGAATCGCAGGCCTTCACGGGTATCTGAGCGGCGAGATAGCGCACCTGGACCGGGCGGTTACCATCGGTGTGGACCGACGGCTGAATGAAGACACCTTGAGCCTCCTCGTCAAGCTCGAAAAACTGGCGGTCAGGTTCCTGAAAGCCCGGGGGCATCGCACCCTTGCCATTCCGCCGGACTCGGACCGCAAAAAGGGCACGTGCATATCCAAGCTCTACTCTCTCTTCAACCACAAGATGGCGGCCACATCGGCAGGGCTGGGTTGGATCGGGAAAAACGGGCTTCTCATCAGTACAGACTATGGGCCGCGCATCTCTCTGGCCACCGTACTGACCGATGCCCGGCTCCGACCCGATGCGCCTATGGAACACAGCCTGTGCGGCAGCTGCACACTCTGCGTGGAACACTGTCCTTCGAAGGCGATAACCGGCGCGCAGTGGTCGCGGTCAACGCCATTCGTGGAGCTGGTCCGGCTGGGGGAGTGCAGAAGTCATAAAACGAGCAAGCGGCTGACCGCAGGCAAACCCAATTGCGGACTGTGCATTAATATTTGTCCTTATGGGAGAAAAGAACAAGCACAAAGCACGAATATCTAAATCCTAAACAAGATCAAAAATCAAGGCATTGATCTGTTCGGACATTCGAAATTATATAGGATTTCGAGATCAGGATTTAGCATTTGTCATTCTGGAGGAATCATGCTTAAGAAACACAAAGTCATATTCCAGCCCTCGGGCAGCCGCGGCGAAGTAGAGGACGGCAAGACCATCCTTGAAGCGGCCCAATCCCTGGGTGTTGATATCGAAGCGCTCTGCGGAAACAAAAAAGTCTGCGGCAAGTGCAAGGTCAGGATCGAGGAAGGATATTTCGAGAAGGACAACATTGAATCGGGCATGGCCCACCTTTCGCCGCTTTCCGAAGCGGAGAAGAAGCACATCAAACCCGAGGACGGTCCCGGCATCAGGCTGTCCTGCACCGCCGAGATCCACGGCGACATCAAGGTCTTTGTGCCCGAGCGATCGCGGGCGGGAAAACAGGTCGTCAGGAAGGCCGCAAAAGAACTCACGATCAAGCTCGATCCAGCGGTAAAGAAGTACAATGTCGAACTCGCGCAGCCGTCGCTCCACGATATGACCACGGGAGACTGGGAGCGGGTGCTGAAATACCTGGAGGAAAATTATGCCCTCACCGGCCTTACCTTCGATTACCTGGTCCTGAAGGACCTCCAGGACCTTCTGCGAAAAGACGCCTGGAAGGCGACGGTCACGGTCTGGATGGACAAGGAGATCATCAAGGTGGAGCCGGGATTTGTCGAGGCGAGCTACGGCCTGGCCGTGGACATCGGCACGACGACCTGCGTGGGCTATCTTACCGACCTGAGCACGGGCAAGGTCGTGAACACCGAGTCCATCATGAACCCCCAGGTGCCTTACGGCGAGGACGTGATGTCGCGCATTACCTACGCCATGAGCAACCCCGAGGGCCTGCAGACAATGCAGAAAGCGATCATCCAGGGCCTGAACGAAATCATCGAGCGCGTTGTCTCGGAAATCAGAAAAGACGGTCCGAACCCCGGGTACGTGATCGACGACCTGACGATCGTGTTCAACACGGCCATGCACCACATCTTCCTGGGCCTGAACCCCGAATACATCGGCCGGTCGCCCTTCATCCCCGCGGTGCAGAACTCCCTCGACATCAAGGCGCGCGATCTGGGGATCAAGATCAATCCCGGTGCGTACATTCACGTGCTGCCCATTGAAGCGGGCTTCGTGGGCGCGGACAACGTGGGCGTCCTGATCGCCGAAGAACCGTACAACCAGGACGAGATGGTCCTGATCATCGACATCGGCACGAACGGCGAACTGCTCATGGGCAACCGGAACAAGGTCTGCTCCACGTCCTGCGCCACCGGTCCTGCCTTTGAAGGCGCCCAGATCAAGTTCGGCATGCGCGCAGCACCGGGCGCGATCGAGACGGTAGAGATCGACCCCGTAACCAGGGAGCCTCGCTACAAGGTCATCGGCAAGGCGGACTGGCATACCCACATTGCGGCCGTCAAAGCAAAAGGCCTCTGCGGTTCGGGCATCATCGGCGTTGTGGCGGAGATGTTCAAGGCCGGGATCATTGACAAGAGCGGCAGGTTCGTCATGGACCTTGGGACAAACCGGGTGCGGAAGGATGTTGACGGCAGGCCGGAGTATGTGCTTGCCTGGGCAGCAGAGACCTCGATCGGCCACGACATCACCATCACCCAGGGCGATGTGCGCGCGCTCCAGCTCGCCAAAGGCGCTCTTTATGCCGGCGCGAAACTAATGATGAAGCGGCTCGGCATTACGAAGCTTGACCGCGTGATCCTGGCAGGCGCTTTCGGGAGCCACATCGACAAGGTGGCCTCCCTCACCCTCGGCATGTTCCCCGACTGCCCCATCGACATGGTCTATGCCGTGGGCAACGCCGCTGGCGACGGTTCGCGCATAACCCTTTTAAACCGGGACAAGCGGCGGGAAGCGAACGAACGGGCCCGGTGGGTCGAGTTCGTCGAGATCGCCACGGACCCGGCCTTTGAAAAGGAGTTCATGCAGGCCATGCACATCCCGCATATGAAGGACAAGTTCCCGAACCTGAAGGAGCTCCTCATAAAGCAGGGGAGCACGGCGGAGATCAAGGGATGATTTGAGTGCGGAATTCGGAGTGTGGAGTGCGGAGTGAACGGCAAAGCGTAATTCAGCTTTGTCTGAATCTGTGAAATCTGTGTCGCTTAGAAGCGCCTACTTTTGGATTCTGCGGATAAAAGGAAGCTCATGACCACGGTGATCGTCAATTCAGGCGCATGCGGCTACACCGTCACCATCACGGCGGAAAAGGGAAAAGAGAAGAAGATCGCAATCTCCCTGGACACGGCCTGCGAGATGGTGCAGAAGATGCTTCTCGACATCGCCGTTGTTGACCACCGGGTGACGCTCACGGGTTTCCGCGACAATCCGGTCTACGTGTCCGCGGCAAAGCACTTGAAGCACGCCGCATGCCCCGTGCCTTCCGCGATCCTGAAGGCCATTGAAACGGAAGCGGGTTTGAACGTGCCGAAGGATGTGCGGATCGAGTTCGTCAGGGAGAAATGAAAAAACCGTCCGCCGTCCCTGTATCTCGCATAAGGCCGATGTGTTATACTGATACCATCTCTTTGTGAATGGGCGAGACCATGGGTACGATATTGATCATTGCCGCTTATGGCGTGTATGCGGCGTTCTGGATACGGTTCTTTCTCCATGCCTTGCTCTGGTGGAAGACTGCGTCGCATCCTGCCGTGTTCGCAAGGCCAATGCCGCCTTTGTCGTTCAAATCCTGCGCATTATCAACACGGGACGTGTTCCTCTTCTGGAGGCTTATCATGGTCAACCCGGCGCTCTGGTTCGGCGAGTGGGTGTTCCATGTCTCGTTCCTGCTCGTGGTCCTGCGGCATCTGCGGTATTTTTTCGCTATTGTTCCTGAGTGGGTAGGGTGGTTTCAGGTCCCCGGACTGCTTGCCGGTTATGTCCTTCCTCTGTCCCTGGTTTATATCCTCGTCATCCGGCGATTCTCGGCCCAGGAAAAATACTCTTCGCCTGCAAACATGGCCCTGCTGGTCCTCCTGCTCGTGATCAGTTTTCTCGGCCTCCTGATGGCAACTCTGTTCAGGACTGATGTCGTGATGGTAAAAGAGTTTATCCAGGGGATCCTGACCTTCCACCCGGCAGCATGGCCGGGCGGCATCCTTGTGCTGCTCCATGTTTCCCTGGTCATGGTCCTGGTTCCGTTGCTACCGACCCATATTCTGACGGCGCCACTCGTAATTCTGGAAGCGGAAAAGCGCAACCTGGCGCTTCCCCTGGTGATGCATGAAAAATAAGCGTTCATTTTTGGAAGAGCTTTCCCCGAAGCAGGTCCTCGAGCTCGCCGCCTGTACCCAATGCGGCGAATGCCTCAAGCACTGCCCGGTCCAGGACGTGACGGGAAACGCGGCAGTTTCGCCGCCTGAGAAGATCCGCATGTTCCGTGAGTTCATCCGGTCCACCGACGGTCTCAAGGCAAAGCTCTTTGGCCCGGCTGAGATCGACCGCAAGCTTCTCGATGATTTCGCAAAAGCCGTTTACGAGTGCACCACCTGCGGCGCCTGCGGCCAGAACTGCCCCGTCGGCATCTTCACGCAGCGCCTTTGGCCCATGCTCAGAAAAGAAATGGTTAAGCGCGGCCTCGGCCCGATCGGCGTGCAGGCCGACATGCCGAAGGCGATCATGAACTCCGGCAATCCTTACGACAAGCCCGCATCCGAACGATACAAACCCTGGTTCCCTGAGAACGTGAAGGTGGCTGACCGGGCCGACGTTGCTTATTATGCAGGATGCACAGGCGCGTACGAATCGCAGCCCATGGTGCGCGGCGACGTGCTCGTCATGAACGCGATCGGAGTACCCTTCACCATGCTGCCGCCGGAGGAAGAGGTTTGCTGCGGCTTTCCGCTCTTCATCACCGGCCAGCATGACGAGCTCGAAGGCCTGGTCAAACGGCTGGTGGCGGGGTACAAGGCGAGGGGCGTCAAAACGCTGGTCTGCTCCTGCCCCTGCTGCGTGAACATCATGAGCAGGGACTGGCCCGCGTTCTATGGGCAAGAGCTTCCCTTTACAATCCGGCATATCACCCAGTTCGTTGCCGGCGCGATCAAGGCGGGAACGCTCCGCATTACGAAAGAACTTCACGAGACCGTGATTTATCACGACCCCTGCTATCTTTCAAGGGGAGTAGGGGTAATCGAAGAGCCGCGAGACGTACTCAGGAACATTCCGGGCGTAAAGCTCATTGAGTTCGAGCGCCACGGCCTGAACTCGCGCTGCTGCGGGTCCGGCGGCGCGGCGCGCAAAGTTTTTCATGAGAACGCAATCGCCATGGGCAGACAGACGATCGATGAAGCCGTGGCGAAGAAGGCCGACCGCCTGGTCCTCGGCTGCCCGGCCTGCTATGCCAAAGTGAACGAAGCCATGGTGGGTCACAAGAACCAGATCCCGATCACGGACATCATGGAGCTGGTAAGCGGGTTGATAACAGAACAAGAGAAAAAATGAAATCTGCCACAGAGGCACAGAGACACGGAAATCCTATCCGCAGATTTCGCAGATGGCGCAGATTACATCTTAAAACAAGATTATGGGCCGGTTTAATTAAATCTGTGAAATCTGTGTAATCTGCGGACGGATCTTGGCCTTTATCCGTTTTCTTCTGTGGTTACAAATCGATCTTGGTTGTAAGGGGCATTCATGAGCCATTATTCCATACAATGCAGAAACTGCGGAAAGATACTTGAGAACACCTTCTGCGCTTTCTGCGAGCACTGCAAGGACGCGCTCCTTGTTACCAAGTATACCGATACGCGGTTCGCTGAAAGCGCCGCAGCGGGTGTATGGCGTTTTAACTGGCTTCCGGTCCATGAGCCGAAGATCGCGCAGCCAGGCCCCCTGGTGTACCGCTCTGAGGGCCTTGCAAAACACTTCGGCCTCACCGATCTCTATATCGCCTTCAACGGGTACTGGCCGGAGAAAGGCGCGCTTCTTGAGACCTGCACGTTCAAGGAGTTCGAAGCCGCGGTCGTTCTTCAAAACGCGAGAGAGAACGGGGTTGAAGGTCTTACTGTGGCCTCGGCCGGCAACACTGCCCGGGCCTTTGCGCATCTCTCCGCGGTGACGGGATTTCCCGTCATCATCGTGGTTCCTCGCATGTGTCTCGAAGAAATGTGGTACCTTGAACATTCCGCTTCAGTGCCGACTCTTGCCGTAGGCGACGGCGATTATGCGGACTCCATTGACGTTGCCAAGAAGATCGCCCTGTCTTCGGGCTTTCCCTTTGAAGGCGGCGTGAAAAATATTGCCAAGCGCGACGGCCTTGGAATCGTGATGCTCGAAGCCGTGTCAACAATCGGAAAACTGCCCGACCATTACGTCCAGGCTGTCGGCAGCGGTACAGGCGCTGTGGGCGGTTGGGAAATGACCGAACGCTTTGCCAAGGACGGCAGGTTCGGCTCGCGTCCGCCGGTGCTGCATCTGGGCCAGAACCTCCCCTTTGCGCCGATGCTGCACGCCTGGGACAAACAAAGCCGCGCCCTGTTCCCCGACGATCTGGCGCCGGAATTGATCTCCCTGATCACCACACGCGTCCTATCCACCCGTTATCCCGCGTACTCGGTCAAAGGCGGCGTTTTCGATGCCCTTACCGCGACGAATGGGAAGATGTACGGCATCGAGAATGACGCCGTGTATGCAGGCATGAAGCTGTTCCTCGCTTCAGAAGGCATCGATATCGTTCCCGCATCGGGCGTGGCCGTTGCCGTGCTCGACGAGGCGGTGAGGAAAAGCGCGATCAAAAAGCACGACACCGTGCTCCTGAACATAACCGGGGGCGGCGAGTCGAGATTAAGACGGGACAAGAAGACCCACGCGGTCGAGCCGGAATTCATCTCCAAGAACGCAACCGATAAAGAGATCGAGGAGCTGCTATGCCACGTCCTGAAGAAGAACTCATAACCATATTGAAAAAGCAGGGCATTGACTTCACCGCCTCGCTCCCCTGTGAGAAGATCAAGACCCTTCTCGAGATGGTCGGTCAAACTTTCCAGCACCTTCCCCTGACGCGGGAAGAAGAGGGCGTCGGCATCTGCGCCGGAGCGGCGCTATCGGGCAGACGGCTGGCCATGTTCGTTCAAAGTTCCGGCATCGGGAACATGATCAATGCCCTCCTCTCGCTCACCGCATTCTATGAACTGCCCCTTGCCCTTTTTATCAGCAGGCGGGGATTCTATAAAGAAAAGATCGAAGCGCAATTCCCCATGGGACAAAAACTTCCTGCGATCCTTGCAGGTGCGGGGATCACGTATTCAAAATTAAATACCAAAAACGATATCGGCAGCGTGGAAAGAGAACTTCAGGAGGTCTTTGGCAAGAATAAGATACATGCGTTTTTGATGAGTCCTGAGGTATGGGAAGGGTCGGAGTGCAGTGCAAAGAGTTCGGAGTTGGGAGTTCGGAGTTCGGAATACGGAGAAAAAAGTTCGGAGTGCGGGCGTCCGTCGTCCTTCGTCCCTCATCCATCGCGAGCCAGCCTCACGCGGTACGAAATCATCAAGATAATCGCACCGTACCTTGAAGGCAAGGCTGTGGTGAGCAATCTCGGATGGCCATCCAAGGAGCTCTACGCAATCAAACACCAGCCCTCTAACTTCTACATGCTCGGAAGTATGGGCATGGCCGCGCCAATTGGCCTGGGCATCGCTCTCACGTCATCGAAAGATGTCATCGTGATCGACGGGGACGGCAGCCTGCTCATGAACCCGGGCACACTCGCGACTGCCGCGTTCACGGCACCGAAGAACCTGACCATCCTGGCTATCGATAACAGCGCCTACGGCTCCACGGGGAATCAGCCGACACTGACCGGCGCCTGCGTCGATCTTGAACTGGTGGCGCAGGGTTTTGGTTTCAGCAACACCGCAAAAATATCGACTGCCGAACAATTAATCGCAGTGATGAAAAACCAAGGACCGGGACCATCCTTCATTCATGTGCTTGCGAAACCGGGGAATAAGGATGTGCCGAATATTCCGATCCACCATTTCGAGATCAAGAAACAGGTGCAGGCATTTTTAAAAGGCAGGGAGTATGGGTTCCCGCCCGACACCGCAAAGGGAACGATGTGTTGAGCCGATTTATCGGCTCGGATGATTGGTTATTTTGTCAGATTGTAAATCTGTTTTTGTTCCTTCCAACGCCACATTTTCTTTGTGCTGACAGAACCGCCTTTTTCTTTTTCCCCATTATCATTCAAGCGGGACATATTTGTAAAGAGTAAAAAATCATTCATTCCTGACGAATTATGAATAACCTGAAGTAGCGTAGGTCGGGTAGAGCAGAGCGAAACCCGACAGACAAAGCATTCGAACCGATCCAGCCTATAACCTTCCGGTCTTCTGGTATTCCTGAACATACACCTTTATTGCCCTCAAAATCATCCAGTCCATCGTAACGCTGTTGTCCTTGGCGATCTGGATCATTGCATCGATCAATTCCTTATCGATCGCGGGCATTCCCGACGCCTGCGGTTGAGAAGGAGCGGTTTCTTCGCTCATGCCGGGCTCCGCTCCGGGCGTACGCTTGAGATATTCTCGCCTGAGAATATCCTTGAGACCCTTGACATCTCCGCTCTCGATCGCCTTTCTCACATCCTCAGGCACTTCCGCTGCCGGCGATATCGGCTCTTCTTGACTGTTCACGGTTGATTCCACCTGCACGGGTTGTTGCTCCTGCGACGGAGATGGAGACGCCGTTGGTCCGCCACCCATGGGCAGCATGCCGGTCATGCCCATCATCATCGATGTGAGGTTCCTCGCATATTCATTGTCCGGCATCTCCTGCTTGATGAACTCGTCAAGCTTTCCCTCAGCCATGGCCGCAGCCATTCGGTCGGCAATAAGCGTGGACTGATCCTCTTCCTCTTCAAATCGTTTCTTGTTGCCAAAAGCCTTGTTCGGCGGCTTTGGCAGCGCCTTATCTTTATCAGCCATGTTGCATTGCCTCCTGATTAAATGAAAGAACTTCCGTAGAAATAACCATCCTTACAAATACGCGGAAAAGTACGGCTTGATCGCCTGGAGCGTGTCTTCCGCGACGAGCGGCACCATGGCGGCAAAGCAGTCGAGGTTCACGAGAGCGTTGATGTTCGCATCTTTCTTCGCCGCATCCCGCAAACGGTTGGCAAAATCCCGGTTCACCAGACCCACCTCGGCATAAACCTGCATCAGGCCATCAAGACTCCATTCCGCTTTCCGGCCTCCCTGATTCCGGTAATACTGCACCATCAGATACATGGAAACCATCCTGAAGACCGTTTCGTCCAGGGACGCGAAGGGCAGGTGAAAACGCACCATGGGCTTCAGGTGTTCCATGATCGGGCAACCGCCCGTCGTCATGATGATGCCGATAAGCGGGCTCAGGCCCTGCTGGATGGTTGTTTCCTTGGAAAAGGTCCGCTCTTCCGTGGTCACCGTAACGTACACTTTTTCGTAGGAGATCAGGTCTTTGAACTGTTCCGCAATATCGACAAAATTGAGCGCTACGGGGCAATAGAGATGCTCCTTTTCGTTCAACGGGCACTTCTCGCACTTATGATGATTCAGCAGGGCCCAGAGCGGGGGATCGGGCTTCCGGTCAAGCTCAAGAAGGAGTGTGTCCCGGTTGAGGTTCAGGGTAAATTTCGTGGTCGCGCCTTGTTTGAACTTATAGTCGTATTCGATCGTGATCGGTTGCGCCATTGGATGCCCTCCGTAGTATCTGAAGGCATACAATATAACATGGCAACGCCAATGTCAAGATTGCGCTGAAAACAACTCTTTCCACGCCTCCTGCGCATTTTTCCAGTTGCGCTCCTGTCGAAGAAGAGGTAAAGTAATTAACGCAATTCATACACGGATCCAAAGGAGAACACCATGGCACAAGCCAAGCAGGGCGACACCGTTCAAATACACTACACCGGCAAACTTGAGGACGGGACCATCTTCGACACTTCCCGTGAGCGGCATCCGCTGCGGTTTACCCTCGGCAGCGGACAGGTAATCGCCGGTTTTGATCAGGCAGTGGTCGGGATGACCGCCGGAGAATCAAGGACCACGAAGATCCCCGTGGAGCTTGCCTACGGTCCGCGGCGCGACGATATGATCACCACCATGGACCGCAGCCAGCTGCCGAAGGAAGCTGTCCCGCAGAAGGGCCAGCGCCTCGAGCTCACGCAGGCTGATGACAGCGTCATCCTGGTCACCATAACCGCGGTGAGCGACACGACGATCACAATCGACGCCAACCACCCTCTTGCCGGGAAAGCGCTGACCTTCGATATCGAACTCATCGGAATCGTGTGATCATGTCTGCATGACGAGGTTGAGACAGGATACCAGTAGTGACTGGATGCTGACTTTTTCCTAAGACGGCAAATCAACGCTCAGCAAGATCAACCTCGACATCAATGTTCCTTCGGACTTTCCCGAGAAGTATCACAAGGCCCTCATCAAGGTCGCGGACCAATGCGCCGTGAAGAAGGCCATCATGCATCCTCCCCAGTTCGAGATCAAGACCGTCGTTCAGCAACGATAGGCCCCGCAAAAAAGCTTCACGGTTGATATACTAATTCTATGGCTGTCAATGAACGTACGCTACGTCCTCATCAAAGATAGCCGCCTTGAGGAGGAAACATGCCTGGTCTTGATGCTTTTGATAATAATGTCCGGCGCTATGAAGCGTGGTTTGAAGAAAATCCCTTTGCCTACGTGTCGGAACTCCATGCGCTGCAGGCCCTTCTTCCCTTGAGTGAAAATGGCATTGAGCTCGGCATCGGTACGGGACGCTTCGCATTTCCCCTCGGCATCCGGACCGGGGTCGATCCGTCACGGGCCATGGCGGAGCTCGCGAGAAAGAAAGGGATCGAGGTTTTCTTCGGCGTTGCCGAGAACCTTCCTTTCAAAGACACAACGTTTGATTTTATTCTGATGGTTACCACGATCTGCTTTCTCGATGACATAGATCTGGCCTTTCAGGAATCCTATCGGGTCCTCAAGCCGGGAGGTTCGCTCATCATCGGGTTCGTGGACAAAAACAGCCCCATCGGCAAAGCATACCTCCTGCGAAAAAGTGAAAGCCTCTTCTACAAAGACGCAACGTTCTACTCTGTTGACGAGCTCCTTCCGCACCTCACGACCGCCGGGTTCAAAACATTCAGCTTCCGCCAGACGCTCTTTGACCCGATCGAGAACATGAAGGAACCATCGTCGACAAAAGAAGGCCACGGCGACGGGTCCTTTGTGGTGATCAGGGCGGAGAAGGGCAAACAATAAAACCTGAAAGAATTTCACCGCAAAGGACGCAGGAACAGATTGCGAGGGCGGTCCAGCTCGGGCTCGGCGTGTCCAGGCTCGGGGAGATCGAGATCGTTACGGGTGATGAAACGAGCAGGAAGTATGCGGAGGAAGTGATGCAAAAGCTGAAGGAATAGAACGGGAGGGCGGCGCGCTGTCAGTGGCATTCTGTTGGCACGCTTATCTACGCCTTCTTTACAAATTCCGACTTCAACTTCATCGCTCCAAAACCATCGATCTTGCAGTCAATGTTATGGTCGCCTTCGACAAGGCGGATGTTTTTTACTTTAGTTCCAACTTTAAGTGCCGATGAAACCCCCTTTACCTTCAGATCCTTGATCATGGTAACGGTGTCTCCGTCCTTAAGTACATTTCCATAGGCATCACGAATAACTTGTTCGGGAGCGGGGCTCTCTGCGATCGAAACTTTTGACCATTCATGTGCGCATTCCGGACAAACATACAACGTTCCGTCTTCGTAAGTGTATTCCGAATTGCACTTCGGACATTTTGGCAAACTGCTCATGCTGTACTCCCTGTTTCTTATTGGATATATGGCGCGTCTTTTGCGCCCGACACAACCCGCGTATTAGAATTCTACAGCTCATCACCAGACAGAGGCTTCCGGCTTGGAACCTTTGCCAATATCTTTTTGAAATCCTCGCGTTTTGCTTTCTTTGCGCGCCCTTCTAAATAATCTTCCGTCATCAATGCGGATATTTTTTCAGCAACCGCGGATGAAATTAGCTGGTTTATGGAAACCCCTTCTTTCTTCGCAATTTCTCTGATATGCCGATGAATAGATCCCGGCAAACGTAGACTTAAGGTACTCATAGTTTCTCCTCCAATAGTTCTTTTGGCGTTATTGGCCTAACTCCGAATTTTTCCGCACCCTTGAAATCCGCCGTATTGAAAGTCACCACATATCTTGTTCCCGAGGCAACCGCCAATTCCAATACAAGGTCATCCTTGGGGTCTGTGAGACGTGGTCGCCATAGATAATATATCCTTTGGTGGTCACTCAACAAGCACAGATTGTCTAACAGTTTTTCAATGCCCTGACTCGACAGATTCAAGACTTCTTGATTTCTCTTTAAAATATCCTCATACTCGAAAAGCAGAGCTGTGGACAATACTATTCGCAGCTTTCCTTCATCTATGGCTCGCAGAACCTTGAAAGAAGCGCCCTTGGATGAATAAAGGCCGGCGTACAAAACGTTTGTGTCCAAGATGACCCGCAGTTTATTGTTCGTCATTATGCTGATACTATATACGGTATCAGCATTATTGTCAAGGATTGTGTGTGAAAGGGGGTTAATTGCGGTCCGAGGTTCAATCGGTCTCAAAATCCCATTGGACTTCTTTAGACCATGATGTGGTGGAAAGCGCAGGTGGCATCTATGCGGGCGCGGCGTAGCATGAAGCAACATTTTCGAATTTTGAAGGAAATATCAAGCGTTTTGCAACGTAAGCAGAATGTCCCCAAAATGTCTACAAAATGTTAAATGTCAAGTCGCAAGACTTGACCCTACGAGTTCTACGAGTTCTTAAATGTCAAGTCGCAAGACTTGACCCTACGAGTTCGCTACGAGTTCGCAAGCGATTCGCTCACACGCAGGTATTCTTGATAAATTTCCGGAGAGATTACTAACGGAAGTTTTCCGATACGCCAAGCTTCAATAATAGTATGAGGTGGTCCAGCGAAGAACACACCCGAAATAAAAACATTTGTATCGATAATGATTTTCATTTCCGGCTGCGAACCCGAGCAATGGCAGCGGCGATGTCAGCGCGTTTCAAACCGGCTATCTTGGCTTGTTTACGAGCATTGGCAAGCAATAAGCCCAAATCTTCCATGGCCGGTGCAGCAATTGACTTGAGAATAACTACATCGTCCTTACCCACGACGACAAATTGAGAACCTGTTTTCAATTTGAGTTTCAAACGAATATCTTCCGGAATTACGACCTGCCCCTTTGACGACATTTTTGTAGTAGCTACAGTTGACATTTCAGACTCCTTTATTATAATCTTACTAGTAAGATTATAATGCACTTTATGATTAACAGCAAGTAAAATTAAATTTGAAATGAATGACGGGGGGGGAAAGAGAGGGGCGCGTTTTGTCGCGACCCTCTCGGCGTCGTTGGAATCAGATTTATTCTGATCTTTACTGAGCACCTTTGCTAATATTTTTCACTATCCCATCTTTATCAAATAAAACTGACAGGCGATAGCTATAGGTGGTTGCCAAAAGAACTTCTTTTGTATATTGATAAGTATAAACCCACATTTCATCATTATTAGGGGTGAATTGTGTGCCGGTAGGTTTACCAAGGATTTGTTGAACTTGTTCTTTAGTTTGAACTACTTTAACTTGCTCAACTTTGCTTCCATCAGTAATTGACGGATTTCCAAACCTACCATACACGCAGCCAGACATAAACACTGTCGTCAACAATAATACTGCACAATAAGCGATGCCTTTTTTCATCTCAACTTCCTCCTCTGCGGTATTTAACCGCCTTACCTGGAGGTCGTCGCACCCGAGGCGCGCCGGAGCCAACGCGCGGCTGACCCACCGGGTGGGTTCATCGCCCGGATGGAGTCGAGCCGCATGTTAGAAACGATTATCTTATGCTTGTACGGATCGGGTCCAGAGCGTCTCGGGCGCAATATCAATATTCCCCGGCCAAACGACAGTGCCATACTGGACAGACGCCTTGAAGAACAAGGGGGAGTTAAAGAGCTTGACGAAGGGTTTTTTATCGAAAAAAGGCTTCATATCAAAAATTCTTTTTTCTCCATTCTCAAAGACCAGTTCTAAGGAATAATCATCACGAGTTTTTACGCTGATTACATCAAGTAATGCTTCCATAATATTCTCCTTTATTGAAGTGGCGCGATACGAAATGGCTCATCACCGTTAACGGCCAGTTCCCAGTCTGCCATAAGTTCGTCCCTGTGAATGTCAATCCAGACCTGCACCATCCGAAGTTGGCGAGGCGGAATAACCCCGGCAAGAAGACGACCGTCGTCAATGGCTATCGAAGCCTTTTGCCCTTGATATCGCGCATGAATGTGCGGCGTATGATGTTGTTGGTTATCCTCATAAAAAATCGAAACGAGAATACCGAAGAACATTGAGATTGTCGGCATTTGTTCTCCTTTCTGTCGATATTATAACATGTTACCTATACAAAGGGTCTTTACAATTATTGCTTTCCTTAAATGTCACAGGTACTCTTTCTTTACCCCATAGTTTATTGCCTGCCCGCTTCGGATGATTCTGAAAATGATTGTTCCGTTCCGAGAAATAAGTGTCGATAGCGGACTTGCATGCATCAACCGAGGCATAATCACTATTGTGAATAATTGCTCTTGCCATGCCGCTAAAGACAGATTCAATGATATTCAAAAACTGGGCGCATGTTGGAAGGGGTGCAAGTTTTACTATTGGTGACTTCGTTTTTTCCTTGAAGCCGCTGCTATTAATTTCAATCACTCTTTTGTACAGGGCCTTAGATGCATGCCAGGAGGCAGCATCCCAGGAAAAATAGATAATGTCTTCTTCTGCATACTTCTCGATTAAAAAATCAAGAAGTTTTATCATTTCGGCAGTGTTCTTGGTGTTTGAATAGAAGTGAGTAATTTGATTTGTCGTTAACTCAAGCGCTGCAGTGGCAATAATTGAGCCTTTACTTTTTTGCCATTGAGGAACTGTCTTGGTCGTGCCAGGAGGAACAAGAGCACGACCACCTTGCAGTTTCACAGCAAAAGGTCCATATTCGTCAATAGAAAAGAACTTCTCTTTTGGCCCCAGGTTTGAAAGTATGTTTGTTATGCTTTGGACTTTTTCTTTATAATTTGGGTCATTACTGGTTAAGACAGTTCGAGCCTTTCTAAATCTATAGCCTGCATTCTTAATAATTTTATGGATATAGGCTTTTGCTAATGGAAATCCTTCTGACTTCATAGTTTGATAAAGATCCTCCAAACGCCATGACGTTCGATTAAAGCTAAAAGATGCAGGCGGCGAATGTAGTATTTGGAAAACTTTTTCTTTGTATTCTTGCGCATCGACTTTTTTTGTTTCTTTTCTGCTGAAATCAAAAAGCTTTGCAGTTCCACCGGATTCAAACTTATTGATATAGGTTCGAACAGTCTGGCGTTCAATTCCCAATATCTTAGCAATCGTGCTCTTTGGAATATTTTTTAAATAGGCGAAAATAGTTACAGATCGATTTCTGTATCTGAGAGAGTTCTCGAGTATGTCTTTATATAGGCTGTTTATGCTTTTGATATCCAACCTATCCGCAAATAATTGCTCAATTTCAGTAACACTAATCTTCCCCTGCAGAAGGCTAAGCACCCATGCTGCGAACTCAGCATCTCTATTTCCCCTTGTGCGGTGCTTTTTCTTGTCGGCCGATTCTTTTTGTTTTAACAGTTTGCCGAAATAGCGGTTAACTGTTGAATAAGAACCAGCATATCCATATTTATAAATATCATCGTAAATTTGCCGTGCTGTGAATGTCCCAAAATCGAATTTTTCCCTAACAATATTTTTATAGTCATCAATCTTAGACGGCTTGGAAGATATTTTGGGAAGTGGTGGTACTTTTATTTCTGTAACGTGGCGAATGGTCTTACGCGCGTGTCCTGTAATTCTATTGATATTTCTTATTGAGTGGCCTTGATTATGAAGTGCGAGTATTTTATTATACTGCGCCGACGACAGCATTAAATGCCCTCTCTCCTGATATCTTTGAAAACACGCAGGTGTAGGGCGCGCATCTCAGCGTCCCACACGACCTGCTTGTTGGAAATGAACTACCTCGCAGCAGAGCTGCGGGGAATTAGACCCTAAGAGATTAAATCTCGTGGAA